>RRZT012351087.1_pt1 | contig 12045 bp, 10 predicted proteins | sample 2165551 | NCBI WGS metagenome assembly RRZT01 (sample SAMN10456910, study PRJNA506462) | wastewater metagenome | biome: wastewater; feature: sludge; material: wastewater sludge; isolation source: wastewater sludge with Escherichia coli K12::gfp cells carrying plasmid... | place: USA: Moscow, Idaho... | reverse complement strand
CGTTCTAAAGGTGTGTCTTTGCAGGTTATCCACAGGGAGCGGCGCGCAGGGAACCTTCAGGGTCCGGGGCTACCGTCCTGCCCCGCCGCTCCAGGTGCGACCCTGGACCACACCGGCGCGGCGCCCGGAGCCTGAGGCGGCATACCGCCGAGAGCCCACCGAGCCACTACGGGACCGCCGCCGACCACGCACCGACATACCCACGTCCAACCGATGAGGGTGACCCGATGAGCAAACCCGACCGCGCCGACCGGCTGACCACCGCGGTCTCCTGGCCGGCCGACCCCGACAACCACGACTACCCCGCCGCCGCGTACCTGTCGCTGCTCGCCCCAGCAGCTCAGGTCGACGCCCTCGTCGCCGCGTTCCCGACGGCGCAGACAACCACGCAGAAGCCGTCATGAGCTTCGCCCAGCTGGCGCTGATCTGCGGCGTCGCCGTCCTCGGCCCGATCCTCGCGCTGCAGAAATGGGCGCATCTGCCGGTCGTCGTTGGCGAGCTCGCCGTCGGTCTGGTCCTCGGCGCGACGGGTCTTCAGGTGCTCCATGCCAGCGACCCCACGTTCACCTTCCTCGGCGAGGTCGGCTTCGCTTTGGTGATGTTCGTGGCGGGCGCCCACGTCCCGCTCCGCTCCGAGGGCCTGCGCGCCGGCCTGCGCAGCGGGCTGCTCCGCGCCGCCGCCGTCGGGGTGCTCGCCGTCCCCGCCGGGCTGGCTCTGGCTGCACTCTTCGGTCCCGGCCACGGCATGCTGTATGCCGTCCTGCTCGCCTCGTCGTCGGCCTCGATCGTCATGCCGAGCCTGGCGGGGCTACCCCTGACCGGGCCGACGATCGTCTCGATGCTGGCCCAGATCGCCGTCGCCGACGCGATGTGCATCGTCCTGCTGCCGTTGGCGGTCGACCCGGCCAAGGCACCCGCGCGGGCGCTCGGCGCGCTGCTCGTCCTTGTTGCCTCCGGAGCGGTCTACCTCTTCCTCAGCTGGGCCGAGCGGACCGGTCGGCGTCGGGCCGTCCACGAGGTCTCCGAGGAGCGCGGGCTCGCCCTGGAGCTGCGCCTCTCGCTCACCCTGGTCTTCGCACTGGCCGCGATCGCTCAGCTCGTCGGGGTGTCGGTCATGCTCGCCGGGTTCGGGATGGGGCTCGCGCTCGCCGGGGTCGGGGAGCCGCGGCGACTGGCCAAGCAGCTCTTCGCCCTCACCGAGGGCTTCTTCGCTCCGCTCTTCTTTGTCTGGCTCGGCGCCTCTCTCGACCTGCGGACCGTGGCGGCCCACCCGTCCTTGGCGCTGCTCGGCGTCTGTCTCGGCGCGGCTGCGGCGGCGGTCCACGGACTGATGGCGCTGACCCGTCAGCCGCTGAGCGTGGCCATCGCCACCTGCGCGCAGCTCGGCGTTCCGGTGGCGGCGGCCACCCTCGGGCGGGCCCAAGGGATCCTCGCGCCGGGGGAGGATGCGGCCCTGCTCGTCGGAACCGTGGTGACGATCGCCATCACCGCCGCGATGAGCGCCGGGGTGGCCCGAGCGGCCGGCCCCGCCACCACGGGGCCCGCCATACCGGGGCCGCCGACGACACCCACGACCCCGGCCGCGCCAGCCTGACGCCCACCCCCATGTGGACAACTACCCCCCTGTGAACATTCACCCCCTCAAAGACACACCTTTAGAACCGTTCTAAAGGTGTGTCTTTGCAGGTTATCCACAGGGGGGGTGGGTCAGGGCCAGGGGAGGCGGGCGCGGCGGGAGGCCAGCTCGACCCGGGCTCGGGCCCCCATGTGGTTGATCCATGGGGTGCTCCGCTCCACCAGCCGGGTCGCCAGCGCCCGCGAGAACATCACCGACGGGTTGGTCACCACCTGGGTACCCCGGCCGATCGACACCTGCGGGGAGTCGAGCGCCGCAGCAATCTGGGCGTACGCCGCTCGAGCCTCCGGGGTGAAGGTCGCCGCCACGAAGACGTGGATCGCGTCGTCGTACTCGTAGAGGTTGACCACGCCACCGACCTCCCTGATCCGCTCGGCGATGAGCAGGCTGTCCGGCCAGAGAATGTCGGCGGTGCCCTGGAAGATGTCGATCGGCGGCAGCCCGGCCAGGTCACCGAAGAGCGGGCTGATGTCAGGGTCCCGCGGGTCGTCGGCGCCGGCCCACCACCGGCCGGCGAGCGACCCGCCGGACACCGCGAGCACCGGGTCCCGCGGCTCGATCGCGGCGATCTGCGGGTTGACGGGAAGGACGTTGACCCACGGGGCGAAGAGCACGACCCGCGCCGGCAGGGGAAGGCCGGCGTCCCGGGCCCGCATCGCCTGGACCAGCGACATCCCACCGCCGGCCGAGTCGCCCATGAGGACCAGCCGCGCCGGGTCGACCCGCCCGACGAGGTCGCGGTAGAAGGCCGCGACGTGGTCGTTGCCGACGCGGTGGTCGTGCTCGGGCGCCAAGGGATAGAGCGGCACGGTCACGGTCGCGCCAATATGCCGGACCAGCTGAAGGATGATCTCCCAGTGCACCGGGAGGAGCTCGTCGACATATCCTCCGCCGTGAAGGTAGAGGACCTGCCACGGTGACCCGGCAGCGCGTGGGGTGACGGTGAAGACGTCCCGGCCCTGGAAGGTCGAGCGCGACACCGTCGCGGCCACCTTGAGCGCGGCCGGCACCGGCGCGGGGCGTGGGTACTCCCGCCCGAGGTATGCCGACCGGAAGGCCTCCTCGTCGGCCATCAGCTTCGGCTCGGTCGCGAGGACCCTGGTGACCAGCCGCATGGTCAGGCTCGGCCATGTCGTGCGCACCGGTCGCGCTGCACGCACCAGTCGCGCTGCACACACCATGGGCTCCCCAGATCGTCTCGTTGTCGCCACCCACACGCCGGCCACGTCGTATGCCGAGGATACGGTCCGCAGCGCCGGTCTTGGCATGATGTCAGCAGACTCACCCCGCCCGCCGCCAACCGCCAGGAGGTCACCGTGCTGGTCGCCGGATGGTGGGGCTTCGTCGCCGGAGCTGCACTCCTGGTCGGTGCCCTCCTCGGGCTCTACGCGCGGGCCTCGACCCGGACCATCGGGTTGGTCATGGGCTTCGGCGCCGGGGTGCTCATGAGCGCCGTCGCCTTCGAGCTGACCCTCGAGGGCTTCGAGGGAGCCGGACACGCCGCAACCGTGTCCGGCCTGGTCGCCGGCGCCCTGGTCTTCTTCGCCGGCGACTGGGTCATCGACTCCCGCGGCGGACATCGCCGCAAGAGCCCCACCCAGCAGACCCACGCCAGCGCCGGCGGCGCGATGGCGCTGGTCCTCGGTGCGCTGCTGGACGGCATACCGGAGTCGGCGGCGATCGGCTCCTCACTGGTCGGCGGCACGACGGTGAGCACGGCGATGGTCGCGGCGGTCTTCCTCTCCAATATCCCCGAGTCGATGTCGGCCTCGACCGGGCTGCGCGCCGCCGGCCGAAGCACGAGCTATATCGTCTCGCTCTGGGCCACGGTGTGTGTCGTCTCGGCAATGTCAGCAATGGCCGGATATGCCGTCCTGGGGTCGGCGTCAGCGTCAGCGGTCGCCTTCGTCCAGTGCTTCGCCGCGGGCGCGATCATCACGATGCTCGGCGACACGATGGTCCCGGAGGCGGTCGAGCATGCCGGCCGGCTGGTCGGGCTCATGATCGTCGCCGGCTTCACCCTGGCCTTCGTCCTCAGCCACGCCTGACCTCGCGGCAGCGGCGCGCCGACCTCAGTCCCCGACGGTGTGCTTGGCGCGGGCGACGATCGTGGGATCCGGGGCATAGACGACGGCCGGGTCCTTCCCGTCGTAGTCGAACTGGTGGAGGAAGGCCCGCATGGCGTTGAGCCGCCCGCGCTTCTTGTCGTTGGACTTGATCGTCAGCCAGGGCGCGTGCTTGGTGTCGGTGTGCGAGAACATCGCCTCCTTGGCGGCGGTGTAGTCGTCCCACCGGTCCAGGCTCTCCAGGTCCATCGGCGACAGCTTCCAGCGCCGCACCGGGTCAATTTGTCGTATGGCGAACCGGGTCCGCTGCTCCTGCTGGGTCACCGAGAACCAGAGCTTGGTCACCGTGGTGCCCGAGTCGACGAGCATCCGCTCGAACTGGGGCGCCTGACGCATGAAGGTGTCGTAGTCCGAGGGTGAACAGAAGCCCATGACCCGCTCGCCACCGGCGCGGTTGTACCAGGAGCGGTCGAACCGGACGATCTCGCCGCTGGTCGGCAGGTGCCGGATGTACCGCTGGAAGTACCACTGGCCCGCCTCCTCGGAGGTCGGCTTGGTGAGGGCGACGACTCGGGCGGCTCGCGGGTTGAGGTGCTCCATGAAGCGCTTGATCGTGCCCCCCTTGCCTGCGGCGTCCCGGCCCTCGAAGACGACGACGTGCTTGGCGCCGACGTCCTGGCTCCAGTACTGGAACTTCAGCAGCTCGATCTGGAGCAGGTACTTCTCGTCCTCGTACTCCTCGCGCTCGAGCAGCTCGTCGTAGGGGTACTCGTCGCGCCAGGTCTCGATGGCGCGGCCGTCCGGGGCGATGAGCACCGGGTCCTCGCCCTTGCCGCCCTGGACTCGGTAGCCGCCGCTGCGCAGCGAGTCGATGTACTCCCGCAGGTTCATCTTCTGGGTCACGCCACCCACCCAACCGGCTGTGGCGCGGGTCCGCCAGAGCCTGCGGTCCCGGGTCCGCGGCGCGAGCCGGCAGCCCCACTCGCGTCGGGTGTTACCGTCGCGCATGACCCGGCCGTCGGCATACCTCTCCCGCGCCCTTGCCGCCTACCGACGGACCGGCGCCGACCTCCCCTACGGCGACCCACGACGGGCCCACGGGGTCGCGATGGAGGGCTACTTCTGGCGGGTGACCGACCGCGACCGCGGCCGCTCGCTCATCGCCCTCATCGGCGTGAACCGGGGTCCGCGCGGCCCGTGGACCACGCTTGGCCTGGCCGCGTGGCCCGATCCCGCGCTCACCGTCACCGCCACGACGCAGGGGTATGCCGAACCGGCTCGTCTGGGCGCGCGGGCCGGTACGGCCTTCGTCGCCGACGAGCGCCGGGTCGAGGTCGACCTTGGCCCTGGCGCTCGGCTGAGCATCGAGGTGGACGAGCCGCTGCCGTGGCCACAGGCCCGGTTCGGCGGGTCGAGCGGGTTCCACAGCGTCCCGGCGCTCAACCAGTACTGGCACCCTTGGCTGCTCGGCGGGCGGGTGCGTGGCACGGCCGAGGCCGGCGACCAGACGTGGGAGCTCGACGGCGCCCAGGTCTACGGGGAGAAGAACTGGGGCAAGGGGGGCTTCCCCGACTCGTGGTGGTGGGGGCAGGCCCAGGGCTTCGAGGACCGCGGGGCGAGCGTGGCCTTCGCCGGTGGCCAGGTCTCGGCGGGACCGCTGCGCACCGAGGTCACCGCCCTGGTCGTCCGGCTCCCGGACGGCAGGGTCCTGCGGTTGGGCAACCCGGGGACCTCGCCGGTCCGGGCCCACGTGCTGGACGAGTCGTGGACGCTGCGGGGCCGGTCGCGGCAGTGGCAGGTCGACGTCGAGGGCAGTGCTCCGCTCGCGGACGCGCACGTCCTGCCCGTGCCGCTGCCCAGCCTTGGCCGCAACACCGCCGGGGCGATCGAGCACCTCGGCGGGGCCTTGTCGGTCGTCGTTCGCTCCGGGGGTCGGGTGGTCTGGCGCGGGGAGTCGAGCCTCGCGGGCCTCGAGCATGGCGGGCTCGACCGCGCCGAGGCCGAGCTGCGTCGGCGCGGCATACCGGCGGGTGCCGTGGGCGCGCCGCCGGCTCGACCTCAGCCCTGAGCGGTCGGGAAGGGGCCGGTGACGATCTCGCGCCCGGCGTTGGCCCAGGCGCTGGTGCCTCCGGCCACCGAGTAGGCCTCGAACCCCATCCGCCGCAGCTGGTCGGTCGACGACTTCGACCGGTTCCCGGATGCGCAGATGACATAGACCGGCTCGCCCTGGGGCAGCTCGCCGGCCTTCTCGGCGACCTGGCGCATCGGCACGAGCAGCGCACCGGGAACGTGACCGGCGCGGTACTCCATCGGCTCGCGGACGTCGATAACGGTGCGGCCCTGCGCGTGCGCCTCGACGAACTGCTCCTGGGTCGCCTCGAGCGGGGCGCTCTGCAGCGCCTGCTGGGCGGCGACCTGCCGGTGCACCTCGGCCATGTCGAGCCCCTGGACCGCGTCGATGACCTGCTCGAGCGCCGCAGCCGGCAAGGCGCCGGGCTGGGAGAAGACGAGCACGCCCTCGCGGAAGGCCATGAGGGTCGGGATCGAGGTGATATTCGCCGCCGAGGCGAGCTCGCGCTCGGCCTCGGTGTCGACCTTGCCGAAGACGATCTCGGGGTGCTTCTCCGCGGCCGCCTCGTACACCGGGGCGAACTGGCGGCACGGCCCACACCAGGCCGCCCAGAAGTCGACGAGGACGATGTCGTTGCCGACGATCGTCGGCTCGAAGTCGGAGCGGGTCAGCGTCGTGGTGGACATCGTCGTTCCTTGTCGTGGTCGCGCGTTGTCGCGGGTGGTCGGGCGGTCTGGGTTGCTGCCGGTATGCCGCCAGCTGCCGATATGCCGCCCAGGTCGGTCGCGGAACGGCATCGGCGTCGCCATAGTATATACCCCTAGGGGTATATAGGCGAGGCTCTGGCCGCCCTGCCGCACTCGGCGCGGGCCGACGGCCTCGCTAGGCTGGCCACCATGTCACGGCCGTCCGGCGCCCCGACCCCTCGGGGGCACGCATGAGCGGCGGCCTCGTCGCCCTCCTCGACGACATCGCTGCGCTGGCCAAGCTCGCCGCCGCCTCGATCGACGACGTCGGCGCCGCAGCCGCACGGGCGAGCGCGAAGGCCGCCGGCGTCGTCGTCGACGACACGGCGGTCACGCCGCGGTACGTCCACGGCTTCACCGCCGACCGTGAGCTGCCGATCATCAAGCGGATCGCGCTCGGCTCGCTGCGGAACAAGATCCTCTTCATCCTCCCGGCGGCGATGCTGCTCAGCCAGTTCCTCCCCTGGGCGCTGACCCCGTTGCTCATGGTCGGAGGCACATACCTGTGCTTCGAGGGCGCCGAGAAGATCTGGGAGCGGCTCAGTCATCACAGCAGCGGCCACGAGGTCCCGGTCGCCACCGAAGGTGCCGGCCATGAGGAGGCCATGGTCGCCGGCGCGATCCGGACCGACTTCATCCTCTCGACCGAGATCATGGTCATCGCCCTCAACGCGGTGGCCACCGAGCCCTTCGTCCGACGGCTGCTCGTCCTCGTCTTCGTCGCCTTCGTCATCACTGCCGGCGTGTATGGCGTCGTCGCGCTCATCGTCAAGATGGACGACATCGGGCTGGCCCTGGCCGAGCGACGCTCGGGCCTGGCGCGGGCGGTCGGGACGGGGCTGGTCCGGGCGATGCCGAGGATCCTCAACACCCTGGCCATCGTCGGCACGGTGGCGATGCTCTGGGTCGGCGGCCACATCCTCCTCGTCGGGGCCGACGATCTCGGGTGGCACGCGCCCTACGCTCTGGTCCATCACGCGGAGGAGGCCGTCCTCTCGGCCACCTCCCTCGGCGGGCTGGGCTGGCTGACCAACACCCTCGGCTCGGCAGTCGCCGGTCTGGTCGTCGGGGCCCTCGTCGTCGCCAGCATCCATCTGCTGCGCCGCACGCCGAAATAACGCCGTGACGCACTGACGCCCGACGCCCCGACACCGAACGCCCGGACGCCCAAACGCCCTGACGCCCGACGCCCTGACGCCCGAGCGCCGGACCACGAAGCGTGCATTGGTCGACGTCCGGCCCGACATACCGGACATTTCGCAGACCAACGCACGCCGGCAGCGAGCCACCCGACGACGCTGCGACTACGCTTCACGCTGAGGACAGGCGCCGCCAGCCGAGGTGATCTGGACGCCGCGTCGCCAGCCGCGCCCTCGCGATCGGCCCATCGACGAGGAGGCACCCATGGGCAGCAGCATGCCGGCAGTCGACCTGCCGCACATCACTGACCTCGGCGCCGTCCCCACCGGTGACATGCCCGGCGACAAGGTCCAGATCGGGCCCGCGCACGACGCCAAGGCGCGCGCCATCTTCCCCCGGCTCTGGGAGCTGCTCCAGCCCCGGCTCGCCCAGCCCCCGCACCGGGCCGTCGTCGCCGTCCACGGCGGATCGGGCGTCGGCAAGTCCGAGATCGGCTCGCTGCTCGCGCACTACCTGCGGGTCAACGGCGTCGGCGCGTACGTGATGTCCGGCGACAACTACCCCCGCCGGATCCCTCATGAGAACGATGCCGAGCGGCTGCGCACCTTCCGGTCCGGCGCCATCCAGGGTCTGGTCGCCAGCGGAGGGTATGACGCCACGGCCCGGGCGGAGCTCGAGCGCCTCCAGGCGGAGGGCCTCGACAGCGACCCCACGCAGGTCGATGCGTTCCCCTGGCTCGCGGCCTACCAGCGGGCTGGACGCAAGGCCTTGGCGGCATACCTCGGGACGAGCGCAGAGGTGGACTTCGACGAGGTCAACGGCATCATCGCGCGCTTCGCCGCGGGGGCGCAGGAGATCCTCTTCAAGCGGATGGGCCGTGAGCCGGGCCAGCTCTGGTACGACCAGGTCGACCTGCGCGACGCCCAGGTCCTCGTCATCGAGTGGACGCACGGCAACAACGACCTGGTCCGCGGCGTCGACATCCCGATCCTGCTCAACTCCACGCCCGAGGAGACCCTCGCCCACCGGCGCGCCCGGGCCCGTGACGGCGCCCTCGACAGCCCGTTCACGACCATGGTGCTCGGGCTGGAGCAGGCCAAGCTGCAGGCCCAGGCCCCGCGGGCGCAGATCATCGTCAGCCGAGCCGGCGAGCTGATCGACTACGACAGCTACCTCGCGAGCATGGGTGCCGACCTGCCCGAGGCCGGCCCGATGCTCAACCTCTACCCGGACTCCCTCGGCGGGACGATGGCCGAGGTCGTCGACTTCCTCACCGACCCGGCCGTCGAGGGCGCGTTCAGCTCGGCCTATGTGCTGCCGAGCCTGTTCAACACCGACCTCGACCGCGGCTTCTCGGTCATCGACTACGGCCTCAACCACCGGTACGCGACGCCCGATGACCTCGCCGCGCTCGCCGACGCCGGCATCTGCCTCAAGCTCGACTTCATCCTCAACCACGCCTCGGTGCTGTCCCCGCAGTTCCAGGACCTGCTGGCCAAGGGCGAGCGGTCGGCATACGCGCGCTTCTTCGTCGACTGGAACGAGTTCTGGGCCGGGCACGGGGAGATGACGCAGGAGGGCTACATCCAGCCCGACCCGGCGCTCATCGCCGACATGTTCTTCCGCAAGCCGGGCCTGCCGATCCTCATGGTGCGCCTGCCCGACGGCACCGAGAAGCCCTACTGGAACACCTTCTACCAGGAGGTCCGGTATGCCGTCCCCGACGCAGCGCAGCTGATGTCCGCGGCGGGGCTGCAGTATGCCTCCGCGGCGGTGCTCGCCGGTCGGGTCGCTGCCGCGATCGGGGGCGGCGGGACGCCGAGGGAGGTCGACTTCACCGGCTTCGAGGCCGCCCGGTCGGCGGTCGTCGAGTGGCTGGAGTCGCGGCGCTCCTACCTCGGGCAGATGGACCTCGACATCCGCTCGCCGCTGGTCTGGCAGTTCTACGCCGACACCCTCGACACGCTGGCGGCGTATGGCGCCCAGATCGTCCGGCTCGACGCCTTCGCCTATGCGCCGAAGGAGCCGGGCGCCCGGAACTTCCTCAACGACCCCGGGACCTGGGAGCTGCTCGACCGGGTCAAGGCGCTGGCCAGCCGGCGCGGCCTGCTGCTGCTGCCGGAGATCCACTCCACCTACGAGTCCGGGATCCACCAGACCCTGTCGGAGAAGGGCTTCGTCACCTACGACTTCTTCCTCCCAGGGCTGCTCATCGACGCCCTCGCCCGACGCGACACCGCCATCCTGGCGCGCTGGGTCCGCGAGCTGGTCGACCGGCGGATCCGCACCGTCTCGATGCTCGGCTGCCACGACGGCATCCCGCTGCTCGACCTGCTCGGGCTGCTGACCCACGAGCAGATCGAGTCGGTCATCGACCTCGTCACCTCGCGAGGCGGCCACGTCAAGGATCTGCACGGCGCGAAGTCGATCTACTACCAGGTCAATGCGACGTACTACTCCGCGCTCGGCGAGTCCGACGACGCGCTGCTGCTCGCCCGAGCGATCCAGCTCTTCGTGCCGGGCAAGCCGCAGGTCTGGTACCTCGACCTCTTCGCCGGCCGCAACGACCATGACGCGGTCGCCGCTGCCGGGCCCGGCGGGCACAAGGAGATCAACCGGACGAACCTCTCGGTGGCCGACGTCGAGGCGGGCCTGGACCGGCCGGTCGTCCGCCGCCAGCTCGAGCTGCTCCGGTTCCGCCGCAGCTTCCCTGCCTTCGGGTATGACGCCCAGTGCTCCCTGGACGGCACGCACGACGACCGGCTCGTCATCACCTGGACCAAGGACGGCCACACCGCACGCCTCGAGGCGAACCTCTCCGACGTGACCTTCAGCATCACAGCAGACGGTCAGCCGGTCGGAGCGGCCGGCTGACCGTCATACCCAGCTCTGGAGGCTGGCCTGTGGAGGGCAGGGTCAGCCCTTGACCCCACCCTCGTTCGCCCCCCGGATGAAGTAGCGCTGGAGGCTGAAGAAGAGCACCGCCACCGGGATCGTCGTCAGCAGCGCCGCGGTGAGCTTGAGCGGGTACTGCGTGCCGGCGCCGAGCTGCCCGCTGGTCAGCGAGGCCAGACCGGTGACGAGCGTCTGGTGCTCCGGCGTGCCCTTGGTGACGACGAGGAAGTGGGAGAACTCGTTCCACGACCCCTGGAAGGACAGGATCGTCAAGGTGATCAGGGCGGGTCGGGCCATCGGAAGGACGACCGACCAGAAGGTCCGGAAGATCGACGCGCCGTCCATGCGAGCGGCCTCCTCGATCGAGACCGGCACCGAGTCGAAGAACTGCTTCATGATGAAGACCCCGGCGGCGTCGACGATGAGCGGCAGGATCATCGCGGTGTAGGTGTCGTAGATCCCCAGGTAGTTGACCATGAGGAACTTCGGGATGAGCAGGGCGACCCCGGGCACGGCCATGACGGCGAGCAGCGCGGCGAAGACGAACCCGCGCCCCTTGAACCGCAGCCGGGACAGGGCGTAGCCCGCGAGGCTGTCGAAGAAGACCCGCGCCACGGTGACGATCAACGCGATGACGACGGAGTTCTTCAGCCAGGTCGGGAAGGCGACCGACTTGGACCCGCCGCCGAACAGGGTCGACCACGCCTGGCCGGAGAACGGGTTGGGGATCAGCGAGATCGCGCTGTTCGCCGCATCCGCATCGGACTTGAAGGAGGTCGCGATCTGGATGAAGAAGGGGTAGAGGAAGACGACTGCGAAGAGGACGAGCGCGCCATACGTGAGGAACCGACGCAGCGGGCTGGCGTTCTTGGTCATGCCGATGCTCCCTTCCGGCGCCGACCGAACAACGGCTTCCGGTCGTCCTTGTCAGTGAGAACCCACCGTTGGACCGAGGTGAGGACGATGATGATCGCGAAGACGACGAAGGCCATCGCCGCGCCGGAGCCGTACTTGAAGTTCGCGAAGCTCTGCTTGTAGCTGAGGTATGCCGGGGAGAGCGTCGTGCCGTTGGGGTTGCCGCCGCCCATGACGTAGATCTGGTCGAAGACCTGCCAGGTGCCGATGAGCCCGAGGGTGAGGACGAGGAAGATCGTCGGCTTGATCATCGGGATGGTGACATAGCGCAGCCGCTGCCGGTTGGTCGTGCCGTCCAGGGCCGCCGCCTCGTCGACCTCGACGGGCAGATCCTGCAGCGAGGCGATGAACATCAGCATGAAGGTCCCCGAGGTGGTCCACACGACGAGGATGATGATGACGCTCATCGCGACCGACGGACCGGAGAGCCAGTCCCACAGCGACCGGCCGAAGATCTCGGCCTTCCCCCAGCTGGGGTTGTCGACCCCGACGGCGTTGAAGAGCAGGTGGACCAGGCCCCGGTCGTCGTTGAACCAGTTCGGGCCGGTGACCCCGATGAGCTTGAGGAAGCCGTTG
>RRZT011010003.1_pt1 | contig 12047 bp, 8 predicted proteins | sample 2165551 | NCBI WGS metagenome assembly RRZT01 (sample SAMN10456910, study PRJNA506462) | wastewater metagenome | biome: wastewater; feature: sludge; material: wastewater sludge; isolation source: wastewater sludge with Escherichia coli K12::gfp cells carrying plasmid... | place: USA: Moscow, Idaho ... | reverse complement strand
ATGTTGTGAATAGTTATCTTTTCGAGTGTTTTTACTCATATCGTAGGGCGTCGATTGGATCTTGCTTGGCAGCCTTCTTCGATGGTAGCGTACCAGCTAAGAATGAGATTATCATTATTATTACAATTACGATTGATACGTTAGTAATATTAAATTGTGTTAAATAGAAGCCGTCCATGCCTTTTAAAAAGGTGTCAAGCGCTAATGAATTAATTATTGAACCCACGCCCATTGCAGCCAATACGCCTAATATTGATCCCCAGAGGCCTATCATGATCGCTTCAACGCTAAACAGTGTGAATACTTTAGTATCAGACAAGCCCATTGCTTTCATTAAGCCAATTTCACGAGTTCGTTCTTGGACACTCATAAACAATGTGTTTATAATGCCGAAGCTGGCTGCTAGCAATGCAATTGCTCCAAATAGGATCAAAGCGCCAGTTACGGCATCAATCACGCTTTTGACCATTGTAATTTGATCATCGACGGTGTAGCCCACCAACCCAAGTTTATCCAATTCGTTTTTAACTTGGTTTATTTTTTCTTCACTTGTGTAACTATCTTCTAGTTCAGTATAGGCAATTAAATATTGATCTTTCATTGAGTCGGGTAAGCCTGCCGTTTGAAAATCATATATTTCTTTATTTAATGTCGAATTTAGGAATGTGAACCCATTTTGGATTAGGTTTTTATTCATAATACCAACAACTTTAGCTTCGATTATCGTTTGTGCAGCTGTAGCTTGAGAAGTCGCTTGGATCTTGACGGTTTTACCAATAGCATCTTCTACTGATGAGAATCCAAGTGGAGATACCATGTTTTGTGGCAGGTTTAGCTGGGCTTCACTTGAGTTATTATCAGGCACTACGCCGGCGGCAAGGTCAATATCCATAGAGTCTAGAGATTCTCTCGACGATGTTTTTAATTTTTTGCCATCGTTATACTGTATGTAATCAATTGTGGGCATTTTGTAGCCTTCAGAAGATTTAATACCTTCGATCTTTCGTATTTTTTCAATTTCGCTTGGTGTAATTGGGGTGATCGAAACAATTTGAGATAAATTTGATGCACCCTCTTTGTATTCTTGCGGCTCATCGGTCAGCGTGCTCGCGGCATCTTGCTTGACTTGTACTTCAAGCGCATTGCCGCTACCAAAAATTGCCAATTGTTTGTCAATATAGCTATTGACGCCAGTATTTACTGAACTAGTTAAAGCAACCGTAAAAGCACCAATAAAGATTGCTATAATCGTTAAAATTGTACGGCCTTTATTACGCCATAGGTTAACGGCTGATGTCTTGATTATATCTATAAAATTCATTTATTTAATTTCCTTTTTTGAAGAGACAATTCGACCGTCTTTAATATGTATTTGGCGATCACATTTATCTGCTAATGATTGATCATGGGTAACGATAATTAAAGTAATATCTGACTTTTTGTTAAGGTCAAATAATAACTTCTCAACCTTTTGCCCAGTTTGACTGTCAAGATTTCCAGTAGGCTCGTCAGCAAAAATTATCTTAGGGTTATTCACGATTGCCCGTGCAATACAGACGCGCTGTTTTTGACCACCGCTCAAGTCGTTGGCTTTGTTATTTATTTTATTGGTTAATTCAACCGCTCTTAAGGCTTTTTCTGCCATCGGTTTGCGTTTTGATCGAGGCACGCCTGCAATTTTTAATGGCAGTAGAACATTATTAAGTACACTGTCTTTTGGGTTCATGAAAAACTGCTGAAATACAAAACCGAAAGTTTTGTTGCGAAGCTCATTAACTTCGCGTTTTTTTAAATTGTTTGTATTTTTACCGTCAATTAGAATTTCGCCACTCGTGGGTTTATCCAATAATGCTAGAATATGCATCAATGTCGATTTGCCACTTCCGGATTTTCCGACAATCGCAACTGACTCGCCTTTCTCTATTTTTAAAGAAACACCTTTTAACGCGTCAAATTTTGACTCTCCGTCGCCGTAGGTTTTTTCGACTTTTTTTACTTCAATTAAACTCATACTATCTAGTATAACATTTAATTAGCAATAAGACTATATCACTGCTATGGTTTTGGTTGGCTTCTTGAGCGTGGTTTGCGACGTTTTTTTGAATTATTAGAATGGTTAATCTTTAAACTGGTGCTTGTTTCTTCAATTGTTTTTGAGCTATTTATAACTTTCGAAAGATCTTTAAGTGTAGCGCCAACTTCTTTGTTTTCAGCTAAATTTGGGCTTATTTTTTTTGGATTGAAATCGTTAGGTTTATTACTTTGTTTTTTTACAACGGGCTTAAACATTGGCTTTGGCTGTTCAAAATTCTTTTTAGTTTGTGGCGTTACGCCGCTAGCAATGGCTGAATTTGTCCAGCCAGTTTGAGGGGTTAAATTCTGAACCTCAGCCATGCGTTTATTTACATACTGTTTAGGCGGTGCTAGAATATTGCGGATATCTTCTTCGATTTCTGCTCTTGGCCGACCATAATGACGGCGAGTATTTTCAATAATTTTGGCAGATAAATCATTCGAAGGTTGTGGGAGGGTCAATGTTGTTGCGCTAAAAGCGTTTGTTTTTTCTCCAGCGATAACCATATTCATTACGAAATGTCGATTGTTCATCTGCAGCAAATCTTGGGCATCAAACTGAGGCTCAAACTGTTTAGATAGAATTGGTGCATCGTCGGCAGAGATCCTAAATGAGATCATAGAGCCCACGTTACCAAACACGGCATCTCTGACGCTATCAGTCATCTGTGATATATACTGATTAGCAACGGTTAGATTAAGCCCATATTTTCGGGCTTCAGATAAAATCACAGCAAATGAATCGGTAGCAAAGTTTTGGAATTCGTCAACATATAGATAAAATGGCCGACGATCTTCAATCCTATCAATATCACTTCGGCTCATAGCGGCTAGCTGGATTTTTGTGACTAGGAATGATCCTAAAATTCCAGCATTGTCTTCACCGATTAAACCTTTTGATAGATTGACAACTAAAATTTTACCATCATCCATAATCTCGCGAATGTTGAAGGTTGATTTTGGCTGGCCGATAATATTTCTAATTATTGGGTTAGCTGTAAACGCTCCAACTTTGTTGAGCACTGGTGCGATGGCTTCGTTGACCTGCTTTTCGCCCCACTGCCCAAATTCTTGTTTCCAAAATTGAAGCACAGAAATGTCTTTACAATATGCTAGCGTTTCTTTTCTGAATTCAGCGTCGGTCAGCATTCGAGTGATGTCGAGCATGGTTGTTTCTGGGCGGTCAAGAAGTGCTAGAAGTGTGTAGCGCAAGATGTACTCGAGCCGTGGCCCCCAGCTATCACCAAACATGCGCTTTAAAACGCCAATAACTTCAGATGAGATATTCGACTTTCTAGTTGGGTCTGTGACCTCAAGCGGATTAAATCCAAGTGGAAAAGCGGTGTCGGCTGGGTTGAAATATACAACGTCATTTAGTCTGTTTTCAGGTATAAATCGCATGTTGTCTTGAGCAAAATCACCGTGTGGATCGATAATAGCGTAGCCTTGGTTATGATAGATATCAGATAATGCCAATAGCTCAAGTGTACCAGACTTACCTGCACCTGTTTGGCCAATAATATATAAGTGGCGGCTACGGTCGCGTCTTAGCATTCCAAATTGGTGGTTTACGCCACGAAAGTTAGTTAAGCCGAAAGCCGAGATATTCTCATCGTGAGCAGGATCGCCATTTAGCATTGGTAATTTTGCTGGTGGCTCAGCAGTCTTACTGCTCGCCCAGACGATGTTTGGCGTTTCGACGTTCGTATGCGGTAAATGCCAGATACTTGCAAGCTCTTGAATATTTAAAACGAAACCCTTATCAAAAAACAATCTAGATTTATACTCAGCGATGGATTCTTTATCGAAGCTAGCTTTTGTCATTTTAAAGCCATTTAAGTTAGTGCTATTAAACTGTTTAAAAGTACCAGTTAGAGCCTGCATTTGAAGTCTAGCGCTCGTTTGATTATTTCCAAGATAGGCTAATCTAATTTTAACTTGATAGCCAAGTTTAGTAGCCTTTTCTTCGGCTTTAGAGATTCTAGTTTTGTCACGTTCGCTTAATTCTTTCTTTTCGGCTTTTTCTCCGGTTTCAGGTGGTGCCCATAGCGCACCGAGAGTTTTTACAAACCATGCTAGATCAAAAGAAAATGGTTTAACTCCATCTTTAACGCGCTTAATCCATTTATCAGAATTTTTGTGCCAATCATCTGCAATTGGGCGTGCTAAGACTTGAATCCATAATTCATCACCAGTACTTTCAAGTTTAGCTAAGGTCCCTGTGATACCGGCCAGCGGGTCAACTTCAAAGCCGTCGAAAGTTTTAATTGGTAATGCTTCGTTTTCAGATAATGTTATTTCTGATGTGTAAACAACACTATGCTCGTCGATTTTATTTGCGTAATCTTCTTTAGCTTCATAAATTTGTACTGTTGGATACTGTGAATAGATCTGGCCCTCAACGAAGCTTTGTAGGGATTTTGGCATCCAAACGTAAAAACGGATTGCGCCGTCAACCGATGCTAGCTCAAAACTGAGATGTTCTTGAACCCCATTAGCGTTTTTGAGCTCTTCAGTATCACGCAAAATTCCGTGAAGCGATGCAAACAGCTGCTCGGCGGCAAGTTCGCTTTTATCGTTAGTTTTAGGTATCTCAAGAGCTAATAATACGCTGTCAGTATTAAGAATATTTAACTTATCTATTTTTTTATAGTTCTGGTAAGTTAGATATGCCAAAATACCGACTATTGGTAGCCAGACTATAGGTTGAAATATAAAATAGAAAAATAATGACATAATTATGGTATAATTTTAGCATAAATTTAATAACTATTCAATGAAACTATAATACTAATAGTTACTGTAGTAGATGCTATTTTGTTGGTTGTGTTTGAGTTTCAGCAAGCGCATAAGTTGCTTTTGCGACTCGTTTGAATTCAGGCTTGCTTTGTAGATTCAATAGTACGGTTGTTTCTTTAACTTTTCGTTTTTCAAGTACACGCTTGACGATTTCATCTCGATAAAGTGGTTCGCCAGCTTCTTTTAAAACAGAGGCGATGATATCACTCACGGTTCCCTGTTTGAACCCCCAAGTATCTAGTGCGTAAATACCACGGCCGATTAGAACGAATCGTTTGTCTTTAATTAGTTCGTTATGGATAGCCTGAGTCGTTACGTCGCGACGACTAAATTCACCATCACGAATATGCTCGGCAATTTCAGAAAAATGCATTGGTTCTTTTTGAGTTTCAAGAATTACAAAAATTTTATCACGGATATTTTTTGGATTAACGCTTGGCCACTTAGCTAAACCCCATAATCCATTTAAAGATGCGAGAAGTTTGCTAGTTTTGGCTAAGGCTTCAATTTGGCTAGGATGCTCATAATCAAATTCATTATCTAAATCATCTAAAGATATTGGACTTTTGTTCTTTTTAATGGTATTGACAATCTCATCAATGGCTGTTTTAATTTTTCGTTCATCACCGTATTCGGCATTAGCGATCGAATTATAATATTTATCATTTTCCTGAACAACAACTAGTTTGCTACTAATCTCGCTGATAAATAGAAAGTTAGCAATCTCTTGCTCTGAAGGTATTTGACCAAGACACTTTTTCACTAAACTTTTAATTCGAGATATTCTGCCGACTTCAGCTAGATTACGGACAATGACCTTTTCGATTTCCGATAGATTTTCGATTAGGCCTTTCTCAGCCGCTATTTTTAATCTGATTAGCGCAGCTTTTTCTAGCTGCCTGACACGTTCTCTGGTAATATCTAATCTTTCACCGATTTGCTCTAATGTTTCTTTTGGTTGATTGAGTCCAAACCTACGGGTTAATATTTCACGTTCTCTGGGTTGATCAATAATCTCCATAGTACTTTCCAGTACGGCGTTAATTAATTGAGCTTTTTTAGTCGGAGTTTGATCGTTTGAATTCATTACCTTTCCTTTTTTGGTGAGTTTATATAGATAAATTAAATATTATTTTACAATAACATTCGGTTAATGTCAATAGCTTAAATATACTTTACTGCCTATATTATAACACAAAATTGCACTATATGTTAAAAAATGCAATAAAAATTTTAATTTCTTATTTTTATTGCATAATGATTGTACTTATGTTTATATATTATATAGTTTAAAACTATTTCTTACTCACTTTTTAGTGCGAGGTTTTTTAGTAGCGGGGCGTTTAGTTGGAGCTTTCTTTTTGGCGGGAGCCTTTTGCAGCATTTCTTTTGCTTGCTCATGAGTTATATCGGTCGGAGCAATAGTCTTCGGTATCTTGACATTTTTGGAGCCATCCGTAACGTAAGGACCAAATCGGCCATTTAGAACTTTAACACCGTCACCAAAATCAGCAATATTTTTAGCGGCCTCAGCTTTTAGCTTTTCATCATATAGCATGCGAGCCTCTGCTTCTGTAATTTCAAATGGTGAAATTGGTTTGATGCTTACATAAATTTTACCAATTTGAATGTATGGTCCAAAGCGTCCAATATTGGCCTTAATTTCGTCACCTTTTTCGGTCGTACCAACAGTTCGGGGTAACTTAAACATTTTTAAAGCTTGTTCAAGGGTTACAGTCTCAATTTTTGCTCCAGCTGGCATCGGAGCAAACTTTGGTGTTTCTTCCTTATCTTTAGTGTCGCCAAGTTGCAACATTGGTCCAAAGCGTCCAAATCTAGCAAGGACAATTTTGCCAGTTTTAGGGTCAACACCAATTTCACGAGATTGAGCCACCTGGCTTCGGTCAATACCGCCAGACTCGACGATTAATTTATGAAATGGCTTATAGAACTCATCAAGAACTTCGTTTCGGTTTTCATCGCCAATCGCAATTTTATCAAAATCTTCTTCAAGGTCAGCTGTCCAGCCGTAATCAACAACTTGGTTGAAATGCTCGTTTAAGAAGTCGCTTAATACTTCTCCTGCAGGTGTTGGTATTAATTTTCCTTTTGTTGAACCAGTTTTTTCTTGAATGATTTCACGTTCAACCTTACTATCGGTAGTGCCACTCGATATTTTATAGGTAATCACGTTTCGTGGCTGCCCTTCACCATCACCTTTTTCGGCATATCCGCGCACTTGAACCGTATCAATGATTGTGGCATAAGTACTTGGGCGACCAATTCCTAATTCCTCAAGCTTTTTAACTAGTGAACCTTCAGTGTATCGTGCAGGTGGTTTTTGAAAGATTTCTTTTGCCATAATATGGTCATATCTAAGTTCTTCGCCAACACTAACTGGGGGCATATCAAGATCTTTTTGACTGGATGGGTACACTTTTAAGAACCCGTCAAATACAACTACTTCGCCCTTGGCTTCAAAATTTTCTGTGACGCTTGATATATCTATAGATATGATCGTCTTTTCGATTTCGGCTGGTTTCATCTGGCTAGCAAGAGTTTTTGCGCGGATTAATTTATATAATTTCTTTTCATAGGGTGAACCAGCTACATCTTCAATTGCAACATTAGTTGGCCTAATCGCCTCGTGGGCCTCTTGAGCGCTAGCACTTTTAGTTTTAAAAGTTCTAAATTGATGATAGCTTTCACCGAATGTTTGTTTAATATAGTCAGCACTGGCTGCTAGGGCTTGCTTGCTTAGATTTACGCTGTCAGTACGCATGTAAGTGATCTTACCGCTTTGATAAAGCTTTTGGGCGGCACTCATGGTAGTTTTAGCACTAAAGCCAAGCCTGCTGTTAGCTTCTTGCTGCAAGGTTGAGGTAGTAAACGGTGCACTCGGGTTACGTTTACCAGGTTTTTTGGTGATGTCTGAAACGGTAAAGCTTGAATCTTTAATCTTATTCAAAAAATCTTCAGTTTTACTCTCGGTTGGAAATTTTTTATCTAACTCGGCCTTAATAAAGTCATCTGTGGTATTTAAGAAATCGGCCGAAATTTTAAACGAAGATTTACTGTCAAAACTTTCAATTTCGCGCTCTCTTTCCACCAGAAGTCTAACTGCTGGGCTTTGTACGCGTCCAGCACTTTTGCCTCCAGGTACTTTTTTCCAAACGACTGGTGATAACTCAAAACCAACAAGACGGTCTAGAATTTGTCTTGCTTGTTGGGCTTGCACCATCTTCATGTCGACCGTACGAGGCTTTTTGATGGCCTCTAGGATTGCATTTTTAGTGATTTCATGGAAGACAATTCGCTTGGCTTTTTTAGGGTCGAGCTTTAAAACTTCACATAAGTGCCAAGCGATTGCTTCTCCCTCGCGGTCTTCGTCGGTTGCGAGCCAAATCTCTTCAGCAGTTTTTACAGCTTTTCGTAGTTCGGCAACAGTCTTTTTCTTAGCTGAATCGATCTCATAAGTAGTTTTGTAGCCATTTTCGGTTTCAATTGCGTCGTTGCCGGCTTTATTCTTTTTTGCTATAGCGCAAATATGGCCGACGCTCGACATTACGGTAAAATCTTTTCCAAGATATTTTTCAATTGTTTTGGCCTTTGCGGGGCTCTCTACTATGACTAAATTTTTCATAAGCTTGTTTAATTTTAGCACGCACATATTTAAAATGCAATTTTTTAAATTTAAACGGTCTTATGATATAATTACTTATATGAAAATTGCAATTGCATCAGACTTATTTTGGCCAACCATAAATGGCGTATCGGTATTTAGTAAAAATCTTGCTGAGGGTATGACTAAACGTGGTCACGAAGTGGTTGTATTTGCTCCCAGCCAGACTGGCGACTACTGTGTTGAAGAAACAGGTGGTTATAAAATTGTACGGCTAAGTTCGCTTAACTTCCCCTTTTATCATAATCAAACCTCGCCTTTGCCGCAGCCTAAAAAAATCGCAGGTAAGATTAAGGTGCCTCAATTATATATAAATAACGGCTATCGCTTGAGTCTTACACCCTATAATGAAATTCGTAAATATTGTGATGATAAATTTCATCCAGACGTAGTGCATATTCAACTACAGCTAACTATTGGCCAAGCCATGATGTCGTATGCGCATAGGCGTAATTTACCAGTTGTTTCAACCAACCATTCAAGCCCGGAGAATCTATTTGATAATTTAAAATTACTGGCGCCATTCTCGCCGATAATTAATAGAACGGTTCTTTTATACACTAAACAGTTCAACGTTCGAGCCGATTATGCCACAATGCCAACTCAACAAGCGATCGATCGTCATTTTAAAAACCTAGATAAGTCTAAGATGCCGATCGAGCCTGTCAGCAACGGCATTGATCTATCCGCTTTTACTCCAGAGAAACCACCCAAGGAATTTTATGAAAAATTTGGTATTTCACCAAAATCTAAGATTGTTACATATATCGGTAGAGTTGACGCTGAAAAGCATATCTCAACTTTAATAAATGCTTTCTCTACGGTTTTAAAGCAAGAGCCAAAAGCGGAACTCATAATTGTTGGTGATGGCACAGATATGCCACATCTTCAAAACCTTGCGTATCGGCTAAAAATTGAAGATAAAGTTCACTTTATGGGTACTCAGCTTGGTGAAGATTTAATAAACTTCCACCGAGTCGCTACAGTTTTTTGTAGTGCAAGCCCAACCGAGACTCAAGGAATCGTCTTCTTGGAGGCGGCTGCTTGTGGTAAGCCAGTTGTTGGAGTAGACGTAGGAGCTGTCAAAGAAATATGCCAAGATAATATAAACGGATTCTTATGTGAAACAGATAATGACGAGCAAATTTCAGAGAGTATTTTAAAGATTCTACAAGATAAAAAATTAGCAGATAAATTCTCTAAAGCAGGTCTTGAAATAATAAAGAACCATGATTTAAAGTTTACTCTAGACAAATTCGAAGAGATTTATAAATACGTTATCGATAAAAAGCAAAAAGAAGCCGATGATAAATTATTGAATAAAATTCTGGCTAAATTTAAGAAGAAAAAATGATACTAAGCGTACAAATTGATGAAAAATCGTTTAATAATAAACGTCTAATCTCTGACGTTAAGTTTAGTATTAACGAAGGAGAAAAAGTTGGTATTATCGGCCGAAATGGTATTGGTAAAAGTACCCTGTTTGGTATACTTTTAGGCCGTGATAAGGATTTTTCTGGCGAAGTGATCTATCGCAAGAACACCGTACTTGCAAGCACTCAGCAGGAATATTCGAACGTTGGCGAAAAAACTGTGATGGAATTTATACTTAACGACCTTCCAGAATACGCTAAGTTATATAAAATAATTACTGAACTTCCCTTAACTATGGGGGACGATATAAAATTAATTGAAAAATATTCTGAAGCGCTTGAGTGGTTTCATCAAAAGAATTTTCATTTCGTTGAAGATAAAATTGCCGAAGAACTAAAAAACTTCAGTCTTGAGGGCTTTGAGACTAAAAAAATGAAACAACTCTCAGGTGGGCAAAAACGATTAGTCGATACTATTAAAATTATTCACTCCGAGTCTGATATTGCTCTTGTTGACGAGCCGACTAACTTTATGGACTTTGCAGCCAAGAAAAGTTTTCTGGATTGGATGCAAAATTCTGAAGAGGCAGTCATGGTTATTACTCATGATCGAGACGTATTAAAACAAGTTGATAAAATTATCGAAATACGTGATGGCCAAAGTTTTATTTTTAAGGGCAATTATGATGATTATCTTCGGCAAAACGCTTTTTCAACCACTAATAAAATGCAAGACTTCGAGAGTATTCAGCGTCGAATTGCCAACTTGAAAGTAAAGACTCGCGAATATCAACGAATGAAAGAAAAGGCCCGCGATCCAGGTACTATTCAGCGATTCAAGAGGCTTGAAAATACTGCACGCAAAGAACTAGCCGAACTATCTGAAATAGATAAGCCGACGTTCTGGATAGATAAACAAAATGTGTCTGAACTAGACTTTAAAGCGGCCAAATCATACAGTAAATTCAAGTCAAAAAACGTCAAAATAGCGATGGATAACTCTTCTGAAAAGTCCCGTCGTGATTTAGTGGTTATTGAAGATTTAGCATTAGGCTACGGCAAGTTAGAAGATGCGATAGAAAATAAAAATGGAGCAAAAGTTCTGTTTGAGGGTTTGAGCTTTAAGTTGAAAGTCGGTGAAATCATTGAATTTCATGGTAGAAATGGCGCTGGTAAAAGCTCCCTAATAAAAGCGATCCTAAAGAAAAATAACACGGCACTTCCCGATATTTATAGTGGTAACATTCACGTTGATGAAACTATAAAAATTGGTGAATATACTCAAGAAATCACTTCAGAATACTTTGAAATGCCGCTTAAAAATGCAATAGAAAAAATCTATTTAGATCAGAATTTAGAGATTTCGGAAACAAAATTACGCAAGATTTTAAATCAGTATTTGTTTACTGACGAAGATTTTATGCAGCCAATCGGCAGACTTTCGGGAGGCCAAAAAGCGCGTTTCCAACTGATAAAAATGCTATCAAATGAACCTCAATTACTCATATTAGATGAACCAACATCACACTTAGATCTACCGAGTATTGAAGAACTCGAGGATGCATTAAAGAAGTACAGCGGAGCTGTTATCTTCGTTAGCCATGATGAATATTTCCGTCAGACTATGCAAAAAACCGATAAGACGTTTCAAACTATAGAAATCGGCCAAAAATAAAACACCTTTTTAAGGTGTTTTATTTAGGCGTAGAAATATTTAGTTAACTCCAATTAATTGGCTAAGTTTTTTGCGGTCAAAACCAAGTACAATCTCACCATCAACATCGGTGACCGGTACGCCTTGAAAATTACCGTTAATTTTTTCGAGCAGCTCATCTTTAGCTGCGGAGTCAGCTTCAATATCCTTCATTTCAAAAGGGATATTGTGTTCTTCTAGCCAGTCGGCTTCCGCATGGCAAAATCCACACCAGCTTGTTGAATATATTGTTATCATACTTATATTATATCACGATTTAACGATAAACAATATTAAGCTATAGGTTAGTATTATCTGGTCGGTTATGATTGTCGTCTAGCGGGTTGCTATTGGTGTGTATTCTTGTGTTAGGTTCATTGAAGCTTCGCTTATTTTCTTCTCTTGGTATAATGAACCCAGACTCTCT
>RRZT010076249.1_pt1 | contig 12047 bp, 10 predicted proteins | sample 2165551 | NCBI WGS metagenome assembly RRZT01 (sample SAMN10456910, study PRJNA506462) | wastewater metagenome | biome: wastewater; feature: sludge; material: wastewater sludge; isolation source: wastewater sludge with Escherichia coli K12::gfp cells carrying plasmid... | place: USA: Moscow, Idaho... | reverse complement strand
GCTGAAGCCGAAGTTCGCGCTCTACGAGCGTGCCAACAGCGTCAACCGCCACCCCTGGCTGGCCGATCTGGTGATCTGGCGCGCCCGCCGCAGCCCGCGGCTGCTGCGGCGCATGAGCGGCGTGCTCGACGAGACCGCCAACCCGGGCCATCTGATGTCGCTGCGCGGCATGCTGCGGCTGCTGACCCGCTGAGCGGATCGCCGGCCCGGGCCGCTCCGCCCGGCCGCGGGCTCCAGTTTCCGGCGCCACGGCCGATGTCCCGCCAGGGACAGACGGGCCTCGGCCCCGGCATCATGAGCAGCACACCGCACCCGCCCCAGGCCGACGACGCCTGGGAGCGCAGCCTGATCGACATGCACTACGAGGAGTCGCCGCTGACGCTCGGCTCCGGCATGGTCGTGGCCGCGGCCGTCGGTCTGGTGATCCGCGACTCGATGCCGGGTCTGGCCCTGCCGGCCTGGGTGCTGATGACCGAGCTGGTGATGGCCTCGCGCCTGGCGCTGACCTGGTTCTATCTGCGCGGCGGCGGCCGGCTGCGCTGGCGCAGCCCCATCTGGCGCCGCATCGCGCTGGGGCAGACGGTCTTCAGCGGTCTGGCCTGGGGCGCGCTGGGCCTGTTCTTCGGCCAGAGCGCGGACCCGCTGCACCAGATCGTCATCCTGTTCACGCTGATGGGCGTGTGTGCCGGCAGCGCCGCGCTGACCGGCATGGTCAAGGGCACGCTGCCCATCTTCGGCACGCTCGCGCTCGGGCCGCTGTCGGTGCTGCTGGTGCTGCGCGGCGACGCCGCCCACCTCTTCCTGGGCCTGGCGCTGCTGTGGTACCTGCACCTGGTGATGTTCAAGGGCCCGGGGCGCACCGGTCGGGCGATGCAGGCGCTGCATGACGGCCGGCGCGACCGCGAGCTGCTGGTCAGCCGGCTCGAGGACGCCGAGCGGGTCGGCCGCATGGGCCATGTGCTGTGGGACCACCGCGCGCGCACCGCGACGCTGTCGGCCCATGCACGACGCCAGTTCGGCATCGACAGCGAGACAGTCGGCGACCTGTCGCCGCTGTGGGCACGCGTCGTCGCCAGCGACCGCGGCCGGGTGCAGGCGCTGACCCGCGAAGCCATGCAGCGCGGCGAGGCCGAGCTGCACTTCGACACCCGCATCGACGGCCCCGACGGCCTGCGCGACCTGCGCGTCGTGCACCGCTTCGAGTACGGAGCGGACGGGCGCGCACGCTTCACGATGACGACGACGCAGGACATCACCGAGCTGAAGACCACCCAGCGCGACCTGCACGACCTGGCCTTCCGCGACACGCTGACCGGCCTGATCAACCGCGCCGGCTTCCAGGCGCGGCTGCGCGAGCAGCCGGTCAGCTCGGTGCTGATGCTGGACCTGGACCATTTCAAGAACGTCAACGACACGCTCGGCCATGCCGCCGGCGACCGGCTGCTGGTCGCCGCGGCGCAGCGCCTGCTGCGCTGCCTGCGCGAGCGCGACACGGTGGCGCGCCTGGGCGGCGACGAGTTCGCGGTGCTGACGCACAACGCGCTCGAGCGCGAGACGCTCGAGCGCATCGCCCGGCGCATCGTCGAGGCGCTGTCGCAGCCCTACGAGATCGACGGCCAGCAGGTCTTCGTGTCGGCCAGCATCGGCATCGCCACCGTGGGCGAGGGCCAGACCCTGTCGGAGCCGGAGCTGCTGATGCGCCAGGCCGACACCGCGCTGTTCGAGGCCAAGGCACGCGGCCGCGCACGCCACGAGTTCCACTCGGAATCGCTGTCGGAGCGCGCACGCGAGCGTCTTGCGCTCGAGGCCGACCTGCGCCGCGCGATCGCCGAGGGCCAGTTCGAGATCCACTACCAGCCCAAGGTCGGCCTGGACGACGCGCACATCGTCGGCGCCGAGGCGCTGCTGCGCTGGAAGCATCCGGAGCGCGGCATGGTGCCGCCCGACCGCTTCATCCCGGTGGCCGAGGACTGCGGCCTGATCGTGCCGATCGGCACCTGGGTGCTGCAGCAGGCCTGCGCCGCCGCAGCCGCCTGGAACCGCGAGCGCCCGCCGGGCGAGCCGCTGCGCATCGCGATCAACCTGTCGCCGCGCCAGTTCATGAACCATGATCTGGTGCAGACGGTGCGCGACGCGCTCGACGCCAGCGCCTGCCGCCCGGAGTGGATCGAGCTGGAGATCACCGAGCGGCTGCTGCTCGACGAGCGCAACCAGGCCGAGGACATTCTCAACGGCCTGCGCGCGCTGGGCCTGACGCTGGCGATCGACGACTTCGGCACCGGCTACTCGGCGCTCGGCTACCTGACGCGTTACCCGATCGGCACGCTGAAGATCGACAAGTCCTTCATGCGCGACATCACCACCCGGCCGGACCGCGCCGGCATCGTGCGCGCGATCATCCTGATGGGCCACAGCCTGAAGCTCGGCCTGGTCGCCGAAGGCGTCGAGACCGAGGAGCAGGCCGCCTTCCTGCGCGAGCAGGGCTGCGAGCTGGCGCAGGGCTGGCTCTACGGCCGCCCGATGCCGCCGCAGGCCTTCGGCGAGCATGTGGCGGCGCAGCGCGAGCCGATCGTCCCGCTCAGTGCGGTGCCGCTGCAGGCCGCGTGACGATGCGATGCACCAGGTGGAGCTTGCGCACCACCGCCGGCACCAGCACGAAGGGGTAGAAGTCCGGCACGCCCATGCTGCGCGACATCTCGTTGAGCAGCGCGGTCAGCTCGACCCAGGCGTTGACCAGGCGCAGGAACTCCGGGTCCGGCGTCTCCAGCACCTCCGCGCCGAACATCGCGACATCGACCTCGACATCGTCGGCGTCCAGCCCGAAGCTCAGGCCGGTGTCGAGCGCGTCGACCATGTGCAGGTAGTGCGCCCAGGTCTCGGCCCAGTCCTCCCACGGGTGGCTGGCGGCATAGGCGCTGACATGCCACTGCGCCCAGTCCGGTGCCGGACCGAGCCGGTAATGCCGCTCCAGCGCCGCGCCATAGTCGGCGCGCTCGTCGCCGAAGACGGCACGGAAGGGCCCGATCCAGTCGCTGCCGGCCACCAGCCGGTCCCAGTAGTAATGCCCGACCTCATGGCGCAGATGGCCCAGCAGCGTGCGGTAGGGCTCGCGCAGGCGGGCGCGGATCTGCTCGCGCACCGGGTCGTCGGCCTCGTCGACATTGAGCGTGACGATGCCGCCGGCATGGCCGGTCATGACCGGCTGGCCGTCGACCGGGCGCAGGAAGTCGAAGGCCAGGCCGCGCGCGCCGTCCTCGCCGCCAGCGCCCGCCAGACGTGACTGCACCGGCAGCCCCAGCGCCAGCAGCTGCGACACCAGCCGGCGCTTGGCCAGCTCGATCCGGCCCCAGTCGCGCTGGTTGGCCTCGAAGGTCTGGTCCGGAATGATGCGGTTGAGCCGGCAGGCGATGCAGAACGCCGGCCGCTCGCCCGCGCCGGTGCGCTCCTCGTCGGGCACCAGCCAGTTGCAGCCGGCCGCCGACACCGCGTTGGCGCAGCGCCGCCAGCGCCGCGCCGCGCGCAGATGCAGCGCCGAGGCCGGCCGCGCCTCCAGCCACAGGCCGGCGTCCTCGCGGTCGGGCTCCAGCGCCAGCAGCATGCGCCCGGCCGGATCGAAGCCCAGAGCGCGGCCGCAGCTCAGGCAGCCGCTGTTGCGGAAGAACACCGCCGCGCCGCACAGGCAGCGGTAGGCGCGCGGCGTGCGCGGCTGGCGTGGCGTGTGCCAGCGGTCGGCGATCTGTCGTCCCAGCCGGGACAGGAATCCGTCCATCCATCCGTCCATCATCCGCAGGCTCCCCCGGCACTGGAAATCATGTCCGGCATGTTAGTGTCTCGGGCCATGTGTCAGCTGCTCGGCCTCAACGCCAACACCCCGACCGATCTGGTCTTCAGCTTCACCGGCTTCGCCCATCGGGCCGTCGAGCACCGGGACGGCTTCGGCATCGCCTTCTTCGAGGGCGCAGGCCTGCGCCTGTTCGTCGACCACCAGAGCGCGGCCGAGTCGCCGGTGGCGGCGATGATCCGCCACTACCCGATCCGCAGCCGCCACATCGTCACGCACATCCGCAAGGCCACCCAGGGCCGGGTCGCGCTGGAGAACACCCACCCCTTCGTGCGCGAGCTGTGGGGCCGCTACTGGGTCTTCGCGCACAACGGCAACCTGGTCGACTACCGCCCGAAGCTGCACGCCGGCTTCCACCCGGTCGGCGACACCGACAGCGAGCGCGCCTTCTGCTGGCTGATGCAGGAGCTGGCGAAGAACCACGCGCGCATGCCGAGCATTCCCGATCTGACGCAGACGCTGGCCGAGCTGGCGCCGCAGATCGCCCGCCACGGCACCTTCAACTTCCTGCTCAGCCAGGGCGAGGCGCTGTGGGCGCACTGCACCACCCGGCTGCACTATGTGCTGCGCCGCCATCCCTTCGCCGACGCCCAGCTCCAGGACGCCGACCTGACGGTCGACTTCGCCGAGCACACCACGCCGCAGGACCGCGTCGCCGTCGTGGTGACCGAGCCGCTGACCACCAACGAGGCCTGGGTGGCACTGGCGCCGGGCGAGCTGGCGGTGTTCGTTGACGGAGACCGGCTCCCATGAGCGCCTACCTGCTGCGCCGCCTCTGGCAGATGGTGCCGACGCTCGCCGGCGTGGTGCTGGGCGTGTTCTTCCTGTTCAAGGGCTTCGGCGGCGACCCGGCCGAGATCCTCGCCGGCCTGAACGCCTCGCCCGAGCAGGTCGCGCAGATCCGCGAGCAGCTTGGCCTGAACCGCCCGGTCGTCGAGCAGCTCTGGATCTTCGTCAACCAGATCCTGCACTTCGACTGGGGCCGCAGCTGGGCCACCAACGAGCCGGTCGCGCAGCTCTTCGCCACCCGGCTGCCGGCCACGCTGACGGTGATGACGCCGATCCTGGTGCTCGACGCGCTGCTGGCGATTCCCTTCGCGCTGGCGGTGGCGGCGGTGCGCGGCTCGCTGACCGACCGGGCGATCATGGTGGTCACCACCGTGGCGCTGTCCGTCAGCTTCCTGGTCTACGTCATCGTCGGCCAGTGGCTGTTCGCCTTCCAGCTCGGCTGGTTCCCGGTGCAGGGCTGGACCGACAGCGTCTGGACCAACCTGACGACCTACGCGCCGCTGCCGGTGCTGCTGGCGGTGATGGTGGGCATCTCGCCGCAGATGCGGCTGTACCGCAGCTTCTTCCTCGACGAGATCGGCCAGGACTATGTGCGCACCGCGCGCGCCAAGGGCCTGGGCGAGCGTGCGGTGCTGATGAAGCATGTGCTGCGCAACGCGCTGATCCCGATCCTGACCAATGTGTCGATGCAGCTGCCCGGCATCTTCGTCGGCTCCTTCCTGATCGAGGTCTTCTTCTCGATTCCCGGCATCGGCCGCGAGGTGATGCTGGCGGTCAACCGCAGCGACTACCCCGTCATCCAGGCGGTGACGATCTATCTGGCGGTCATCACGATGCTGATCAACCTGCTCACCGACCTGCTCTACAAGGCGGTCGATCCCCGGGTGACGCTGAAATGAGCGCCCTTCCCGGCATGGGCACGACTTCCGAGGGCGTCTGGGCGCTGGCCGCACGAAGGCTGCGCGGCGACCGCGTCGGCATGACCGCGATCGCGGTGGTGCTGCTGTATGCGCTGCTGGTGCTGGCGGCCGTCACCGGCCTGGCCGGCGCGCACTGGCAGCAGGAGCGCGGCGTGTCCTACGCGCCGCCGACGCTGCTGGGCCCGGCGCCGCAGGCGCTGCCGATGCCGGGGCTGCCGGCGCCTGCGGCCAGCGCGCCGCTGCTCGACCTCTCCAGCGTCGATCCGCTGGCGCCACGCTACCGCGAGTGGGACGAGGCCACCGCGCGCCAGTCGGTCGAGACGACGACCGCGGCCGAGACGCTGCCGCTGGGCGGCGACCGGCTCGGCCGCAGCGTGCTCGACAAGGCGATCAAGGGCTCGCAGATCTCGATCCTGGTCGGCGTGCTGGCCGCGGTGGTCGCCGCGGCGATCGGCACGGTGCTGGGCGCGCTGGCCGGCTTCCTGGGCGGGCGCGTCGGCGATCTGCTCGAGTGGGTCTACAACGTCTTCACGTCCATTCCCGGCATCCTGCTGATCTTCGCCTTCGCGGCGGTGGCCGGGCGCGGCGTGACCAGCGTGGTGCTGATCCTCGGGCTGACCGGCTGGACCGGCATCTACCGGCTGGTGCGCGCCGAGTTCATGAAGCACGCTGCGCGCGACTATGTGCGCGCCGCCGAGGCGATCGGCGCCAGCCCCGGGCAGCGCATGTTCCGCCACATCCTGCCCAACGTCAGCCATGTGGTGCTGGTGCAGCTCTCGATCCATGTCGTGGGCTTCATCAAGTACGAGGTCATCCTGTCCTACCTGGGCCTGGGCGTGAGCGTCGACCAGGTCAGCTGGGGCACGATGCTGGCCGAGGCGCAGAGCGAGCTGATCCTGGGCTACTGGTGGCAGATCGCCACCGCGACCACCTTCATGGCGGTGTTCGTCACCGCCTTCTCGCTGATGACCGACGCGCTGCGCGACGCGCTCGATCCGAAGCTGCGCGGGCTGGAGGGCTGACGCGATGGACCTGCCGATCCCGAACATCGCCCTGCCCGCCGGCCTGCCGCACCCGGATGCACCGCTGCTGCGCATCGAGGACCTGCGGGTGCGCTTCCGCCTCGGCCGGGAAAGCGGCCAGGGCCGCCAGCCGCGCTGGGGCCGCGCGGTCGGCGGCGAGGCGCCCGGCAGCGGCGTCCATCTCGACATTCCGGCCGAGACCACCGTCGCGCTGGTCGGCGAGTCCGGCTCGGGCAAGAGCGTGACGGCGATGTCGATCCTGAACCTGCTGCCCGACAACGCCGAGCGCAGCGGGCGCATCCTCTGGGACGGCCGCGATCTGCTCGGCGCGACGCCGGCCGAGCTGCGGGCCCTGCGCGGCCGCCAGATCGCCTGCGTGTTCCAGGACCCGATGGGCTCGCTGAACCCGGTCTTCACCATCGGCGAGCAGATCGTCGAGCCGCTGCGCCTGCACCTGGGCCTGGGCCGGGGCGCGGCGCTTGTGCGGGCGGAGGAGCTGCTCGCCGAGGTCGGCCTGCCCGAGCCGCGCCGGCGCCTGTCGGCCTATCCGCACGAGCTGTCGGGCGGCCAGCAGCAGCGGGTGATGATCGCCATCGCGCTGGCCTGCGAGCCGCGCCTGCTGATCGCCGACGAGCCGACCACCGCGCTCGACGTGACCATCCAGCGCCAGATCCTGGAGCTGCTCGAGCGGGTGCAGCGCGAGCGGCGCATGAGCCTGCTGTTCATCAGCCACGACCTCGGCGTGGTCGGCGAGATCGCCGACAGGGTGGTGGTGATGCGCCACGGCCAGGTGCGCGAGCAGGGCCCGGTCGAGGCGATCTTCACCGCGCCGCAGGACGCCTACACCCGCGCGCTGCTGGCCTGCCGGCCGGCGCTCGACAGCGACGCGCCGCGGCTGGCGGTCATCGACGACCACATCGCCGGCCGCGCGCCCGCACCGGCCCGCCGCCCGCGCCTCGAATCGGCCGACGACGCGCCGGTGCTGATCGAGGCGCGCGGCCTGGGCAAGACCTTCACCTTCCGCGAGGGGCTGTGGCGGCGGCGCGAGTTCAAGGCGGTGCAGGAGGTGAGCTTCCGGCTGCGGCGCGGGCGCACGCTGGGCGTGGTCGGCGAATCGGGTTCGGGCAAGACGACGATGGGCCTGACGCTGCTGCGGCTGCACGAGGCCAGCGCCGGGCAGGTGCTGTTCGACGGCGAGGACCTGTTCACGCTGCAGGGCCCGGCGCGGCAGGCGCTGCGCCGGCGCATCCAGATCGTGTTCCAGAACCCGTACGCGTCGCTGAACCCGCGCTTCACCATCGGCCAGACCCTGCTGGAGCCGATGCGGATCCACGCCCTCGGCGTCGACGACCGCGAGCGCGAGGGCCGCGCGCTGGCCCTGCTCGAACGCGTCGGGCTGGACGGCACGGCGTTCGGCAAGTACCCGCACGAGTTCTCCGGCGGCCAGCGCCAGCGCATCGCCATCGCGCGGGCGCTGACGCTCTCGCCCGAGGTGCTGGTGCTCGACGAGGCGGTCTCGGCGCTGGACGTCTCGGTGCAGGCGCAGGTGCTCAACCTGCTGAAGGACCTGCAGGACGAGCTGGGCCTGGCCTATGTCTTCATCAGCCACGATCTGGCCGTCGTGCGCTTCATGGCCGACGAGCTGCTGGTGATGAAGGACGGCCGCGTCGTCGAGCAGGGCGAGACGCGCGCGCTGCTGGCCGCGCCGCGTCAGGACTACACGCGGCGGCTGCTGGCCGCCGTGCCGCGCGGCCTGGCGGGACGCGCCGAACGCACCGGACCCATGAACTGAGCGGTTTCCCGCATCGACTTTTCTGGGTCCGGTTGGCCGCATTCATCCGCCGATGCGGACCGGCCCCGCCTTGCGACCATTGGCCGTCCGCCATCTCGCAAGGATCTTTCCATGAAACCCCGCTGGACCGACTGGCTTGCCGCCGCTGCCCTGGCCCTGGCCCTGAGCGCCGGGGCCGCCGTCTCGCCACCGGACGATGCGCCGGTGCTCGCCCGCGCCCGCTGATGCCCTGCTGACGCCCTGCGGAAACCTGTCGGAAACATCGCAAGCGCAAGCAGTCGCAAGAATGCGTGAACTTCTGCCGCACAGCGCGGTCACCGTTGCAACCTGACGCAGCAGACCATCGCGTCCGGGCGTACGCTGCGCTGGCGATTAAGGCTTCAAACGGAGTCCGACATGAAGTTCCGCTGGTCCGAATGGCTCACCGCAGCCGCCCTCATCTTCGCCTTCAGCGCCTTTGCCGGTGCCGACATCGCCCATGATGCCGCGCCCGAGCCCACCGTCTCGCAGGCACCTGCGCCTGCGCTGCCTGCGCGCTGAAGGTCCGCGTCCGAGCAACTCCTCCTCAGAGAAGCCTTGGGGACTGGGTCCAGTCCCAGGGAGGCGGGCGATCCGGGCCTGAGAGAGCGAGCACCCGGTTTCCCCGTCCCGCCTCCCTTCTTTTTTGGGCATGCCCCGCGCCACCGGCATCGATGCCGGCGCCCGAAGAACACCCCTCCCCCTGACCGCCGTTTCAGCCGACCGCCCGGCAGGCGCTGCGGTATTCTCGCGGCCACTTCCGCGCCCGGCCTGCGCCGCGCCGGCCCTCCCTCCCCTGCCGCTGACCGCGACCCATGAGCATGAGCACCCGCGCCGCCATCGCCGCCTCGATCGCCTACGACACCATCATGGTGTTCGAGGGCCAGTTCACCGACCACATCCTTCCGGACCAGATCCACAAGATCAACCTGTCCTTCCTGTCGCCGCGCATGCGCCGCGAGTACGGCGGCTGTGCCGGCAACATCGCCTACAACTACGCGCTGCTCGGCGGCGAGGCGGTGCCGATGGGCATGGTCGGCGACGACTTCGCCCCCTACCGCGAGCACTACCAGCGCTGCGGCATCGACCAGCGCGCGATCCGCGTCGCCGCCGACAGCTACACCGCGCAGTGCTTCATCGTCACCGACCTGTCGAACAACCAGCTCGCCGGCTTCCACCCCGGCGCGATGGGCCGCTCGGCCGAGATCGCGCTGGCCGAGGCCGGCGAGGTCGCGGTCGGCCTGGTCGGCCCGGACGCGCCCGACGCGATGCAGCAGCACAGCCGCGAGATGGCCGAGGCCGGACTGCCCTTCATCCTCGACCCCGGCCAGAACATCGTGCTGTTCAGCGGCGAGCAGCTGCTGGAGATGATCGACCGCGCGCCGGTGCTGGTCTGCAACGACTACGAGGCCGAGCTGATCTGCGACAAGACCGGCCTGACGCTGGCGCAGCTGGCCGCGCGGGTCGACACGCTGATCGTCACCCGCGGCGCCGAGGGCTCGATCGTCTGGCAGAAGGGCACCGAGCAGACCATCGCGCCGGTGCCGGCCGCTGCCGTCAAGGATCCGACCGGCTGCGGCGACGCCTACCGCGCCGGCCTGCTGCTGGCGATGGCCACCGGACGCTCGCTGCTCGACGGCGCGCGCCTGGGCAGCGTGCTGGGCTCGATCAAGATCGCGGTGCAGGGCTGTCAGAATCACCGTCCGACGCGCGAGGAGATCCGCGCGCAGTTCGAGCAGCATTACGGCGCCTGGCCGTTCTGAGGTCGGCCGCTGCCGCGCGGGGACCGCGGCAGCCCGGCGCCCTGATCCGCGATCCAGGAGACGCCGATGAGTGAGCCTTTCGCCGCGACCGCCGCCGACGTGCTGGTGGTCGGCAGCCTGAACATGGACCTGCGCATCCGCACGCCGCGCCTGCCCGCGCCCGGCGAGACGCTGACCGGCAGCGGCTTCGACACCGACGGCGGCGGCAAGGGCGCCAACCAGGCGGTGGCGGCCGCTCGCCAGGGCGCCCGGGTGGCGATGCTCGGCGCGGTCGGGCAGGACGCCCACGGCGCGGCGCTGCTCGCGGCGCTGCAGGCCGACGGCATCGACACCCATGCGGTCGAGCGCATCGCGGGCACGCCCAGCGGCACCGCCGCCATCCTGCTCATGCCCGACGGCGAGAACAGCATCGTCGTCATTCCCGGCGCCAACCATGCGCTGACGCCCGAGCGGGTGCGCGCGCAGGCCGCGCGGCTGCGCCAGGCCCACGTGGTGGTCGCACAGCTCGAATGCCCGCTCGACGCGGTGACCGAGGCGCTGGCGATCGCGCGCGAGGCCGGCGCGGTCACGGTGCTCAACGCCGCGCCGGTGCAGCCGCTGGACGATGCGCTGCTCGGCCAGCTCGACTGGCTGGTGGTCAACGAGATCGAGGCCGCAGCGCTGGCCGGCACGCCCGTGCCCGGCCCGGCCGAGGCCCGCGCGGTGGCCGAGCAGCTGCGCCGGCACGGCCCGCGCCAGGTGCTGGTGACGCTTGGCGCCGAGGGCCTGGTGCTGGCCGGCCCCGAGGGCACGCTGGCGCTGCCGGCGCCGCGGGTGCAGGCAATCGACACCACCGGCGCCGGCGACACGGTGGTCGGCGCGCTGGCCGCCGCACTGGCCGCCGGCCGGCCGCTGCGCGAGGCGCTGACCCGCGCCCAGGCCGCGGCTGCGCTGGCCGTCACCCGGCTCGGCACCCAGTCGGCGATGCCGACGGCCGCCGAGGTCGACGCGCTCGTCGCCGACCTGCACCTTCAGGGAGACACCCCGTGACCCGCACCCGCATCCTCTTCGACACCGATCCGGGCATCGACGACGCGATGGCGCTGGCGATGCTGGCGCTCGATCCGCGCGCCGAGCTGGTCGGCATCACCACCGTCTTCGGCAATGTGCCGATCGAGCTGACCACCCGCAACGCGCTGGCGCTGCGCGAGCGCTTCGGCATCGACCACGTCCCGGTGGCGCGCGGCGCAGCGCGGCCGCTGGTGAAGCCGGCCGGCGACTTCGCCGACTTCGTCCATGGCGCCAACGGCCTGGGCAACGTCGAGCTGCCCGAGCCGAGCGGCGCGCTCGATCCGCGCCCGGCCGCGCAGTTCATCGTCGAGATGGCGCGCCGGCATTCGGGCGAGCTGGTGCTGGTGCCGGTCGGGCCGCTGACCAATCTGGCGCTGGCGCTGCAGCTCGACCCGGAGCTGCCCCGCCATGTGCGCGAGGTGGTGCTGATGGGCGGCGCCTTCGGCACGCACGGCCATGGCGGCAACATGTCGCCGGTGGCCGAGGCCAACATCTTCAACGACCCGCATGCGGCCGACCTCGTCGCCACCGCGCCGTGGCCGGTGACCTTCGTCGGCCTGGACGTGACGCACGAGGTGGTGATGACGACCGGCTACCTCGACGAGCTGGGCGCACGCGGCGGCCCGCACGGCGCCTTCCTGCGCGACATCACCCGCTTCTACGAGGCCTTCTACGAGTTCCGCACCGGCGGCGGCATCTGCTGCCATGACGCCACCGCGGTGGCCTGCGCGCTCGACGCCTCGGCCTTCACCTGCCGGCCCGGCGCGGTGCGTGTCGTGACCGAGGGGCTGGCGGCCGGCCAGACCATCCAGTCGGTGCGCGGCAGCCGCTTCCCCGCCACCGACTGGGACG
>RRZT012314987.1_pt1 | contig 12054 bp, 5 predicted proteins | sample 2165551 | NCBI WGS metagenome assembly RRZT01 (sample SAMN10456910, study PRJNA506462) | wastewater metagenome | biome: wastewater; feature: sludge; material: wastewater sludge; isolation source: wastewater sludge with Escherichia coli K12::gfp cells carrying plasmid... | place: USA: Moscow, Idaho ... | reverse complement strand
TGCTCTTGCTCTGCGGCTACGCCACCCTGGCGCTGCCCTATATGTACCGCGCGGTGGACACCGGGCTTTCGACCATGGACGTGCGCTCGCTGACCGAGGCCGCACAATCGCTGGGCGCCGGCTGGGCGCGCATCATCGGCCGGCTGATCCTGCCCAACGTGCTGGGCGCGGTGATGTCGGGCGCATTTCTCAGCTTTGCCATCGTCATCGGCGAATTCACCATGGCGGCGCTGCTGAACCGCCCGGCCTTTGGCCCCTATATGCAGCTTTTGGGCGCGAACCGCGCCTATGAGCCGGCGGCGCTGGCCGTCATCGCCTTTGCCGCCACCTGGGGCTGCATGGGCCTGATGCAACTGATTTCACGCCTGCTGGGCGTCAGAAAGACCGCGAAATGAGTTTCCTTGTCCTTGACCACCTGCAGAAATCCTTTGGCGCGACCAAGGTCGTCCATGACTTCAACCTGTCGGTCGACAAGGGCGAGTTCGTCTCGTTCCTGGGGCCGTCGGGCTGCGGCAAGACCACGGTCCTGCGCATGGTCGCAGGCTTTGAGACCCCGACCGAGGGCCGCATCCTGATCGACGGGCAGGACGTGACGCGGCTGCGCCCGAACCAGCGCAAGATCGGCATGGTGTTCCAGTCCTATGCGCTGTTTCCGAACCTGACCGTGGCCGAAAACGTGGGCTTTGGCCTTAAGGTCGCGGGCGTGTCGCGGGCCGAACGTGGTCCGCGCGTGGCCGAGATGCTGGAACTGATCGGCCTGCCCGATCTGGGCGGGCGCTATCCCTGGCAGCTTTCGGGCGGCCAGCAACAGCGGGTGGCGCTGGCGCGCGCGCTGGCGCCGCGCCCGCGCGTGTTGTTGCTGGACGAGCCGCTTTCGGCGCTGGACGCCAAGATCCGCGTCAGCCTGCGCAACCAGATCCGCGAGATCCAGCAACAGCTTGGCATCACCACCATCTTCGTGACCCACGATCAGGAAGAGGCGCTGTCGATTTCCGACCGCATCGTGGTCATGCACAAGGGCATCGCCGATCAGACCGGCACCCCCTCGGACATCTATAACAGCCCGGCCACCGATTTCGTCGCGGGCTTTGTCGGCACGCTGAACCGCCTTGAGGCCGAGGTGGTCGATGCCGCCACGGGCCATGTCCGTATCGCGGGCGCCGGCATCCTTTTGGAACGTCCGTTGCCGGCGGGCCGGGTCACGCTTGCCGCGCGGCCCGAAAGTCTGCGGATCGCGGACGAGGGCATCCCGGCCGAGATCACCGGCGTCGAATTCCTGGGTTCGGTCCAGCGGCTGCGGGCGCGGGTGGGTGCCACCGAGGTGGTTCTGGACCGGTTCAACGCGCCGGGCGAGGTGCTGCCCCAGCCCGGCGACCGGGTGCATCTGACCGCCGCGCGGTCCGGCTGGCTGGTGCTTTAACCAAGAGTTTCGGGCATTTCCGGGGCCCGCAATGGTTAAACCTGTCTAAAAGAACATCTGAACTTTCAGCCCCCGAATTGGTTAGATCAGCGGTATCCCGCCGATTCCAGTGGCGGGCTTGCGCAGGTTTTTGCGCGCAAGCGTAACAAGTTTAGTTCGAGGCTATCATGGCGACGATCCCCGGAACCGCTGGCGATGACCCGCTGATTGGCACGAATGACCCCGATCTGATCCAGGCAGGGGCCGGGAATGATACGGTCGATGGCGGCGCGGGCGGTGACACGCTGGACGGCGGCACGGGCAGCGATGTGGTCAATGGCGATACGGGGGCCGATGTCCTGCTTTGGGGCGAGGATGCCGGGGCCACCGGGGCGCATGACGAATATCACGGCGGTTCGGGGGATGATAACTACAATCCCAGCGTCTATTCCAATCAGGGCGGCGACACGCTGAGCCTGGGCTATGGCGGCACCGGGGCGGGCGGGTTCGATGTCACCCTGTCGACGCCCGGCATCGGCACGGCCGAGGATGCCTATGGCAATACGCTTTCTTTCGACGGGATCGAGCGCATCGCGACCGGCGACGGCGCCGACCGGATCGACGCCACCAATGCCGTCCCCACCAGCGGCGAGGGCATCCGCGTCTTTACCGGCGCCGGCGACGATACCGTTCTGGCAGGGTCGGGGTCGAACTATATCCATACCGGCGATGGCAACGATCTGGTCTATGGCGGCGACGGCTATGATCTGGTCGAAACCGGGGCCGGCAATGACACCGTCTATGGCGGCGATGGCGGCGACGGCATCCGCTGGGGCGAAGGCAATATCGACTGGAATGTCGGTCAGGACGTCTATTACGGCGGTTCGGGCTATAACACGCTGAACGCCTGGCAGACCGACAGCGCGGGCAATGGCGTGCGCATGGTGCTGAACAGTTCGAGCAGCGGCACGGTCGATGCGACCGGGGCGGCCACCGGGCATCTGGACTTTCAGGAGTTCCAGAATTTTCTGACCGGCAATGGCAGCGATACGGTCGATGGCTCGGCCGCCGGGGTGAACGGGTTCCGCACCTATACCTCATGGGGCAACGATTCCATCATCGGCAGCGCCGGCAGCGATTCGATCGAGGGCGGCTGGGGTGCCGATACCGTCGATGGCGGCGCCGGCAATGATTTCATCTCGATGGCGGGCGACCTGTTTTCCAGCGGCACGGCCTGGGTCGACGATGGCAGCGACCTTCTGGTGCTGCGCGACGGCTTTGGCGCGGATACCGTGCGCGCCTTTTCCATCGAGGCGGGCACCGATCAATGGGGAACCCCGCTGCCTATGGATCGGTTGGATGTCAGCGGGTTGCACGATGCAGACGGCAATCCGATCGACCTGAACGATGTCACGGTCGGCACCTATATCGACCAATGGGGCAATCCGCAGGCGCAGCTGACCTTTCCCAATGGCGAAACGCTGGTCCTGCATGGTGTCGATCCGGCCGACCTGACCCGCGCCAAGCTGCATGAACTGGGCATTCCCTGCTTTTGCGAAGGCACCCAGATCGCCACGAGTCAGGGCGATATCGCGGTTGAACAGCTTAAGGTTGGCGATCTGGTGCGGACGCGCGACCATGGGTTGCGCCCGATCCGCTGGATCGGCCGGCGTCATCTGGACAGCATCGACCTTGTCACGGCGCCGCATCTGCGACCCATTCGCATTTCGGCCGGCGCGCTGGCGCCCAATGTGCCGGCGCGGGATCTTCTGGTTTCGCCGCAGCACCGTATTCTCGTGCGTTCGCATATCGCGCAGCGCATGTTCGGCAGCCACGAGGTGCTGATCGCGGCCAAGCAACTCTTGGCGATCAATGGGATCGAACAGGTCGCCGCAGACACGGTCACCTATTTCCATATCCTGTTCGACGCCCATGAGATCGTGTTGTCGAACGGGGCCGAGACCGAGTCGCTTTATACCGGCGCGCAGGCGCTGAAGGCGGTCGGACCCGCCGCCCGGGCCGAAATTCTGGCCCTGTTTCCCGAGCTGCGCGACACCCCCGCAGAGGCGGCGCGCTGTCTTGTTCCCGGCGGTCGCGCCCAACAGCTTGCCCGCCGTCATGCCCGCAATGGAAAGGATCTGATTCAGGCGATTTAAGCAACCATGGGTTGAATTTAGCGTATTTTGACAGGGGTTTTCTGCCCGAAAGGACAGGTAACCTGATTTTCGCAGTTTCTCTCTAATCCCGGCCGAATAAGCGATTCGGTCGGGTGCATGTGTTTGTTCCCTCCGAAACGTCAGGATTTTGACAATTCGAGGAACAACATGGCTTTTCTACGAGGCGGGAATGGTGCCGACAGTCTGGTCGGTACAATCGGCAGTGACACGCTTGCGGGCTTTTACGGCAGTGATCGGCTGAATCCGGGGCGCGGTGCGGACCGCGCCGATGGTGGCCCCGGTGCCGATGTGCTGCTTTGGGACGAAGATCGCAACAGCTCGGGCGTGATCGACAATTACACCGGCAGCGACTGGTACGAACAATACGATTCCAATCTTTATGGCAGCCTGTCGGGCGGCGACCGTCTCGTGCTGGGCAGCAGCGCCGGCGCGGGCGGCTTTCGCGTGACCTTCACCACCAGCGAGGCGGGTCGGGCCAGCGACGCCTATGGCAACCGGCTGAATTTCACCGGGATCGAGCGGATTCAGACCGGTGTCGGCAACGATCTGATCGATGGCACCCATGCCCGGATCCTGGGCGAGCGCCATGCCGGCGATGCCACCAGCTATGTGCCGCAGCATGGGCTGACGGTGATGGCGGGCGCGGGCAATGACACGGTGCGCGGCACTTCGGCCAGCGATGTTCTGGATGGCGGCGGCGGCAATGACCGTCTGTTTGGCGGCGGCGGCACCGATCTGATGATGTCCTCGGCCGGCAATGACTGGGTGCATGGCGGCGCGGGCGACGACAATGTGCGCTGGGGCAATAATGGCGGCACGGGGCCGATCCACAATATCGGCCATGACACGCTGATCGGCGGCAATGGCACCGACCTGCTGAACCTCTGGGGCAAGGGCGATGGCGAAAACAGCGTCGGCACCTATGTGGTGCTGACCGGGCGAAGCTCGGGTTGGGCCACCTTTACGGCCGATAACGGCCGCGCCACCTTCAGCGAGTTCGAACAGTTCTGGACCCATGAAGGCCGCGACACCGTCAGTGGCGCGAATGCCGATATCGGGCTGAATACGCGCGGGATCATGTTCAACACCCGTTGGGGCGACGACGTTCTGACCGGCAGCCGTGGCAATGACACGCTTGAGGGCGGCGACGGCGCCGATACCATCAATGGCGGGCGCGGCAACGATGTCATCTCGATGTTCGAATCCTTCTGGGTGGCGGATGGCGGCTCGGTCGCGGCGGATGGCGCGCGCGATGTGCTGGTGCTCCAGGACGGCTCGGGCGTCGACAAGGTGCGCGCCTTCAAGATCGGCGGTTCCGATGGCGACCGGCTGAATGTCGGCGGAATGCATGACGCGCAGGGCAATCGTGTCGATGTGAACGATGTCCGTGTCGGGTCGAGCAATGGCGATGCCGTGCTGATCTTTCCGAATGGCGAGCGCGTGATCTTTGAGGGCATCAGCCCCGCCACCCTGACCCGTTCGGTGCTGGTCGATCTGGGCATTCCGGCGACCAGCTCGCAATCGGCGACGCAAAATGCGCCAGCGGCGGTTCAGGCCGCCCGCAGCACTGATGCCGATGCCAGCGCGAAACAGGATCTGGCCGCGGCAGGGGACGATGCAAGCGCGGCGACCGGCAGTCACGATCCGATGCCGGCCGATGACGCCGGGGCGATGGCCGCCAATGCCCCGGCCGCCGGGGATTCGCTGCTGTCGCTTTATTCCGGGCTTGCGGATCTTTTCGGCGATGCCAACGCCCGGTCGATGGCCGAGGCCGATGCCATGGACTTCAACTGGGGCTGAGGCCGCAGGCCGATTTCTGTCGGTTCCGCAATGAAATCAATGGCGTCCGCGTATCGCGCGGGCGCCATTTCGCATGTCGATTGCGCGGTGCGGCGGCTTATGGTGCGGCGTCGCGATCCCGCGCCCGCAGCGCCAGCGCCTGACGGGCATAACCCGGCATGATCGTAAAGCCCTTGGCATAGCGCAGAAACAGCCGGCGCGGATTGGACAGCATCCGCCATGCCCATTCCATCTTGATCCGGCGCACCAGAACCGGCGCGCGGCGTTGATGCCCGGACAGGAAATCCAGACCCGCCCCGATCGAGGCAAAGCCGGTATTCCCAAGCGCGTCGCGGGCGCGGATGGCAAAGCGTTCCTGCCGGGGCGCCCCCAGCGCCAGAAAACAGAGCCGCGCGCCCGATTGGCGGATGCGGGCGATGATGTCGTCGGCCTCGGGGCCATCGGGGTCGAAGGGAAAACCCGGCGCATGGGTCATCGCGATCCTAAGCGTCGGGACCCGTGCGCGCATGCTTTCGGCCGCGCGGGTCAGGGAATCGTCATTGCTGCCGATCAGCGCGACGGGCAGGCCCAGCCCCGCCGCGAGCTCGGCCAGCGGCAGCACCTGATCCGATCCGGGCGCAAGCCGGACCGGCCGCCCGGCCAGCCGCGACAGCCAGACGATGGGATTGCCATCGGCACAGATCAGGTCATGGGCGGCATAGGCGCGGCGGAAACCGGCATCCTCGCCCAGCCGTTGCAGGTGGTCGACATTGATGGTGGCGATGGCAAAGCCCCGGCCTTGTTCAAGCCGTTGCCGCGCCGCCGCCAGAAGCGCGGCAGAATCGTGACAATTGATCCGGACAGCATTGCCGTCGGGAAAAGTGAAATGCATGATATGCCTCGGTCCGGCCGGATTTGTGGCAGGATGGGTTGACGGCCCGGGGAATGCAACGCCCTTCCCAAGCGAAGGTAAACGGCCCGGGTCGCCGCAAGACAGGAGATAAGCCCTTGCCCATATTGGCGCTGACGGTGTTGCTGTCCTGGCCCGTCATCGTGGCGATCCTGTTTTCGCGTCTGCCCCGTCCGCAGGCGCTGATCTGGTCCATCTATGCCGGATATCTGTTGCTGCCGCCGCTGGTCGAGATCGACCTGCCGGTGTTTCCGGGGCTGAACAAGGCGATGGTGCCGGCGCTGGCCGCCGCCGCCATGATCTATCTGGTGCAGCGGGATCAGGGGGAGGACAGCGATGCGCCGCCGCCGATGGGCGGGTTCGTCACGCTGCTTCTGGTGATGAATTTCGTGGGGCCGCTCTTGACCTCGCTGACCAATCCCGACCCGCTGATCGACGGCATCAACTATCGCCCCCCCGTCAGCCTGAGCCAGGGCGTCGCCAGCATGATGTTGGTGGGGATGCAGATCCTGCCATTCCTGATGGGCTACAAGATCCTGTGGAACGCACAGGGGGCGCAGCTCTGGGTCCGCAGTCTGGTGCTGGGCCTTTTGTGGTACACGATCCCGATGCTGATCGAATTGCGGCTGAGCCCACAGATGAACGTCTGGGTCTATGGCTTTTTCCAGCATGATTTCATCCAGACCATCCGCTATGGCGGGTTCCGCCCGATCGTCTTTTTGCAGCATCCGCTTTGGGTCGCGCTGTTGACCATGACCGCGTTTCTGGGCGCCATCGCGCTGGCCCGCAATGACCGCAGCAAGCGCAATATCCTGATCGCGCTTTATCTGGGGGCGATCCTGGTGCTGTGCAAATCGGCGGGCGCGCTGCTTCAGGCGCTGATGGCGGCGCCTCTGGTGGCGTTTGCGCGGCCACGGGTGATGATGCTGGCGGCGGCCATCGTGGCGGGCATCGCCTTTTCCTATCCGACGCTGCGCACCACCTCGTGGATGCCGTTGCAGGGGATCGTCAATGTCGCCATGTCGATTTCGCCCGAACGGGGGCGGTCGCTGGAATTCCGGCTGATGAACGAAGAGGCGCTTCTGGAGCGCGCGATGGAGCGGCCTCTGTTCGGCTGGGGCGGTTGGGGGCGGTCGCTGTTTTACGACCCCTATAGCGGCCGGCTGGCCTCGGTCCCGGATGGGCAATGGGTGATCTGGATCGGCTCGAACGGGATTTTCGGCTATCTGGCACAGTTTCTGTTGCTGCTGGTGCCGATCTTCGCCCTGTTGCGGGCCATGCCGCGCGACCGCGACCGCGCGCGCGAGCCGGAATTCGTGATTCTGGGCACGGTCTCGTTGATGCTGGCGATGAATCTGCTGGACCTGATTCCCAATGCGACCATCACGCCGCTGACCTGGCTGACGGCGGGGGCACTTCTGGGCAATGCCAATCGCCTGCGACAAGCTGTCCCACAGGCGCCGCAAAGCCTCAATCCGGGACAGGTTCTGCCTAAAAAGGCAGGCATTCAAACGGTTTTATAGGTTGGTCCGACAGCTCGGATTCGCTATGCCGGTTACGCCCACAAGTTGTTAAAAGCTTTAGCCCCATCGGGTAGTATATGAGTTGAAGAGGGAACGTTATGGCCTTCGATCTGCACGATGTTGAAGACAGCGATATCGCTGTCGTGGGCATGGCCGCACAATTGCCGGGCGCGGCCGGCGTGGCCGAATATTGGGACAATCTGTGCCGGGGCGTGGAATCGATCCAGCGCGTGCCCCAGGCCGATCTGATCGCGCGGGGCGAGGCGCGGGCGCGGCTTTCCGATCCGAATTACGTCCCCTCGGCCGCCATTCTGGCGGGTTACGACGAATTTGATGCAGAATTCTTTGGTCTGTCGCCGAAAGAGGCGGCGATCATGGACCCCCAGCATCGCAAGTTTCTGGAAACCTGCTGGCACGCGCTTGAGGATGCCGCCCACCCGCCCGAGCGTTTCGCCGGCAATATCGGCGTCTGGGCCGGCTGCGGCATGGGCAGCTATTTCTATTGGAACGTCTGTTCGAACCGCGATCTGGTCGATGGGGTCGGGCATTTCCTGCTGCGCCATACCGGCAATGACAAGGATTTCCTGTCCACCCGCGTCAGCCATGTCTTCGACCTCAAGGGGCCGTCGGTCAACGTCCAGACCGCCTGTTCGACCTCGCTGGTGGCGATCCACATGGCGTGTCAGTCGCTGCAATCGGGCGAATGCGACATGGCGCTTGCCGGGGGCGTGACCATCGAGATGCCCCATGGCGTCGGGTATCTTTACAAGGAAAACGAGATCCTGTCGCCCGACGGGCATTGCCACGCCTTTGACCACCGCGCGCAGGGCACGGTATTCGGCAGCGGCGCGGCGGTGGTGACGCTGCGCCGGCTCAGGGATGCGATTGCGGATGGCGATCACATCTGGGCCGTGATCAAGGGCACGGCCATCAACAATGACGGCGCCGCCAAGGCCGGCTATCTGGCGCCCAGCGTCGAGGGCCAGGCGCGGGCCGTCGCCGATGCGCGCGGCATGACCAGGAACAGCCCCGATGACATGGGCTATGTCGAATGCCATGGCACCGGCACCGCGCTGGGCGACCCGATCGAGGTCGCCGCACTCAATCAGGCCTATGCCCGCCTTTCCGAAGGCCGGCGTCAGGGGCCGTGCCGCATCGGTTCGGTCAAGACCAATATCGGGCATCTGGACACGGCCGCAGGCAGCGCCGGGCTGATCAAATCGGCGCTGGCGGTGCATCACGGCCAGATCCCGCCCAGCCTTGGCTATGAGGCGCCGAACCCCGCCATCGATTTCGAGGGCGGCCCGTTTCAGGTAAATGACCAACTGGGCGGCTGGCCGGTTCCGGGGCCGCGCCGGGCGGGCGTGAACTCGCTTGGCGTGGGCGGCACCAACGCGCATGTCATCCTGCAAGAGCCGCCGGCGACGGATGCGCCGGCCGAATCCGATTGGCCCTTTCACATCGTCACCGTGTCGGGGCGCAGCAAGGCGGCGCTGGACGCCAATAGCGCGGCGCTGGCCGCATGGCTGCGCGCGCATCCCGATGCGGATATGGCCGATCTGTCCTTCACCCTGACGCAGGGGCGGCGGCAATTCGACCGCCGCCGGGTGCTTGTGGCGACCGATGCCGCGCAGGCGGCCGGTATGCTGGAAAATCCCGACCCGCTGTTGGTCTTTGATCATCAGCCGGTGGGCGATCCGGCGGATGCGGTCTTCATGCTGCCCGGGGGCGGCGCGCAATATGCGGGCATGGCGCGCGGGCTTTACGACACCGAGCCGGTCTTTCGCGAATGGATGGATCGCGGTCTGGATCACATGGCGCGGGCGCATGGCACGGATCTGCGCGCGCTGTGGCTGCCCGGACCGGGCGACGCGGCCGAGGCGGACCGGCGTCTGCTGCAACCCTCGTTGCAGTTGCCGCTGCTGATGATCACCGAATATGCGCTGGCGCAGCTCTGGATCAGCTGGGGCGTGCGGCCTGCGGCGCTGATCGGGCATTCGATGGGCGAAAATACCGCCGCCTGCATCGCCGGGGTCATGTCCTTCGAGGATTGCATCGGGCTGGTGCGGCTGCGCGGGCTGTTGATGGATCGGGTGCCGGCGGGGGGGATGCTGTCCGTTCCGCTTGAGCCGCATGAATTCGCCGCCGAGCTGGACGAGCTGGGTCTGGATCTGGCGGCGGTGAACGGGCCGTCGATGTCGGTCGTCTCTGGCCCCGACGCGGTGCTGGACCAGTTCGCGGCACGGATGGCCGCGCGCGAGATCGAATGCCAGCGTATCGCCATTTCCATCGCCGCGCATTCGCGGCTGCTGGATGGCATCATGGCCGAGTTCCGCGACTATCTGGCCTCGATCCCGCTCAATGCGCCGCAGATCCCGATCATCTCGAACCGGACCGGCCTGCCGATGACGGCAGAACAGGCGACAAGCCCCGATTACTGGACCGCGCATCTGCGCGGCACGGTGCGTTTCGCCGATGGCATCGCGCATCTGGCGCAGGTGCCGGGGCGGGTTTTCCTTGAGGTCGGGCCGGGCCGTGCCATGCAGGCGATGGCCAAGGCCAATCCCGGCGTCGCGGCCAATCAGGTGGTGTCCACCCTGCGCCACCGCGATCATGCGACCGGCGACGACACCTATTTCATGGCGGCGCTTGGCCGTTTCTGGGCCTGTGGCGGCGTGATCGACTGGGATCAGATCTGGGGCGGCGCGCGGCGCCGACGGCTGTCGCTGCCCGGCTATGCGTTTCAGCGCAAACGCTATTTCATCGAACGCTCGGCCGGCGTCACGACCGAGGCCGCCGATGAGCTGGCCCGGATCGACGAGCCCGCCGAATGGGGCTGGCGCCCGGCATGGCGGCTGGCCTCGCCCGCGATCGAGATCGGCGCCGAGGGGCCGGTCGCGAATGGGATGCGCAACTGGCTGATCTTTGCCGACGAGCTGGGGCTTGGCGCGCGGCTGGCTGACCGGCTGCGGGGGCTTGGGCAAAGCGTGGCCGTGGTCACGCCGGGCGACACCTTTGCCGACCGGGGGCAGGGGCAATTCACCCTGCCGCTGGAATCCGACCGCGAGGGGTATGAGATCCTGCTGGCCTCGCTGGTGGGGCAGAACATGGTGCCCGACCGCATCCTGCATCTGTGGTCGGTCACGCAGGGCGCACAGTTCCGCGCCGGATCCAGCCTTTTGAACAGCCAGCTTGAGCGCGGCTTCTTCGGGCTTTTGCATCTGGCACAGGCCATTGGCGCGGAACTTCCCGACGCGCCGCTTGAGGTGATCGCGGTCTGCAACGACGCGCTGCGCGTCGCCGACGAACCCGCGCCGGTGCCGGAAAAGGCGACCGCCGCCGGCCCGATCCGCGTCATGCCGCATGAGATGCCCAATGTCGCCGCCCGGCTGGTCGACATCCGTATCCCCGAGGGGCGCGGCAAAAATCTGGACGCGCTGGCCGCCAACCTGCTTGAAGAGGCGCTTGCGCCATCCGGGGCGGCCATTGCCGCATGGCGCGATGGCCGGCGGTTCGAACAGGGGCTTGAGCGTGTGGCGTTGGCCGATGATGGCATGGCTGCGATCCCGCAGGGCGCGGCCTGTCTGATCACCGGCGGCTTTGGCGGCATCGGTCAGGTCATCGCGCGCGAACTTGCGCATCGTGGCGGCGCGAAACTGGCGCTGACCACGCGCGGGCGGGTCGATGCGCCCGGTGTGCTGGCCTCGATCCGTCAGCTTGAGGCGATGGGGGCCGAGGTACTGGCCCTGCGCGCCGATGTGACCAGCCCCGAGGACATGGCCCGCGCCGTCGCGGATGTCCGCGCCCGGTTCGGCAATGTCGATGTGGTGCTGCATGCGGCGGGCGTCATTCGCGACAGCCTGATCGCGGCCAAGACCGATGACGATGCCTGGGACGTGCTGGCGCCGAAACTCCTGGGGACGCGGGCGCTGATTCAGGCGCTGGGGGATCATCCCGCCGGGCTTACGGTGCTCTTTGCCTCGACCTCGTCGGTGATCGCACCGGCGGGGCAGGCGGATTATGTCGCGGCCAATGAGTATCTGAACGCGGTGGCGCGCAGCGCGCCTGCGGCGCTTGGCCGGGTTGTGGCGGTGAACTGGGGCGTCTGGGCCGATGCCGGCATGGCCGCGCGCGCGATGGGGCTGGACACCGCCTCGGCGATTGCCGCGCCCGAGGGGCGGCCGCTTCTGGACGAAAGCCTGCCCATGCCGGGCGGGCGCGAATTCCGCAGCGCGCTCAGCACCGCCGACTGGATCATCGGTGGGC
>RRZT010198530.1_pt1 | contig 12058 bp, 8 predicted proteins | sample 2165551 | NCBI WGS metagenome assembly RRZT01 (sample SAMN10456910, study PRJNA506462) | wastewater metagenome | biome: wastewater; feature: sludge; material: wastewater sludge; isolation source: wastewater sludge with Escherichia coli K12::gfp cells carrying plasmid... | place: USA: Moscow, Idaho ... | reverse complement strand
GGGCAACCACGCCGAGCGGATGCTGGCGGACGCCTACACCGGCTATCAGCGGCGCCTCCGCCAGGCCAACGCCCTCGACTTCGACGACCTGATCATGACGACGGTGCACCTGCTGCAGGCTTTTCCCGACCTGCGCGAGCAGTACCGGCGGCGGTTTCGCCACGTGCTGGTCGACGAGTACCAAGACACCAACCACGCCCAGTACGCGCTGGTGCGCGAGCTGTGCGCCGAGTTGCCGGTGCCCGAGGGCATGGCCGCCGTCGAGCCGCCCGAACTGATGGTGGTGGGTGATTCCGACCAGTCGATCTACGCGTTTCGCGGGGCCACCATTCGCAACATTCTGGCGTTCGAGGCCGACTTTCCCGGCGCCACCACCATCGTGCTCGAGCAGAACTACCGCTCGACCCAGACCATTCTGAATGCCGCGAACGCGGTGATCACGCGTAACCCCGGACGCCCCGAGAAGCGCCTGTGGTCAGAGGCCGGCGACGGCGAGCGAATCGTCGGCTGGGTGGCCGACACCGAACATGACGAGGCGCAGTTCGTCGCCGACGAGATCGACCGGCTGACCGACGCCGAGCACGCCAAGCCGGGCGACGTGGCGGTGTTCTACCGCACCAACGCCCAGTCGCGTGCGTTCGAAGAGGTGTTCATCAGGGTCGGCATGCCGTACCGGGTGGTCGGGGGCGTCCGGTTCTACGAAAGGCGTGAGGTGCGCGACGCGATCGCCTACCTTCGCTCGATCGCCAACCCGGCCGACGACGTGTCGGTGCGGCGCATTCTCAACGTGCCCAAGCGCGGCATCGGCGATCGGGCCGAGGGTGCGGTGGCCGACCTGGCCGCTGCCGAGCGCATTCCGTTCGGTGCGGCGGTGGCGCGGGCGTCCGAGATCACCGGGCTGGCCACCCGCTCACTCACCCAGATTCAGGGGTTCGCGGCGCTGCTGGCCGAGCATCGCGCCATGATGGAGCGCGGCGACGCCGCCGACACCATTCTCACCAGCATTCTCGAGAAGTCGGGCTACATCGACGAACTGAAGAACTCCGACGACCCGCAAGACCAGACCCGCCTGGAGAACCTGATCGAGCTGGTGTCGGTGGCGCAAGAGTTCGTCGCCGCCGCGCACGCCATCGACCTGCCGCCCGAGGGTGGCGAACTGGCCGCCGGCGCGCCCGAACCGGACGACTCGTTGCCCGCGTTCTTGGAGCGCATCGCCCTGGTGGCCGACTCGGACCAGATTCCCGACGCCGACGGCGAGAGTGCCGGCGTGGTGACCCTGATGACGCTGCACACCGCCAAGGGTCTGGAGTTTCCGGTGGTGTTTCTGACCGGCTTCGAAGACGGCATCTTTCCGCATCAACGGGCACTCACCGACGCCGACGAACTGCAGGAGGAGCGCCGGCTCGCCTACGTGGGCATCACCCGTGCGCGGCAGCGGCTGTATCTGAGCCGAGCCGTCGTCCGAACGTTGTGGGGCAGCCCGCAGTACAACCCGCCCAGCCGGTTCACCGACGAGATTCCGCAGCACCTGTTCGACTGGCGGCGGTTGGGCACCGCGCAGGTCGGTTTCGCATCGCGCGCCAAGGCGCGCACCGAGCAGGCGTGGCGCAACACCGTCGGGTTCGGGTCGAAGCCCAACCTGCCCAAGCCCGTGCCGTCGGTTCAACCGGGCGACCGGGTGCTGCATTCGGTGTTCGGCATGGGCACGGTGGTGGCCACCAGCGGCGTGGGTGACCTGGCCAAGGCAGATGTCGACTTCGGCAGCACCGGGGTGAAGCGGCTCAGTTTGAAGCACGCTCCGATGGAGAAGCTGTAGCGCTCAGCTCAGTTTGGCGGCGTTCTTGAGGTAGGGGGTCGGGTTGACGGCCTTGCCGTTGACGTACACCGAGAAGTGCAGGTGGCAGGCGGTCGAGATGCCGGTGTTGCCGACGGTGCCGAGCAGTTCGCCCTTGTGCACCTTCTGGCCGACCTTCACCACGATCGTGTTCATGTGCAGGTAGGCGGTCTCGAGGTCGACATCGCCGACCTTGCCCCCGTCGATGCGCACGTTGTGACCCGAGCCACCGTTGTAGCCGCTGGTCGCGACCTTGACCACCGTGCCGTCCTGGGCGGCCCAGATGGGCTGACCGCAGGTACCGCCGATGTCTTGGCCGTTGTGCATGCGGTAGTAGTGCAGGATCGGGTGCAGCCGCATGCCGAAGCCCGAACCGAACTTGCCGGCCGTGGGCATCAGAAAGTTCGACGCGTCGCTCAGCAGCTTCGACTGCTCGGTGATGTTCTCGGCTGCACTACTCAGGGCCTGGGTGCGGGTGGCGAGTGCGTCGCTCTGCCGTCCGGCGGCCAGTTCGGCTGCGGTCTGGGCCAGCGACTGGCTGCGGGCCTGGGCGAGCGCCTGCGGGGCGGCCACGCGCGCCACGTCGCGGCTGACGCCCTGGTCGCGGGCGTCCATGGCTGCCCGGTCGACGGCGTAGGTGGGCTGGGGCACCGGGGCCGCGGACGAGGCCCGGGTGGCGAGTGGCGTCAGGCCCAGGCACAACGCGCCGATGGCGAGGGTCGCGACACCCTGGCGAACGACCCTCGACCGGGTCGCCCCGGTCGTTTGCGGATCAGCCTCTGCTGGGCGCACGCGTGTGTCTCCTCATTACTGCAACGTTGTCGGTCGACCGAGAACCGGCGACCTGGAAAGACCTTAGCATTTCTTAGGGAGATTCTCAGAATCGGGTTCTCGCGCTCTGGACCACCCAGACTGCGGGTCCCGGTGTGCCGTGGGCGGGCTCGTCCGACTATCGTGACCTGAGGCCTGCAGGGCAGGAGATTCGACGTGGACGGACGGAGTGGTCGGTGGATCTATTCGAGTACCAGGCGAGGGACCTGTTCGAGGCCGGGGGCGTGCCGGTGTTGCGCGGCATCGTGGCGCGTACGCCCGAGGAGGTCGAGCAGGCCACGCGTACGCTCGCCACGCCCGTGGTGGTGGTCAAGGCCCAGGTGAAAACCGGGGGTCGGGGCAAGGCCGGCGGCGTGAAACTGGCGCGCAGTGCTGAAGAGGCCCGCGACCGGGCAGCCGACATTCTCGGTCTGGTGATCAACGGCCACACCGTTGAGCAGGTCATGATCACCGAGGGTGCCGACATCGCCGAGGAGTACTACTTCGGCCTGCTGCTCGACCGCGCCAATCGCAGCTACCTGGCCATGTGCTCGGTCGAGGGCGGCATGGACATCGAGACGCTCGCCGAAGAGCACCCCGAGAAGCTGGCCCGCGTCGAGGTCGACCCGATCACCGGCTTGGACGCCGCCAAGGCCGACGAGATCGTGGCCGCCGCCGGCTTCGCCGAAGCCGACCGGGCCGAGGTGGCCCGCGTGCTGGTGCTGCTGGGCGAGGTCTACCGCGACAACGACGCCACGCTCGTCGAGGTCAACCCGTTGGTGAAGACCGGCGACGGAAGGATCCTGGCGCTCGACGGCAAGGTGTCGCTCGATGCGAACGCGGCCTTCCGGCACCCCGACTGGACCGAACTGGCCGACGAGTCGCGCGACGATCCCCTCGAGATCAGGGCCCGCGAGAAGCACCTCAACTACGTCAAGCTCGACGGCAGCGTCGGCATCATCGGCAACGGTGCCGGTCTGGTGATGAGCACCCTCGACGTGGTCGCCGGCGCCGGCAAGGAGTTCCCCGGCAGCCCGACCCCGGCCAACTTTCTCGACATCGGCGGCGGCGCGTCCGCCCAGGTGATGGCCGACGGTCTCGACATCATCCTGTCCGACGAGCAGGTGAAGGTCGTCTTCGTGAACGTGTTCGGCGGCATCACGGCCTGTTCCGAGGTGGCCAAGGGCATCATCGCCGCCCTCGAGATTCTGGGCCCGAAGGCGACCAAGCCGATCGTCGTCCGGCTCGACGGCAACGCGGTCGAGATCGGCCGGCACATTCTCACCGAGGCGGCGCACCCGCTGGTGACGATGGAACTCACCATGGACTCCGCGGCCCGCAAGGCCGCCGAACTGGCCAGCACGAACTGAAGGGACGCGTTTCATGACGATCTGGCTGGACCAGAACAGCAAGGTGCTCGTACAGGGCATGACCGGCTCTGAGGGCCGTAAGCACACCCAACGCATGATCAGCTCGGGCACCCGTGTGGTCGGTGGCGTCACGCCCGGCAAGGGCGGCCAGACGGTCACCTTCGAAGAGGATCCGGTGAAGGTGTACGACTCGGTCGCCGAGGCCAAGGAGGCCACCGGGGCGAACGTGTCGGTGATCTTCGTGCCTGCCGCGTACACCAAGAAGGCCGTGTTCGAGGCCGTCGACGCCGGCATCGAGCTCGTGGTGGTGATCACCGAGGGCGTGCCGGTGAAAGACACCGCCGAGTTCTACACCTACGCCGCGAACAGCGGCACGACCCGGCTGATCGGCCCGAACTGCCCGGGCCTGATCAGCCCCGGGCATTCCAACGTCGGCATCATTCCGGCCAGCATCGCCCCTCGTGGGGGCCGCATCGGGCTGGTCAGCAAGTCGGGCACGTTGACCTACCAGATGATGTTCGAACTGGCCGACATCGGCTTCTCGACCGCCGTCGGCATCGGTGGCGACCCGATCATCGGCACCACCCACATCGACGCCCTCGCGGCGTTCGAAGCCGACCCCGAAACCGACTGCATCGTGATGATCGGCGAGATCGGCGGCGACGCCGAAGAACGGGCCGCGGCCTACATCGCCGAGAACGTGACCAAACCGGTGGTCGGCTACGTGGCCGGGTTCACCGCCCCCGAGGGCAAGACCATGGGTCACGCCGGCGCGATCGTGTCGGGCTCCAAGGGCACCGCGCAGGCGAAGGCCGCGGCGCTCGAGGCGGCCGGCGTCAAGGTCGGACGTACCCCGAGCGAGACCGCGTCCCTGGTGCGCGAGATCATGGAGAGCAAGGGCTGAGCGAGCCTCACTGGTATTGCGTGACCCGCTGGGCGGCGCGGCCGACCAGCGCCTCCCAGGCCTTGTCGGTGAAGTCGAAGTTCGCCGACGGGTTGGCCAGCAGGTAGACCAACCGGGTGCCGACCGCGGTGACGCCGACCCTGAAGGTGACCGTCTTGGTCGCGCTGATGCGTTGCGTGACCGTGTAGCTGGTGCCGGTGAACTTCGCGCCGTCGGCGCCCGTTGCGGTCACGCCGCCGTCGTCCACCGTCGCGGTGCGGGTGCGATCGCCACAGCTCTTGAAGTTGTCGGCGAGGGTCTTTGCCATCGCGGTGGCCGCTGAAGCCTTGCTGAAGGTGTAGATGGCCTGGTCGATGCCGAAGCCGTCGGGGGCCTTGGAGTCGTCGGTCAGCAGGTAGGTGCGGTGGGCCGACTCGGACGTGCCGGGCAGCTTGTTCAGGCTGACGTCCTCGCACTGGCTGCCGACGAGGCTTGGGGCCTTGGCGTCGGTGGCGGTCCACTTGCCCTCACCGGGGGTGAGTTGCGGAACGTCCACCCAGGCCAGCCAGCCCACCGGATCGGTGGCCGGGGGCAGGGTCGCGGCGGCCTTCGGGGTGCTCGGGCAGGTGCCCGTGGCGTTGCCGCACTGCCGGGCCAGCGAGGACGCTGCGGCCCGGCTGAGTGCCCCGACGCCGACCGCCGGAATCTTGGTCACAGCGGCGTCGATCACGCCGACGAAGCGGCCGGTGCGAGAGATCAGCATGGTGTGCCGGGTGCCGTCGCTCAGTTCGGTGGTGAGCACCGTCGCCGAGTCGGCGAGGCCATCGATCTGGTAGGCGCCGAGCAGGTGCGCATCGGCACAGCCGCCGGCCTGGTTGAGCAGGGCTTCGTAGGCGGTGGTGGCCGCCTGCACGTCGGCCATCGCCTGGGCCACCTGCACCAGCACGCCGCCGTCGGCGCTGCCGGTGAACCTGCGGCTCGCCTCGGCATCGGGCGAGGCGCCCCCGGCGCTGGCCAGTTCGATGCATGCCGGGGTGGGCGCGGCGCCGTTCGCGGGGGGCGCCTCGGTCCAGGTGTTCTTGAGGCGCAGCCTGGCCAGATCGGCGGAGGTGAGCAACTGGTTCGCGTCGAGCAGCGCAGGGGTGGCGCTCGGGCTCTCGCTCGCCGTGGTCGAGGCCGTCGGTGAGGTAGCGGCGGGGGTGGCGGTGGTGCCCGACCGGCCGACCGTGAGCCACAGCACCACACCGAGCACGACCACGACCGCCACCGCCGCGGCGATCAACGCCATCATGCGGCGGCGCGGATTCTGCGCGGTTTCGCCCTCGGTGGTGGCGGGCTCGCCTTCGGTGGCGTCGACACCGACCGGGGGTGTCGCCGCTTCGTCGAGGTGGGGTGGCGAACTCACGCTGGCAGCCGAACGGCGCGGAGCGCCGGCCACGGCGTCGTCGGCGACCGGCTCGGCCGAGAACCGGCGTCCGGCCTCAGGGGGTTGCAGCGGCTCGGGCAGGGCCGGCGCCGGCGGCGGAATCGGCGTGCTGACCTCCGGCTCGTCCGTCCGGCCGCCGTCGGCGTCGGACGGTTCGGACTCGGTCACCGTCCACGCCCTCGATGGGCTGGGTTCGGCCGACACGTCGTCGTCATCGAGCAGGTCGTCGTCGTTGACGTCATCGTCGTCGAAGGGCCCCAGAGCGCGTCGCGGCCGGCCGGATTCGGTGTCGCTCATGAGGTCCTTCGGGTCGTCTTTGGGGTGATCACGACGAGTTTAGTGCGGCTGGGCGTGTCCGGCCCACCGGCGCCCGGCGGCTGCCCGACGATAGAGCATCATGCCCACTCGAACAGATCGCCGTCGCAATCGCGTTCGGCTGACCGTGGCCGAGGTCAATCGTGACAGCGAGTCGCCGACGACGGTCGAGTTCCCGCTGCTGCCGATGGCCCTGGCCGGTGGCGCGGCCGCGGCCATGGTCGGTTGGCTGCTGGTGATCGGCCTGGTGATGATCGGTTGGTTCACCGCGATGGCCATTCCGGTGCCCCGCATGCTCGGCTTCGCCGGTCAGTTGTGGCTCGCCGGTCACGGCGCCGGCGCCACCATCGGCGATATCACGCTCACCCTCATTCCGCTCGGCTTGAGCGCGCTGTTCGTGCTGCTCACCCGCACCGTGGTCGGGCTCGGCCTGCGTGCCGTGCCGGCTGCGGCGCTGGACGGTCTCGGCGCGGTCAAGGCCTGGGGCCTGGCGACCTGCGGGTACGGGTTCGTCGGCGCGGTGGTCGCGCTCACCTCGGGTGCGGCACCCCGTATCGGCTGGGCGGTGCTCGGCGGCCTGGTGGTCGGCGGCCTCGGCGCCGGTTGGGCGCTCGCACCGCGGGTGCGCTCGCTGGTGACGGTGCCGGCCTGGCTGCAGGGTCTGCCGCGCGCGATCGCTGCCGGGCTGGCCGCGCTCACCGCCGTCGCGGCGGCCGTGCTGCTGATCGGCCTGATCGTGGGCGGCGAGCGGGTGAGCCAGCTCGAGAGCGCGGTGGCCCCCGACGGCGTCGGCACCGTGCTACTGGTGGTGGCCCAACTGCTCTTTCTGCCCAACCTGCTGGCCTGGACGGCCAGCTGGGTGCTGGGCGCCGGCTTCAGCGTGGGCGTGGGCTCGTTCGTCTCACCGCTGCTCACCTCGGTCGGGCTGCTGCCCGCGGTGCCCGTGTTCGGCGCCGTGCCCCAGCCGGGTGGCGGCTCGGCGTGGGCCTACGTCTGGCTCGCTTCGGGCGTGCTGTCGGGCGTGGTCGCCGGCTGGGCGGCCTCAGCCCGTCCAGCGGTCGGCGGCACGTGGTTGCGGGCCTGCGCGCGGGGTGCGTCGGCGGGGGTCGGCGCAGCGGTGCTCATCGTTGCGGTGGGAGCACTGTCGCGCGGTGACCTCGGTGCCGACCGCCTGGTCGGCATGGGGCCGGTGCTGCTCAACCTGATCTGGCTGGCGCCGCTGCCGCTGGTGGTGGGGGGCACGCTCGGCGCGCTCGGTCACTGGTTCGCGAAGGCTCGCACGCTTCGGCCGGCGCCGCGCGAGACCGGCCCCGACGACACCACGCAGGTGCTCGACGAACCCACCGAAGAGCTCGAGCAGCAGACCGTTCCGCTGCGTGGGCGCGACTGATCGCTAGCCTGCCGGCCGATCCACGTGGTTCGAGGCCGGGGTGGTGAGCCGCCGAGCGCCCTCGACGACGGCTGCCCGGTAGCGCGCATCGTGGCCGTCGCCGGTGATCATGCGCACGACCTGGGGCAGCAGGGCGCCATATCCCACCAGTGACAACAGCAACAGATGCAGCATGTCTGCATCAAGGGTGTCCGAGATCAACCCCGATTGTTGGCCGGCACGCAGTTCGTCGGTGCGACGTCGGTACATGGCCACCCGCTTGCCTTCGTCTGGAACCTCGTCGGTGAAGGCGAGCGCCTCCCACATCAGCAGCCGGATCAGGTCGGAATGCTCGTTGTTGAAGTCGAAGAGTCGTGCCTCGAACTCGGCCACCTGGTCGACCCCTGTGGCCGGCAACAGAACCGCTCCAGCACCTTCGGCCACCTTCTCGCGCAGCACGGTCGCGAACAGGTCGGTCATGCCGCCGTAGTAGTGGTAGACGCGTTCTTTGTTCACCCCCGCACGGCGCGCGATGCGTTCGATCGTGGTGCCGTGCTGGCCATGCGCCACGAACTCACGTGTGGCTGCGTCGAGAATCTTGCGCTTGGTGCCCTCCACGTCCCAGGCCATGTGCAGAACTCCCATCTCCAACGGTTACGTTGTAAATCTGCCGCAAGCGTACTACGGTGATCTCCAACGGTAACGTTGGAAATCTTTGGAGGACGAGTGGCCTCAACAACCACCCCTGCAGAGCGCTCGGGAATGGCGCCCGGCAAGGCCCTTCTTTTCGCCGTGGCCGGAGGCGCAGCGGTCGGCAACCTGTACTGGGCGCAGCCGATTCTTGACACGATCGCCACGGGTTTCGGCATTTCGATCGGCGCTGCGGGTCAGTTGATCACGGTGACCCAGCTCGGCTACGCGATCGGGGTCTTCTTGCTGGTACCGCTGGGTGACATCGTCAACCGACGAGTGGTGATTCCCGCGTTCATGATGGTGGCCGCCACCATGCTTGCTGCGAGCGCCATCGCCCCCACGTTCTCGGTACTGCTGGTCACGCTCGCGCTCGTCGGCGCCAGCACCGTCTCGGGTCAGTTGCTTGCCCCGTTGGCGGCCGACCTGGCCGACGACGACCAGCGCGGACGGGTGCTGGGCACGGTCGCGTCCGGAATGCTGTTGGGCGTGATGATCGCCCGCGCCATCAGCGGAATCGTCACCGACCTGATCGGCTGGCGCGCCCTGTATCTGATCGTCGCAGGGTTGATGCTGGTGCTGTCGTTGGTCATGTACCGCGCGTTGCCAACGCTCGCGCCGCGGGCTCGAGTCAGTTACCGCGCACTGCTGGCATCGGTGCTGGGTACCTATGGGCACAACGCGACGGCCCGCTGGATCGGCCTGATCGGCGCCGCAGCGATGGCCACGTTCACGTTGTTCTGGACCGGACTGACTCTGCTGCTGGCCGCGGCGCCGTTCGGATTCTCGACCACCCAGATCGGGCTCGTCGGTCTCGCCGGCATCTTCGGGGCGCTCGCGGCGCAGCGGGTGGGCCGTCTGGCAGATCGTGGGCTGACGGTGCCCGCGATCGGAGTGGGCTTGGTCGTGGCCCTTGCCGGTTTCGTGGTCGCGGGCCTGGGGGGCTCGTCGTTGCCGGTGCTGCTCGTGGCCATCGCCGTCTACTCGATCGGCATCCAGTCGACCATGGTGCTCACCCAAACCCGCATGCTGGCCGTCGACCCTGCCTCGCGCAGCCGCCTCAACACGGTTTTCGTGGTCGGCAACTTCATCGGTGGCTCGGTGGGCTCGGCACTGGCCGGCGGCTTGTGGGGGGTCGGGGGCTGGCAGGCCATCATTGCGGCGGCGGCCGCCACTCTCGGGGTGGCCCTGGTCGTGTGGGTCGTGCAGCGCCGCGCTCTCGGACACCCGTCGGTGGCCGTGGCTGGGCACCACTAGGCTGCCGTCCATGGCCTTACGCATCGCCGTGCTCGTCTCAGGCACCGGCAGCTTGCTGCAGGCGTTGCTCGATGCTGAGGCCGACCACACGCTGAACGCCACGGTGGTCGTGGTGGGTGCCGACAACGACGCGGCGCAGGGGCTGGGGCGCGCCGAGCAGGCGGGGGTGCCCACCTTCGTGCACCCGTTCGTCAAGGGCGGTGACCGCGCCGCCTGGGACGCCGAACTCACCCGCCAGGTGGCTGCTCACGACGTCGATCTGGTGGTGCTGGCCGGCTTCATGAAACTGGTCGGCCCAGCTTTTCTGGGCCACTTCGGGGGCCGCACGATCAACACCCACCCGGCCCTGCTGCCCAGCTTTCCGGGCATGCACGGCCCCCGCGACGCCCTGGCGCACGGCGTCAAGATCACCGGCACCACGGTGTTCGAGGTGGACGCCGGCGTCGACACCGGACGCATTCTCGCCCAAGAGGCCGTGCCGGTGCTGCCCGACGACAGCGTCGAGAGCCTGCACGAACGCATCAAGGTGGCCGAGCGCGCCCTGCTCGTCCGCACCGTCAACGAACTGGCCCATCAGGGGGACTCATGACCGACCGCACAGTGATTCGCCGCGCCCTGCTGTCGGTGTACGACAAGACCGGCCTGGTCGAACTCGGCCGGGCGCTGGCCGACGCGGGCGTCGAGCTCGTCTCGACCGGCTCGACCGCTCGAACGCTCACCGATGCGGGCGTGCCGGTGACCCCGGTGGAGCAGGTCACCGGCTTCGCCGAATGCCTGGACGGCCGGGTGAAGACCCTGCACCCCCACATTCACGCCGGCCTGCTCGCCGACCTGCGCCTGCAGTCGCACCGCGACCAGCTCGCCGAACTGGGCATCGAGCCGTTCCAGCTGGTGGTGAGCAACCTGTACCCGTTCACCCATACCGTGGCCTCGGGCGCCACGCCCGATGAGTGCATCGAGCAGATCGACATCGGCGGGCCGAGCATGGTGCGTGCCGCGGCCAAGAACCACCCCTCGGTGGCGATCGTCACCGCCCCCGACCAGTACCCCTGCGTCGTGGACGCCCTCGCCGCCGGCGGCTTCACCCTCGGCGAGCGGCAGGGCCTGGCCATGGTGGCCTTTCGGCACACCGCCGCCTACGACATGGCGGTGGCGAGTTGGCTGGGGGAGCAGTTTCAGCCCAACGACTTTCCGGCGTGGATCGCCGGCACCTGGCACAAGGTCGGTGGCCTGCGGTACGGCGAGAACAGTCACCAGACCGCCGCGCTGTACCGCTACCCCAACGGTCCGGCCGGCATCACCGCCGCCGAGCAGTTGCACGGCAAAGAGATGAGCTACAACAACTACACCGACGGTGACGCCGCCTACCGGGCAGCCTACGACTTCACCGACCCGGCGGTGGCCATCATCAAGCACGCCAACCCGTGCGGAATCGCGGTCGGTACCGACATCGCCGAGGCGCACCGAAAGGCGCACGCCTGTGATCCGGTGAGCGCGTTCGGCGGGGTGATCGCCACCAACCGTCCAGTCAGCGTGGCGTTGGCCGAGCAGGTCGCCGAGGTGTTCACCGAGGTGCTGATCGCGCCCGGCTTCGAACCCGGCGCGCTGGAGGTGCTGACCCGCAAGAAGAACATCCGCCTGCTGCAGGCCGAGCCCTACCAGCACCGCGAGCGGCAACTGCAGCCGATCTCCGGCGGGGCCCTGCTGCAGCAGCCCGACCGGATCGACGCCCCCGGCGACGACCCGGCCAACTGGACCCTGGCGGCCGGTGATGCCGCCGACGAGGCCACCGTGGCCGACCTGGCGTTCGCGTGGCGGGCGGTCCGGGCGGTGAAGAGCAACGCGATCCTGCTCGCCGCCGACGGCGCCTCGGTGGGCGTCGGCATGGGCCAGGTCAACCGGGTCGACTCCTGCCGGCTCGCGGTCGAGCGGGCCGGTGAGCGGGCGTCAGGGTCGGTGGCGGCGTCCGACGCGTTCTTCCCGTTCGCCGACGGTCCCGGCATCCTGATCGAGGCCGGGGTGAAGGCGATCGTCCAGCCCGGCGGGTCGATGCGGGACGCCGAAACCGTCGAGGCCGCGCAGGCCGCGGGCGTGACGATGTACT
>RRZT010202707.1_pt1 | contig 12059 bp, 9 predicted proteins | sample 2165551 | NCBI WGS metagenome assembly RRZT01 (sample SAMN10456910, study PRJNA506462) | wastewater metagenome | biome: wastewater; feature: sludge; material: wastewater sludge; isolation source: wastewater sludge with Escherichia coli K12::gfp cells carrying plasmid... | place: USA: Moscow, Idaho ... | reverse complement strand
TGGCATTATCAAGCACCATCGAAAAACTCGGTTGGGGCTCTGGTGCCGCGCCCAAGATTATCTCCACCATTGTGGTGGTCGGCCTTGTAGTGGTCGCAGGTATTTTCGGATACGACCTGATTATGCGCTGCCAGCAGGTCATCACCATCGTGACCGGTGTGATCACCGTCGGTTTCTTTATCCTCGGCTGGGGACATATTGACTTTTCCGCCATTGACTCGGTTCCGGCGGGATCATTGCCGGCCATGCTCGGCTGCTGCTTCTTCGTGATGACCGGCTTTGGCTTGGGCTGGGTGAATATCGCTGCCGATTACTCGCGCTATCTGCCGCGCAACTCCTCCAATGGCGGCATTGTGTTCTGGACCACATTCGGTGCGTCCATTGCCAATGTGTTCCTGATTTTCTACGGTCTGCTGCTCGCGGTTTCCAATGCCGACATGGCGGAAAACGTTGGAAATGATCCGATTGGAGCCATGGCTTCCATTCTGCCGACCTGGTACTTGATTCCGTACACCATTGTGGCCGTGCTCGGTTTGATGTCCGGCTCCATTATGGACAATTATTCCAACGGGCTTGCGCTGCTGTCGTTCGGTGTGAAGTTGCCTCGTACCGTGGCTGCCGCGCTCACCGCCGCTTTGACTGTGCTTGGCGTGGTCTACGTGACTTTCTTCTCCGACACGTTCATTGGCCCGTTCCAAGGCTTTCTGACCACGCTCGGTGTGCCGATGGCCGTATGGGCCGGCATGTTCGTGGCCGATGTGATCATTCGCAAGAAGGATTACAGCACCGCTGATTTGTATGATCCGAAGGGGCGTTACGGTGCGTGGAACGGTAAGTCTTTCGCCATTCTTGTCGTCGGTACCGTGCTTGGTTGGGGATTGGTGGTCAACACTGCCGCCAGCTGGCTGAACTGGCAGGGGTATCTGCTGTTCCTTATCGGTGGCAAAGAAGGTAGTTGGGCTGCCGCCAATCTTGGTGTGATTGTTGCGCTGATTATTGGTCTTGCGGGATCGTTGATGTTCCAGCGTGGCGATATTGCCAAGCAGGAAGCTGATCTGCCGGTTTCGGAAGCATGAGTTGCTTATTGCGATAATACAAGGAAAGGAAAAGTCATGATTGCGGAAGATGAATGGCTGGTAGTTATCGACAGGCAGCGTGTTTTTGCGGAAAGTGAATGGTCCGCATGGGCTTGCCCGGACGGCTCCTATCACACTACTGATGAAGCGTTCGCACGATTGGCTAAGGCGTTCGGCGATCGTGTGGTCTATACGCGATATGTTGCGCCTGAGTCACCGCAAAACGCTTGGGTTGATTATTTCAAAGATTGGCCGCAGTTTTTGGTTGCTCCCGACGATCCGATGTACGATCTCACCGCGGATACCGCGGAATTGGCGCAAGGCCATGCCGTGGTCAGTTGCGACACTTTCGGCAAGTGGGGAAGCGTGCTGAGCGAAGCCATTAAAGGCGCTAAAAAGATCACGGTATGTGGTGTCGCCACCGATTGCTGTGTGCTTACCACTGTGCTCGCCGCAGCTGACAATGGTGTAGCGGTGCGCGTTGCTGCTGACGCTTGTGCAGGCAGTTCGCCAGAAAACCATCAGATGGCATTGAGCACCATGGCATTGTTCACGCCGCTGGTCACCGTCACTGATACTGATTCCATCGTAGGATAGGTAAGGACTTTGATTCTGCGGGGTTTGTTGAGTTCTGCTCAGCAAGCCCCGCTTTTTTGTATGTCGTGCATATTGCGCCAAAACTTGGATGATGCTCGGCTGGCATCGGTAATGAGCCATTAATCTTGTGATGCGCTTTTGTAACTGCGGCGTAACAGTGCGGTGGTGATTGTAACGGACGATTCCGGCACAATCGTGGGTATCGACAGTTTCGTGAAGAGGTTTTACTGACGGACATGTCTCTCACAGGAAAAATCCCATGTATGAATCGAGGCCACCATGGCACAGCAGATCACTCGCTTGCTTGACGATCCTACGCAAGCGGTCAGTCTAGACACTTTCAGTGGGCTCACCAAAGGATGCCCCGCACCATTCTGGCTTTTCCAAGGCGTTTGCGCGGCTTGGGGCATCGACCACCAGCGGGCGCAACTCAACCTCATCACCGTATCCGAGAACGCGACGTTCCTGCTGTTGCTGGACGGCGAGCCCCAAGGCGTGGTACGTGTCTCGCAGCCGGGCTATGTGGGAGGTCCCGAGGCGGTGGCGTCGGAAATCAGCTGGTTGAATGCGTTGCATGATATCGAAGGTATCAGCCTGATCAATCCGGTTCCCACCATCCGTGGCACGTTCGTAACGAAAATCACTGATCTGAACGGTGTCGGCTGGACGGTGATCTCCACGAAATATGTGGAAGGAACCGTGCTGGAAGATCTTGAGAATCCTGCACCGTATTACGAGACGATCGGTGAATGGGCTGCGAAATTCCATGAGCAGTCGCGCACGTGGAGCAAACCGTACGGTTTCACCCGCTTCAATTGGGATCTTTCGAACATGGTTGGTCCGGCACCGCGTTGGGGACGTTGGGAAAACGCCAATCTCACCGACGAAGAGAAGCAGCTGTGCGACACCGCGCTGTGGAAGGCCATGGACGTGGTGATGAAAGTGCCGAGAACCAACGAAACTTGGGGGCTTATCCATGCCGACTTGCGCCCGTCGAACGTGATTCGCGGCAATGACGGGAGACTGACCGTCATCGATTTCGACGATGCCGGATACAGCTGGTATCTCTACGATTACGCTTCATCGCTGAGTTTCATCGAACATGAACCGTATGCTCCCGATCTTGCCAAGGCGTGGGTCAAGGGATACCAGCGCGTCGCAGGTTCGTTCACGGATGAGGAACTGCGTATCATGTCCGCGCTTTCCATGATCCGACGCATGCAGATGCTCGGCTGGACCACCAGCCACCGTGAGGATGCCCTGCCCGACGGTCTCGCTGCACAGCAGGCTCCCGGCAGCGTGATGTGCGCAAAAAACTATCTTGAGGATCCGCTCTGGCTGCTGCATTAGGCAAGTTGCATGAAACAAGCGTAATTACGCAGAAACCAGAAAATCCAAGAAATCCAATCGTAAGCACGTAAAAATACGCAATTACGAAAATCTCAATTTTTATAACTTAACAACATCTGACCGCAACCAACCAAACGAGGAATCAATGGCATAACTCGCCGAACAATAAGAGAGGAAGGCGATTACAATGACTGCGTCAACTGTTTCGGGACGATCGATAGGCGGCGTGACCTACGTTGAAACCGACAAGGACTATTTCGCAAAACGACAGCTTAAGCGAACCGCGGGAGCGTTCGGTCTATGGGCCATCGGCATTTCCGCGGTGATCTCCGGCGACTTCTCCGGCTGGAACGGAGGCATCGCCCAAGCCGGATGGGGTGGCATGCTGGTGGCCGCCATCGTGGTGTACCTCATGTACGTGCTTATGCTCAACTCCATCAGCGAAATGGCGTCGGCCATGCCGCACACGGGTGGCGCGTATTCCTTCGCGCGTGCCGCCATGGGTCCGTGGGGCGGCTTCTTCACCGGCCTTGCGGAAACCATCGAGTATGTGATGACCGCAGCCACCATCGTCTACTTCTCGTCGGCATACGCTGATGCGATCCTGTCGAACCTGACCGGATATTCGCTTGACGATCATGGCTTGGCTTGGGTTTGGTGGCTTGCCTTGTATGCGATTTTCGTAGTGGTCAATTGGCTGGGCGCCGAAACGTCGTTCCGTTTCGCCGAAGTCGTGTCGATCGCCGCGCTCGCCATCGTCGCACTGTTCGGTATCGGCGCTTTCGCCACTGGTAAGGCCGATTTCTCCACGCTGCTCAATATCACGCCTACCGAAGGCAACTCCGCGTTCCTGCCGTTCGGCCCAGGTGCCATCTTCTACGCCATGCCGTTCGCCATGTGGTTGTTCCTTGGTATTGAGCAGCTGCCTCTGGCTGCAGAGGAAGTGCGTGAGCCGGAAAAGAACATTCCGAAGTCGTCCCGCCTGTGCATTTTCACGCTGGGATTGTCCGCGCTGATCATCGTGTTCCTGAACCCGGCTGTGGTCGGTTCCGAAGCGCTCGCTGGTTCCGATGAGCCGTTGCTGGATGGCTATCGTGCGATTCTGCCGGGCAATCTCGCCGCGGTGCTGTCCGCATTCGCGTTGATCGGTCTGCTCGCTTCCATCCAAGGCATTATGTTCGCGTATGGCCGCAACCTGTATTCACTGTCCCGTGCGGGCTATTATCCGGCGTTCCTGTCGCTGACCGGTAAGAAGAAGACGCCGTACTGGGGTCTGGTCGTCGGCGCGATCATCGGTTTCGCAGCCCTGTTCATCATCGCGTACGGCGGTGATGGCGCCGGTTCGGTGGTGTTGAACATCGCTGTGTGGGGTGCGGTGCTGGCATATCTGCTGCAGATGGTTTCCTATGTGATCCTCAGGAAGAAGATGCCTGATATCAAGCGTCCGTTCACCAGCCCGTTCGGCGTGCCGGGCGCGGTAATCGCAGGTTTGCTTGCATTCTGCATTTTCGTTGCCGTGCTGCTGAACCCGGATTATCGACTGGCCGTCTACGCCATGGTGGTCATCTACGTTCTCGCGACCATCTTCTTCGCGGTTTACGGACGTAAGCACCTGGTGCTTTCTCCGGAAGAAGAGTTCGCCGCTTCCGGCGGAAAGGTCGCATATAAGACTGAAGACTGACTGATTTTCTGCGATTATCGTTTCGTTTTCTTGAAATAAAACGATATTGCCAAGGCCGTGTTCATCTGGGATGCGGCCTTTTTCAATCATCGGAAATATGTAAAAAGGTCAACCAAATAGGTGGAAAACAGCGGAAATGGTTTGTTTCTGCGCTGTATCAGCCACTCAACATTACTGCGTTACCGTGTGGGTAACGCCACAGGAAGCCAACGAAAGAAGGAATCATGGCAACTCGATCAACCATCATGGACACCAATAGCTTCCGTCCGGAAATGGCGGCCGCGCTCGACCCAGAAACACGCAAACTAACCGAAGAGCGTGACGTGCTTGGTCCGGCCTACCGTTTGTTCTACCGCAATCCAGTGCATCTGGTGAAGGGCCGTGGCTCGCATCTTTGGGATGCCGACGGCGAGGAATACTTGGACGTGTACAACAATGTCGCATCCGTCGGCCACTGTCACCCGCGCGTGGTGGATGCACTTACCCAGCAGGCTTCGATGCTCAACACCCACACGCGCTACCTGCATGAGAACATCCTGCATTATGCGGAAGATATCCTCTCCACCATGCCTGACGAACTTGACCGCATCATGTTCCAGTGCACTGGTTCCGAAGCCAACGATCTGGCCATTCGCGTAGCACAGACCTACACTGGCGGCGAAGGCGTGATCGTGACCAGCGAGGCCTACCATGGCAATTCGGCACTCACCTCCAAGCTTTCCCCAGCGCTCGGCACCGCGCAAACGCTTGGCTTGACCATGCGCATGATTCCCACGCCGGACACTTACCGCTTGGTCATTGACGGCAAGCCTGCCGCGGAATGCGCCGCCGAGGAATTCGGCAACTGGATGGCTGGCGAAGTGCGCAAGGCCGTTGCCGATATGGAACGTCATGGCATCAAGTTTGCGGCATTGCTTGCCGACTCCATCTTCTCCTCCGACGGCGTGTACCCCGATCCGGTCGGCTATCTGAAGCCGGTGATCGACACCGTTCATGAACTGGGTGGCGTATGGATCGCCGACGAAGTGCAGCCGGGCTTCACTCGCACCGGCGACGCATTCTGGGGATTCGGACGCCAAGGCATTGTTCCCGATCTGGTCACATCCGGCAAGCCCATGGCCAACGGTCTGCCCACGTCGATGATGGCCGCCCGCCACGAAGTACTTGAACCGTTCGCAGGCTCCATTCCTTACTTCAACACTTTCGGCGGCAACCCGGTATGCATGGCCGCGGCCCAGGCGGTGCTTGACGTGATGCGTGACGAAGACACCATGAGCAACGCCAAGAAGGTCGGCGCAATATTCAAGGATGCCGTCGCGTCGCTTATGCCGGCACACCCCTGCATCGGCGACGTGCGTGGCGCGGGCCTGTACATCGGCTGCGAAATCGTCAAGCCGGGCACCAAGGATCCCGACCAGCAGGCAGCGCTCGATATCCTCGAAACCCTGCGTGACAACCACATCCTCACCTCCGTATGCGGCCGTTACGGCAATATCCTCAAGCTGCGCCCGCCGCTGGTGTTCAGCGAATCCGATGTGGATTGGTTCATGGATGGATTCATGAAGACTCTGGAAACATTGAAGCTGTAAAACGACAGATAACCATAAAGAAAGGGCGCGGATATGGAAGATCATACCGGCATCGGGCGCACGCGAAGCGCTACGAGCGAACTGGTCTACCGTATCCGCGCTCGCATTCGTGAACAGGAGCTTCTTCCCGGAGAGAAACTCGGATCGGAACGGGCGCTCGCCGACAGTCTTGGCGTCAGCCGTTCCGATTTGCGCAATGCGTTGACCGTGTTGGAATCCGATCATGAAATCATCCGCAAAATCGGGCGTGCCGGAGGCATCGTCATATCGGACGGACGTTTGGAACGCAATATCAACACGGTGGAATCATTGCCGACGATCGCGCGAAGACAAGGCATGCGCGTTTCGTCGAAAGTATTACAGGCTGTGATTGCCCCGCCTTCCGTTTCCGACTTTCGTTTGCTGCGATTGCCGGGCTAGCTTCCGATGATCTACTACATTACGCTATTGCGGTATATCGAAAATCGGCCGCTTTCGTTGGAACGGTCGCATTTGCCGGCATATCTGTTTCCTCTGTTCCTTACACGCGATTTGACGACCCCGTTCTACACCATGTTCGAACGTGATTATGGCGTGTATCCGTGCAATGTCGACGAAACATTGGAATCGGTGGTCGGCGACGAGCAGGAGAACGAGCTGCTGCAGATCGAGGCGGGAACTCCGCTGATGCGCATTCACCGGATCGCCTATGCGTCGGATGGATGCCCGTTCGAGCGTGCCACTGACGTGTATATCGCTGATCGCATGCGATTCACCATGCATCATTCCGGCTATGTACGCCTGTCCGCAACGTCTACGCAGAATATGACGAAATAAGCCGGAAGATTCTTCGGTTATACGATGCGGCGGTCGGCGGCCCAGCGGGTGAGTTCGGTGCGGTTTGACAGCTGCAGTTTGCGTAGTACGGAGCTGACGTGCGTTTCCACGGTTTTGATGGAAATAAACAGTTCCGCAGCCACTTCCTTGTACGTGTAGCCGCGCGCGATCAAGCGCATGACTTCCTGCTCACGGTTCGACAAGCGGTCCAGCTCGTCATCGTGGATCGGTCCGCTTGCAGAGCCGCCCATGCCAGCCGGTGAGCCATTTTGGAAAGCGGACAGCACGAATCCCGCCAATTTCGGCGAAAACACGGCATAGCCCTCATGCACTTGCTTGATGGAAGAAATCAAATCATCGCCGGAAATCGTCTTTGTCACATAGCCTTGCGCTCCGGCACGAATCACCGAACCGACATCCTGCGGCGAATCAGACACCGACAGTGCCAGAAACACGGTATTAGGGGAGTATGCGCGCGATTGCATGAGAATTTCAGCTCCGCCGCCGCCCTCGCCGCCGGGAACATGCACATCAAGCAGCACCACATTCGGCTTCGTCTGCGCGATCATCGCCACCGATCCCTCGACATCGGACGCCTGCCCGACGATGTCGAAATGCGGCTGCAGCGTTGCGATAACGCCCGCACGGAACATTTCATGATCGTCAACGATGGCGATGCGGATCTGCTGTTCCTGCTCGTTCATTGCTGCTCCTCAAAATGGTTGGTAGGTTGATTGCTGAATTGATTGGTACGTTGATTGTTGGATTGACGGTTATGGTGATTGGGAAAATCGGTTTGTTGTGAGTTGCTTTGCGGTTCGTGCGATTGCTGCGCATTCGTGTCTGCGGCTGCGGATGCGGGCATGTCTGCGATTGGCATATGCATGCGCACCTCCGTGCCCCATTGCGGTCTCGATACAATCTCCACTGTACCGCCACGTCGCTTGATTCGTCCGATAATCGATTCACGAATGCCAAGGCGATTCGCGGGAATCGCATTCACGTCGAATCCGTGGCCATGGTCGCGCACGAACACTTCCACCAGTTTGCTGCTTGCCTCGCAGTAGACGGAAATCGGCTCTCCTCCATGCGCTACCGCATTGATAAGCGCCTGTTGCGTGGCGTCAAGCAACGCATCGGTTTGCGCGCTTGGACGTGCGTCGCCCACCGTCACCACTTCGATCGGCTTGCCATGCGTGTCTTCCACATGTGCGGCGATTTCTTTCAAACCGGCGTTCACGGAACGGTCAGATGTGGTGCGTTCCTGATACAGCCATTCACGCAATTCGCGTTCCTGCGAACGCGCCAGCGAAAACACCGTCTGCTGATCGTCGGCATGCAACTGAATCAGCGCCAACGTTTGCAGTACGCCATCATGCAGATGCGCGGTCATGTCGGCACGTTCCTCTTCGCGTTCCTTCGATGCGCGTTCCGTACCCAAATCGCGAATCAGCGCCATGATCCATGGCACAATCGCAAGCAATACGCCAATCAGCAGTGCCAAACCGGCGCACAGTATGCGAATCATGGAAAACGCGTCAAAATGCATGCAGGAACTGACGTACAAAGCGTATGCGGCGAAAATAATCGCAATGCCGCCAAGCATCGTCCATAATTGACCTTCTTCGGCGTTGAAACGCAACCAAGAGACGCCGATACCGACCAGACCAAGCAGCAGGGGCACAATCAGAGTGCGTTCAACACCGCCTGCGAACATGACGAAACAGATGGAAAGCAGCATCAGACCAGCTAATGCAAGCAAAGCGGGTTTTGGTGCTTTCTTCAGTGTCTGCTCAAGACTTTCGCTGGAAGATTGCGTATCGCCATGCGTTCCGTCGTTGCATGCAGTCGTATCTTCAAAAGATGGTGGTTGCGGGTGCGGACCATCTTGCGGAGCTGTAAAAGATTGATATTCCGGGGAAACGGGATATGTCCCGTACGGCATGTTGCCCCGGGAAAGCGGTGCCTGCCATGGCGAACGTTTGCCGGCAATAATGTACGTCTGCTGTATGGGGTCTCCCACGGGAAGTGCCATCCACAGGAAAATGTAAGCGATGAGCCCTGCACCGAACAGACATGTGGTGGCGAGGAAAAACAGGCGCACCCATAGCACGGCAATGCCCAAATGCATGCTGATCGCCTTGCATACGCCGGCTCCCATGCGTCCGTATGGAGGACGCATCAACGGCAGTTTGGCCGGCTGCGTCGGCAGCGGACGTCCCTCATGCAGGGCTTGATCGCAGCAGTAGCGCATATATACGGCGCTCGCCTGGTCGTACTGGCTTTGCGTGTACCACGGTTTTCCTAAGGATTTCATACTTCCATTGTGCCCTGTGAGGGACGCTGTTTCAGGGCATTCATATAGTGTTCAGGGCAGATTCAGGGTGTTCCCCGATACGTGTGGCACGCGCGAGTTGCTGTAATGGAACCATGAGCAATGCAAACAATGATCCGCTGGGCGATCGCGGCAACGCAGGGCCGCAGCCTTCTGCTGGACAGCCGTATCATCGGCAGCCTGCGTACGGTTCGCCGCAACCTTCCCGCGGTGGCCGTTTCTTCGCGTGGATTCGTTCCAGCCAGGTCAAGCGTGGACATGACCGTTGGATTGGCGGCGTGTGCGATGGCATAGCACGTCGTCTTGGTTGGAATACCACGTTGGTTCGTGCGCTTGTGGTGGTTGCCACGCTGTTTTTCGGCGCGGGTGCCGCGTTCTATGGCCTGGCGTGGTTTGTGCTGCCGGATGAGCGCGACAATCAGATTCTTGCTGAGGATTTGATTAACGGCAAGTGGGATTGGAATTGCATTGGCGCGCTGTTGTGCTGCCTTGTTGCCATCTGTTTGCCGGGGGCAGGATGGTTTGCTTTCGCGTTGGCCGCGTTGGTGCTGTGGCTTCTGCTCAATAGGCAGATTTATGCGCCGAATGTTCCTCCAAATCAGTGGCAGCAGCCCCCGTATGGTCAGGCTCCGTACGGTCAACCGCAATATGGTCAGCCTCAATATGGAAGTCCTTCGTACGGACAGCCGGTGCCTCCTGCATCGCCGTCTCCAGCGCAATCGAATCCTTATACTCAGCCGATGCAGGCGAGCGGCGCATATAACGGGGTGGCCAACACGGCTTCGTCACCGGAATCGCAATCGCCTCAGCCTCAGCGCCCTCAGCCTCAACAGCCTCGGTATCATGCCTACCAACAGCAGGCCAATGGTCCGGCCGCTTTTGCCACGGCCAATGTTCCACCAACATTCACCGCTCCGGTAGCCCCGGTGGCGCAGACGCCTACGCAGCCAAGAAGGGGGCGCCGTAAGCCGGCTGGTCCACTGCCGGTATTGATGATGTTCGGTCTCACGATGATCGCATGCGCGCTATGCGTATGGTGCATTATGACGTACGGCGTTCAAGGCGGGCAGTGGGGCACCGAATACACGTTGCAGGCATGCGCGGCATTCGTCGGTGGCATCTGTCTGGTGACGGGAATCGTTATTGTCGCGCTCGGATTCGCGGGCAGAAGAACGGGAGGATTGCATCCTCTGACATGGATATCCGTATTCATGTCGTTGGTCATGGTGATGGCTTTGGCGGGTTATTCGCTGTTCAGCTATCGGATTGACACGAGCATTCCCTCATCCTACAAAAGGGTCAATGTGTCGGGAATGACCACCATGGGCTCCACCGCCAGTGAAATGAGCGAATACGAGCAGGGCATCGTCGCGCAAGGCGATGATTACGCCACCGACGTGCTGCATATCGACTTAAGCGATTACGCGAAAAACAACGGTCCGCACAAAGTGGATCTTCAGGATGGCACACAGGGCACGACTTCCTGCCCTACAGGAACGTTGAATGTGGTGGCCTCAAGCGCACAGGTCGTGGTGACCTTGCCGAACGGCTGCTGGTGGGCGTTCGGGTCTGACGGTAATTTCTACAACATCACCGATTTCGTCGGTAGTTCGGACGGGCTCACGTTGGATTCCGGCAATATCTATGTCTCGCTTATGGGCAACGATTCCACGAAATCGGTAGTGAAAAAGCGTGCGCTGGGAACTTACGATCGGAGTTGCGGCTCGTACGGAGACGAATCCGGCATCGAGGATTTCGATGATGAGACCGATACGGAAGATGGCACGGATACCGGCGCCGATTCCACTAGGACCGATTCCCCCTTCAAAGACGGGAATGTAGATAAGGCCTACCGCGAAATCTACGACAATCATCAATATTGGCCGTGCTTCACCGATGATGGCAAGGCTCCGGTCATGCCAACCGGACTGCAGATCAATACTATGGCAACGGTCGGCGGCAGCGTCGCGGTGCAGTATGCGTCCGACAACACATTGGGCAAAGCGGGAAAGGAGTGACCATGAGCGACGACAAGACCCAGGAAATGCCGGTCATGGCTGATGCCGGAGATATGCCTACCGAAACGTTGCATACCGTGGATGCGCAGTCCACGTATGACCAGTCGCAGCACAGTGGGCGTGCAACGCAGGATGATAAGCCGCGCGTGGAATCCGCTCCAGCGCAAGGCGTTCCGACCTATACCGCTTCGGTAGCCGGTGCGAATGATGGGCGCAAGAATCGGCAGACTGGAGACGACATCATCAGACCTTCCGGAAGAAGCGGTTCGACCATCGCGCTCGGCGTGTTCACGTGCTTCATGGGGGTGGTGACGCTGCTTTGCGGCATACATGTGCCAATGAATCTCTGGTGGTGGGCCAGCGATCCGAAACAGTTCTTCGTATTCCTGCTCGGAGGCATCGGCGTGCTGCTTATCGCCGTCGCCGTGATCTGGGCGATAGTCAGCGCGGTGCGTTCAAACCGATCCAAGAATGGAGGCGATGCGGACAGCGACGATCCATTCGACGCTCCCCATAGCTCGGATGCCACGGCCTTTTCGACTGATTCGGATAAGTCACCGGTTTCGGAACGATCGTGAGAATCAGCTGAATAGCCCC
>RRZT011947760.1_pt1 | contig 12060 bp, 12 predicted proteins | sample 2165551 | NCBI WGS metagenome assembly RRZT01 (sample SAMN10456910, study PRJNA506462) | wastewater metagenome | biome: wastewater; feature: sludge; material: wastewater sludge; isolation source: wastewater sludge with Escherichia coli K12::gfp cells carrying plasmid... | place: USA: Moscow, Idaho... | reverse complement strand
TAGCCCACTGGTCTGAACTCAAGGCACCGCTGGTGCGTGGCCTGGTGGTGCGCTTGCACCGCGGCGGCCAGCTTTCGGCGCGCAGTATCGCCACCAAGATGTCATCGCTGCGCAGCTTCTGTGACTACCTGGTGCGCCAGCAAGAGCTCAAAGCCAATCCGGCGCGAGGCGCGGTGACGCCGAAACAGGGGCGGCCACTGCCGAAAAATCTGGATGTGGATCAGGTCTATCAACTGCTGAACATCACCGATGAAGGGGATCCGCTGGCGATCCGCGATCGGGCCATGATGGAGCTGTTTTACTCCGCAGGCTTGCGACTGGCCGAGCTGGTGGCGCTGAACGTCGCCGATCTGGGACGGGATGATCGCCAGCTGCGCGTGTTGGGGAAGGGGAACAAGGAGCGGATCGTGCCCTTCGGCCGCATGGCGCTGGAGTGGTTGAACAAGTGGTTGGCCGTGCGCCCGCTCTTTGCAGTCGCCGATGAGCCGGCGCTGTTCCTCAGTAAGCAGAAGCGGCGCATCTCCACCCGCTCGGTGCAGCTACGGCTGGAGCAGTGGGGCATCAAGCAGGATCTGGCTCCCCACGTCAATCCGCACAAGTTGCGTCATAGCTTTGCCACCCATCTGCTGGAATCCTCTGCCGACTTGCGCGCGGTGCAGGAGCTGCTGGGGCACGCCAATCTGGCCACCACCCAGATCTACACCCACCTGGACTTTCAACGGCTGGCGGATGTCTATGACCAGTCCCATCCGCGGGCCAAAAAGCGCCACAAGGCCGATTAACTGCATCACCTGTTTTGCCGGGGTGGAGCCCCCATGGAAGGGTGTACGGCGTGTCAGCGTGTGCCTCCTTGTCGATGAAGCACGGCTATTTAGGGAGCTCGCTTTACGACTCGCAATAACCGCCACAGGCAGTAGCCGCTGAACAGGCCACAGAGAGCAATTAGCGCCAACTGCAGGATCTCGGCATATCCCCCGCCAATGTTCAGACCCACTCGCGTCACGTGGTAGTCGCTGCTGTTCTCCTCATCGAAGAAGTCGACCAGCCGCCAGATCAGCAGCGCGAACCACAGCGAAAGACAGAGCAACCAGAACAGCGGGCGTTGGAACATGGCAGAGAGCATCGCAGCATGAGCAAGGGAACGGCGCGGTATGCTAACGCACCCGATGCCGATTTGTCCCCTGCGAACTCGGTCTCGCCGCAGCTCCTCCGTCGATCCGGCATGTGACCTCACGGATTAAACGCGCTAGCATGGTGGTGCTTTGTTGTGATCATCAGGAGTGGTTATGGAGTTTTTTCGTCGTCTTGGTGCGGTGCGCGCCATCAGTTTTGATCTCGATGACACCCTGTATGACAACCGGCCGGTGATCGAGCATGCCGAGCAGTGGATGGTGGCTCATATGCGGGATCGCTATCTGGAAACGGCCATGTACGATCGCAGCTGGTGGCATCGTCTGAAGCTGGAGTTGCAACGGCAGCAACCGGCGCTGGTCGATGATGTCTCCCTCTGTCGCCGCGTGCTGTTGCAACGCGGTCTGATGGAAGGCGGCATGGCCGAGGCCATGGCGCGTCAGGAGGCGGAGTCGGTGTTTGCCCAGTTCCTCGAGGTGCGCTCCCAGATTGCGGTGCCGGATACCACTCGCCGTATCCTGTCGGCGCTGGCACAGAAGTATCCGCTGGTGGTGATTACCAATGGCAATGTGCTGCTGGAACGTCTGGGTCTGGAAGGCCAGTTCCAGCACGTGCTCAAGGCCGGTGGCGGCTTTCGCATGAAACCGGCACCGGATCTGTTCACCGATATGGCCCGCCGTCTGCAACTTGCTCCCCAACAGATCCTGCATGTCGGTGACGATGTGACCACCGATGTCGCCGGGGCCGTGCACAACGGCTACCGCAGCGCCTGGCTCAACGATGTCGGCCAGGAGTGGCGCACCCTGCGCATCCTGCCCGATGTGATGCTCACCCGTCTGGAGCAGCTGCTGACACTGTTGTAGAACGCACCGGGGAGCTTGACGGACAGGTCCGTGCGGTTCTGATCTGAGTCGCGGGTCCAGCATCGCTGTGACGGGATCCCATCATCCCTGGCACTCTGCGCCAGGGAGCCGTTCGCCGCTGTAATTCCAGCTCCAATGGCTCGTTCCGTATAGTCACTATTTCCTGGCGGTTATTTTCTGTTTGCGTCTTTTGCCGTCGCTCTGTCTTTTCCATGAAATATTATGCATTCATGACATAACATCATTTCGTTGTTAATCCCTTCACGGTCTCTCTTCGCCTGTATTTTATTTTCGTGCCAAGTTTTCATTAAATCTATAGCACTTGTCAGATGAGACAGGTTAATAAAAAGTTAATTTACCAATGGTAATTAAAGTGTTTAATTAACCGGTGCCGCGAGTGAACGCCTGGCAAGTTAGTTGGTTGAATCATATAAAACGTCGGCTCATACATTCCTCTGGCTAATTTTGCCAAGCGTATATTTTTCAAAACAGGAGATTGTTATGAATAAAATTATTTACGTTATAGGTGATGTATTTGAGAATTTTAAAGAGATCGAAGGTGCCGTGCATCATTCGGAGTGGGCGGATTCGGTTCGTAAGAATAATTACGCTTATCCGGTAGTGGCGTGCCCTGGACAGGGATTGACCTTCGAGCAGCAGGCCTATATCGATAAAATAAATCATCAATATATCGATGTGACTGAGCAGTGGAGTGATGAAAAAAAATTAGCCACCAGTAAACAGACCCATAAATATCGTTGTGAGAATATTCTTATCACTACCCCGAAAGAAATAGCCCATAACACCTATCAGTCTGATTTATTGTTGCACGCCGATAATGAATTATTACTGGATCACACCACCGGATATCATATTCAGGGTATGGTGTTTTTAGAAGCCACCCGGCAAATAGCCTCTGCCGTAACCGATATGATCCGACCTTCGATTGGCAAATATTATGTGATGCATGATATTTACGCTGAATATCATAACTTCGCCTTTCCGATAGAAACTCAAGTCGTATTGACGATTACTGAAAATCGATTTAACGACGAGGGCGAAGAAATATTCGTCATTCATGTCGAATTTATGCAGAACGGTAAAAAAATAGTAGTTACCGGTGGCAGTTTTACCGCAACCGATAAACAGAAAATTATTCAAAAAGAGCAACGACTGGCCCATATCACCATCCAGAAAAGTATCCGCACCCTGCAGAAAAAACTGCAACCGGCACCGGTATTGAGCTCTGTGGTCGGGGGCTAACCATGCAAGCACAACAGGAGCAACAGCAGATGCAACAAACCGTGTTCGTTACCGGTGCGACCGGTCATTTAGGTAGTCATTTGACCCAGGCACTGGTTGCCGCCGGGTATCAGGTTCGGGCCGGGGTTCGGGATCCGGGCAAGGCCCGATCCCTGGGCGCCATCTCCGGCGAGTTGATCGAGATGGACTTGCTGCAGCCGGAGGGTCTGGTGCAGGCCTTATCCGGCGTCGCCGTGCTGTACCACGCGGCAGCGCATTTTGCCCACTGGAGCCGGGCGCCGGAGCGGGATATCGAGCAAGCCAACGTGCAGATGACGGAAAATATCCTGCGCGCGGCCCATCAGGCCGGAGTTAAGCGCGTGGTGTATGTCAGCTCCACCGGCACGCTAGGCCGGGATCAGAGTGGGCGCGCCCTCGGGCCGGACAGTTGGTGCCAGGATACCTGCGGCAACCCCTATTTTGCCTCGAAACTGGCGGCAGAGCAGCGGGCGCACCAGTTGGCGCAAGAGCTGGGACTGGAGCTGATTTGCTTGCTCCCTGCCGCCATGATCGGCAGCGGCCAGTTCTGGCATACCCCGACCCTGAAGTTTATGGAGGCCATTGTGCGCGGTGAGTTGCCGCTGGATCTGGATTTCGAGATCAATCTGGTGGATGTCCGCCGCGTGGCGCGCGCCATGGTCGCCGCCGCGCAGCAGGGGCAAACCGGGCAACGTTATATTCTCGCCAACCCCCACGGCATCGCGATCCGGGATATTGCCGCCATCGCGCAGCAGTATAACCACAAGGTGCGCACGCCCCTGCGTGTGGCCAAGCCGGTGCTGCTGGCGGTGGGGCTGATGAGCGAGTGGTTGGCCAAGGGGTTCGGTATTGAACCGCAACTGCTGCGCAGCCAGGTCCATTTTTATTACCAATGCAAAGAGAACTTTGATGTTTCGGCCTCGATTCGGGATCTGGATCTGGAAACTGAAACCAGCGCCCAGTGCGTCAATCGTTATTTTTCCGAGCTGATGGAATCCGGCTCTTTAAACCCTCAAGGAGTGAAATATGCGTAATTATATTCGTGGTCTGTGGTGTGTGCTGATCCTCTCCTTTTGCCATGGGCTCTATGCCGGTGAACTGTACGATGAATTGTCAGGGAAACCGGCAAAGAAGATTTTATTCAGCTTGTTTGCCAAGGAGAGTTTTAATCAGGAAGAGGTCAAGGATCTGGATCAGCTCTGGCTGGATTACAACTTCAGCGAGCAGGATGTCGCCGCGGCATTCCGCAGCTATCAGAACAAATATCCGATCCAGATGACTGCGTATCAGGAAGTGATCTTGTGGCATACCGACAAGGATGTCATCCCCAGCACCACGACGCCGGAAGAGTTTGCCCAAGTCGGACAACTGTTTCACCAGAAGGCAGAATTATTTGGTGGCACGGTTCGACTGATTGGTGGCTTCTTGAATCATGAGCAACCGTACCGCAAGGGTCTGTGTCGCTGGATAGCCCCGAATACCTTCAGCATGTTGTATGTGGTGCGATTGGCGCGCGAGCCCTACTTCGGTCCTTATTTCCCGCAGGATGGCGGCACCATTGTCTCCCAGACCTTGCATTGATGCCGAGCTGAATCATGAGGAACAACATGAATACCATTAAGCTGATTGCAGTGGATATTGATGGGGTCTTATTGCAAGACACCTTCAGCCCGGTGTTACATCAACTGGTCACTCTGTATGGCGGTGAATATACGCGCGAGTTGGAGCGGAATGTATTTTCTCGCAATCAACTCAGTGCCGCCGCCTATGTCCAGAGCGAGTTGGGTTTGACCCTGTCGCCCCGGGACATCATCGACGACTATTTCCGCTTGCGGGAACAGTATCTGCAGCATCATGAGGGCGGCGTGATCCCGGGCGCGCTGAATTTCTTGCAGCGCATGGCCGAATTGCCTGTCCAGCTGATCTGCTACGGCGGCTTGCAAGAGCCGCAGATCCATCCCGATTACGCCCTGTGTCGGCCCTATTTTTCCCGCTATGTCTGCACCAACGACTTCCGTCCGGGCCTGCGGGAGATAGTGCGCGACCATGCGCATCTGCAGTTCGAGCAGGTGTTGTTCATCGATGATGTCAATACGGTGGCCGAAGAGGCGAAACGGCTGGGTTGCCCGTTTATCGGTGTGCCGGCGCGCAATGCCTGGGGCTGGCAATACCTGGATATGCAGCTGACCGGCGTTCGCTTTCTGGTCGACGGCGTCAAGGATATTGGCCTGCCGATGTTGCAGCAGCTGGATCGGGATGTGCGCAGCAGTTTTATCGAGGTAGCCCATGCCGCACTCTGAGATCCGTCTGCTGCTGTGTGATTTCGATGGCGTGATCAGCCCCGGCAGTACCGAAGCGCTGTGCGATGCCTGTTATCGGGTGATCCGCCAGTACCGACCGCTGCCGGAGCCTGTGTTGCGGCAGCTGTTCCGGACTCTGGTGCCGTTTCCGTTGCAGCACTCCCTGCATTTCCTGCTGGAGTCTATGGGGCTGGGCTCTCACCGTGGCGAGCTGTTGCATGCTCTGTTGGGCGTGGGGCATGGGCCTCTGGTCCATCAGGCGCTGTTGCGGCATTGCCAGCAGCAGGGGATTGATTTTCGGGTGCTCTCTTCCTCCTATGGTGAGGATCCCAAGTTCGCCGCCCTGCGCGCCGAACTCGGCAACGAGCGGCTATTGGCCGATGGGCGCTTCTCCAAGGTCAATCCTCTGGACTTTGCCGCTCTGCTGAGTCGGCTGGGTGTCGCGGCGGATGAGGTGCTGTATCTGGATGATTGCCCATTGGCACTGCTGACGGCGCAGCAGCTGGGGATCCGCGCCCTGCATGTGCGCAATGCCATTTTTGACCAGGCGCAGTACCAGGCGGTGCAGGGGTTTGTGCCCTACAGCGTGGGCTCACTGGATGAGGTGGTGACTCTGTTGACGCAGTGGGCCCGACAGCCCGAGTGCAGTTAAGCCGCTGACGCCAGGGGGCTATGTCCCGAACGTCATGCTGGTTGAGGCGAGGTTCAGTGGCTGGGGGTTATGCTATGGGTTGCATCATCTGATTCGACTGACCCATAAGGAGGTCTCATGAATACTCGGTTGTGGATCTTGCTCGCGGTCTTGAGCATCGGGCTGCTGACCGCTTGTCAGCCCGCGGCAACACCCGAGGCGATCCCGCCTCTGGATGCCAGCCATAGCGCCGCTGACCCAGCTGCGGCAGAGCCAGCAGCGGTTGCCTCGGCGGCGGTTGCGCCTGCGGAGCAGGCCACGCTGGAAGGCACGGTCTGGTATCGTCAGCGCAGCGCCCTGCCAGAGGATGCCGTGGTCGAGGTCAGCTTGCTGGATGTCTCGCTGGCGGATGCTCCGGCCACAGTGTTGGCGCGGACGCAGATAGTGCCGACCACGCAAGTTCCCATCGCCTTTACCCTGCACTACGATGCGGCGCAGATCCAGCCCGCCCATAGCTATGCCCTGCAGGCCAAAATTCTGCTCGGCGACGCCTTGTTGTTTATCAGTACCGAACGCTATGAGGTGCTGACCCGGAATGCCCCCAGCTCCGGGGTACAGGTGCGGGTCGATCCGGTCTGATATTGCGCAGATGCTGCGCTTGATCCATGCTGCCAGGGCAACGCATCGCGTTGCCCTGTTTTTTTGCGGATAGGTATGGGAGCGAGGATGTTGAGTGTGGCTCGATCGCGCGGACTCCTCGTCATCAGTGGCCTGTTCTGGATGGGATCGATTCATCTTGCTCGAGGGAATACGGATGTCGGCACTCACGCTGGTGATTGGCAATAAAAATTACTCCTCCTGGTCGCTGCGGGGTTGGCTGGTCGCCAGCCACAGCGGCTTGGCATTCAATGAACAGCAGTTGGCCTTGCAGGCGGCGGACTTCAAACAACAGGTCGCGCGTTTCTCTCCGGCCGGGCGGGTTCCTGTGCTGCTGGTGGGTGAAACTGCGATCTGGGATTCACTGGCCATCGCCGAATATCTGGCCGAGCTGGAGCCTGGGCTGTGGCCCACCTCGCTGCTGGATCGGGCCCGGGCGCGCGCCATCAGTGCCGAGATGCATTCCGGATTTCAGGCGCTGCGTCAGCAGATGCCGATGAATGTGCGTGCGGTGGGACGTACCGTGCCTTCCACTCCGGCGCTGGAGGCCGATATCGCCCGCATCGTGGACATCTGGGAGAGTTGCCGTCGTGAACATCTCCGGCAGGGCCCCTGGTTGTTTGGACGCTGGAGTATTGCCGATGCCATGTATGCGCCGGTTGCGGCGCGTTTTCGCACCTATGGCGTGTCGCTGCCGGTGCTGGCGGCCGAGTATCTGGTGACGGCCTTGTCCGATCCGGCGTTGCTGGATTGGGCCGTTGCCGCCCAGGAGGAGCCAACCCTGCCGAGTAGCGAGGTGGGCCTGCCGAACTAGTGCGGCGCCGGAAATGACGAGGGGGCCTGGGCTCAAATGCTTGTCAGTTAAGAGGTTCAGGAGAGACAACCTCTCTCGCCAACTCGCCGTAAACCCTTCCCTGGGGGCTCGATGGCGGCATCCCTGCCGCCAACGGTTGGCTCAAAAGGCTATCTCTCCTTCGCTAGCTGACTGGCATTGGGGCCCAGGCCTCTTCGTTTTTTTCTGAACTTTTTCTAGCCTCTGGCTACTCCCATCTCGATTCTATCTTACTGATCAGGTTGCTGATTAGGGCAGAGTCAGCCAGTGGCTGCCGTCGAAGCGTAATTCGCTATGGCTGTTGCTGGCTGGCGGATCGACCGGTTTGGCGGCGGCCAGCGTGGTGGGGTAGCTGACACCATCAAAGGCGAGGGTCGCCCATTGCTGGAAGCCGGACTGGACGACCAGATCGTGCCAGCCCTGGCTGCGCTCGGGGGCGATCAGCAGTGGGCTCTGGATCCCCTCCAGCCGACTCAGGAAGCGATAGCCATCCAGTGAGCCTTGAAACAGCAGCCAGACACAGCCCGTCTTGTCGCACCAGTTCATCTGCAGGATGGCATCCGGATAGCCATCTTCGTTCAGATCCTGCGTCAGCGCCCGGTATTGCACGCCGGTAGCACTGCTCTGATTGATGCGGAAGTAATTCTGCAGCGCGAGCTGGATAGCGCTATCCGGCTGCGACATGGGTTGCAGCACCACGGGCGTGAATGCCGCTTGAGTCGGGGTCGGGAGATCGCCATGGGCACTGGTTTGGGCCTGCGGCGGCAGGGGCAGCGCCGGAGTCCCGGGTTGCAGTACCAGCGGCTCGTCGAAGTAGGCTTTGCCGCCATTGAGCAACCGGTAGTCGGCGCTCAGGCTCTCGCCTTGACGTTGCAAAGGGATGCTTTCGCTGGCGGCACGGCCATTACGCGCGTTGAACAACAGGATGATGCCCTGCTCCGTGTATTCCCAAGCGCCCTGATAGGTAATTTGCGGGCCGCTATCCCGGTAGTAATTCAGCTCGGCCAGATGCTCAGGGCTCAACGTCAGCCCCACCTGGGCTTTCATGCTGCTGGCGAGGCCATACCAGCTGGGCGCAGGCAAGACCGCCGCTAGCGGGCGTCCCCGTTCACCGCAACCTTCCAGCCGGGTTTCCCCTTGCACGAGCGTGACCTTGTAGCCCCAGATTTGGTTGATGTCCGGTTGTTGGCACAGGGTCGGCACATAGCTGAGGCTGGCCGCTTCGCCATCTAGCGTGCTCAATTGCAGGATCAGCTCCCCGGACTCCTGCAGTTGGCTGCCGGTAAAGCGATAACTACTGCTGCCGGATGGTGAGCTGAATAACCCGGAGCTGCCCTGCAGCGTCAGGGTCCAGGCCGGTTGCTGACCGACGGCATGGAAGGCAAAGTCGGTATCCCGCTGGCAGCCTTGGGTGTCAGGGCTCAAGTGGTCGACGCGCTGCAGGGTCAGTTCAATCGCTCCCCCGCGCTGGGTGCTCAATGCCAGTGTGCCTTCGAGTTCGGCATAAAGCTCGGTCGGATTGCCCATCTGCTGCCAGCGTTGCCAAAAGGCCGGGTCGGCGTTGAAGCGCCACTGTTGTTTGCTGCTGCAGGGAGTAAAGGCGGCCTCGCCGTTACTCAGGCGACTCAGTTGGCCGCGAAAAAGGGCGGCAGTCGGCAGCGGTGGTGCCGTGGTGAGGTCCGCGTTTGCTGGCGCGGGTGGGGCGCTTTGGCTGCAAGCTGTGAGGAGCAGGGAGCTCGTTAGCATGAAAAACAGGATAAAGAGACGCGCAGTCATGACATGTCCTTGCTGTGAGTCGATTCAGACCTCGGGAGGAGGCACTCCAGTCAGGATAGTCTGCCTGATGCCTAAGAAAACGCCACCCCGATGAGGTGGCGTTGGTGATGACGGACAGCGGAGTGAATCAGGAGAAAAGCTGGGTCAGGTATTCGGCGACGCCATCTTCATCGTTGGTCAGCGCTTGTGGATGGCTGGGCAGCGCATCCTTGAGCCGCGAGTGAGCATTGCCCATCACCACGCCACGACCGGCCATGGAGAGCATCTCGAAGTCGTTCATGCCGTCACCGAAGGCGATGGCATCCTGCAGTCGGTAACCGTTGAGCTCCAGCACGGCCTTGAGCGCATTGCCCTTGTTGACGCCTTTTTGCATGGCTTCCAGACAGGTTGGTGTTGAAAACGCGATGCTGAGGCGATCCCCAAAGCAGGTCAGCAGGCGGTTTTCCAGCTCGATCAGATCCGGATGCTCCCCGGTGTAGAAAATCTTGTTGATCCCCTGTTTATCCAGGGTGACGGGATCCACCACCCGGTAGGTAAAACCCGATTCCTTGTGGTAGGCCAGCAGTTCCGGGCTCTCCGCCTCGACCAGCCATTCATCGCCCTGATACAGATGCAGATCGATATCTGGCAGCCGTTCGATCTCCACCAACTCCTGCGCCAGTTGTGGCGGTATGGTCTGGTTGTAGATGCAGTTGTCCTGCTTGTCGTGGACCACGGCGCCATTGGCGGTGATGAGGAAAATATCCAGCCCCAGGGTGTCACGAATGCTCTGCACATCAATGTGATGACGACCGGTGGCGACGATGAAGCGAATGCCTCGTTCGGTCAGGCGATGCAGGGTGCGGCGGGTGTGAGGGGAAATCTGATGCTGGTTATTCAGCAGGGTACCATCGAGATCGGAAACGACCATTTTAAACATACGGACCTCTGGGGAGCGGGATGGGCGACCAGTTTACCTAAACTGACCGCCATCTGAAAACGCATTCTTCATTCGGAAGTTACGGGTTTTGTTTGAAGAAATCCAGGGCTGCATTCAGCGCCGGGATCCGGTATTCGTCACTCTCGTTGAACAATTCATGCCGGGCACCGGTGATGATCAGCGGCCGCTCACCGGCACATGGGTGGTTCGCAGTGCTCATCTGCTGGCAAAACAGCTCCTGCTGATCGTTGCGCACCACGGTATCGGCACCGGATTGCAGGATCAGCAGTGGCGTCTGGATATGGCTGCCGGCCACGACGGCCTGCTCGGCAAAATCCAGTGCCTGGTGGATCCAACTGGTGGTGGGGCCACCAAGTTGCACTTCGGGGTAGCTCTGGTAGACGGCACGGAATTGGCCATAGCGCGTGGCGTCATGAGTCAGCTCGTTGTCCACGAAGGGGCGAGCCTCGTAAGGACCCTGACTCGGCGCATAGGGCGATTCGATACCCAGCAACTGGGTGGTCCACTCCATCAGCCAGGTAATGAACCGCGCCAACCAGGTTGGCAGGGCGCCCAGCTCGATGCCGAACATCGGCGAGGCCAGTACGGCGGCCTTGAAATCTTGCGGGTATTGCTGCAGGTAGTGGGCGGCAATGGCGCCGCCCATGGAGTGGGACAGCAGATAGAGCTGGTTCGGTTGATCGGCCAGCACCACCTGATCGTGGAAGGTCTTGAGGTCGGTGACATAGTCGGCAAAGTGCTGCACATATCCCTTGTGCGGATCGCTGAGCATGCGCCCGGAGAAGCCTTGTCCTCTATGGTCGTAGAGATAGACGCTGTAACCCTGCTGGAACAGGTTGAAGGCCAGTTCCTGATACTTGATGTAGCTCTCGAGACGACCATTCACCAACAGTATGGCTCTGTGACTCGCCGGGTTGCGCAGCGCCACGTAACGGATCGGCACGCCATCGACGCCACTGAACTCACCGGGCTGGGCATGTTGCTGCCAGAATGCGGGTAGCGTCGAGGTGAAGAACGCGGGCAATTCCGCTGAAGTCAGCAGTCGATACGGGTTATCCATGGCCTGGGCACTACCGGTCAGTGAGAAGAGAAACAGCAAGCCCATCAGGGCGCGAACTAGCATGCAATATGTCTCGAGAGGGACAGAGAGAGGCTGTCGAGTATAAAAGAAAATTGCGAGCCAGATCAGAATTCTTGTCCGGTCGGCGGCATTTTTCCTGGCTGAAATGAGTTTAGCCAAATGAAACCGTTCTCACCAGCCGCAGGGGTCACGATTCAGGATTCCTCCTGATCGAACTCCTCCTGCTCCCGTTGCTCCAGCGCTTGCCAACCGCGTTTGCTCAGTTGCATCCGCTGCCACCAGCTTTCGTCGGCGATGACTTCGCCGTCATCGCTGATGGCGGGGTAGGGCAGCTGTTTTTGCCGACAGACGCGGGTCAATAGCGGGAAACCGCGTTCGAACAGCAGACGATCCTGTTCGCTGCGGGGCAGACGGCACTCCTGCTGATAGAGACCGGCATTTTGTCGCTGGCGTTGAGCCTCGTAGAGGATGAGGGCGCTGGCCACCGAGACATTCAGGGATTGGGCCATGCCCACCATGGGAATGATGATCTCCTGATCGGCTTGGGCTAATGCCTCCTGGCTGATGC
>RRZT010691937.1_pt1 | contig 12062 bp, 14 predicted proteins | sample 2165551 | NCBI WGS metagenome assembly RRZT01 (sample SAMN10456910, study PRJNA506462) | wastewater metagenome | biome: wastewater; feature: sludge; material: wastewater sludge; isolation source: wastewater sludge with Escherichia coli K12::gfp cells carrying plasmid... | place: USA: Moscow, Idaho... | reverse complement strand
GGAAGTATGGCGGGGAGGGGAACAATGACGACATAGAGAACCAGTCCAGACCATCGCAAACCATCGGTCTTGTAGATCCATTCTTCCTTGCCGGCGTCAAGCGCTTCCACCCGATCTGGCTCGCCCCACTGTGCGCGGAGGTCGGTGGCTGTCTTCAGTGTCCCTTGGGGTTGGCCGTTGCGCACGTCGAGCACACCTCTCGTTCGATCAATTTTTGGATGGTCGCTGGATTCAGTACGACTCCCCAGCGTCCAGGCTCCGAAACCGACGCATCCCTGCAGCAGCAAGGCCCCGGCCATCCAGATCACAACCTGTCGATACCTCCGCATACAGCCCTTCTTTCTACCCCAAAGCCCTTAGTGTGATTCCAGTTTGAGGCCCGAAGCCTACTCAGATCTCGCCGGCAAAACAAGGAGGGGCGATAGGTTTGCTCGACGAAGCACGCTCAGCTGCCGTTCATGCGACCTCCTATTGATCATGGGATACGCGCCTGCTATCGTTCTGCTATCAATGCTCTGAATTTGGGAGGTCCCGATGGCGCAGGTCCTTGTACGACAGCTCAATGAGCAGGTGGTGGAACGGTTAAAGAAGCGAGCGAAAGAGCATGGGCGGTCTTTGCAGTCAGAGGTGAAAACGATTTTGGAGGAAGCGGTTCCCGACTACGAAGGCGCTTGGTTGCGGATAGAAGGGTTCCGCAGCCGATTAAAAAAATCCGGTCGAAAATTCAGTGACAGCGCGGGGCTTATTCGTGAGGATCGTGATCGGTGAGTCGATACGTCGTTGATGCCAGCGTGGCAATCAAATAGTTTATTCCGGAAGTCCACTCGGAGGCGGCACTTCGGTTATGTCGCTCACAGATTCGACTGCATGTGCCGGCATTCGTGACGTTGGAACTGGGCAACGTCATCGTGAAGAAAATCCGGCGCGGGGAGCTCTCGCCGGCCGAAGGCGAAACGATTAGAGGAGAGTTGAAGCAACTTCCGCTTCAGCAGCATGCCGATGCACGATTGTTTCCTGCCGCGTATCAGTTCGCGATCGCCACGCAACGAAGTCTGTATGATTGCTTGTACCTGGCTTCGGCTGCGGCGATTGACGGCGTCCTCGTGACGGCTGATCGAAAATTCTACGCCGCTGTGGCCAAGGGCGTTTATGGGCGAAGGGTGCTGTGGGTGGAAGATCTTCCCCCCACAGCATAGCCTCCCGGAATGTGTTCAGGCTCTGTATCCTATTCTGGCTCACACCGCTCTCCTGAAAGTCGGTTTTCAGGCCACTGACTTCCCTCGCTCCTTGTCATCGGGTCGGTAATTGCCCCTTCCCCTCCCAAGGTAGGATATCGGTTGCAGGGCCGGCCTGAGTACCATCCGCCCACAGGGAGGATCTGATGGCACCTCGTCGGTACGTTCGAACCTACTACCGGTTTCCGCTCAACTATCCGGTCATTTTCGGCGGGGCGCCCTTTGTCGGGGAGGGCGTGCTAACCAACCTGTCGCTAAAGGGCTGTTCCGTCATGTGCGATAGAGAAGTCCTCTGCGGCAGCGACGTGCGCGTGAGTGTGCTCCTCAACCATCAGCCGCCGGCACTCCCCATCGACCTCGGCACGATCAAATGGGTGAAGGGGCGTCATTTCGGTGTGGAGTTTGTCCGTCTTCCCCTTGAAGCCCAACAACGCCTCAATCGCACGCTCCGGACTGAACTGATCGAATGGTTGAAGAGCCGCCAGAGCAGCAGTGCCCTGCCGGAAACATCCAATCCGGACAACTAACCTGCGTTCGTTTCCTCACTTTTCGAGGCGCCCCTAGTCTCTCGCCAACGAAATCACGCACTCTTGCCACCCGGCAGCGTCCTTGGCTGATGGCCGCTCGTGCCGCTGTCTAGACAAACGGTCCTCGCGTTTCCAGTCTGATCGACCCATTGCTTCAAGTTATCAGACTGATACACCGATGTAGGAAATGGACTGGCGGCGTCGTTTGACACGTGTATGAACATCCTTCACCTCGGCAATCCGTTCTTTCTGCAGGACTTCAGGCAGCTCGGCCATGATGTCAAATGGGCGGCGTTCGATCGCACGGCCGATTTCGTCCTGAGCCCGTACGTGGAAAGCCTGCATAGTCTTTCGGCGCAGTTTCCGGCGCGATGGTTTCCCAACTTGGTTGTGGTGGGGGACGATAGTGGGCCGCCGAAGCTGTTAGGGCTGGAGGCGCTCGACGTGCCGTTGGTGTGGTATGCGATCGACTCCCATCTCCATGCAAGTTGGCATCAACAGTATGCGGCGGCGTTCGACGTCATCTGTGTGGCGCAGAGAGACTGGGTCTCCCGGTATCGGGTTGATCCTGACCGGCAAATCGTCTCGTGGCAGCCCCTGTTCTGTCATGTGCCCGACGATGGGGATTCGGGCCGCTTACGGGATACGCCACTCTCGTTCGTCGGAACACTCAACCGGCAGTGGAATCCGGAGCGTGTCGCGTTGATCGAAGGCCTGCAACGACGGTATCCCATTGCGGTGGGGAGCGGCTCGTACCGCGAACCCTTCAATCGTTCCCTGATGGTGCTGAATCAATCGGCCGCCAATGACGTGAATTTCCGTACCTTCCAGGCCATGGCTTGCGGGGCGCTCCTGATCGGCGAGCGGATCGGAAACGGTTTCAACGACTTGTTCCAGGATCGGACCCATTGTGCCCTCTATGACAGGGGCAATGTCGAGCAGGTGATCGAGATCGTCGCACACTACTGCGGCCGTCCGGCCGAGCGGGATGCGGTGGCAAGGCAGGGATATGAGGCGGTGATGGCCTCCCACACCAGTTTGCACCGGGCGCAGGCCATTCTTCAGGTGGTGGCGACGGCGCCGCTTCGAGGCCAGATTCGGGTTCGCCGTTCGCGGCACCTCCAGATTCAATCGTCGCTCGTCCTGGTATATGAAAGCGCCGAACGCACGCATCTCCAGGCAGCCGAACGGACGCCGGAGGGACCCAGGAAGCAGTACCTGCTCACGGTTGCTGAGCAGTATCAGTTTCTCGCCACGACCATTCGCACGCAACTCGGCCTCCAGGTCGCCTGCTAGCCTGGACTATTCATGAGTGCCTATTACGTCGTCCGATCCTCTCACCCGGCGGGGGTTTTCTCGTTCGGCCTCCTCGGTGGAATGCTAGTACGCCTGCGTCGGCCTTACTTGCGAGAAGCCCCGGCGGGCTTCGGTCTCAAACGACTCACGACGGCATTCATGAATAATCCTGGCTAGAGGCGCTTGAAGCCTCCCGCTACGACCGCTCTCATCTTGCGCAGCGATGCATCGTGACGCGTGACATAGACCACGTTCACCCCTGTTTGGGGGTGCGCAACGCCGCTGGGGCCTGCCATTTCCGGCCGGTCAGGCCCGACCGTCATGGCGGCTCCTGCGGGCTAGGTTTCTCCCTTCTAACTCCGGTATAATCCGCAATTCATTCCGTTCTAAAAGACTGGCCCCGGTCCAGTTCACGTTCGGTCAACTCAGCGCCGACTGGTGCGTTGTCTCCCACGGTGTTCGATACAAGAAACGCTTCAGAGTCACGCTTCGATAAGGAGTTTGGAATGACTGAAAAAGACGAGAAAAAACGCGCGTTGGACCTGGCCCTGGCCCAGATTGAAAAGCAATATGGGAAAGGTGCGGTGATGAAGCTTGGCGCGGACGACCGTCCCGCGGATGTCCCGGCGATCTCCAGCGGCTCGTTGGGGTTGGATATTGCCCTCGGTGTAGGGGGCTTCCCTCGCGGGCGCGTGATCGAAATCTTCGGCCCGGAGTCTTCCGGCAAAACGACGTTGACTCTGCATGCCATTGCCGAGGCACAAAAGGCGGGCGGCGTGGCGGCGTTCATCGATGCGGAACATGCGCTGGATCTGACCTATGCCAAAAAGCTCGGCGTGCAGACCGACGATCTCCTCGTCTCGCAGCCGGATACGGGGGAGCAGGCGCTCGAAATTGCAGAAACCCTGGTGCGCAGCGGCGCGATCGATGTGATCGTGGTCGATTCCGTGGCGGCCCTGGTGCCGCGCGCGGAAATCGAAGGCGAGATGGGCGATTCCCATATGGGATTGCAGGCACGACTGATGTCGCAGGCGCTTCGTAAACTGACGGCAGCGATTTCCAAGTCGCAGACCACCCTGATTTTCATCAATCAGATCCGTATGAAGATCGGCGTGATGTTCGGCAATCCCGAAACTACGACCGGCGGCAACGCGCTGAAGTTTTATTCCTCGGTGCGTCTCGACATCCGCCGCATTGAATCGATCAAGGACGGTCAGGATGTGACCGGCAGCCGCGTGCGGGTCAAGGTGGTCAAGAACAAGATGGCGCCGCCGTTCAAACAGGCGGAGTTCGACATCATGTTTGCCGAAGGCATTTCGAAATCCGGCGAGCTCGTCGATATCGGCGTGGAGAAGCGCGTGGTGGAGAAAGCCGGGGCCTGGTACTCCTACAAAGGTGAACGATTGGGGCAGGGGCGTGAAGCCGTCCGCGATTTTCTCAAGGCGAATCCCGCCATTGCGAAAGAGATCGAGGGCAAGGTGCGCGATCTCGCCGGTCTGCCTTCCCGCGGCACTGAAAAGAAGGTCGAGGGGAAAGAAGCCAAGGATGAGAAGCCCGAACGGAAGCCAGAGGGACGCCAGGACGATAAACGCGGTCACAGTGCCAGAGTCACGACCTAGGTGGTGGCAGTGCGGACAGCGCGCAGCCCAGAGCGGCGTATGAAACCGACGCCGGATTATCTCACGCTGGCGATCAAGTATCTCGCGCGGACCGATCGGACCGTGGCCCAGGTCGAGCGGTATGTTCTGGAAAAAGGTGCGAGCCGGGCGGAAGAGCGCCTCGTCGTTCGTGAACTGGAGCGCAGAGGTTATCTGAACGATCAGGCCTATGCGATCCGATGGGCGGAAACGAGACTGTCGCGACATCCGATGGGCCGTGAACGGCTCAAGGCGGAACTGCTCAGCCGTGGCTTTGAGGACAGTGTCGCAGAGCGGGCGTTGCGGCAGGCATACCGTTCGATTTCCGAACAGGAGTTAGCCTGCCAGGCGCTCGAAGGGCGTGCGAGCCGGACGCGTCCGGCTCAATGGGTGCGGTTTCTGCGGCAACGCGGGTTCGATGACGACACGATTCAGCAAGTCACTCAAGTAGATTTGGAGACGGGGTTGGACGAGTTATGAGCCAAAGTGTGAACGATCTGCGACGAGCCTTCATCCAGTACTTTGAACAGCAGGGACATCGGGCGGTTCCGAGCGCTCCCTTGATTCCCCAGGCAGACCCGACGCTGCTGTTTACGAACGCCGGCATGAATCAATTCAAGCGGGTGTTCCTGGGCGAGGAGACGCGTGCGTATAACCGGGCGGTGACCGTACAGAAGTGCCTGCGCGCCGGCGGCAAGCACAACGATCTCGAAAATGTGGGGTACACAAGGCGTCACCACACCTTTTTCGAAATGCTCGGCAACTTCTCCTTCGGCGACTATTTCAAGGAAGACGCCATCCGGTTCGGCTGGGAGTTTCTGACCTCAGTCGTCGGGCTCTCGAAAGACCGGATGTGGATCACGATCTTCCGCGAGGACGATGAAGCCGACCGTCTCTGGAGAAAGATCGGCGTCTCCCCGAGTCGGATTGTACGTTGCGGCGAGAAGGATAATTTCTGGCAGATGGCGGATACGGGCCCTTGCGGTCCCTGCTCTGAGCTCCATTTCGATCAGGGCCCCTCGGTGCCGGGCGACGCGACGCCGAACGGAGAAGGCGACCGGGTCATCGAGATCTGGAACCTGGTGTTTATGCAGTTTAATCGCGACAGTGCGGGCACCCTGAATCCGCTGCCGAAACCGAGCATCGATACCGGCATGGGCCTGGAACGGTTGACGGCGGTGGCGCAAGGGCGGCTCAGCAACTACGACAGCGATTTATTTGCGCCCTTGTTGGCGGCGATCGGAGGCAGGGCCGGAGCGGAGTACGGTGCAGTGGAACAAGCGGATCGTTCCATGCGCGTCATTGCGGATCACTTGCGGGCCATCACATTCCTCATGGCCGACGGCGTCTTGCCGTCGAATGAAGGACGTGGATATGTGCTCCGCCGGATTCTGCGACGCGCGGCTCGCCATGGCCGGTTGCTGGGTATTACCGAACCGTTCCTGCATGAACTGACGGCGACGGTCGTGGAGCAAATGGGCGAGGCCTATCACGAATTGCGTCCGGCAGCCGGTACGGTGGCGGAGGCGACACGGGGCGAAGAAGAACGGTTCATCGCCACCCTCGACCAGGGGTTGCCGATTCTCAACGACATGCTGACCAAGGTGCGAGCCTCCGGTCAAAACATGCTCTCGGGCACCGAAATTTTTAAGTTGTATGACACCTATGGCTTTCCGATGGACCTCATTGCGGAAGCCTGCCGTGAGCAGGACATCCGACTCGATGAGACGGGATTTGAAGCGGCCATCGAAGAGCAGCGCACGCGCGCCAGGAAAACGGGGGGCTTCGAGGGTGAGACGGCCCGCCCCGCATTGAGTGAAGTGGCCGCTCGTGTCGGCACTACGGCATTCGTCGGCTACGAGCACCTGAATTCGGAAGGTGTCGTGCAGGCGTTGCTCAAGGGCGATCGGCTGGTGAAGGACGCGCGTGAAGGTGACGACATTGAAGTGGTGTTGGATGTCACGCCGTTCTACGCAGAAGGCGGCGGGCAGGCAGGCGATCAAGGACTCCTGACCGGTCCCGATGGCCGTGTGGAGATTCGTGAAACCACCAGGCCGGTGCCGACCTTGATCGTGCACAAGGGCGTAGTCACATCCGGTTCGATCCGTGAGGGGGAGCGGTTGCAGCTCTCCGTGAATCGTCGCACCCGGCACGATGCGGCCCGCAATCATACGGCGACGCATTTGGTGCATGCCGCCCTGCGGGATCTGCTGGGGCCGCATGTGAAACAGTACGGGTCGCTGGTGGCGCCCAATCGGCTGCGGTTTGACTTTGCGCATTTCCGCCCATTGGCCTCACGCGACATCGACGAGATCGAGTCGATCGTCAATGAGCAGGTGCGTCAGGATCAGCCGGTGCAAACGGATGTGATGGGGGTGCAGGAGGCCGTGGCCGGCGGGGCGCTGGCGTTTTTCGGCGACAAGTATGGCGATCAGGTGCGAGTGGTTCATATCGACACCTTCAGCAAGGAATTGTGCGGCGGTACGCATTGCCGGCGCACGGGCGAAATCGGCCTGTTCCGGATCGTGTCTGAATCGGGAGTGGCCGCCGGTGTGCGCCGCATCGAATGTCTCACCGGCAGTGGCGCGTTGGATTCGCTCAAGCGATTGGAAGCGGATGTTCGTGAGTTGTCCGACCTCCTGAAAGTGGCGCCGGGGGAAGTCGTCGCCCGTACCCGCAAACTGAGCGAGCAACTGAAAGAGAAGGAACGGGAACTCGCGGAAGTGAAGCTCAAGATGGCGAGTACCTCCTCAGGCGACGCGCAGGCGCGCGAGATCAAGGGTGTGCAGGTCCACGCGCAACGCACGGACGGCCTCGATGTGAATGGCATGCGGGCGCTGGCCGATCAACTGCGCGATAAGCTTCGCAGCGGCGTCGTGGCGCTCGGGGCGGCGAATGACGGCAAAGTGTCGCTGCTCGTCGTGGTAACGAAGGATCTGGTGGGCCGTCTGAAAGCGGGCGAACTTATTAAGGAGATGGCAACGGAAGTGGGCGGGACCGGGGGAGGACGTCCTGAGATGGCGCAGGCCGGAGGAAAAAATCCCGAGGGACTCGGCACCGCGTTAGAAAAAGTTTTTGGGTTGGTCCAGAAGGCCCTCGAAGGGTAGACTGATGAAAGGCCGACGGATTCTCGCCATCGATCACGGCTCCAAGCGGATCGGGTTTGCCCTGAGTGATGAGCTCGGGTGGACGGCCCAGCCGCTGGAAACGTTTTACCGGCGAAATCCCGATGCCGATATCCGGCATATCCAGGACCTGGTTCGTGAACACGAAGTCGGGCAGGTTCTGGTCGGCATGCCGTTGCGGTTGGATGGCGAGATCGGTCCCGCGGCCAAAGTCGTCGCGGAGTTCATCCAGTTACTGGAGCCGGCACTGTCTGTCCCGGTGATCACCTGGGATGAACGGATGACTACCTGCGCGGCGGAGGACCTGCTGATTGCGGCTGACGTCGGCCGCCGGAAGCGGAAGGGGATCGTCGACCGTATTGCCGCGGCGATTCTCCTGCAGAGTTATCTGGCGAGTTTGGAACAGCCGGCCACCAGCCAGGCGAACGATCCGAACGCACCCGTGGAGACCGATCCCTGGGTCTTTGACGAACCCCGAGTCGATGATGCAGAAGAAAGCGATCATGGGTCTGGCCCTGGCGGCAGTGATGTTCGCGGCTCTCGCGGGATATCTGGTGCTGCGTTGGGCTCAAAGCCCCGTCGCGAGCGGACCTCCTAAACCTCCCTCCCACATTGTCCTCATTCCTGAAGGCAGCACCTTTCAGCAGGTCGCCGCTCTTCTCAAAAACGAACAGTTGATCCGCAGCCGGTCAGCTTTTGTATTGCTGGGCAAGACACGGGACAGCGAGCGCAAGATCCGCCCCGGTGAGTATGAGTTGGATGCCGGTATGTCGCCGCAGGACATTCTGACGAAGCTGCTGGCCGGTCGAGTGGTGCTGCATCCCGTCACGATCCCGGAAGGATACAGCCTGACGCAGATTGCCGAAGTGCTGGCGGCGCAGCAGGTGACGGATACGAAAGAGTTCACGAAGCTGGTGCGAGATCGCACGTTTATTTCGACCCTCGGCATCGAGGCCGATTCCCTCGAAGGGTATCTCTTTCCCGAAACCTATTCCTTTGCGAAGGGTACGAAGGCGCGGGAGGTGATTAAGGCGATGGTCGATGGTCTCCATCGTGTCTGGGGTACCGAGTTGCAGGAGCAGGCGGCCCGCATGAAAATGTCCCTGCATCAGGTGCTGACCCTCGCCTCTGTCATCGAAAAAGAAACCGGAGCGAAGCACGAGCGGGAACTGATTGCGGCGGTGTTTCATAATCGGTTGCGGAAAAAGATCCCGCTTCAGAGCGACCCGACGGTGATCTACGGGTTACCGGCGTTCGACGGGAACATTCACAAGCGCGATCTCTCCGTCATGAGCCCCTACAATACCTATCGTGTGCAGGGTCTCCCGCCAGGACCGATCGCCAGCCCCGGGGCCCATTCATTGCGTGCGGCGCTGTTTCCCGCCCAGGCGTCGTATTTGTATTTCGTGTCGCGGAACGACGGGACCCATCAATTTTCTTCCACGCTGGCCGAGCACAATCAAGCGGTGGAGAAATATCAGAAACAGTACTTCCGCAAACGTGCCAGGGGCAACCTTGTCGCCCACGGTGCGTGATCGTATTGAGAACCGGTCACGACACGTCCTGTCTCATTTCCTCATCGATCGTAGAATGTGAAAGGGACATTCGTATGAGTGTGAAGTCGTGGAATGAATCGTTGCCGCGTTACCTGGACCATACGGTGCTGCGTCCGGAGGCTACTAAGGCCGATGTGTTACGCCTCTGCGCGGAAGCCAGGGAGCAAGGATTTGTCGTGATTTTCGTGCCGCCCTGTTATGTGGATGAGGCGGTTGCCGCGGTTGCAGGAACCAATGTCCAGGTGGGCATCCCCATCGGGTTTCCCCTTGGCGGGCATTCGACTCACGCCAAGGTGACGGAGGCCATGGAGGCGGTGGCGCATGGCGCGCGGGTGCTCGATATGGTGATCAACATCAGCCGTTTGAAGTCCGGCGATTACGATGTGGTGCGAAACGATATGGCCGCCGTCGTTCAAGCGACGCCGGGCGTGAATCATAAGGTGATTCTGGAAACTTGCCTGCTGACGAGAGAAGAAAAGATCACTGCCTGCCGTCTGGCCGTCGAGGCCGGGATGGACTATGTGAAGACCTCGACCGGATTCAATCAGGCCGGAGCGACAGTGGAAGACGTTCGGCTGATGAAAGAAGCCGTGGCCGGACGGGCCAAGGTGAAGGCGTCCGGTGGAATCAGAGATTGGAAGACCACGCGGGAATTGCTGGAGGCAGGGGCCGACCGGATCGGCACTAGTGCGAGTCTGAAGATTCTGAGTGAATGGCGCGCCGCGCTGGTTGCGGTGCGATGAACCGCCATCCGTGTGAAAGCCTTGCTCGTTCCGGTGGATTTGGTATAGTGCGCCCATGATGACTCGAATCGTATTGCTGGTGCTCGATGGTTTCGGGATCGGTGCTTTGCCCGATGCCGACCTGTATGGCGACGCCGGCTGCAACACCCTGCAGCGGCTGGCTGCCATTTCGAAGGGGCTCGCCCTGCCGAATTTTGAGCAACTCGGTCTCGGGCATCTGGGCCAGTTTCAAGGTATCCGCCCGATGGTGCAGCCGGAAGGCTGCTACGGGACTCTCGGGTTTTCGACCAAGGGAAAAAATTCTCTCTCCGGGCATTGGGAAATCGCCGGATACGTGATCGAAGAAGGCGAGCGCCCCTGTGAAACCTTTACGACCGAGCTGGCGAATGCGCTCGAGGCCGCGCTGGGACAGAAGACCCTGGGCAATTGCCGTGCGGTCACGCAGGAGCCGATCGTCGAGTTCGGCGGACAGCATCAGAAATCGGGGATGCCCATCGCCTGGATCGATACGGCAGGGACTATTTTTCTGGCGGCGCACGAGCAGGTGGTGCCGCCTGAAGAACTCTATCGCCTGGCCCGTGAAGCCCGAAAGTTGCTCAAGGGCATGGTGCCGATTCTGCGTGTGGTCGCCTGCCCCTTCGTCGGGCAATCAGGCAAGTTTACTGCGACGGAGCGGCGGCGGGATTTTGCCGTGGAGCCACCTGGCCTGACGTTACTGGATCACTTGAGCCGGGCCAGCCAGCTCGTGATCGGGGTAGGAAAGGTCGGCGACCTGTTCAGCGGGCGCGGGGTGACGAGATCGGTGCCGCTGTTCCAGGCGGAAGCCGTCCTGGATGAAGTGGTGGGCATGTTCAGCAAGGTGCCCCGCGGCTTGATCTATGCGAGCCTCCCGGTCATCAATCCCGATCTTCAGACCACCGTGTCTACGTTGCAGCAGATCGATCGCCGGCTTCGGGATTTGCAGGAAGCCCTCAAGGTCGGAGACGTGTTGATCATCACCGGCGATCACGGCTTCGACTGTGCGAGGCCGAATCCCGGTCATTCACGCGAATATGTGCCCTGTCTCGTGACCGGTCCGCGTCTCGCGCGCGGTGTGAACCTCGGAACCAGATCGACCGCGGCGGACCTTGGCCAAACCATCGGCGAAGCGTTGGGCGCGACCAGACTGCCCTGGGGCGACAGTTTCCTGGATGCATTGCAGTCTCGTTAGCGGACGCGTCTTCATCAGTAGCAGCGACGAGTGAAAGGATTGCCTGTGTCGATCGATGCAACGTTGAAATCTCTCGGGATCGAATTGCCCGCTCCTCCGAAACCGGTGGCGAGTTACGTGCCTGCGGTACTGGCCGGTGATCTGCTCTTTCTGAGCGGCATGTTGCCGTTTCGTGACGGGCAGGTCGCAATCACGGGCAAGCTGGGGCAGGACGTGACGGTTGAGCGCGGGGCCGAAGCGGCCAGGCTGGCGCTGCTGAATGCCTTGGCGGTCGTGAAGCAGGAGCTCGGTTCATTGGATCGTGTGCGGCGTATCGTGCGTGTCGTGGGGCATGTGGCATCTGCCGCAGGGTTTGTGCAGCAGCCGGCTGTCATCAACGGCGCGTCCGATCTGTTGGTGCAGGTGTTCGGCGAGGCCGGACGCCACGCTCGCGTGGCGCTGGGTGCGGCAGAGTTGCCCTTGCACGCTGCAATTGAACTCGAATTGCTGGTCCAGGTTCGACCATAAAACCCTTTGCTCCGTCTGTCCCCTTCCTGTCGCGCCCGCTTGCCTTGACATCAAAAAAATCCGCTTGTTATAGTCCGTACGCCCCTTCGTTCATTGCCGTACCCCCCATCCGGCCTCGCTGCCTCAGTTGCGTGGGGTTTTCGTGCCACGTGCGGGGCGTTCGTCTGATGTGTCATCATTTCAGCCTCGCCCGAGCCTGCTGGTCAGGCCTGCCCCGAGGCTTTCG
>RRZT010420095.1_pt1 | contig 12062 bp, 8 predicted proteins | sample 2165551 | NCBI WGS metagenome assembly RRZT01 (sample SAMN10456910, study PRJNA506462) | wastewater metagenome | biome: wastewater; feature: sludge; material: wastewater sludge; isolation source: wastewater sludge with Escherichia coli K12::gfp cells carrying plasmid... | place: USA: Moscow, Idaho ... | reverse complement strand
TCCACCATTTCTTAGTAATTGGTTAAATGTTTGTTGTTCTGTGTTTTTGGGTACGTTGAGCCGTCAGGTTATTTGCCCTGTGTATTGTCGGAAGAGATTCCCTACGGCAATACCGCATAATTCTAAGTGCCGATACGGCGAGCGAGGTGCGGCAGATGCCAAGCCAAAAGCGCAGATAATACTGGATGCTGCAAAGGTGCGCGCCGCCAGTGGCGGAAACAGCGAACCGAAGCAGGGGTAGCGGTCGCAGAGTGCGAGGGGCTTTTGCCCCCGAAGCACGATGCGGGTACCGCAACCCGACATTATCGAGCATTTTGGCAACGCAGATGCCGTGCCGCAGCTGCCGGAGCGGTGCTTAAGCCGCAAGGCGGGAATTGTGCAGTGTTGCCTTCTATCTTCTTGATTTCTTCTTTCTTCAATTTTTCCAATTTCCTCATTTCTTATTTTCACACTCTTTTCGTTCCTATTTCGCCATTTCCCCTTTCCAAATAAAAACAGCAGCACACCGGCTTCCCTATTTTCCGGGAAACGGTGTGCTGCTGTTTTATTGCGTTATCGTATTTATTTTTTTATAGCAAAATACCAGCTGAAACGTGAAAGTCAAAACTTGATTCAATCAGCCAAAAATCTGTTTGGCGTAATCGGCGCTGGCTTTGGCGTCCTTGGCATAAAAATCGGCACCGATCTGTTCGGCGTATGCCTTGGTCAGCACAGCGCCGCCCACCATGACCTTGCAGGGCAGGTTGGCCGCGTGCAGGGCTTCGATGGTGGCCTGCATGTTGGGCACGGTGGTGGTCATCAGGGCCGAAAGCCCCACCAGCGGCGCACCGGTCTGGCGCACGGCTTCCACCACGCGCTCCGGCGGCACATCGCGGCCCAGATCCAGCACGTCATAGCCATAGTTTTCCAAAATTACGCGCACAATGTTTTTGCCAATATCGTGTACGTCACCTTTTACGGTGGCGATCACAATGCGGCCTTTGCTTTCACCCTGGCTGCCGCTGGCGGCAATGGCGGTTTTGATCACTTCAAAAGCAGCCTGGGTCGCCGTGGCGGATTGCAGCAGCTGCGGCAAAAAGATGGAGCCTTTTTCAAAGGCATCGCCCACCACATCCAGCGCGGGGATCAGCGTTTCGTTCACCACCTGCAAAGGCTCGCGGGTTTTCAGGGCTTCCTCTGCAGCGGCGCGGGCTTCGTTTTTCAGGCCGCGGCGCACGGCTTCAAACAGAGCATCGGCCCCTGCTGCACCGCCCGCCGGGGCGGCGGCATCAGTTTTTGCCACCTGGGAGGTCTGCACCTGCACATTGGCATAGGCGGCAACGTAATCATTGCACTTTTCGTCCTGGCTGGTCAGCACACGGTAGGCGCGCACGGCGGCCATCATTTCCGGCGTGTTGGGGTTCATGATGGCAAGGTCCAGCCCGGCCTGCATGGCCAACGTCAGGAAAGTGGTATTCATGTAGCCGCGGCAGGGCAAACCAAAGCTGATGTTGGAAACACCCAGCACGGTGCGCACGCCCAGTTCCTTTTTGCACATGGTAATGGCTTTCAGGGTTTCGGCAGCGGCGCTCTGCTCGGCAGAAACCGTCAGCGTCAGGCAGTCGATGTAAACATCCCCGCGGGGAATGCCGATAGCATCCGTTGCGGCCACAATGCGCTTGGCAACCTCAAAGCGGCCCTCTGCCGTTTTGGGAATGCCGTGTTCATCCAGTGCCAGACCAACCACGGCGGCGCCGTACTTTTTGCACAGGGGCAGAATGCTGTCCAGCACCTTCTGCTCGCCGTTGACCGAGTTGACGATCGGCTTGCCGTTATAAATGCGCAGCGCGCGGGCCAAAGCATCTTTGTTGGAAGAATCCAGCTGCAATGGCAGGTCGGTGATGGATTGCAGCTCCCGCACCAGCATTTCCAGCGTGGCAGGTTCGTCAATATCCGGCAGACCGGCGTTCACGTCCAGCAGCTCGGCACCGGCTTCGGCCTGGGCTACGGCCTGGGCGCAGGCATAGGCGCTGTCGCCCTCCCGCAGGGCCTGCTGCAAGCGCTTTTTGCCGGTGGGGTTGATGCGCTCGCCCACCACGGTAATGCCGTTTACCTCCACGCAGCGCACGGGGGTGCACAGGCGGCTGCGCACAATAGGGGTTTTGGCAGCGGGGGTTTTATCCTGGGTCAGCTCTTTCAGCAGGCGGATGGATTCCGGCTCAGAGCCGCAGCAGCCGCCCAGCATGGAAATTCCGGTGGGCAGGTAGGCGGCCATCTCAGCGGCAAACTCCGCCGGGGTGATATCATAGCTGCCGTCCAGGTTCGGCAGGCCCGCATTGGGCTTGACAAACACCGGCATACCGGCGGGCACCACACGGCAGAGCCGCTGAGCAAAGGGCAGGATTTCCTTGGGGCCCAGCGAGCAGTTGATGCCCACGGCGTCCGCACCAAGGCCGGCGGCGGTAATGCCGTAGCTTTCCACTGTGCAGCCGGTAAAGGTACGGCCACGGGCCTCAAAGCTCATCGAGGTAAACACCGGCAGGTCACAGTTTTCCTTTGCGGCCAGGATGGCGGCTTTCAGCTCATACAGGTCGGTCATTGTTTCCAGAAAGACGAGGTCTGCCCCGGCTGCGGCACCGGCGCGCACCATCTCAGCAAACTGGGCGCAGGCATCCTCAAACGGCAGGGTACCGGCCGGGGCCAGCAGCTCACCGATGGGGCCGATATCCAGTGCCACCAGGGCACCGGTTTCCTGCGCGGCGGTCCGGGCACATGCGATGGACGCTTCGATCACCTGCTGCACAGTATAGCCGGTTCCCTTCAATTTACGAGGGTTGGCGCCAAAGGTGTTTGCCAGCAGGATATCCGCCCCGGCGCGGGCATAGTCCCGGTGGACGGCAGTGAGCACATCCGGCATGATAAAGGCGGCCAGTTCCGGCTTTTGTTCTGTGGTCAGGCCGCGCAGCTGCAGCTGGGTGCCCATGGCGCCATCCAGCATAATAAAGCGGCGGCGGGCAAATACTTCCTCAATTTTCACAGGTGGTTCCCCTCTTTCTGTATTCGCACTTTTCGCGCAGCAGGCAGTGCCCGCACCCGGCGCGGGCCCCCGTTACCGGGTGGTCCGCCACGCCAAGGATGGCTGTTACGCTTTTGCGCGGGGTCAGCAGATTTTCCGGCGTGACCGCCATGCCAAGGCCGCGCACGGTATCCAGCGCAATGGCAAACGGCTGCTGCAAAGTCAGCGGGCAGTCCCCATAGCCGGGGGAAAAACGCCCCGTCAGGTAGTGCCCCTGCGCCTGCACGCTGGTGCGGATCTCGGCTTCCAGCGCGTTGCACAGCTCTTCCATCACAGCGGAAGCCATCGCATCCACCACAGCGGCCAGGGCAATATCCGTCAGCTCCAGGCGGCGCATCAGGGTATCAGCCCCGCTGCCAAGGGTAACGGCCATCAGCACCATGGCATCGCAGCCGCGCAGGTGGCGGGCAATATCATTCCCGGCGTTCTGCAGCGGCAGGGCGGTCAGCGGCAGCTGTTTCCACACGCCGCGCGGGGTGGCGGCGGCGCGCAGGGCGTCCTCGGCTTTTTGCAGCAGCACCTGGGATGCAGCATCCGGCTGCCAGCCCCCTGCCCCAAGGTAGCGAAGGGTTTCGGCGCGGGTATCGTTTTGCGGGTAGGCTAATTGCACAGCGTTTCACTCCCCCTCTATGGGGCCAACAGGCCGATTACAGCAGGTCCTTGATGCCCTCATACACAGCGGCGGCAACCTTGGCGTCATTCATGGCATACAGGTGCACACCGTCCGCGCCGCCCTCGATCAGATCTCGCAGCTGCTGCACGGCATAGTCAATACCGGCAGCATACAGGCTTTCGGGGTCGTCCTGGTAGCGGGAGATCATGCGGGTAAACTCCGAAGGCAGGCTGGCGCTGGAAAGTGCCACCGTGCGCTCGATCTGGCTGCGCTTAACGATGGGCATAACACCGGCAGACACCGGCAAAGTGATGCCTGCGCGGCGGGCCAGGTTCAAAAAGCGATAAAAGTGCATATTATCAAAGAACAGCTGGGTCAGCAGGTGGGTGGCACCGGCCTCCTGCTTAAAGCGCAGGTTGGCAACATCCTGGGCCAGGGTAGCGGCTTCGGGGTGGCCTTCGGGGTAGCAGGCAGCGTGGATATCAAATTCCGGCTGGGTCTGCCACACAAACTGGGCCAGGTCGCTTGCGTGGGCAAAGTCCGGGCTTTCGGGGCGGGTGGGGGTGCGGTCGCCGCGCAGGGTCAGCACGTTGCGCACACCGGCGGCATTCAGCTGGTCCAGCAGCTGGGCGGCCTTTGCCTTATCGCTGCCCATGCAGATCATGTGGGCCAGCGGCTCTACGTTCAGGTCGTTTTTCAGGAATTCGGCCACTTCCACAGTGGAAACGCCGCCCGTGGAGCCGCCTGCACCGTAAGTAACGCTGATAAAATCCGGGTTAAGGGTGCGCATGGTGCGCAGGGTGTCCTTCATTTTACCAAAGTTGGCGGTCTGCTTCGGGGGGAAGCACTCGATGGAAAACACGCAAGGCTTGCGCTTGAACATCTGGGAGATCTGCATAGGATTCATCCTCCTGTATTTTTATTACTTTCCTCTATTTCTACCCAATTAACGTACGGGAACACTTTCCTGCCAACTTACTGGGGTCAGGCACACAGAGTCAGGCTGCCGGGGGTTACGCGGCGGGAGCCAGCTCTTCGTCCGGCTGTTTTGCCGTCTGCACAGTAAAGCTGCCGTCCGCCTGGGCGGTCACGGTCACCGTGCCGTACAGGTCGGTGCGGTAAAAGTCAATGCCCTCATCCTGCATTTCCTGGATGACCTCGCGGTGGGGGTGGCCGTAATCATTGTTCAGGCCGCAGCTGGCAACCACAAGCTGGGGCTGCACCTGCCACAGCAGTGTTTGGGTGTTGGATGTGGACGACCCATGGTGCCCGGCCTTGAACACGGTGGACCGCAAGCGGAACGGATATTGCTCCGCCAGGGCGGCTTCCTCGTTGCGCTCAGCATCGCCGGTATCCAAAAAGGTAAAGTTCCCGGCTTCAAACCGCAGGCAGAGCGACATATCATTTATTGCATCGTCACTGCCCGCCGTATCGGCATCCACACCGGGCAGCAGCACGGTCAATGTGCCGGTGCCGATGGTGTACTGCTGGCCGGTATAGGCAGTTTCCACCGGTACGCCGCATTCCTGGGCGGTTTGCAGGGTGCGCTGGGTCTGGCCGGTCACGTCAGTTTCGCTCAGGTCGGGGGTCAGCAGGGTCTGCACATCAAAGTTCTGCAAAACGGCCTGCATGCCGCCCACATGGTCGGCATGGGGGTGGGTCATCACCAACAGGTCCAACTGGCTTACGCCATAGCTGCGCAGGTCCTGCACAAGGTTCTGCCGGGCATCCTTGGGGCCTGCATCAATCAGGCAGGCCGCACCGTTCTGCAAAATCAGCACGGCATCCCCCTGCCCCACATCCAGGAACACCACTTCGGTTTCCCCCTCCGGCAGCGGGGCTGTGGTTTCGCTCTGGCTGGGTTCCAGGCCAACCCATTGGTAAATCTGGTCCCAGCTGGGCACAAAACCGTTGCCGCCGTAATTTTCGACCACATACAAGGCAACGGCGATGAGAACAGCGGCCACAATGGTCCACACCTGGGGGCGGCGGTAGGAATGGCGGCAATACCTGCGCCGCCGGTATTTACTCACCCTGGCCCAGCTGGCGTTCCTGCCACTGGGCGCGGGTCAGCAAAACGGCACGGGGCTTGGCGCCCTCATAGGGGCCGATAATCTTTTCCTGTTCCATCTGGTCCATGATGCGGGCCGCACGGGCATAGCCCAGCTTGCAGCGGCGCTGCAAAAGGCTGGTGGATGCCTGCCCGGCTTCGATGACGCATTCCACCGCCTGTTCAAACATGGGGTCGCGGCTGCCGCTGTCATCGTCCGAATCGGAGCTGCTGCCCTTGCCGCCCTTTTCGGCCACGGCACGGCGCTCCATCTCGGCAATCATCTCTTCATCATACTGGGCGCTGGAAGTGGATTTGATAAAGTTCAGCACAGCGCTGATCTCTTCATCCGTCACAAAGGTACCCTGCACACGCACGGGCTTGGAAGCGCCGACCGGCAGGAACAGCATATCGCCGTTGCCCAGCAGCTTTTCGGCGCCGCCGCTGTCCAGAATGGTGCGGGAGTCGATCTGGCTGGAAACTGCAAATGCAATACGGCTGGGGATGTTGGCTTTGATCAGGCCGGTGATAACGTCCACGCTGGGGCGCTGGGTTGCCACAATCAGGTGGATACCAGCCGCACGGGCTTTCTGGGCAATGCGGCAGATATAATCTTCCACCTCTTTGCCGGCAACCATCATCAGGTCGGCCAACTCGTCAATGATAATGGCGATATAAGGCAGGTGTTCCAGCACATCGGGGTGCTGCTTGGCCAGCTTGTTATAGCTCTTGATATCGCGCACATTGTTTTCGGCAAACAGCTTATAGCGGCGCTCCATCTCGGCCACACTGGCCCCCAGGGCACCGGCGGCCTTGCGCGGCTCGGTCACAACGGGCATTAACAGGTGGGGAATGCCGTTGTACTCAGCCAGTTCCACCACCTTGGGGTCGATCAGAATCAGTTTGACATCTTCCGGACCGGAGCGGAACAAAAAGCTGATGATGATCGAGTTGACGCAGACGGATTTACCGCTGCCGGTGGAGCCGGCGATCAGCAGGTGGGGCATTTTACACAGGTCCGCCACCTGGGCTGTACCGGCAATATCTTTGCCCAGCGCCATGGTCAGTGGGCTGCGCATGTTGATGTAGTTCTGGGATTCAAACACCCCGCGGATGCTGACGGTAGACCGGATCTTGTTGGGCACCTCGATACCGACGGCGGGTTTGCCGGGAATGGGGGCTTCGATACGCACACCGGCGGTGGCAAGGTTCAGGGCGATATCATCCGACAGGCTGGTGATACGGCTGACCTTGATGCCCGCCTGGGGCTGCAGCTCATACCGGGTCACGGAAGGGCCGCGGCAGATATCCAGGATATGGGTCTTAACACCAAAGCTGTCCAGCGTGTTCACCAGGATATCGGCGTTTTTCTTCATCTCGGCGGCCGCGCCGCGTTCATCTTCCGGCTTGGCCGCATTGAAAAGGTTCAAAGATGGGTAAGTATACGGGGGGAACTCCTCTTTGGCCTGGGCGGCAAAGGCTGCCGTAGCTTCGCTGCTGGCATCCTCGTCCGCTTCGCGGGCTGCACCGGCGGGTGCGGTGGCTGCCGGGGCGGCAGGGGCTTTCGCCATTGCTTTGGCCACGCTGGGCGGGCTGGAAATGGGAGCCGAAGCCGAATTGCCCATGCTGGAAGATACCCGCAGCCGGTTGGGGCTGCCGGGGCGGCGTTCATCCGTTACGCTGTATACTTTAGGCGCAGCGGCGGCAGGCTGGGCCGTGGGCTGCGGTGCCGGGGCCTGCACGCTGACCCGCCCGGTGAGCAGATCCGATACCGGAATTCCGGCGTTCCAGGCAGCCTTGGCTGCATCGAAACCGCCCTGGTCAAAGCTGCCGCCCAATGTGGGGATGGCTGTAACAGGGGCAGGCGCTGGCTGGGTGGGTTCCGGCACCAGCGGTGTTTCAAAATTATCCGCGCTTTCGCTGCTGCCAACGTCATCCGGTTCCGGCAATTCCTCTACCGGCTCCAGCGGGGTGGAAAAATCTTCCGCTGAGGCGGCAGGTGCGTTATCATCCGGTTCCGGGGTCAGCGGGGTTTCAAAACTTTCCGCTTCATCCTCATCGGGCAGGCCCACATCGGCACCGGCCACGGGGGTATCCCGCCCGGTCACGGCGCGCTGGATCAGGTCATTCAGGCTGTCTTCCTCCACCGGGGCTTCCTCAGCCTGCTGGGCTTCCGGTTCCAGGTGCAGCTCAAAGCTTTCTTCCTGCGGCTGGGGTTCCGGCTGGGGCGCGGGGTACTTGCGATGGTTCAACTGCTCCAGCGGGTCAAGGCCAAAGGTGCCGCCGGGGCCGATCTCAATTTTCTGCAGCGGGTCATGCTGCACGGCGTTCTGCAAAGCGCGCTGGGAAGCATCCGGCCCCAGGTCCACATCAAAGTCCGAACGCTGGGCGGGCGGGGCAAAGCTTTGGGTGTGCTGCACGCCTTGGGGCGCAGCCTGGGCACGCTGCATATCGGGGTATGTTGCGGTGCCGGGCTGCGTATACGCCTGCTGGGGCTGGGCCGCCGGCTGGCCGGCCTGCGCCGCGGCGGCTGCCTGGTCGGCAGGGTTTGCCTGGGCCGCATTGCGGCGGGCGGCTTCCTCCTGTTCCAGATAGGGGGCCACATCAAAGGGGCGGCGGGTGCCAGACTGCGGCGTGGCCGGAGACTCGCCGGCCATGGGCGGCAGGCTGCCGGTCAGGTTTTCAAGGGATTCTTCCTCCGCTTCATGGCCAAACAGCTGGGTATCATAAGCGGTTTCTTCCTCCGCACGGGCGGCGCGGCGGGCTTTGAACTCCTGAATATAATAGCTGATGAACTGCACCACATCCACCGGGGTAACGGCAAAAAACACCATCAGCCCCATCAGGATGACAATAATCATGACGATATTGGCACCGGGACGGCCACAGACGGCCAGCAGCGATGCGCCGATGGGCACACCCAGCACACCGCCGGTCCAGAACTTGCGCTGCCCCCAGGCAAACAGCATCTTGACGGTCTGCCAGGGGGTATCCCCTACCTTAAAGTCCGAGAAGATGACCGCCGTACCGGCCAGCAGCACCGCCAGCAGCAGCACCTTGCCAATGAAAGTGCCCACATGGTAACCGGATGCCAGCAGATAGGCCAGATACAGCAAAAACGGGCCGACAAAATATGTAACCACGCCAAAGGTGCCAAACAGCCAGCTGCGTAGAACATTCCAGAAGCTCTGCCCCGGCACCAGCACCAGCGCAATGGCCAGAATGCCAAACCCGGCCAGCACCACGCTGCGGATCAGGTTTTGCTGCTGGGCGCGGCGCTGTTCCAGCCTGGACATCCGCTTTTTGCTGCCGGAGGCCGAACTGTTGTGTCTGGCCCCGGAGCTGCTGCTTTTACTGCTTTTGCTGCCGGAGGCGCGGTATGTGTTTTTACTGTTTTTTCCGTTTTTGGCGGAACTTGAACGTGCCATGCTCTCCCTACCTCTTTACTATAATATGCGTATATTCAGGCTGCCCTGTTCAGCGGGCAGCCATTGTTGATTTGCTTTGGCGCGGCGGGCCCTGCCCCCGTTTTGAACGAAAGTTCGTTCGCCTTTTATCTGGCAGCGGGCGGCCATTAAACAGCATCCGGCGGCCCCGCATAAAGAGACTTTTCGCGCAGTGATTTTATCTGCCATCCGCCATGGCGGCTGTGCCGTGCTGTTTTGGGCAGGGGCATACTGCCCCTTATAGCATAAGGTATATTGTAGCATGAAAACGCCCGCTTGTAAAACCCCTTTCTCTTTCTATTTTCATCAAAGCCTTTCCGCCCACTGGCGGGCAGCGCCCCCTCAATATCCGGTTTTCCCGGCGTCGATTTCGGCATACAGGTAGCGCAGCGCATCGCCCAGGTTGCCGATGGCGTCGATCAGCCCCTCTTCCACAGCCTGTTCCCCGCCCAGCACGGTACCCATATCCATCACCAGCTCCCCGGTATTGTGCATCAGCTGGGTAAAGCGCCTGGCGCTGATGCCGGAATGCCCCGCCACAAAGCTGACGATGCGCTCCTGCATCTGCTCAAAATAGCGCAGGGTCTGGGGCACCCCCAGCACCATGCCGGAGTGGCGCACCGGATGCACCGTCATGGTGGCGGTGGGCACAATAAAGCTTTTGCGGGCCGAAACCGCCAGCGGGATGCCGATGGAATGCCCGCCGCCCAGCACCAGCGTTGCGCTGGGCTTGCTGATGCCGGAGATCAGCTCCGCCAAAGCGAGCCCGGCTTCCACATCGCCGCCCACGGTATTCAGGATGACCAGCAGCCCCTCAATGGCGGGGTCCTCCTCAATATCCACCAGCTGGGGGATCACATGCTCATACTTGGTGCTTTTCTGGTTATCGGGGGCCAGGCTGTGGCCCTCAATGGTGCCGATCACCGTCAGGCAATAAATGGCATGGCGGCCCTTGGTGGCGGGCACAATGCCGCTGTCCGTGATCAGGTCATGTTCCAGCCGCATGCGCTCCACATCCTTGGCGTCCTTGGCAGCATGGGGGGCGGGCTGTTGTTTTGGGGTACGGTTTGGCATGGCGGGGGTCCTTTCCTTCCGACAAAATCGGTGCGCCGGGCAGTGCAAAACCCGGCTATACCCTGACAGTATGCCCCGCTGGTACGCTTTTTTATGCACAGAGGGGCGCGACTGAGCAAAAAAAGCGCGGAAAAACTTAGATAAAAAATTGACAATCGGCACAAGATTGATTATACTTTTACTAGAATTTACATCGGAATTACACAAGAGGCAGGGTGTTCCCTTTACCCCTGCCCGGAGAACGGGAGATTAGTCTTTATGTCATCAACAATGCAAAACAAAGCATCGTTGCCCGTGATCAAGCGGCTGCCCAAATATTACCGCTACTTGAGCAACCTGCAGGCAGATGGGCGTGATAAAATTTCTTCCAGCGAGCTGGCCCGCATGATGGGCACCACCGCCAGCCAGGTGCGGCAGGATTTCAACTGTTTTGGCGGTTTTGGCCAGCAGGGCATCGGCTACAAGGTGGATGTGCTGCTTACCGAGATTGGCAAACTGCTGTTTGGCAACGGCGAGCTGCTGCCTACCGTGCTGATCGGCGCCGGCCGCCTGGGCACGGCGGTCTCCAGCTTTATCAGCCGCGATACCAACGGCTACAAGCTGATTGCCGCGTTTGATATCAACCCCGCCCTGGAGGGCAAGGAGATCAGCGGCGTAACCATCCGCCCACTGTCCGAGCTGGAAAGCTTCTGTGCGGCGCACAAGCCGGTGGTCGCCGTGCTGTGCGTGCCGCGCCAGAGCGCCATGGACCTTTCGGACGAGCTGGTTCGGCTGGGTATTCAGGGCTTCTGGAACTTCAGCCACTATGATCTTTCGGTCGTTTATCCGCAGGTCACAGTGGAAAACGTCCATTTGGGCGACAGCCTGATGAGCCTTGGCTACCGGCTGCGCAGCCATGATGAATAAAAGCCGGGCACACAGCACATGACTGTTTCCGGCGGGGTGTACCCCAGCGCCTGCCCCGGCATGGGTGCAGGATCCTGTGGTACACCCCGATTTTCATGCTGTTTTTCACTTTATTTTAATAAGGAGCCAAACATGGCAAAGCTATATTACCGTTACGGCGCAATGAACAGCGGCAAAACCACGGCGCTTTTGCAGGTTGCTTTCAATTATAACGAACGCGGCATGCGGGTGCTGATTCTGAAAGCCAGCGTGGACACCAAAGGTGGCGATCGTATTGTTTCCCGCCTGGGGGTCAGCCACAAGGTGGATGTGCTGGTCAGCCCGGACATGGACATCCTGGATATCGTCCGGGCCGATACTGCCGCCCATGGCAGCGCCCCTGCCTGTGTGCTGTGTGACGAAAGCCAGTTCTTTACCCCGGCGCAGGCCGAGCAGCTGTTTTTGGTCACGGTGGACCTGAACATTCCGGTCATCTGCTATGGGCTGCGGGCAGACTTTATGAACCGCGGCTTCCCCGGTTCCACCCGCCTTCTGGAGCTGGCCCACACGATCGAGGAGATGAAAACCATCTGTGCCTGCGGCCGCAAAGCCACCTGCAACGGCCGCAAGGTAAACGGCGAGTTCGTGTTTGAGGGCGCCCAGGTTGCGATTGATACAGTGGATGCTGTAGAGTATCAGAGCCTTTGCCCCCAGTGCTGGTACCGGGAATACCGCGCTTTCCTGAAACGCCACCCCGCGCACCAGTGATCCATTCTTTTATTTCAATCTGTGTTCCGCCCTTTTATATAAGGCAACACCGCACAATTCCCGCCTTGCGGCTTAAGCACCGCTCCGGCAGCTGCGGCACGGCATCTGCGTTGCCAAAATGCTCGATAATGTCGGGTTGCGGTACCCGCATCGTGCTTCGGGGGCAAAAGC
>RRZT010619155.1_pt1 | contig 12063 bp, 15 predicted proteins | sample 2165551 | NCBI WGS metagenome assembly RRZT01 (sample SAMN10456910, study PRJNA506462) | wastewater metagenome | biome: wastewater; feature: sludge; material: wastewater sludge; isolation source: wastewater sludge with Escherichia coli K12::gfp cells carrying plasmid... | place: USA: Moscow, Idaho... | reverse complement strand
CCTATGGTCAATCAGTTGCAGTAGAATTATCTGCTGAGAATAAACGTCAATTGTTTATTCCTAGAGGATTTTTACATGGATTTTCGGTGATTTCAGAACAAGCAACTTTTTTCTATAAATGTGATAACGGGTATAATAAAGCTTCTGAAGATGGAGTAAATCCATTAGATAAAGAAATTGGAATTGATTGGGGAATACCTCCAGATAAAATGATTATCTCTGAGAAAGATGAAGAGGCGCAGTCGTTTGGAGAGTTTAAGGTTAAGGGGGTAGAAGGTTAACAAGTGAAGAAGTGAACAAGTGAAGGAGTGAAGGAGTTAACAAGTGAACAAGTGAAGTAGTGAAGAAGTTAACAAGTGAAGTAGTGAAGAAGTTACAAGTTCACACGTTTACAAGTTCACAAGTTTCACACGTTTCACAAAATCACATAAAATACAATAGATGAAGAGCCATAAGGATTTATTAGTATATCAGAAATCATTAGATCTGGTCACAAATATTTATTCTATTACAGATTGCTTCCCAAAAGAAGAGCAATTTGGTTTGACAAACCAATTAAGAAGAGCATCAGTATCTGTCCCTTCTAATATTGCGGAAGGAGCTGGAAGAAAAAGTAAAAAAGAATTTATTCATTTTTTGTACATCGCTTTAGGCTCATTGAATGAAATTGAAACACAATTAGAAATATCTAAAAGATTAAATTATATAAGTAATTTAGATGATTTTGATACACAATTTTTACACATCAAAAGAATGCTTTTAAAATTAATCGAATCATTGAAAAGGGATATTGAAGAAGGTTAACAAGAGAAAAAGTGAAGAAGTGAAGGAGTGAAGAAGTGAAAGAGTGAAGAAGTGAAGGAGTTAACAAGTGAAAAAGTGAAGGAGTTTACATGATCACACGTTTACAAGTTTACAAGTTCATAATTTGACAAGTGAAGAAGTGAAGAAGTGAAGGAGTGAAGAAGTGAAAGAGTTAACAAGTTAACAAGTGAAGAGGTAAAGAGGTGAAGGAGTTAACAAGTGAAGAGGATAACAAGAGAAGAAGTGAAGAAGTGAAGAAGTGAAGAGGTTAACAAGTGAAGGAGTTACAAGTTCACAGGATTACATGATCACACGTTCACCTTTTAACCATATAACCATCTAACCATATAACCGTTTTAACAACAAAAAAAAACATGAAAGGAATAATTTTAGCTGGAGGATCGGGGACAAGATTACATCCATTAACATTAGCTGTTAGTAAACAGTTAATGCCAGTATATGATAAACCAATGATCTATTACCCATTATCAACTTTAATGTTGGCGGGGATAAATGAAATATTAATCATTTCTACACCTCACGATTTACCTCATTTTGAGAAGTTATTAGGTGATGGTTCTCAAATAGGATGTAAATTTTCTTATAAAGAACAACCAAGTCCAGATGGTTTAGCACAAGCTTTTATTTTAGGAGAAGAATTTATTGGAGACGATAAAGTAGCTTTAATTTTAGGAGATAATATTTTTTATGCTTCTGGGATGTCAAAATTATTACAAGACTCAGCAAATCCTGATGGTGGTGTAGTTTTTGCATACCAAGTTTCAGATCCTGAACGTTACGGAGTTGTTGAGTTTAATGAGAAGAATGAAGTCGTTTCAATTGAAGAGAAACCTACTGAGCCTAAATCAAATTACGCCGTTCCAGGATTGTATTTTTACGACAATGATGTGGTAGAAATTGCAAAAAACATCAAACCTTCTCCTCGAGGAGAATTAGAGATTACAGATATTAATGCGGAATATTTAAAGAGGGGAAAATTAAAAGTTGGAGTGTTCAACCGAGGTACAGCTTGGTTAGATACAGGAACAATCAATTCGTTGATGCAAGCTGGACAATTTGTTCAAGTGATTGAAGAACGTCAAGGAATGAAAATTGGTGCAATCGAAGAAGTTGCGTATCGTATGGGATATATTGATAAAGAACAATTAATCAAAATAGCCGAGCCCTTGAAAAAAAGTGGATATGGTGAGTACTTGATGAAGGTTTGTAAATAGTTAAAGATTTAAATGGAAAAGCTAAAAAAATTTTTTCTTAATTATAAAACTCAATTTAATAATTTTATTTCTTTAGTAATACTACAAGGAGTGAATTATATACTACCATTAATAACTTTTCCTTATCTTTTTAAAACTTTAGGGGTAAATAATTTTGGTTTATTATCTTTTTCTACCGCAATTTTATTTTATTTTCAGATATTTATTGATTTTGGTTTTAACTTATCAGGAACTAGACAAGTAGCAATTAATAAAGAAGATAATTTATTAATTAATAATATAGTTTCATCTATAATTTATTGTAAATTATTTTTAAGTTTTTTAAGTTTTATTATATTAGTTATATGTATAATATTTATTGATAAATTAAATCAATCACCTCAATTATATTTATATTCTTTTTTGGCTGTTTTCTTACAAAGTTTTCTTTTAAACTGGTTTTATCAGGGTATAGAAAAAATGAAAAATCTAACTATAATAAATGTTTTAACAAAACTTTTATCAACAGTATTGATTTTTGTTTTTGTAAAAAATAGTAATGATATAGAAAAAGTTCCTTTGTTTTATTCCATAGGAAATTTTATTTCTGTTATTGTATCATTTTACATTATGTATCAAAATTTTAGAGTAAGATTGGTTAAAGTTGAATTATCTTCAATGTTTTTTTATTTAAAAGAGTCTTTTCCATTATTTATTTCTAACTTATCCGTTACATTATATACATTTACTACTACAATAATTTTGGGATTTTTTAGTTCAGATACAATAGTAGGTTATTACACTTTAGCGGAAAGAATTGTAGCTGCATTAAAAAGTATTATTAATCCTATATCTCAAACATTATATCCTTTTCTTAGCATAAAAGCGATTAAGAATAAAGAAGAAGTTCTTAAATTTAACTATAGATTTATTAAATTTGGAGCTTCTATAATGTTTTTAATTTGTTTTTTAGTATTTATTTTTTCAGAATATATTTTAATAAATTTATTTGGGAGTAATAGTATTGGGGCATTGATTGCTTTAAGATTAATGATTTTTATACCTATACTTTTGATTTTTGATACTGTGTTAGCAACATTTTCATTGTTAATTTTCGATTTAAATAAAATATATAGCTTAGTTGTTACAATTGTAGGAGGGCTAAATTTGTTAATAGCAATACCATTAATATACTTTTTTAATTCTACTGGTGCAGCAGTATCAATGTTAATATGTGAATTGTTAATAACAATACTATTATTTTTTAGCTGTAAAAAATACAATATTTTACCAAAGATTAATTAAACTTTTTATGTATGAAACCTATAATTCCAATTATAATATTACATCGAAATGATATCACGAATTTAAATTTAATGTTAAAGTCATTAAAATTGAATACGCGCTATAGTCATCAAATATTTCTAATTGATAATTTTTCTACTCCAAAAATAATAGAAGAATTAAAATTACTTGAAAATTCTTATAAAGATTTGAATATTATTTTTTCAAAAAAAAATAATTGGTTACTTGGTTTTAACCTAGCATTTAAACATCCAAAGTGGAGAGAAGAAAATTATCAATATTATATATTTTCAGATTGTGATATAGAAGTTCCATATTTAGAAGGTAAATGTTGGTTAGAAAGAATGGTAGATGAAATGAATATGAATAGATGTATAGGAAAATTAGGAATAGCTTTGAAGTATTCTGATATAGATAAAGGAGAATTGTATGAAAAAGTTACTAAACAAGAATTGTTTTTTGATACGCAACCGAAAATAGGAAATAATAATATTGTTCCTGTAGATACGACTTTAGCTATTTATCGTAAAGATCTTTTTGTTATGAATAAATTTAAATTATCTATTGGACACGCTTCACTTGTTAGACCTTATTATTATACTTGTAGAACAGATAGAAATTTAATAGAAGCAAGACATTTAGGTTGGTATAATAGAGGTGTTACAAATAATACAACTGAACAATTAAAAGATAAGATAATATGTTTTTCAAATTATGCTGCATATATTGAACCTATTGTCTTTGAGAGAATGCCAAAAAAATATCTATTATATTATAGAATAATTAAACCTTTAGCTAAATTATATTGGAGTTCAAAAGTGCTCCGTAGTCTAATAATTTATTATGTGAAAAATTTTCCAAAAAATATTAATCAAATTCAAAACAAAATAAGATAATATGTTAGAATATTTGATTTTGATTTTTTTATCTTATTTCTTTTTATGTAGAGCTAGAAAACACTTTCCTATTTTTCTGGGAATTAGTTTAATATTCTTAGGAATAGGATATTATTTTAGAATTCATGTAGATTACAAGTCTAATGCTGATTATTATGGCTATTATTTGCTTTCCGGAGAAAGCTTTAGTTTTGGTATTGATAAAATATTAAGTGAGCCTTATTTTCCTATAATATATGATTTTTTTAAAAAAATAGCGCCTTCCAATTCATTAGCTTTAGAATATGTTTACTTATTTAATTTTTTTATTTGTAATCTATTTTTTATTTGGTTAGCCTACAATAAATCTATATTATTCTACTTAAAAATAATATTTTTCACATTATATTATTTTTTGTTTACTTATACAGCTATAAGAAATTCTTTAGCATATTTACTAGTAGGGATGGCTTTGTATAAAATGTTAAGAAATTCTAGATTTATTTTAGGATATTTTGCCTTCTTATTTCATGTTAGCTCATTACCAGTGATACTATCTACATTTTTAGGTTTTAAGAAACCTAAAAAAAAGGTTTTGATTTATATATTAACAGGCGCAATATCTTTAGGAGTAATTATTAATCTTCCAATTTTTTCTCATATTTTGATGAAGTTTGATGCTTATTCAGCTGGGGGAGCAAAATATAATGTAGCATTCCATTTTTTTTATTTTACAATTTTTAACTTGGTAGTTTTACTTATCTATTTTAAGAATAGAAAAGTAGTTTATAACTCTTATTTTATTTTTGTTTTTATTTTATACTTAGTACTTTTTATATTAAATCCAGTAATGTCTTTTAGATATTCTATTTATTTAATAACATTTTTGTGTTTTTATCCATATAAAATAAGTAAGTTCACAGGATATATAAATTATTTAAGTATTTTTTTAATGTTTTATTTTATCTATACATTTTATTCAACACACCCCAATTTATAAATGAAAATTAAAATCCTTCTCGCTACATACAATGGCGAAAAATATATAAAACAACAAATTAACTCTATTCTTGCTCAAAAAGATGTTTTAGTAGATACTGTTGTTAGTGATGATGGAAGTAAAGATAATACAGTAAATATTATAAAAGAATTTTATCCTCATATTTCTGTTAATCAAAACTTTCCAGGAACAGGTTCTGCAGCGAAAAATTTTCTAAAAATGGTTATTAATTTAGATTTTAATGAAGATTTTGAATACATTGCTTTTTCAGACCAAGATGATATATGGTTGCCAGAAAAGATGTCATCAGCATTGAAATTATTAAAGAAAAATGATGCAGATTTATATTGTTCAAATCTTACAAAATGGGACACCTCAAATGGAAGTTTTAGTGAACTTAAAAAAGATTTCCCTCAGAAAGAATTTGATTATTTGTTTGAAGGTGGTAGTGCAGGATGTACCTATGTTTTTACTAAAAAAATTGCCAAGGAGTTGCAGTCTTTTTTAGTAAAATTAGATGCATCAAATTGGAAAGGATTCTCTCATGATTGGCTGGTATACTTTTTTGCGCGTACGAGAAATTTTAAAGTTTTTATTGATGGTAATTCATTTATTCATTATCGTTTACATCAAGAAAATGTACATGGGCATCTAAATAAACTATCTTGGAATACTATAAAAGAAAAGTCCTCAGAAGTTTTAAAAGGGTATTATCAAAATCATGTGATGAACTACATTCAATATTTAGATAAAAATTCAGTAGAATATAAAATTTATAAAAGCTTCTTAGGTAATTATTTCCAAAGAAATTTTATAATATGGAAATATAATACACAGTTAATGAGAGATAATAAAAAGTTTATGATATTTGCAGTGTTAAATTTATTGAAATTTTAGAATGTACAAACACTTTTTCAAGCGAGTTTTCGATTTTATAATAGCATTAGTAGCATTGATTCTACTTTCACCTATATTCCTCATCGTCATGATAGGATTGTATTTTGCAAATCAAGGTAAACCTTTTTTCTTTCAGGCTCGTCCAGGATTGAATGAGAAAATCTTTAAGATTATTAAGTTTAAAACCATGAACGATAAGAAAGATGCTAATGGGAATCTTTTGTCTGATGCAGAACGTTTAACTCCAATTGGTGCATTTGTTCGTAAAACATCTTTAGATGAATTACCTCAATTAATTAATGTACTGAAAGGAGATATGGCGATTATAGGTCCTCGCCCATTGTTGCCACAATATTTGCCATTATATAGTGAAACGCAAAAAAGTCGTCACAATGTGCGTCCGGGTATTACAGGTTGGGCGCAAGTGAATGGTAGAAATGCAATTTCTTGGTCTAAGAAATTTGAATTAGATGTTTGGTATGTGGACAATATATCCTTAATTTTGGATGTAAAAATATTTTTTTTAACAATAAAAAAAGTATTCGTGCGAGAAGGAATTTCTCAAGAAGGACAGGTAACAATGGAAGCATTTAATGGTAATAATTAAGAACTAATGAAAAAAATTGCAATTGTTGGCGCTGGTGGATTTGGACAAGAGGTATTTTGTATTTGGCGAGATATGTTAGATTCTCAAAAAATAGAATATCAATTTCTTGGTTTTTTTGATGATAACGAAACTGTCACGGAGAATTGTTTTGGGAAAATTTTGGGAAATATAGGTGCTCTTAATAATATTGATTTTGATTTAGAAGTTGCAATAGCAATTGGTAATCCCAAAGTTTTACAGCTAGTAAAATCGAAAATTAATAATTCTTTTATCAAATTTCCAAACATAATTCATCCCTCAGTTGTATTTTTGGATCATGAAACAACAATTTTAGGGCAAGGAAATATTTTGTCTTTAGATGTAATTTTTAGTTGTAATTGCAAGGTTGGAGATTTCAATATTTTCAATACAAGAGTTACACTAGGTCATGATGACACTATTGGAAATTTTAATGTATTTAGTCCAAATGTGCAGATATCAGGAAATGTTTTAATAGAGAATGAAAATATTTTGGGTTTCAATTGCGGTATTATTCAAGGTAAAAAAATCGGAAATAGAAACGTAATTGGGGCTGGCGCAATTCTTCTAAGAACAATTAAAGACGAAGGTACTTACATTGGGGTTCCTGCCGTTAAAATGAAATTATAAATTAAGAAAATAAGAAATACATCAAAATTATGGAAGAGAATAAATTTATTCAGAATTTTGCAACAATCTTTGATGATACAGAGGTTTCAGAATTAACAATGGACACAGAGTTTAAAAATCTTGAAGAATGGGGTTCTCTTACAGCTTTAGGATTACTGGCTGTTATGGAAGAGGAGTATGATGCAGAACTTTCAAGTAAAGATATTGAGAAGGCGACTACAATTAGAGATATTTATAATGTTGTAATTGGATAAATATGGCTTTTCTTCATATACCAAATGTAGTAATCAAAGGGATTTCAGCATGCGTTCCTAAAAACGTAGTAAAGAATGAAAGCTTAAGCGATATATTTTCAGAAGAGGAATTGAAAAAAACAATTGACTCAGTTGGAATTGTTGAGCGTAGAGTTGTCGATAAAGATGTATGCGCATCTGATTTGTGTTACAAAGCTGCGGAAAAATTATTGAACGAATTAGAGATTGATAGAAGTACTATCGATGTTGTTATTTTTATGTCTCAAACGCCTGATTTTAGAATTCCTGCAACAGCACCTATTTTGCAACATCGTTTAGGATTGAGTAAAGATACAATCTGTTTTGATGTGTCTTTAGCATGTAGTGGTTATGTATATGCACTTACAACTGCTTTTACATATCTTAACTTACCAAACATAAATCGAGTTTTATTGTTAGATGGAGAAACATTTTCAAAGATTGTTAATCCTAAAGATAAAACCAATGCTTTATTGTATGGAGATGCTGGTACAGCAACATTACTAGAGAAGCAAGAGGGTGAAGGATTTAAGGCTGTTTTACATACGGATGGAGAAGGTTATAATGCAGTTTGTGTCCCTGGAGGAGGTTGTAGAAATCCTTTTACAGAAGCCAGTCTAGTAGAAAAGGAAAGAGAAGATGGTAGTGTTGGAAATGAGTTAGAGGTCTACATGAATGGAATAGACGTATTCAACTTTACATTACGTGTTGTTCCAAAAAGTATAAAAGAGCTTCTAGAAAAAACAGAAACAACAGTTTCCGATTATGGATCGATTGTATTTCACCAAGCAAATAAATTTATGATTGAGTTTTTTGTAAAAAAATTGAAATACAATATGGAAAACGTTCCTATCAGTTTAGATAAATTTGGAAACACAAGTTCTGCAACGATTCCGTTAACGATTGTTAGTGAGCTAAAAAATTGGGAATCCGATAATAAAAAGGTAATTGTTAGTGGTTTTGGCGCTGGTCTTTCGTGGGCAACAGCATCTTTAGATTTAACCGACACACATATTTGTGAATTAATAGAATACTAATGAACGTTCATCATTACGGTTTAGCAACCAAATCTATTGAAAAAAGTATCAAAGCTTTTTTAACTTTAGGATACGAAACGTGCTCAGAGATTATTTTTGATCCTATACAAGGAGTTAATTTATTGTTTTTAAAAAATGAAAACGATCATTTAATTGAACTTGTAGAACCTGCTCAAGATGAAAATCCTGTATCAAAGATTTTAGCAAAATCGGGATCTTCTTTGTATCATATTTGCTACGAAATTGAGGACTTTGACTTGAAAATTGAAGAATTAAAAAAACAGCGTTTTGTGCAAGTTATTCCACCAACGCCGGCAGTCGCTTTCGATGGAAGAAGAATTTGTTTTTTGTATAACCCAACATTGGGACTAATTGAATTATTAGAAAAATAATGAAAAACTACATTTACAGAAATTATACGGTAGAGTATCTGTTCGATACAAATACAGATTTCAGTGGTTATGGAGATGTATCTTTGCCAGCCCAAGAATATGATAACATTATTCTATTCTATCAATTAGAGCCAAGTAAAGAGCCAGAAAGCCAAATTGAAGAAATTGAAGAGATAAAATCTAAAATTACCTTAATTACAAATTTGATATCGGATAAAAGAATCATTATTATTACACTTCCTCAAAACTATCAAAATAATTGGCAGATAAAACATGCAGAATTATCATCTGCAATTAATGATTTTAATACAATTTTTTTAAGAAATGTTTCTTCTGACAAATCGAATGTAAAAGTATTAGACATTAATCAGTTTTTTCAAAATCAAATGATTGAAAAAGTAGATTGGCGCTTTTTCTTTACTTCGCAAATGATTATAAATCCTAAATTGGCTAAACCATTTAAAAAATGGATGAAAGATCAATTAGATTTTGTTAGTTTGAAAAGAAAAAAATGTATTGTTTTAGACTGTGATAATACACTTTGGGGAGGTGTTGTAGGAGAAGATGGCGTACACGGTGTAAAACTAGGACAAGATTATCCAGGAAATACATTTAAAGCTTTTCAGCAGTTGTTATTAATGTTATCGCAAAAAGGAATTATTCTAGCAGTTTGTAGCAAGAATAATTTAGCGGATGTACAAGAGCTTTGGAATAATAATCCAAATAACTTAATTAATGATAAAGTTCTATCAGCTTATAGAATTAACTGGCAGAACAAGGCAGAAAATATTAAATCGATTGCTGAAGAACTAAATATTGGAACAGACAGTTTCGTATTTATCGACGACAATCCAATAGAAAGAGGTTTAGTAAAAGAATTTTTACCTGAAGTGGAGGTTCCTGAATTTCCAACAAAACCTTATGAATTGGTCGATTTTTTCTGGAAAGTTTATAATGAATATTTCACTGCTTATGAACTTTCAAATGAAGACCTAAAAAAGACGGAACAATATAAAGAAAACTTCTTCCGAAACGAAAGCAAGAAGGTTTTTGCTAATATGGATGATTATCTGCGAAGTTTAGATATTGTAGTGGACATTATTCCAGCAAACGATGGTAATATTTCTCGTTTGGCGCAGATGACACAAAAAACAAATCAATTTAACTTACGCACACAGCGTTATACAGAGGAAGATTTGAAGACGAAAATGAATAATGGCAGTCATGTATTTTGCGCAAATGTTAAAGATAAATTTGGAGATAACGGAATTACTATAGAATGTATTGTAGAGGAAGGAAAAGAGGATTTATTTTTAGACACTTATCTATTAAGTTGTAGAATTTTAGGACGTGATATCGAAAAGATTACGTTACTCAGCATTATTCAAAAACTTATGGAGCAAACAGGGAAATCAATTAAGGCAGAATATATCCCTTCGAAGAAAAATGCAATGACCAAAGAGTTTTTAGAAAAAGTGGGATTTGTATTGGATAAAGAAACAGAAGATGGTGTTAAAGAATATAGTTTTAACCCAAATCAAAAAATAGAAATTAAAGATTATTACACAATTAATATAGACTAATATGAAAGATAGAATTATAGAAATAATGTCAGAAGTTTTTGAATTACCAGTAAGTGATTTTCCTTCTGATATCAAACAAGAAAATATTGAAAATTGGGACTCGTTAAGACATCTTAATCTTATCGTAGAATTAGAGGATGCGTTCGACAAGTCATTTGAGCCAGAAGAAATTTCAGAAATGACTTCTATGGACAAAATCATTGAAATGATTGGAAAATAGACTATGAATTTAGTAAATCAAAAAATTTTAATTGTTGGAGCTTCTTCTGGAATAGGAAAAGCAACAGCAATTCAATTATCGCAACAAGGAGCTAAATTGGTGTTGATATCTCGCTCCGAAGAAAAATTACAAGAAGTTATTTCTCAATGTTCAGGAGAAGGACATGCTTATTTTGCAATTGACGTTAAAGATGAAAAAGCTTTAGACGAAGCTATTTCCGCCTCTGCTAAAGGAAAAGAAGAACCTTTTACAGGTTTTGTTTATTCTGCTGGACAAGAAGGAACGATTCCTTTGAAGTTTGCAAAAGCTGATTTCTTATCTGAAATTCTTCATGTAAATACTATTCCTGCATTGTTAATTACTAAAACTTTACAAAAGAAGGGTAACTTCTCAAGAGATGGTGGATCAATTGTGTTTATTAGTTCAGTAATGGGGAGTCTAGGACAACCTGCAAAAGCTGCATATTGTATGTCAAAAGGAGGATTGGTTGCTGCCTCTAAAGCGTTAGCTCTTGAATTAGCTAACAAGAAGATACGCGTTAATTGTATTTCTCCAGGAATGGTGACAACAGAAATGTCTTCAAAGATTTTAGATTCTGTTAGTGAAGAAAGTGCAAATGAAATTAAGAGAATGCATCCTCTAGGAATTGGTGATGTAAAAGACATTGTAAATGGAATAGAGTTTCTATTGTCTGAAAAATCAAAGTGGATTACAGGAATAGATTTATTAATTGATGGAGGATATAGTGCCCAATAATATTTTTAAATTATGAATTCAAAAATATGGTTATCATCTCCTCACATATTCCAATACATTGAGATATTTTACAACAAAAAAAGAAAACATAGTGCCTTAAATTATAAAACCATTGAAGAACTTAATCAAAAAAATATAATTTATAAAAATGTCGCTTAACTTATAATGTACATTTTGTTTGTATATTCATTAAGATTAAAGATATAGACGAATAAAATAATAAAGGCTCCAATTGGAGCTTTTTTATATATTAACCAGTTTAAAAAACTCGTATAACTTGATTTCCCTAGATGTACATATGTAATCTTCCCCTGTAAGCTTCCCCAAAATTAGTGTCATTTATAATTATAGTTTATAAATTTATAAAACTATGAAGAACAGTAAATATTCGGAAGTTCAGATTATCAAGATCTTATCTGAACAAAATTTTGGAAAAACGGTCAATGAAATTTG
>RRZT010395583.1_pt1 | contig 12063 bp, 7 predicted proteins | sample 2165551 | NCBI WGS metagenome assembly RRZT01 (sample SAMN10456910, study PRJNA506462) | wastewater metagenome | biome: wastewater; feature: sludge; material: wastewater sludge; isolation source: wastewater sludge with Escherichia coli K12::gfp cells carrying plasmid... | place: USA: Moscow, Idaho ... | reverse complement strand
GGGGTGGCCGCCCGCAGCATCCGGCCACGCGACTGGTCCTTCAGCGCCTCGGCCAGCTTGTAGTTCTCGGTCTTGCGTACTTTGCCGCCGTTACGGTAAGCCGTAAGATGGTGAGCTTCATCGAACACCACTAAGTCCCAGCGCGGCGCATCAAGCAGGCGCTTGATACGCGCGGGGCGTTTCAGGGTATCAATGCTGGCGATCAGGCGGTCATGCTTGGCAAACGCATTGGTCTTGCGGTCGGTGATGTCACCCTCAGAGCCGAACACCTCGAAGTCGAGATTGAATACCTCGTTTAATTCGCGGTGCCAGTTGTGCACCAGCCCGGCAGGCACAACCATCAAGGCGCGGTTCAGCTCTCCTCGGCTGGCCAGCTCGCGCAGAATCAGCGCGGTTTCGATGGTCTTGCCCAGGCCCACCTCGTCGGCGATGAGATAGCGCCGGGGTGAAGCCGTGGCAATCCGATGGGTCAACACCACCTGATGCGGCAGCAGGTCGATCTTGGCGGAGGTCAGCGCCGATGCGCTCTCCATGACCGGTAGCGCATGCGCCTCGTATGACAGCCAAGCCTTGCGCGCGCGATCCTCGCCGGCATCGACAGCCCGCAAGATGCGTTCTGTACGCGACAGCTGGCGCCGCACCGCCGCGACAGGAACGCGGCGCTCGCCAATGCTGAAGAACGCCCGCAGGTATCCGTCACGGGCCGGGTCAAGAACGACACCAGAACCAAACTCGTGATGGCTGATGCGCTCGCCTGGAGAATAGGAAGCAACGTCACTCACGGCCATCACGCCTATCCACTTGATCAAGCGCCTCCTTGAACCTCGGCTCTAATGGCTCTAATCCAACGGCCATCTCGTATGCGTGCCGGACGTCTGACTTCGAGGCACGCAGTAAATTCAACACCCGACCAAGGTCATACCAAGCCCATGCGTGGCGAGTACGTGGGGCATCCATTTGCACGACACGCTGCAGCATTTCACGTGCCTCTTCAAGAATACGGTTGTGTATGTTCCAGCTACCGCCCTGGCGACCTCGTGGGCGTGCTTTATTTGCCAACCTCATCTTCACCTGCGCGAACTCGTGCAAAGCCTTGGCGTCCGTTAGGACGGCATCGCCTGCCAATTGAAAGTATCGATGCGCTTTCTCCATCCGCCCAGCCCGCTTCTCTTGAATAGCGGCATCAAATGCATCCGCCACAGCGTCTAACGGTGGCAAACGATCAAGCCAAGCAACAGCATCTTGTTGCTTTCCTGTGTCCAACAAAGCCCCTGCAATCAAGGTAATTAGCGATGCTGAATTACCTGTCGGATTGCTGGAAACAAACCGGGCGAAAACATCTTCAGCTGCATGAATATCCCCTTTTCCGGTCAATTCGCGAGCCAAATCCCAAGCAACACCTAGTGTGCCGGGGCTGGAAGCATTGGCGTCTTTAAGACGTGCCAAGGCACTGGCCGTGTCTCCAACAGCACGCAACTGGGCAACGTCCTGTAATGCAAGTATTGCTTGATATTCCGGATGCACTGGCAAAGTGACACGGAAATAGCTACGCGCCTCATCAAAATCAAAAGTGGGGGGTGGCGAACCATTTTGTTGCATGGATCGACGAACTTTTGGGATTCCTGTGCCGCGCCCCTCAGCAAGCTTCAGTTCTTTGAGGAACTCGCCGATTCGTCTATTACGTGCTGGAACAGGAGGCAAGGGTACCTTGCCTTCGAGATGTCGTATTTCAATGCCCGACACCGGACCTGGATAATTGATAACCTCCATACGATCCGGGTACAGGTAAACCTTGGTTGGTTCCTGTACCCCTTCATAAGATCGGTGATAGACGGCATTTACTAATGTTTCTCGCAAAGCTTGAGAGGGGTAGCTAACCCAGTGTCCAGCCTGCTGACTTCCCGGGAGCTTCTGGATCATGCGCACAGATAACCCTTCTAGATAAGTCAAACAATCTCTTACCTGCTCTTGAATTGGCTTGTTCTTGAAGATCACTTCGGGAAGAGCATTACCTGACGCATCATCAGTGAAGTGCACCACTTCGATTCGGGCGCCTGGAAACCAACTTTCTGGGTTTTGGCTGAAGAACAAAAGCCCCACATTCCGTGGTGCGTCGTGTCCATTGACAGGATCGGCAATCCGAAGATTGCGATAGAGAGTTTTAGTATCAGCTTCATCTACCAAGCCGCTGCTGATGTCGTGCAGGAATTCGCGGACTTTTGTTTCACGAATGTCAAGTACGCTGGCCTGAAGCGCGCGTCGGTCATCAAACGGTACACGAGCAGTCAGCTGCATCAACTGTGTCTTGAGCTCGGGCTGCTTGTCAGAGTCCGTGGTCTCAGAACCCAAGCGAATATAGAACTTACGGTTCGCACCTTTGTCCGCTGACTCCGGTGCCTGATGCGGTCGAGCCTGACTCCCTGGAGCCCATATGACCAAAATCCTTTTCTCTTCATAAACTTCTGGGGAAAGGACTGGTTGATAAACCGGGTCAATCACATTGCATCGTCCACGTATCCAGCTTTGCGCATCTTCGACTTCTTGGTCTGTGAGACCTTTTGGGGGAAGAAGGGCTACTCCAGCCTGTTCGGCCACTCCGAGGACGATATAACCCCCGTTCAAATTCTGAAAGTCATTTGCAAATGCGCAAATCGTTCGAATGATCTGAGATCCGGTGTACTTTTCATCCCAAGATGCCTTGAACTCAACGCGAGCTGATTCGACACCCTGAAGGCGAAGCAAATCATCAAGATTGATCGGAAGAATTGAAGACATAACTATCTAAACCTTACGTAATCCGCAGGTGGAAGAGCCCTGCAGCCTTAGCTCCTTGGCGCAGCAAGATTTCCTGCGGGTACTCGTTGGCATCACCCCAAAGGATGCGGCCGAAGGCCAACAGGCTTTCGCTGTGGGGCGCAGCACAGCGCCACTCGATGGAGTCAGTAGCAGGGTTGAGCTTGATACGGCCCTGGCCCGCCGGCAGCCAGAAGATCAGCGCCGCTTCGCCCTCGTAATAGTCCTGGAACGAGAGGATGGCGTCCTTGATGGCATCGCCCAACCAGGCTTCCGCATCCTCCGGCGTCAGCAAGTCAAGGCTGGCCTCAAGACCGGCCACAACCACCGTGTTGTTGCCGTTGCTAGGCAAGTCATCAGGCCAATTGCCCACAGCCAGCAAGAACTGCCGCAGGCTCCATACTTGCCCGGCCTCACAAACTTGATTGCGGGCCTCTTCGTCCCACACCCAACTGGTGCCTCGCCGCTGCCAGACGGTATCGAGGGTTTGCTTCATGCTTCGTACTCCTCGAACAGCGAAGACTGTTGCGGCATGGCCGTCTGCGTCGCTGCCCAAGCGTTGTAGATGGAAACCGCACGCGAAGCCGCGTTGCGGTTCGCCTGATCGGGACCGTGCCGATGCAGCCACTCCAGCAAGGGCTTCAAGGCCACGTGCGGCTTGAAGTTCTCGTTCCTCAGCGTGTCGGCGGCGTTGATGCCACTTCCATCGAAGCAGGCACCAATAAGAACCAGCGCCTGATCCAGATCGGAGGTGAGGCGACGCTTGTGCTTGCCAGACCATTCACGGGCGAAGTCCAGCGGATTCACGCGCGTGAACACCTTGCTCTTCTCGGAGCACCAGCCGCGCTGCTCGAACTCGTCAGGCGTCGTGATGGAGCCCTTTAGGAACTTCTGCAACTGGTCGCGCTTCATCTCAGTTGCTCCGCCAAAGGTGCGCAGGAACCGGCGCGAGATTGGCTCAGCGTTCACAGGGGGCGGCTCTTTGCCCTTGTCAGCATCCTCGTCAATCAGCTGATTGATGCCGACCAGCGCGTCCCTGACAGAAATCGTACGCCCTTCATCGACATAGACCTTGCCGTAGTGGCGAGAAAAGTACTCCAACGCCTTGCCACGCCGGATCACTTGGATGTCTGCGGCAGGCAGCCCTTCCTTTGCGTGGTTCTCCAGCATCGCCTGTAGCTGGCGGACATCGGCCATAACCTCACGACGCATACGACCCCAACTCACCGGTTTTGGCTCTTCGGTGCGTTTACGGCAAACGTGAATGATGTCGTACTCGATGGTCTTGGACCCGAACTCACCGTCTCCCTTGGTCTCGTCAGATCGAATGGGATAAGTTGCTTCGAGGTAGTACCCAGCGTCAAACAACGACTCAAGAACGGCAACCCATGGCTCATCCTCACTGTGATGAAAAGTAAACGCCAAGATGCCACTCGGCTTGAGGACGCGATGCGCCTCACGCCAGCATTGCGTTAGCAGGCGTTGGTAAAAACCATCCGGGTCCTCGGGTTCGCGCGCCTTATTGGCAACGGCTTCCAGCGACTTTGGCGTGTACTCAGAGGAAAAGTTCTGAGGGTACTTATCTTTCAATACCAACCGCAACCAGACATAGAAAAAGTCTGCCAACTCTGAGTAATGCAGCAAGTCACCAAATGGAGGATCGGTAATAACAAGATCAATACTCGCGGCATCAAGCCTCTCTAGGTCTGTGGACGACGCACATAAAACATCCGCACCTAAGACAGGATCGCCCGTGCGAATCTTTTCGCTTTTGCCAGAAATCTGTTCGCCCAAATGGGGATGGGTGCGCCTTAGGCTTTCCGCACTCACAGCCTCCCAAGGATCGGAACTCCATTCCCCCCCTTTGCGCAAGACCTCAATAGTTGACAACCACGGGCCATACCCCATCGGCGGGAAGACACCAACCTCCACAACATTACTCTTTGGATGAAAGTTGTTGTTTGAGAGTGCAGGCGCAAGCTTATCGAGCTTAATGTGCCAGAACGAAAACATATTCTGGTTCCGAAGATGATTCTGGAAAGCTCCAAGAACATATTCCCTGGTTGCCCAATCGTACGACCCAACACTCACTATCGCCTTCAGCAACTGCGTATGCACCAGCATTTGACGCGCGTTGAACATGTCCGCCCATTTCAGGTAGCCATGCTGTGGCAAGGGCTGGCGCTGGTGAGTCATGTGCCCAAACGGGATATCACTACGGGGCCAAAAGTCCCCAAGATCAGCGTCCTTTCGGGCGTCCCATTCCCGCTGTGCCGCATCAAGTGAACTGCTATCGCAAACCGGCAGAAAAAATCTTCCGCCGTATGGGTTTCCGGTTGCATCTAAGCGAGGCGAATAGCCTTGAATTGCATAAACGCTTGCCGGTGCCGTCTTCCCTGTGGCTTCAATGGCCTTGACGATTGGCTGCACAGTCCCGCACGAGGCACATGCAAAATTGGCAGGCTTAGGAACCGTGCCGACGGTAGCTTTGAAGGTAACCCCTGTCTCCGGACACGTTACCTCATCAGGAAGCTGACCGCGCACCTCCAGTAAGCGAAGTCTAGATGCACGCTCTTGATTCCAACGAATCGTCGATTCAGTTGAATCTTTCCCCGCGCCTCCGAAAATATCACCGTTAGCATCTTGCTTTGAAGAGCCCGCCAACCATTGTGGATGAACTAACAAGCTGAAGTCGACCTTCTTGCTTTTTCCTTTACCTAGCTTTATCTGCCCACGCGCACCGTCGATAACCAATCCATCCTTCGCTCGGATAGCGGCGTCGGACCTATGACCACAATGAGGACAAACTAAGCCCTTCTTGGAGTCGAGCACGGAATACGGTTTTTCCGTTGGTGCCGTGTAGAGAGGCACGTCAGGAGCCATGCGAGCTGAGACGTCCTCTACATCAAAGACTCCACCGCAATGACCACAAGAATGCTCCCAAAATTTGACACTGAGCCCTTTCACCGCCATTACCGGACTATTCATAATCGGTGTCCGGTGACCGCAGCCCGTCACTTGACAGGGTCCGTGCTTGGCCCAAAAGGTGTAAATGATTTCCGGACCTTCGTAGCGGTAGTCCTTGCGCTGATCAAGAGGAGTGGCCAACGGATCAAAGTCGGCAGGCATCGCTGTCTCGGTCGGCAGATGGGTCCAAGTGCCCCTCTCCCCCTCCGGGCCGTCGCAGTAGTAATAGGGCATGATCTGCGGTTTGACCTCGGCCTCGATGTCAGCAAGCAGGCGCTTTACCGCTTCGAGATCAACGTTCGCCAGCTCTTGCTTGACCACAAACCAAGCGACCGGGTTCAGATCATTGCCGACCATCTGCATGCCGAGGCGTGAGCCTTCCACCAGCGTGGTGCCTCCGCCCATGAAGATGTCAGCTACCTTGAGGTGCTTGAACGCCCCCTTCTTCTGGTGGTTGGCGTAGTAGTTGTCCCACACCAGCTTGGCGGCATGCGACTTGTCTTCCGGTGCCTTGGTGGCAGCAGCAATCAGCATCGAGCGGAAGACGCTGGAACGGCGCCGCGCCCACCACTTGGACATCTGGTAGATCGGCTTTCCCGCGTTGCCCTCGATGATCGCCACCTGATTGACTGGCAGGATCGGGAAGTCCACTTCCAAACAAGTCTTGGGGCGGTCAGGATCGTTGAAGTCAACGGTTTCAAGCGCGACGGGTTTTCCCGCACCGACAGCCTTGGCAACTTCTTGTGCCAGGAGTTCTTTTTTTGTGGCCATTACTCTTACCTAACCTTCAAAAGACCAATAGTGGAAATGCCGAAGTAGGCATTTAACGCTGCGGCAAATGCAATGCGCTGTTGAAGCCAGGGGGCCTCTTCTTCAAAGAACTTCGCCGCACTCTGTTGAGTAGCCTGGCGACTTACACCTGTGCGACTCAAGCCAAATCCAAGAAAGGCTTCTAGGAAGCGGTCCTCTTGGTCCGCTCCAATCAATTTTCGAACTCCAGAGAGCGTCATTCGCGCTTCAGTAATTGCGCCCCCCTGATTGGCAAATGCCTCGCGAACAAAGCCTTGCAATGACTCATTGAAGGTGGACGCTCTGACCTCTTCCGGGTCACTATGAAAAGATACGTCGGCTTGCGAGGTGAAGCAGTAACTGTGCTTCAGATCCTTTACCGGCGCGTGCGGGGGTATTGACACTAGGCCGTCGAAGATCGGCAACCTGCATCGCATGTGCCCATTCACCATACCAGCCTCAATGGTTACGCTGGATGCAGTGCCTCCAGCACCGCATCCCGGGTAGCACGGATTGCAAAGGCAACACCCTCGGTGCACATTCGGCTCATGAAGCGCCATCTCGGTACGCGTATGGAACAGTGGCGCGACATACGCAACTCCACTTCGGTTAGACCTCCAAAGCGAGTGAAGAACGTTATGCTGCCAACGCTCCGGCCTCTTCTTGTCGTCAGAATCGTTTGGAACTCTTAGAGCGAAGCTGTAGAAGGGGGTCTTGGGCCAGCTAACAGTGGCGCAAAAATCCTGCCTCTTCTTATAGAGGGCACCTTTACTTAAAAGGTCGCTGGTTTTGAATTGACAGTAAAACGAGGTCATTCCAACGATTTCGGCGTCGTAACCTTTAAGCCGCTCCTCATTGGGCGAAATTTTCAGCATCTTGTACTGATGGCCCGTGGCGTAGGACTCATGGATTAGGAGCCTTTGAACGTACAGCTCTAATTCGCTCTCAAGGAATTCGCTCTTCATTTCGTAACCTCAACAAAGGGCGACAGCACCTCCAGCAGCGAAAGGCCGCCATGGGTCAGCGTTGGGTAGCCTCCTTGGCTCTTCCACTTCCGGCGCCCCAACGCCAGCAAATGCGCGCCATGCGGGCTGTTCAGTTGCAGCGCCACGGGCGGCACAAATGGGCCTGCCTCGCCAGCACCAGCAACGCTGCGTCCGCTTGAAAAAGTCTTCTTGAGGTGCTGGCCGACATCGCCTTCGGCGTCAGGGAAGTAGCCTGTGGCGGCGTAGCCATGGTCGGACGTGATGACCAAACGACGTCCAGTCGCAAGGCGCTCGACGAATGACCAGAAGTCATCGCTGGTGAGCTGATCGGCAGCATCCTTGGTCAGCGTATCCAGACCTTGACCAGCGACGGCTGCATCGTGAATCTTGCTGTCTGGCCAGTGGTGCCAAAACACCCAATTGGGCGCACCATTGACCAAGCCTTGGCAGTCCTTCCAAGGCATGTCGAGGCTCTCAGTTTGCGCGGGCTGCAAGCGATGCGCCAAGCCACCACCATTGTTCTGAAGCTGACTGCGGCTGCCGAAGCCGAGGGCGCGAGCAAATTCGTTCGTCTCGCCGGGGAGTTCTGAGGCGCTCGCCGAAACCTCGTGCAGCTTGAAGCCTCTTTCTTTGGCACCTTGCAGCAGCCAAGGCAGCTCGCGCAGTGAAAGGCCATCAAGGATCAGCACGGCCTTGGCACTGAAGGGCTCAGCCCACCAGCGCGCAAGCCGGTCAGATGTGCGCTCGACGGAGTCGCCGAAGCTGTTCCACAAGTCCCAGCCGCTGGCGGACAGGAAGTTGTCCAGCGCACCAATCTCGCGATCCCGCTTGATGACTTCGCTCGGGGCGTTGCCAACGGCCAAGGGCTTGGAGGAAATCTCCATCGCGGTCTTGACGATGACGCCCCAGGCTTCGGTGGCAGAACCCTTGGTCAGTTCTTTCAGGACATCAGGATGGAGGGCCATCACTTGTCCTCCTTCTCAAGGTTCAGCTCGAACGTCATGCCATCGGGCAGCTTCTTCAGCAGTTCCTTGAGCTGCGCACCAGTGGCCGCAGTCACCTTGATGGACACCTCTGCAACCTGTGTGGCGGGGCCAATACCCCAGCCTTCGAGCTTGCCGATAAGGTTCAGGGGCGAAGTCGGTGGGTTGTGCAGCGGGATGCGCGGCTTGCTGCTGGCTGCTGTGCCGCCAAAGATGCCGCCACCGGTTCCAGGCGGCGTACCGGGCTGTCCGCCTGGCGTGGGCTCGTTGACGCCCGGAGGGGGTGTGGGGGTCGTACCGCCACCGAAGAGGCCGCCGCCGATGTTTGGAGTACCTGGCGTGCCAGTGGGAGCCGTTGCTGTGGTGCCGCCAGTCGCGGGCACGGCAGAAGGTTCAAGCAGGAACACCTCATCGAGCTGTCGACCAGTGTAGGAGAGCTTGGGGCGCAGGCGGCGCCACGCAGTGTCCTCGTCTTCGCCGGGATTGGTCTGCAACCATTCCATTTGCCGCAGGTTGATAACGATCTTCCCGCGAGCGCACAGGCGAAGAATGCGCTCCTTCATCGACGTTTCACCAAGCCAAGGGATGCAGTCTTGGCCCGCAGGCCGTGGTTCCTGCAATTCACGCAGCAGCTTGCCCACTGCCGCGTTTTCGGAGGCGGCTTCGAGCACTAGGTCTTCAAAGTCCTCCGGCACGAACAGGTCGTTAATCAGAGCCTCTTCAATGCCTTCCGGAATCTGCGCGCCTTGTTTCTTCAGGCTCTCCACGCTGAAGCGGCATTGCGCAGGGTCAGCGAAGTTCCATCGCTGAAGGACAGCAAACCGGTCGAACCGCTTCTTGAGGTTGTCGCGCAAAAGGCCTTGATATTCGGTATGCAGCTTCTTGTATTCAGGACTTTGACCGCTCCACTCCTGCGCCTTCATTTCAGCACGCGCGAAGATCAGCAGGTCTCTGTCTTGGAATGCGTTGGTCGAACCTGCGCGCGGCATCAGGAAGCGGACGGTGTTGCGGCGCTTTTGAAGATGATCCTTGAGCCACCGGCCGAGGCGCGCATCGAGGTTTTCAGGCTCTTCCGGCAGCACCAGGATGGGCAAGCGGTCGTCCCAGCGTTCGGGCTGTTCAGACTCGTCCAAGGAGGACCAAGGGTCCGTCTGCCAGGACTTGGGCAATGCAATGACACGGAATGTCTTCGCCACCTCGTCCGTACCGCCGATGACATAGCGAACCTGCTTGGCAAGTTGCGCCTGGTCGGAGCCATCGGCGAAGAGCTTGTCATTGCGTGCGCAAGCCATCAGCTTGGCTCGTGGGTTCTCTTCCTCGCGGAACACCAGCCGGCTCCCGTCCTGGTGAATGTTGAAGCTGTTCTCAACAATCGTCGCCAGTTCCACACTGAAGGCGTTGTCATCGACGGCCTTGCTGCGCGTGATGTCCACCTGCAAGGTCTGCGGCTCTGCACCGGCCAGGTTGCCGACGGCGATGGAGCGCAGCCACAAGGCACCGACGATCTCTTGCAAGTGGGGTGCCAAAGTTGCGTGCTCGCTGACCGCCTCGGTCACCGAGATGATGTTCTGCTGCGCCTTGGCCCGCAGCGTGCGGGGACGTTCGGTGGACACCGAATCCAGCAGCGCACCAATGCCCGAGGCGTCGTCGTCCAGCCGGAAATCAGCGGCTGTGAGCACCGGCGCGGCCTCGCCGCGGCTCTTGTAGAGGTTTGCCAGGATGCGGATCATGTCGCGCGTTTCCTGCGCGTCCGTGGCAATCAGCACCTGCTCTTCCAACAAGCGCAGCAAGTGCGGCGCGTAGGGCCATGACTCGTTGAACTCCTGGCGCTTGCGATCCTGCTCGACCGATGGCACATCCAGCAACCGGAAGTACTCGGCCACATGCTTGGCGACCAGGGTCTCGATGTTGGCCGTTGCAATCTGGAGGCGGTTGTCGAACAAGCGATGCAGTAGCATCCGGCGCCGGTCTTGCTGAATACGCTCAGCGTTGCCGCCAGCCTTGAAGTCGATGGCCACCGGGTTGACGCGGTGCACCTGTTGATAGGCGTCGCTGCCGCCATTGCGCACGGAGATCACCAGCACCAGCAGGTCCGGGCGCTCCTTTGCAATCTCCGACAGAATTTGGATGAAGTTGAAAGCCCAGGTCTTCCACGGGTACTGCTTGGTGTTGGTCAAGCCGTCGAACCACGTCTGGAACTCGTCCAGCAGCAGCATCGTAGGCGTGTGCTCAAGCAGTTCAAGGATCAGCTTGTCCGATGGAATGTCGGTCTTGGCCGCGCCCATCCCTTCCCACTTGCCCTTGATGTAGGTGCCGTGAGGGTGGCGCTCAAGCAGCAAGTCCCAAAGGAACTTGTACCGCTGGCGATGCAAGCTCTCGCCAATCACCTGCATACCACTACGCAAACCGATCTTGCCGATCTGCGGGTCACCCAACGTGCTCGCCCAGGACTGGAGCCATGCACCGGTTGACGCGGGATCATTCACGGCGTGATAGAGCGCAGCCATCAAGTGCGACTTACCCAGTCCACGCTCACCAATGACCACGACCGGCCGGCCTTGGTCCGGGCCCACCGCCTCAATACCCTTTAGCAGGTCATGCGTGGGGTAGGTAATCTCCAAGAACGACTGTGCGGCGATCTGCGTCGCACCGGTATTCGTGTCGTTCGACAGTTCAATCGCGGTTCCCTTGAGGCGCTTGCCCCGGAATTCCTCTCGTAGCGTCAGACCCAGCATTACTTCTTCTCCCTGTCCTGAATTTGTTCACCAGCTTCACCGCCCGACTCACGTCCCGTGTCCAAGCCCTCCATGGACTGCTGCTTGATCCAGCTGTCAATGTCGGCGAGCGAGAACCGCCAAGTACCGCCGACCTTGAAGGCGGGGATCTTCTTGGCAGCGGCCAGCCTGTAGATCGTCCTTTCGGTGACCTTCAGGTACTCGGCGACCTGCTTGATGGTGAGGATCTCGCCCTCACGGGTACTTGATGACATGGCGGCGACCAGATTAGGGCAAACCACGACAGGATAGTGCAAAATTTTCAAGATTGGCGTACTGACTGGCTCCTTTGTGATTGTTTCTGCCTGCAGGCTCACCAAATGAGCCACCAGAACGAACCTTGGTCAAAGCGGCGATCCGGACTCGGCCTGTGAACAGGCGGTGCGAACCGCGCCCAGCACCTCAGCCGGAACGCCGTCCACCTCTACCGTCGCAGTCATGGCCAGCAGCCGCCTGCGAAGGGCCGGGTACTGAGAAAACTTGGCGAGCAACGCGCGCTGGAGGGTGGCTGCATACAGCTCAAGGGGACATGCGTGACTTCGCAGCGCCTTGCGCAAAGGCCACGGCCAATCTAGCTGATGCGCCGTCCGCCAGTACTGGCCGCCCAGCACAAACGGGTGCGCACTGGCCGGATGTAGCCAGCCAAACTCGTCGTCCGGGGAACACACTGAGATGCTAGGCACCTCGGCGCGTTCATCTTGGGGCGACAGTTCGATTGCGCCGTCCAGATCGCGGCGGTACATGACGCTGCACCAACCTCGTTCTAGCAGC
>RRZT011146111.1_pt1 | contig 12065 bp, 12 predicted proteins | sample 2165551 | NCBI WGS metagenome assembly RRZT01 (sample SAMN10456910, study PRJNA506462) | wastewater metagenome | biome: wastewater; feature: sludge; material: wastewater sludge; isolation source: wastewater sludge with Escherichia coli K12::gfp cells carrying plasmid... | place: USA: Moscow, Idaho... | reverse complement strand
TAGGTATCGGGATCTCCACGAGGCAGCCGCCGCGATGGTTCACGACAAGGAAACCATCACGCCCAACGCCGAACGGCACGAGGAGTACAAGTTCTGGGTGGACCAGTACATCAAGATCCACCCGGCTATGCGAGAACTCCAACATGCTGTCGCGGATCACCTAACTGCGCAGCAGGCACACGAGAACGACTAACTAGCAGTCAAACGACTAGCAACGAGTACAACGAACGGAACGAAGGGTCCACATCCATGAGTGAAAACATCGTCGCCACAGCCCTGGAACAGGCTGAGTACACCAAGGCTATGGAAGTTGGGCGGGGTGTCATCGGTAAGACCGGCGACGTCGTTGTCGACAATCTTGGACACGGACCCTTCCTTCTCGTGGCTGACGAGCGGACCTGGGCGGCCGCGGGTGAAACCGTGGCGGAGAGCCTGCGGGAGGCGGGGGCGGAGCTGGCCGAGCCAATGATCTACCCCGGCCATCCCACGCTCTACGCCTCCTACGATCACGCTATCGAGATCCGCGAGCGCCTCGCCTCGGCGGGCGCGCGCGGCGTGGCCATCGGATCCGGGACGATTAATGACCTGGTCAAGCTAGCCTCCGGTGAACTGGACCACCCGTATGCCGTGGTGGCGACGGCGGCATCCATGGACGGCTACACCGGTTTCGGTGCGCCCATGACGCTCGACGGTCTGAAAATCACCATGCCGTGCCCGGCGCCGCGGGCCGTTATTTTCGATCTGGACGTGGCTGCAGGCGCTCCCGCACCGATGGCCGCATCCGGATACGGTGATCTCTCCGCCAAGATTCCAGCGGGTGCGGACTGGATCCTCGCCGACGTCACCGGTGTGGACCCGATCCACCAGCTGGCCTGGGATCTTGTGCAGGGCGGGGTCAAGGAAGCGCTCTCACGGCCTCAGGATCTCGCCGCCGGAATCCCGGAAGCGTACGAGGGGCTGTGCACCGGGCTGGTAATGTCTGGTCTGGCAATGCAGGTGGCCAACAGTACCCGCCCAGCCTCCGGCGCGGACCACTATTTTAGCCACCTGTGGGAGCTCGACCATCTCGGTGCCGAACTCGACCCACCGCTCAGCCACGGCTTCAAAGTGGCGATCGGCACCCTGGCAATGACGGCGTTCTACGAGAAGTTCCTGCAGCGCGATCTCGGGGCGTTGGACCTGGATCGGATCGTCGCGCAGTGGCCGTCGTGGGATCAAATTGAGGCGGACATCCGCGAGAAGATGAGCGGACCGCTCATCGACAAGGGAATCAACGAGACCCGCGAGAAGTACGTGGATGCCGAAGGTATCCGTGCGCGCCTCGCGCCACTCGTGGAGAACTGGGAGGCGGTGCGCGAGCGGCTCGAAGCCCAGCTCATCCCCGCGAAGGAACTACAGCGCATGCTCGGCGAGGCCGGTGCCCCCACGCGCCCGGAGGACATCGGGCTTACGCCCGAGGCCGTACGCGAGACCTTCCCGCGGGCCATGTACTACCGCTCGCGCTACACCGTCCTCGACGTGGCGCGGGAGATCGGCTGGTTCGAGGAGCTCGTTGACGAGGTCTTCGCTCCGGGAGGCATCTGGAGCTGAGGGCTGGAGCTGAGGTCGGGCTCCATGGAGCCCGACCAAAACTACTTCAGCCCCGCCGCCTCAGCCTCAGCCTCGCGCCTACGGCGGCGAGCAATCACCGCTTCCTGCGGATCATCCACGGGGTGTGTGATTTCCGCATTAGTATCCGTGGGGAACAGGTCATCACGGGGTTCAGGCTGCTTCTTTCTGATCGTCAGGCCGGTCTCCGACTCCAGCTTCCGGGAGAGGAAGCGTGCGAGCCATCCAAGAACCATGTTGATGGCAATAAAGATCAGCGCGGCCACAAACAACGCCGGAAGGTAGTTCTGGTAGGCCGAGCCGAACGTCTTCGCCCGGTTGAGCAGCTCGAAGTAGGTGATGGTGTAGCCCAGTGCGGTGTCCTTGAGGACAATAACCAGCTGCGCAATCATCGATGGCATCATGGCAATGAGGGCCTGCGGAAGAAGAATCTGCCGCAGCGTCATTCCACTCGTCATACCGATGGCGAGCCCAGCCTCACGCTGACCGCCCGGAAGATTGCTCACGCCCGAGGCCACCAACTCCGCAATCACCGATGCGTTATAGATGGTCAAACCGCACACAACTCCCCAGAAGGGGGCCACTGAGGGATCGGTAAGAACGTTGGCGAAGAGGAAGTAGAAGAAAAGCATCAGGATGAGCACAGGCACCGCGCGGAAAAACTCTACCAGCACACCCGCAACCACCCGCACCGGCGCCGACTGCGCCAGCCGCGCCATGCCCAGGACAACTCCCAGAACGTTCGCGAAAATGATCGCCACAGCAGCTGCCTTGAGAGTGCCGATGATCCCGGGAATGTAGTACGCCCGCCACGTGGATGCCTCCAGGAACGGGGTCCACTTGCTTGCATCGAACTGCCCCTTCGAGGCAAGAACGCTGCACATCCACACCAGGATCGCCGCGAAAGCAAGGACACCCACCACGGTGACGACCTTCATCCGACGCCGGCCCACCGGCCCTGGTTCGTCAAAGAAGTCAGAGATTGTCTGGTTCATCGCTGCACCGCCAGTTTCCGGGAGAAGTACGTGGTGATCATGCCCATGGGAAGAACGAGGACAACGAAGAAGAAGGCCACAGTCAGGAAGATGGGAACGATAAGATCGGGCCGATTTTCCAGCATTTCATTCATCGTTGTAGACATCTGAACCACACCCACCGCCGTCGCCACAGTCGTGTTCTTTGTCATGGCGATGATGGCATTGCCCATGGGGGCAATCGAGCCACGCAGGGCCTGCGGAAGAATGATCGAACCAAGGGTCTGGGTGAAGGTCAACCCGATCGCGCGGGCGGCCTCCGCCTGACCCCGCGGCACAGTGTTGAAGCCGGAACGGATTCCCTCGGCCACGAAGCAGGCGGTGTAGGCCGAGAGCCCAAGCACCGCAAGCCAGAACGAGTTCTTCGCAAGATCATCGGAGAATTGAACCCCAATGGATGACCACAACACAAGGGAACAGAACACCATAATGAGTGTCAGCGGCGTATTCCTGATGATGGAAATATAACCACTTCCGACCCGTCGGAAGAACGGGACCGGCGCCACACACATCACGGCGAGGACAATGCCAAAAAGCAGTGAGAAAACACCCGAAAAGAGCGTCAACCTGACGGTTACCCAGAATGCGGACAACACTCCAAAATCGGTGACGAGTGAGCTGAAGCTGGAGAAAAATTCACCCATGATACCGCTCCTTTTCTTTCAGGCCTCACGTGAGGCCAGTTCGGAATCGATACAAGAGATTGCGCCAATAGGTTCGGCCATGCCATCCGTAGTAGGCCATGACCTCTTGGCATGATCTCTATGTTTAGGAGCAGGATCCGCCCGGAACGGGCGGGTTCGTTTCGGCGTTGGGGGTGTAGGCATCGCCAAGGTTGTCCTTGAGGAACTTCTCCCACGAGCCATCGTCGATCATTTCCTTGACCGCTTCATTGGCCTTCTCACAGTTCTCCGAACCCTTGGGGAAACCAATACCGTAAGGCTCCTCCGAGAACGGCTTGCCAACCAGCTTGAACTTACCCTCGTACTCGGGGGCGGCAGCGAATCCGGCGAGGATGACGTCGTCGGTGGTCAGAGCATCAATCGTGCCGTTGTTCAGCAATTCCGCACACTCGGAGTACGTGGCCGCCTCATACAGCTGCACATCCTTCGAGAACTCGTCCTTGATGCGCTGGGCGGGCGTGGATCCGGACACGGAGCACAGCTTCTTGCCATCCAGGCTGTCCGGCCCGGTGATCGAATCGTTATCCGCGGCCACCAACAGGCCCTGGCCCGCCATCAGATAAGGACCTGCGAAGTCCACCTTTTCCTTGCGAGCATCGTTGATGGTGTAGGTAGCAACGATCATATCCACCTGGCCGTTGCTCAGCATCGTCTCACGCTGGGCCGAGACGGACTGCACGAACTTCACCTTGTCCTTGGGGTAACCAAGCTTGTCAGCGACGTAATGGGCGATGTCGACGTCGAATCCGGAGAAATCGTCACCCTTCTGAAGTCCCAGACCCGGCTGATCAAACTTAATACCAACGGTGAGCGTACCCTTGCCATCGGAGCCGCCAGATGAATCATTTCCGGCTGAGCAGGCGCTCATCGTGAGCGCGCCAACCATCGCGAGCGCAAAAATCTTCTTGTGGTGCATATTCAATTCCCTTCAATGGTCCAGCTTCGTCAGCCGGAGATATCAACGCGGCGGTGAGTGCCCCGTTCCGTGTGAGAACCTCGGTGGGAGGCCTCAGTGTGTGAGGATCTTGGAAAGGAAGTCCTGAGCGCGTTCCGACTTCGGATTGGAGAAGAACTCATCCGGTGCCGCTTCCTCAATGATTTGCCCGGCATCCATGAAAATGACACGATCCGCGGCACGTCGAGCGAATCCCATCTCGTGGGTCACGACGATCATCGTCATGCCCTCGTGTGCCAGCTCCGTCATGACGTCAAGGACCTCGTTAACCATCTCCGGGTCGAGCGCGGAGGTGGGTTCGTCGAAGAGGATGACGTCTGGGTTCATGGCCAGCGCCCGGGCAATCGCCACGCGCTGCTGCTGACCGCCCGAGAGCTGGGCTGGCCGCTTCGACGCCTGGGAATCAACGCCCACACGCTTGAGCAGCTCCAGGGCCTTCGCCTCAGCCTCCTTCTTCGACACCTTATTGACCTTCATCGGGCCGATTGTCACATTGTCAAGAATCGACTTATGGGCAAAGAGATTGAAAGACTGGAAAACCATGCCTACCTGCGCGCGCAACCGAGCCAGCGCACGGCCCTCGGAGGGCAGTTCCTTATCCGCCAGGATGATGTGACCTTCCTGGATGGATTCGAGGCGATTGATCGTCCTACACAGGGTTGATTTACCCGATCCCGAAGGGCCGACGACGACCACCACTTCGCCTCGATTAACCGTCAGATTGACGTTTTTGAGAACGTGCAGCTCGCCATACCATTTGTTGACATTCTCGAGTTGGACGAGGGGTTGACCCATCTCAGATCGTCCGCGGGTGGCGCGCGGAGGTTGTTCCGAGGTGCGTTCGGATGTCACTGCGACCGTTTCTCGCATAAGTCTTCACCGTGCCGATGTGCTGTGTGGAGGATCCCTTACTCCAGAAATCCCTTGGCTGGAAACCAATTTCGATCCTCACATGCCGACATTTCCAGGGCATTTCTAGTGGTAGACAAAAAGATGACATCCAGCGGTATTGTGGGTGGACTCACGCCGCTGACTATACTTCTGTTCGTTCCGGTACCGACTTTTTCAGCCGCGTAAAGCCACCCACCACAGACCCCGCAACTTCACCCACACCCGCAGCAGCCCCGCTATCTAATCCGAGGAGAACCCATGACCACCAACACCACTCCCAACCCAGCGACCAGCACCCCAAACCTCACCGCTGAGCGCACCGAGTCCGGAGTCTACGTTGCCAGCAATGAACGAGGTGCCCGGGTGCGCATTGGAAAGGGCGGAATTCGGCATGCCTTTACCCCCGGCGAACTACTCCAGCTCGCCGTAGCCACCTGTGCAGCCGTTTCCTCGGAGGCAAATCTCGTGCATCACCTCGGGGAAGATTTTGAAGCGACACTCACAGTCGAAGCGGTGAAGAATGACGCCGAGAACCGCTACGACGAGATCCACACGGTCTTCTCTCCCGATTTGTCGAGTCTCGATACCGAGAAGATGGAGAAGATGGTGGTACGCCTCGAGAAGTTGGTGGATCGCCTGTGCACCGTGGGCCGGACCTTGGAGAACAGCGCTGAGACCCACCTCGAGATCACATCAAAGTAGGGGAACCAATCGGGAGCAACCCCTACGCTCAGAAATCCGTGCTGCAGCTGAGCTCGCGCCACGGCTCGATGTCCGCAAGGTCTGCCTCAAGGGCCGCTCGCACCTTCTCATACGAGTCGGGTCCGAGGAGTAGGAGCCGAGGCGGATTCTCCGACTGGACGGCAGTGATGATCGCGCGGGCCCCCTTGGCCGGGTCTCCGGGCTGGGTACCACTCGTGGTTCCACGCCGCTTACCTGCGGTTTCATCGTAGTCGGCGATACGAATCTCACCCTCGGCGATAGAACGGCTAGAGAAGTCCGTGCGGAAGCTCCCCGGCTCGACGATCATCGCTGCGATCCCCAGCGGAGCGACCTCCTTGGCCAGCGATCCCGTCGCCGCCTCAAGCGCCGCCTTGGTAGCCGCATAGTAGCCCGAGGCAGGGTAGTGCGTCCGCGCTCCCATCGAGGAGATATTGACGATCTTGCCCGCCCGCCGCTCACGCATCGCAGGCAAGAACGCCTTCATGACATCTACCGGCCCATGGAAGTTCGTGGCGAACAGCTTCTCGATTTCCTCCGGAGTTGCCTCCTCCACCGCAGCCCGGTAGCCATAGCCCGCATTATTGACGACGACATCCACCTGCCCAAAACGTTCCAGCGTGGCCTGGGCAGCAGCGCCGATCTGATCACGAACCGTGACGTCAAGTGGGAGCGCAAGTACCTGTTCGGGATAGCGTTCCACGAGGTCAACAAGCTGTTCTGCCTGACGCGCGGTGATCGCCGCGTTGTGTCCATCGGCGAGCACCTCCTCGGCGAGTGCGCGGCCGAAGCCCGTTGAACATCCCGTAATGAACCATGTTGCCATGTGCTCTCCTACCTTCGAATTCTTCGGAACACTCCTTATCGAAATACCCTACCGATACTGCTCCCGACCTGCGTCCACACCATCACAACAACCCAACAAAATGCCTCGTCAAGTGGCATAAAACTATGAAAAAACGCTAATATGAGCATATGCCCATTGAATGAGGGGCGTACGCCCATTCATTGGTGTTCCTCATTAGACGAGAGACAGGATGTTTCATGCCAACCGGTGTAGCGCTACAGGACGCCCGAACCCAGCTGCTCGCAGCAGCCGAACGAGTCCTCCTTCGCGAAGGCGTCCAAGGGCTCACTAGCAGAGCAGTGACAGAGGAGGCTGGCGTTGCCAAAGGGGTGCTTCACCGCTACTTCAAGGACTTCAACACCTTCCTTGGTGAGCTCGTTCGCGAACACATCTCCCACGTGGAGGTAAGCGGACGTGATCTTATGCAACTGGTTGAAAAAGATACTGTCGCCTCCAACCTCACGGCTGCACTGACACGCATTTTCGATCCCGTGAATCTACTTCTCGTGGGCCTCGTCATGACTCGGAATACCTTGAGATCTCAACTTATGGGGGCGCACCAAAAAGGCATCCCACTCCTCGTTGATACCACCCACGTTCTCTCCGACTACCTCGAAGCAGAACGTGGCCTCGGGCGGCTAGAGCCAGATGCAGATGTCCCTTCACTAGCTCTGACACTTACCGGCACCGCCCATCTCCTGTTCGCGTCAGAACTCGGACGAATTCCAGATGAGGCAGCTGTTCGGGAAGTCGTCGAATCAATCATGGCCACCTCCGAACCAGGGCCTGAAGCTCTCGAGCCTGAAACACGATCGTGGAGATTCTTCCGCCGTTCATAACGCTCAACAGCGAAGGGCGAGGAATTGCGCGATCCCTAAGTTTCGCACCCTCCCATTCCCGCCCTCTAAGAATTGAATAACACCAGCCTTCCCCAGCATCTCTCCCCATGGTGCTATCCAACATCCGTACAGATAGGCTTAAGGGGTGGAGACAGCAACACGTATTCGAGTCTTAGTGGTCGACGACGATCCCGATATCCGTATTGCTTACCACGCCATGTTTGCCCACAGTCCGGACGTCGAAATTGTTGGGGAGGTCACCGACGGCAACCAAGCCACCGCCGCATACCAACGTTATTCTCCTGACATTGTCCTCATGGACATCCAGATGCCTCTCGTATCCGGCATCGATGCAACCCGAGAAATTACAACACGGTGGCCGGACGCCGTCGTCGTTGCTATCACCACATTTGGTGCGCGCGAGTATGTGGTTGCCGCGTTGCGGGCTGGCGCAGCCGGATATCTCCTCAAGGACGCCGGAGTCAACCATCTCACCCATGCTCTCAAACAAGCCATTTCCGGCGAAATGCCGCTCTCAGCAGCAGTGCGCCGCGAACTTGTCTCCTCGATTATCGAGGATTCTGCCACCGCTCCGGCCCATCATGACCTCACTCCCCGAGAGGTCGAACTCGTTGAGTGGCTCGCGCACGGGCTCAGCAACGCACAAATCGCCCAACGCATGCACCTTTCCGAAGGATCGGTGAAGCAGTATGTGGCGAGGATCGGGAACAAGCTGGGTGTAGTTTCACGTACCCAGATTCTTATCCGCTCAATTCAGCTAGGAATAGTGGATCCCTCACAGCTGCCACCCATCACAGGCTGACAATCGGGAAGTCCGCATACCAGCAGTATCTGGCCACACCGGTCCCAGCGGGAGGTAACGCACCGATCCCAGCGGGAGGTAACGCACCGGTCCCAGCGGGAGGTAACGCACCGATCCCACCACAGGTTAAACACCAAGCTAAGCCGTCACCACCGAGAGTTTAGCCGTCACCACCCTGTCTCCGCCTTCAACACCGGCATTCAATGATCCACCGGTCAGTCGGAGACGTTCAGATAAACCAACCAATCCAAGCCCCGTCGAATCCTCTGATGGATCCACCCTGTCCGGAAGCGGATTTCTCACCATCACATAGATCCACTCCGAATCACGAAGAACGGAAAGCCGGCAAGTCACATGGTCAGGGGCATATCGAAGGATGTTCGTACTCGCTTCACGAATAACTCGGGCAAGCGTTCGACGGGTGGTCGGGTCGGCGTCGTCAACAGAACGGTCAATGGTCACTTCCAGGTGGCGCCCCGAGGTTCGCAGTGCTGCCACCGCAGCCTCGACAGCAGCGACTGGTCCGAGAAGTCCTTCGTCGGACACCTCTCCCGAAGGTGCCCGCAGGACGTGAAACAAGAACAAAAGGTCAGCCTGTGCGGATGCGAGGATCGAATCAGCACGATCGATCGCTTCTCGAAGAGCCTCAGGATCGGTTTCGTTCTGGTAAGCATCCACGTGCAGTGTGATAAGAGTGAGCTGGTGGGCAACAATATCGTGGAGTTCCCCAGCCAGCTCGAGGCGCACTCGACTCCGTGCATCCTGGCGGTCAGTGTTAGCTTCCGCAAGCAGCCCCCGCTGCCTCGCACGCAGCACCAAGAAATAGTGCGCCGCGTAACCTGCCAAAGCCCCAGTCCCCCAGTGAATAAAGGCTCCCGTGAGAATATCTGCATTGATCTCACCAAACCAGATCTCAAGTTGCACGATGCTCACCGGAAGAAGCGCCAGAGACCAGCGGGGCGCGAATGCCGTCAACATCGCCGTCAAATAGATGTACGGCAGGTTTGACAGCCCGTAGGGGATGGATGGTTCGAGCGCCCAGATGACCGCGATATACACCGTAGCCAAAGGCACACTGCTCCACAGTGGGCGCCATACGCTCAGGGCCAGACCGAGGAAAAAGAAACTCCACAGGGTCGACGACGTCCGTATCTCAACATCTGGTGACCACACCGCAAAGCTCATGGAGATAAAAACACCAAGGACAAAGACCGCCGTAATGATAATCCGTGGCCACTTCTCCCCATTTTCTAATCTCACCGAGGTCTCGCGGATGTCGGAATGGTCTGCGGGACTTACCGGAATCGCTGCACGCATGCCGCCGCCCGCAAGCAACGTCAGTGATCCCCCGGCTGTCTCGATTCGCTGCTGCACATCACCAAGTTCCGCCGTGGAACGCACACATGAGGAGGAAAACTCGACGCGGGTCTCGTGCTCATCCGTGATGAGAGAGATCTTGCACCGGGAACCGGGTTCTGCCTGGGTAAGAACCGACGCAACCACAGCACGCAGCACCTCACCCAAAAGCAGGGCGGTCACACCGCTGGACTCGCGGGACATTCTTGACGAGTCAATCTCCACCCAGAAGCCATAACCGGACAAGAGTTCATCCATGTCCTCGGCCACCGCGAGAAGGTCAACTGCCTCCGGCACTCGACCAGGCTCCTCCTCCCTCCCCCGTAAGGCCGCAATCAAGCCTCTTAACTGGGATAAGGCATGCCGGGAACTTCGCGCCGTTCCCTTCAGGACCTCTCTCAGCGTGGCGACGTCGTCGTCCTTGCGGGCCACTGCCAAACGCTCACGTTCGTCAGCCAATCCAGTGGAAAGAACCGTGGTGAGTTCCCGTCCAAGTGCAGCGCGTTCCCCTGCACGCAGGCACTCTACTTCCTTCTCAAGATCATGGATCTGTCCGCCAACATGACGGCTCCGGGCCAGCAGGGAACGAATCGTCATGCCAATGGCCGTGGGTAACACCAGGTGTACCGCCCACCAGATGAGGAGCAGCGTCATATCCGAATGAGCTCTCGGAAGTGTCATGATGAGGTCAAATGCCACGTAACCAGTCAGCGTCACAATAACCACCCACCACTTTGAGGTGGCGCATACCGCAATAATCACGGTGTAAAGCAACGGGATAGTGAAAACGAAACTATCCAGCTGGAAGGAACCGACCAACGGAATAATACTGGCAAGAGCACCCCACTCCGGCCGATAGGTGGCAAGAATTGCGCACGCCCACGCGAGGGGAAAGACGACGCCGTACAGATCCGGATGCTCAGACAAATTCGGAGAAAGCCACAGACCCCACACGTCAAGCAGAGCCCACACGACAAGGACCCAGCGCACTACAACAATGGCCCGGGCGGCTATTGAATCTCGATGAGAATTCTTGTTCGTCATGCTGGCCCTTTGATTCTGGCCAAAAGTGAACTATTCAGTTCCATGTTACGTAGCGTTTCATAGTTATAGCCTCATTATCTATCACGAAAGACTCATAATGACACTGCTCGAAAAGACCACAGTTGCCATGGCTATCGTCGCCAGCAACATCGTGAAGTCTTATCCAGTTGGTGACAGTTCCGTGGAGATTCTTCACGGCGTGAGCCTGGAAGTGGTGACCGGCGAAATGGTGGCAGTCATGGGCGCTTCTGGTTCAGGGAAGTCTACCCTCATGTACTGCCTGGCCGGGCTTGAGGAGCCAACCTCCGGCAGGGTGAGGATTGGGAATCAACCACTGAGTAAGCTTTCCAGATCAGAGCTCGCCGTTATTCGGCGCAGCGATATCGGCTTCGTCTTCCAGTCCTACAATCTGATTCCCACTCTCACCGCCGCCGAGAACATCTCTCTTCCCTACACGCTGGCGAAGAAGAAGGCTCCCCGAGAAAAGATCAATGAGGTTCTTAAGAAACTCGGGCTTGCTGAGCGCGCTTCCGCACAGCCATCGTCGATGTCCGGCGGTGAGCAGCAGCGAGTAGCTCTCGCGCGGGTGCTCGTTCAGCAGCCCGAGATAATCTTTGCCGATGAACCAACCGGTGCCTTGGATTCACACACAGGCGCTGTGGTGCTGGGCGAACTCGTCAACATCGCACACACATCCGGGCACTGCGTTCTCCTTGTAACCCACGATCCCAAGGTGGCCGCAGCCGCCGATCGCGTCCTGTTCATGCGCGACGGCATTCTTGTAAACGAGATTCGTGGTGGTTCCGTGGAACTTATCACCGCAACCCTCGCCGGCCTCACCTGGAGCGAGGCGTAGTGAGCAGGGTTCATTTCGCTGAAATTCGCGCCGCTTGGCGTGCATGGCTGAGCGTCAGCCTCGTTTTCGTGACGGTGAACGCCAGTCTCACCATGACGGCCATGACCTACTGGACTGGCTACGTGGCCACGCACGAGGGCAAGCTGGAGTGGCTCGACTCCGCGTACTATACGGTCTCTCAGACCCTCATTGCCCTTTTTATTCTTCTCGTCGCCCTACCGGTGATCAGTTCAGCGACGGGACTCGTGGTGGATTCACGCCGAGGAGCACTTGCTCGCCTCGCTCTTGCTGGAGCGACCCCGCGTCAGGTTCGCTTCACCATCACGAGCCAGCTCATCGCCGTGTCTCTCGCGAGCGCCGCCGTTGGCGCCGTGATTGCCGTGGTGTTCACGCGGAGCTGGATCACCTT
>RRZT010858122.1_pt1 | contig 12065 bp, 10 predicted proteins | sample 2165551 | NCBI WGS metagenome assembly RRZT01 (sample SAMN10456910, study PRJNA506462) | wastewater metagenome | biome: wastewater; feature: sludge; material: wastewater sludge; isolation source: wastewater sludge with Escherichia coli K12::gfp cells carrying plasmid... | place: USA: Moscow, Idaho... | reverse complement strand
GTTGCGCACCAATCCCGATAGTGGCCGGCCATGCGAGACGCTCGTCAGGCTGCACCACCTCTCCGGGTGCGATATGGAGTCCGTCTCCGTGTAGCTTCCAGCCCTTGGCCATGCAATGCCTCCCAAAGATGTTGGTCAGGCAACCCGGTTCACCGAGCGCCCGAGCAATACTAGGAAGCCCTGACGTTACACATGTATGACGAAGAGCCTTTTGGACAGTGTGATCTCACATGATGAAAGTAATCTCCATCAACGACGACGGCGTCACCACCCACGAACACGATGCCCTAGGCCACCTTCACCTCCCCAGAAAGGCGAAAAAACAGGTTCTGACCTGCTATAACGCCAGCATGAGACTCGCTGGTCGGAAAACTCAACAGCGCAAGCATGGCCGTTATACAGCCCCGCCCGAGAAGGATTGAGACACGAACGTCTATCCAGTCACACGCTGCATAAACAGCTGGAAAGGACGGACGACCAAGCCCTCAGGTTCTTACTCGGGAGACCCAACGCTCGGGGCAGTATCGGCAGTAGGTGCGGTCGCAGCACTTCCGGCGCTCGCAGCAGAATGAAGCCGTGGAGCGAGCCCCTCGTATTCGAGAGCCGCCTGGACCCACTGCGTGGCGATAATTCGTGTGCCAGAGTTGACCGCGAGCGCTCCACCAATCACCGCAAGAATCTTGCCGGAAGGGCTATTCCACTTCCTAGCACCCGTTGCAAGCACGATGATTCCTAGCCCGGCCTGTAGCGAAGCCACCGCCTCCATCATGTGCGGGTGCTCCAGGTAGAGCTTGCGGTAAATCTTCCAGAAACTCGGCTTCGCACGCCCACGGCCAGCCACTTCGTAAGCCACCGTGGTCTGAATCCGCTCGCTAAACGACTTCGGTTCGAACACCACGGCACCTGGAATAAGGCGCGCTTCCAGCAGTCCGTCGAGACTATCTCCTACCTCGGGAGGTAGTCCCAGGGCCGCGGCCATATCGCGGCCCACCGCCGAAGGCTCTCCCACAAGCACGGCGCGCAACAGCTCACCATCGGCTTCAGGTAGGTCCTCGCACATTCGGGTCACAACCGCGCCATCACCTAGCTGCTCGTGAGCAAACTGGCGGGCGGCCTCGTTCTCCACAACCCACGGAACGTCTTCCAGTTTGTAGTCCCAGCGCCATACCACGCGGTTGCCGTCCTGGCGGATCGCCAGGACGGGCGGCTCCAGCCCACTGGGATCCATCGAGAGCATGATGACAAAGAGCGGGGAGACGTATGCCTTGCGGCGCGGCAGGGGAACGTCAGCGAGGATCGCCTTCGCCTTCCCCAGCTCAAACGCCGCGATAGGGCTGCCCGTCTGGGCTGCGTAGCGCGGTAGCTCTGCAAAGGAGAGATCCGAGATGAGAAGCATCGGCCCCTCACGCACCTCGGGGAATTCCTCACCTTCAATCTTCTCGCCGCCAGATTCGAATCCCCCTTCTTCCTCGGGGGCTTCGGCGGATTCCACGACGTCCACATCGTCCCACGTCACGTCCACCTCACCCAGATCAATATTTCCCCAGGCGACGTGCCCGTCAACCTCGATCTGGACCTTGCGGAGATCCTTACCCATCGTCTCAACAAGCTCAGCCAGGTTTGGCCCCGGCACCACGTTGCCGTCGTCGTCCAAACACGCCACGCGCTTACGCCGCCCGCGTACCGCAAGCTCGAAATCATACGAATCGCCCCGATCATGGCCGCGCGCGATGATCCGGTTGGCGGCGAAATACTCTTCGAAGCTCTCAATTGTGGCAAGAGTGTGGTCGAAGCGGATGATTTCTCCGATGACGGGACGCCAGATGGTCATGTCAGGACTCGATTCTCATTCTGCTGAGTTAGTTGCTTGCGTTAGCTTCAGCTGCGGAGCGCAGCCTGTCGATTTGGTAGAGCGCAATTCCGGTGGCCACAGCAGCGTTCAGCGATTCCAGCTCAGTGGCGATCGGGATAGATGCGATAACGTCGCAGGTCTCTCGGGTCAGGCGCGCCAGCCCCTTCCCCTCGGAACCGGTGACCAACACCAGCGGCATATCAGCCAGCTTCAGTTCGTCGATCTGGGTATCTCCGCCACCGTCAAGGCCGACGACGAAGTATCCCGCCTTCTTGAGCGCCTCCAGTGAGCGGACAAGATTAGTTTCGCGGGCCACAGGCACGCGAGCCGCAGCGCCGGCCGAAACCTTCCACGCTGTCACGTTCACACCGGCCGAGCGACGCTCGGGGATAAGGATGCCATCGGCTTGGAAAGCACTAGCAGAACGCAACACGGCGCCCAAGTTGTGCGGATCTGTCACGGAATCGAGGGCCACAATAAGGCCTGGACGATCGTGGCGGGAGGCCCGTTCCAACAGGTCCTCAAGATCCTTGTACACGTAGGGAGGAACCTCGATGGCAACGCCCTGATGTACGGCGTCGTCTGTCATGCGGTCGAGTTCGGTGCGGGACACCTCGATGAGAGGGGCACCCAACGCGGTGGCGGTTCGCACGACCTCCCCGATGCGATCATCAGACACGGCCGAGCCCACCATGAACACGCGGGTCAACGGAATTCCGGAACGGACTGCCTCTAGCACCGGGTTGCGTCCGGCAATAAGCTCATGTCCCTCCTCCAAACGCAAGGCCGCACGCACGTGACTGACCTGGTGAGTGCGCTGCTCAGCAATCCGCTGACGCGCCTCAGACTCCTTCTTACGCTTGTACGCCGGATGGTAGGTGCGCTCCTCAGCCTTCGGTGTGGGGCCCTTGCCCTCGAGGCGGCGGCGGTTGTGGCCGCCGGTACCAACCGTGGCCCCCTTCTTGCCCTTGGGGCGGCGAGTTCTATTGTCTGCCATTAGCGTCCTTCTATGTGCCAGTGGGCGCCGTCAGCGGAATCCTCAACGGTGATTCCGGCGGCGGTCAGTGAATTTCGGAGAGCATCTGCGCGGGCCCAGTCCTTAGCTGCACGCGCTGCGGCGCGGTCCTCGAGGACCTGCGACACCAGGGCATCAAGCGCCTCGTGCGTACGATCGGAGCCAACCGCTGCTGAGCGCCACGGGTCCGCCAGGGGGTCCAGGCCAAGCACGTCGAGCATGGCCCGTACCTGCGTCTGCACCTCGGTAATCGCCGGATCATCGCGCTCCGAAAGAGCGTTATTTCCCTGCGTCACCTTCTCATGAATGGCCGCCAGAGCTGCGGAAACATTGAGGTCGTCATCCATCGCGGTGGTGAAAGCCTCCGGAAGATCGTTCGGACCGAGGGCGGCGACGTCGTCGGCCGACACCTCACCGACAGCAGCGACAGAGCGCTCCACGAAACCGGACAGTCGCTCCCAAACGGCCGCGGCTTCCTTCAACGTCTCCGGAGAGTAGGCGACCGTCGAACGGTAATGCACCGTACCGAGCGCGAAGCGCAGCACCACCGGAGGCACCTCTTTGACGATATTACGGACCGTCAGCGAGTTGCCGAGCGACTTGCTCATCTTCTCGCCCTCGATCGTCACCCAGGCGTTATGCATCCAATAGCGCGCGAACTCGCGGCCCGCGGCATGGGACTGCGCCTGCTCGTTCTCGTGATGCGGGAAGCGCAGGTCGATGCCGCCGCCGTGAATATCGAAGGTGTCACCCAAGTAGCGGCCAGACATGGCCGAGCACTCAATGTGCCAACCCGGGCGGCCGCGACCCCACGGGGAATCCCACGCGGCGTCGGCCGGCTCGCCAGGCTTGGGAGCCTTCCACAACGCGAAATCATGCGGGCCGCGCTTGTCCGGCTCCATATCCGACTCATCCGTCACCATATTCGAGACGGCTTGGCGCGTCAGCGAGCCATAATCCTTGAGCGAGCTGACGTCGAAGTACACGTTCCCCGGGTTGCCCACGTAAGCATGACCGGCGTCGATAATCTCCTGAATAAGTGCGATCATCTCGGGTACGTGACCGGTGGCGCGCGGCTCGTAGGTGGGCGGCAGCAGGCCGAGGGTGCGGTAAGCCTCCGCGAACTCCTGCTCAAACTTGTAGGCCCATGCCCACCACGGTTCGCCCGCCTCAGCGGACTTCGCAAGAATCTTGTCATCGATATCCGTAACGTTACGGATCATGGTGACGTCATAGCCGCAGCGGCGCATCCAACGCACCAGCACATCAAACGCAAGAGCAGAACGAATATGTCCAATATGCGGGGAGCCCTGAACAGTGGCACCACACAGGTACACACCGACCTTCCCCGGGGTGAGGGGGACAAATTCCCGCTGAATGTGGGTGGCGGAATCGTAGATACTCAAGCTCACCCCCTAAGACTATCGTTAAGCGAGCAAATGCGGCATGATCGAGCCGCAAGAAGGGCTGGGTGTCACGTCCTGTCCGCCACCTGGTCGGCACAAATGGGAAGGCGGACGGTTTTGGAGGGCACCGGTTGCTTAGATTGGAGGGCACCGGTTGCTCCGAGAGGTAACGGATTTTAGACAGGTAACGGATCTTCGGACAGGTAACGGATAGAGCACCCTCCGTTAGGGTCGACTATCTAAGAAAGAGTTACCTATCCAAAATGGACGCAGGAAGAATCCCATGATCGACGACGGCGAATTCCCGGTCACCTACTGACCAGGGTCGCCCCAACCACGTAAGGTGTGGCCATGAGTTCGACAGACAAGCGCCGCTCCTACGGATTTCTTAACCGCGGAGTCTGGACGTGGGCCATCTGGGATTGGGGATCGGCGGCATTTAACGCAGTCGTCACCACGTTCGTGTTCGCCACCTACCTCGCTAATGACAAGCTCTTTGGACCCGATGCGAACTCTCTGCTCGGGTGGGTGTTGGCCGCAGCAGGCATCTTCGTTGCGCTCACCGCGCCAGCCGTCGGGCAGTGGACCGACCGCTCGGGCAAACGGAACACGTCGCTGACAATAGCGACTATCGGCGTCGTCATTATTATGGCGCTACTGTTCTTCGTCAAACCCGACGGAGGCGGCTTCTACATGTGGCTCGGGTTGATCCTGTTGGCACTCGGAAACATCATCTTCGAGACTGGCTCTGTGGTCTACAACTCGATGGTCACCGACGTGTCCACGCCAAAAACAGTCGGCCGCGTCTCCGGATTCGGCTGGGGTATGGGCTATGTTGGTGGCATTGTGCTGCTCGCGATTCTCTACGTGGGGTTCATCGCGCCGGAGGTTGGCTGGTTCGGAGTGACTTCCAAGGACGGGCAGAACATCCGCGTCTCGATGATCATCGCTGCCATCTGGTTCCTTATCTCCGCCCTACCGCTCATGATCACGGGCAAAAATCGCCCGCCCGTGGGCGATCAGACCAGCGGAATTGTTGAGGCATATAAGCAGGTCATCCGCTCGCTCGTACGATTCTGGCGAGAAGATCGCTCCGTCGTATGGTTCCTCATTTCATCGGCTATCTACCGAGACGGCCTCGCCGGAGTGTTTTCCTTCGGTGGCGTTCTCGCCGCAGCCGCCTTCGGATTCTCACCGGGCCAGGTGCTCATCTTCGGCATCGCCGCGAACGTCGTTGCCGGTATTGCCACCATCGTGTTCGGACGCATGGATGACAAACTCGGATCCCGAGCCGTCATCGTACTGTCGCTCGTCCTTATGGTGGTCTCAGGCATGGTGATCTTCTTCTTCCACGCCGGCATCAACCTCGGCCCCATCCAGCTCGACTCCACCACGATGTTCTGGGTGTTTGGGCTCATCCTCTGTATCTTCGTGGGACCAACCCAGTCCTCCTCGCGCACCTACCTCGCGCGCATCGCTCCCCCGGGCGAGGAGGGCGAACTCTTCGGATTGTATGCAACCACGGGCCGCGCCGTCTCCTTCATGGCCCCCTTCATGTACGCCACCTCGATCACCATTGCCGCCGGAGCGCTGGGCGTTGCAAAATCGGAAGTGGCCTACTTCGGCATCCTCGGCATCGCGCTCGTGCTGCTCGTGGGCCTGTTGGCCTTCCTGCCGGTGAAGGCGCGGGCAGCGGAGAAGTAGGGTTTCGGGGCGACGACGGCACGGACGGCCAGTACGTTTGCAGGCGGTTGGACGCGCTCCGTTTGCAGGCGCTGAGAAGTATTCGTAGGTTCGGCGAGTCCTTGGCTCCCGCGTGGAAAATCCATCTCCGGAATCCCAACACGTGTGCGGCATGGGTACAAAGGGTGAGGGATTCCGGAGTTGTTTTTCACAGCCCCGGTCAAGAAGAACGAAATGATCATGGAACGACCACATGCACATTGAACAACTCACACAGAAGAACGCTGAAACAATCGCCGATACCTGGAAATATCCTGGCATCTACGCCTTCTACAATATGACGGCGGACCCTGAGGATTACGAGGAAATTGTTACTGCGCAGATGCGGCGCGATTACTACTATCAAGTTATCGACGACGGCAAGTTGCACGGTTTCTTCGCGTTGTATCAAGACGACGACGCCGTCGAACTCGGCTTGGGTCTGCGCCCCGATCTGGCGGGACACGGGCACGGTGAGACATTCGTCCGCCTGATTCTCAATTTCATCTCGGAGGTGTCCGCAGCCCACGTCGCACGGCTGGCAGTCGCAGAGTTCAACGAACGAGCGATCACGGTATACCGACGTGTGGGTTTTGTCGAGACTCGAAGGTACGAGCAGGAGACTAATAACTCGATCTACGAATTCGTAGAGATGGAAAAGCAGATCACTCACGCACACAAGTGACCGAGGCTCACCACCATGGTTCCATCGTCCCGGGGATAGCTCGCTTCACCTGCGGTAAGAATGACAAGACCGCAGAGTTGGTCTCTATGGATGTCATCCACTTTCTCGGCAAATACTCGCAGATTACGCGCTGCCTGCTCGATTGCCCGCTCTCCACCCAACTTCACCTCAATAGCTATCCAACGCCCGTCCCGAAGCTGAACGATCGCATCGACTTCCAGTCCAGTCTCGTCACGGTAGTGGAAGACCGTCCCATCAAGAACACTTGCGTAGACACGCAGGTCACGCACACACAACGACTCGAAAAGGAAGCCAAAAGTTTCGAGATCATTGACCAGACGGTCCGCCGTACAGCCCAACAGTTGTGCAGCCAACGAAGGATCAACAAAATGCCACTTGGGTTTCACTCGTTTGCGAACATTCGACCGTAGCTTCGGAGACCAGGCAGGCTGCTCCTCAAGAACAAAGACTCTCGTGAGAGTGTCCAAATAGCTTCGCACAGTCCTCGGGTTGAGATCGGCTTCAGCTGCAAGTTTGCCCTGGTTGGCCTCGGTGGCCGTGTTTCTGGCTATTGCTCGTAGGAGCGCTTGCATCCGAATCGGATCTGCTTTGGGAAGGTCAGCAGGCAACTCGGCGCGGGCAATGCTGTCAAGATAAGCTCCGAGATACACGTTCGGATCCGAAGCTTTTCCAGTAACCAGTGCGGGCCATCCACCCCGCACTGTCAGCGACGCATAGTCAGGTACCGTCAGTCCACCAAAACCACTCGGTTTCTCCCCTTCAAAGAGACCTGAGAAACTCACCTCATTGAGGCTGTCCCTGCTCTCCTGCAAGCTCATCGGGCGCAATGTGAGCCGCCCAAATCGCCCCGCCCCACTGTGTCGGGTGACATCATCGGCTGGAGCTGCCGACCCAGTAAAGATGAACTGTCCAGATTGTTGGCGCCGATCAATCTCGGCACGCGCCACGTTCCACAGTTCTGGGGCTAGTTGCCATTCGTCCACCACTCGGGGAACCGCTCCCTGCAAAACACGTTCGGGCATGACCTGAGCCATTTGCCTGACCTGAGGACTAGTGTCCAAACGAATAGCACTTCCAGCATGAGCGAGAGCTGTCTCCGACTTACCAGATGCTCTCGACCCATCGAGCAGGACGCCACCCAGTGATGCGAGGCTCCTGGAGAGCCGAGAATCGACAACCCGGGGCCAATACTCAGCCATGACATCTCCATCCCTCACGCGCGAAATCTGAACCGACTACCACGTCTACGTGAATCAAAATACCATGTTTACGTTCTCCTAGATACCATCTTTACGTGAATCGAAGTACCACGTTTACGCTCCCGCGGAACCTTTGTCGAGCTGTAACAGCGGGGTGACGCCGAGGGGACCACGTTTACGTTCCCGTGGAACCTATCGCGTGGTGAGGGCCCAGCAATAGTCCGTAGTTCAGAGTGACGACGGCACGCGCGGGCGGCGGAGAAGTAGGGTTTCGGGGCGACGACGGCGCGGACGGCCAGTTCGTCACACCGTCAGTTCGTCACCCCGCCACTCCAACAGTCCCTCACTCCAACAGCTTGTCGTTCCAGGGCTACTGAATTTTACTGGCTACTGCCGCTCGCCATCCCAGATCAGCAAGCACAACCAGGTCACAAGGATAAATGGCCAGGTGTACACCGGGATGGGAGTGAGCTTGAGAAGTTCACAGACGCCCACCGTGACAATCGAACCAAGAGTGGCAATCATCCACGCGCGCGGGCCGGGACGAAGAAACACCGCCGCCAGCGCGATCGCCGTGAGGGCAGGATTGTAGCCGGCGAGTCCCGCGCTTAACTCGGCGGGAGTGCTACCTGCGGCCCACATCGTCGCCGTGCCCAGGGCGCTGCCCAGGAGAGCGGCCGCACCCACCTTCCATCCCGCAAGGAAGAGCGCACCAAGAATAATCAGTCCGCTCAACCAACTCTGGCAGAAAACCACCTGACCAATTCCGGCCAGGGTTCCTTCGAGCAGTTGAAGTGCCGTATTGCCCGCTTCGATGGGGGCACCAGCGGGTGCCGGTTCTACGAGGGCGCGCGCGGTCAACGCCACAAGACCGCTGACCACACAGAACGGAGCGGTGAGAACCGGGAGTGGGCCACCTTGGCGCCGCACGACGGAGAAAAACGCCGCGAGTGCCCCGGTCACGACGGGGCAGGCGGCGGCACCCACGAGAGTCACGAGGAAGGCGGGCCACAGTTCGCCGAACGTCGTCCAGGCGGCTGCTCCCACGAGTGCACCACAGTAACCCTGGAGACCATGCCCGATCGACTTCCCAACGACATGCGCCGACGCCGTCGCGATGACCGTCCCGACGACGACGAGAAGTGCCATCGGTATCGAATACACCGCGAAGCCGACGATCATCAGAACGCCGACCATCCAGCTATCCTGCAGATAGATCTGGCTGACTCCGAGTGGCAGGCTTCGCGCGGCGTCAAGGCCTCGTGGCTGGGCAACTGGCGCTGTGTTCATAATTCCTCCAAGGCGTCTGCGGTGGACACGGGATCTAGTAAGTCTTCGGTGAGTGAGCACAATGTGTGGTGACCAGGTTCCGTGCGAACTAACTAGGTTCTACATAAAGCGAGTGGGCATTCGGTCAGGTACTGCTGGGTCATTCGTCTGCAGGATTACTGTTTGCGGAAGTCAATTCGATCCTGGTTGAACCAGCGGCGGCGCAGATGGGCGTCAACATCCAACAGAAGATTCGTGATCACCTCGGTATTATTGCCCAGCACGCGGAGCGCCAGAGCTGGTCCCGGCGCGAGACTCACTCCCACAAGAAGCTCAGGGAAACGCTCGGCAAACTCGCCGATCTCGCGAACGAGATCGGCATCGACCCGGCGGTCCACCGCAAGCAGCGTTCCAACATGGGTGTGGGAATCCAGCCCGCCGAGCCCAGATACATCCATGGCAGAAGGTTCAAGAACCAGCGCATCCACCAGCACCGGGACAGATTGTCCCGGACGTATGACGTCCGTGCGCAGCACGATCTTCTCGTACTCAAAGAGTGAGCCGTCGGGTGCCCAACCGGGTGTCACCACCTCGCCCGCAATGTAGCTTCCCTCCGGGTCCACCTCCACCGTGCTCGTCTGAATATAGACGGCGTCGCGGTAGGCGATGATCTGGTCGGGAATGGACTCGAAGAGGGCGCCCGCACCTACACGGGCGTTCGTATGCTGGCGAACGGGTTGCCCCGCGGTTCGATAGATCTTGGTGGCCGCCTGGGAGGTCAGGAGCATCGAAGCTCCCGGAAGCACGTCCATCTCCATGAGATAGTCGTCCCCCGCTACGTATCCGCCGCCCGGGTTGATGACGGTGTAGCACACCTGACCGGAGGTATCGAGGTAGAGCGGACGCACCACACGCAGGGCTCCCGAATGGAACTGCTCCACGGCCACGCTGCGAGCACCACGAACATCCACCCGCAGGCTCAACTCCCCCATCAGCTCATCCGGCCAGCCCTGCGGGCGAACCAAACGAGGTGCCTGGGCAACACGCGGAACCGGAGATTGGGGTTGTACCTGGCCGGAGGGATGCATCGAGATCTGGGCATAGCCCGTAGGTCGATCTGTCACTGTCATTCCGCCCACCTCGTAGACTCTGGTGAACCTGATGTCACTGGCGCAGATCTTCCATGAGAACGTCGTGACTGAGCCATTCGAGGACCTTGTCCAAACCCTCGTCCGTCTTCAGGTTGGTGAAGCAGAAAGGCTTGTTCCCACGGAAGGCAACGGAATCGGAACGCATCACGTCAAGATCAGCACCCACATAAGGAGCGAGGTCCACCTTGTTGATGATGAAGAGATCCGACTTAATCATGCCCTGACCTGCCTTGCGCGGAATCTTCTCACCCTGGGCCACATCAATGATGTAGATGGAGAAATCCACCAGTTCGGGGCTGAAAGTTGCGGAAAGATTATCCCCACCCGACTCCACGAAGACGATCTCTAGGTCAGGGTGGGCAGTGATGAGGTCACGGACGGCAGCCTCGTTCATTGAGGTATCCTCGCGGATCGCGGTGTGCGGGCACCCGCCGGTCTCTAGACCAACAATACGATCATGCGGGAGCACCGATTGTGCGGCGAGAATCTTGGCGTCCTCGGTGGTGTAGATGTCGTTCGTAACGGCGGCCATCGAGACCTTGCCATCCCACGCACGGGTAATGCGTTCGATTAGCTGAGTCTTGCCCGCTCCCACGGGCCCACCCACGCCAACTCGCAGTGTTCGTGTACTCATTTCATTTCCTCGATTCAGGACATGTACATACGTGCGCGCATTCGTTCATGGCGCATCTGTGCAATTTCCAGGCCCGGTGCGGTTGCACCAAATTCATACGGGTTTAGGCTCGGGATACGCGCCACCGCCGCAGCGATATCCTCACGGACGGCAGCAAGTGCACGCTGCCCGGCATTCTGCCCCAGCGGGATAAGCCGCACCGCGTTCTGGGTGAGGGATGTGGCCACTCCTTGAAGGTGAGCCCCTAGCGCTGCGGAGATCGGCGCACCCAGATCAATCCCCACGAGGGCGATCGCCACCGCCGGATGGCCGTGGCACCTCCGCTCCTCAATGTCCCGGGAGTATTCCTCGACCATGTCGGAGGGGGCGATCATCCGCGCGATAGCCACCATCCGGCCGCCCATGGTGACAGAGGCCTCACGTGACTGACGCGGCAGAATCTGCGCATGGAGCATGTTGTCGACATCGCGAACCACGGTCTGATCCACAAAGCCATCCACCGCAGCCTCGTACAGCAACGTCATAGCGTAGGCATCACTCGTGGTGAGAGACGTGTTGATCATTGCCTGCAGCCATGCAAGGAAGGTGTCGCCATCGGTGACAACCCCGGCATCCACGTAAGTCTCCAGTCCATAGGAATGGCTGAAAGCTCCGGTGGGTGCAGCGGAGTCGCACAGTTGAGCCAGTGGGAGCTGCCATACAGGCAGCTCCCACTGCGCCTGCCCACCAGAGAGCACACTCGTCGTACCAGAGAGCACACTCGACTCGCCACAACTCACGCTCGGCTCAACACAACTCGCATCAGGCAGGTCAGAGCTTACGCCCGGCACCTCACGGCCCTGACTCAACACACCCGAGCCCGCGCTCTGCCCAACAGAGCCCTCACCCACCACGTCAGTGCGTGTGCTCAGCATGATGGAACGGGACCGGCATGGTCATCGTGGTGCGCAGATAACGCACCCCGGCATGATCCAGGTAGTGCTCGGCGGTGTGGTCGTACTGGATCACCATGACGCCGTCGTGCTCTTCCAGTCCAGGAATACTCTCATCAGCCCCCAAGAACTGGGCGGGAAGATGGCGGTTGCCCAACGTGTGGGCCACCACCCCCATC
>RRZT012818234.1_pt1 | contig 12070 bp, 16 predicted proteins | sample 2165551 | NCBI WGS metagenome assembly RRZT01 (sample SAMN10456910, study PRJNA506462) | wastewater metagenome | biome: wastewater; feature: sludge; material: wastewater sludge; isolation source: wastewater sludge with Escherichia coli K12::gfp cells carrying plasmid... | place: USA: Moscow, Idaho... | reverse complement strand
TGAGCCTCACCCGCAAACCCCTCCGCGGCGCCCGCGCCTGCCCAATTTTTAGGCAGGCACGAAAAACCCTTGCAGATAAAACACTTGAAAGCCCCCTTCACAGCTTATCCACAGGCCTGCCCCCCGCCGGCGGGGATAAACCCGGCTTGCCCCGCCTCAGAAACGCCAGCCGCCGTGGCTCCCCGCCACCGCGCCGAGCACCACCAGCAGGCTCGCCGCGAGGAGCACCCGGTGCAGGCGCTGGACGCGGGCCATCAGCGCCTCCGGGTCGCGCTCGGCGAGCCGGGCGAAGAGGCGCGGGAGCACGAAGGGCTCGAGCACGAAGAGCATCAGTGCAAAGAGCGACCACACGGCCACCATCCCGTGCATCCACCACCAGCCCAGCGGGTCGGCAAAGCGCTCCCACGCCCCCAGCCGCCAGGTCAGCCACAGGCCGGAGAGGCCCGCCAGCAGCACCGTCCACCGGGCGATCGGGGCGAAGCGGTGCTCGAGGCGCTCGAAGAGGGCGAGCTGCTCCCGCGGCGCGGCCAGATCGCGGCAGGCGGGCAGCAGCACCAGGGTCACGAAGGCCACCCCGCCGATCCAGATCAGCACCGAGAACACGTGCAGGGCGCGGGCGATGGCGAAGTCGTTGAAACCGGTCATGGATCTTTCCTCTCGAATCGGGGTGCGCGGAAGGCCGCCTCGTTATCCCGCGCCGCCGCGCCACCGACCCAGTGCAGCAGGGGCCCGCGGGGGTTGTCGCGCTGGGTGGTCTCGCAGGCCGCCACGCACAGCCCGCACTGGGTGCAGGTGAACATCGCCCGCTTGATGTTGCGCGGGCGCAGCCGCATCGGGCAGGCGTGATCGCAGGCGCTGTCGCAGCTGGCGCACTCGGCCCCGCGCTCGCGCCGGAAACCCACCACCAGCGCCGCCCGGTTGGCCATCCAGGCCAGGCTCTGGAACACCCCCACCGAGCAGGCAAAGCGGCAGAAGAGATGCCGGGCAAAGAAGAACTCCAGGGCCAGCAGCCCCGTCAACACCGCGATGAACAGCCCCTCGCCGCGGGACGGACGGCCGGCCAGCAGGTCGCCATACACCTGGGCCGGCGGCAACAGGTAGGTCAGGGTGACGACGGCCCACACGAGGGCGCAGCCAACCGCCAGCAGCGCCGCCACCAGCCACCAGCGGCGATCCGGCACGATGGTCCGGCCGTCGGGCCGCCGCAGGGGCAAGGGGCGCGGCTCCCACAGGGTGGGCCGGCCGCCGGCGCGGCGCATGCATTCGTTGATCAGCTCCACCACCCAGAAATGCGGGCACAGCCAGCCGCAGTAGATGCGCCCCCAGCGCCAGGCCGCCCACATCAGCGCACCGCCCAGGGCGAACAGCGGCAGGATCACCCGCCCGAAGATCCGCCCGATCGCCCCCAGGGCGGCCACCTTCGACACGCACAGGAGGTCGTCCAGCCCGGCATGCCACGCGAAGCCCAGCAGCCAGGCATGGCCGGCGGGCAGGTCGTAACGCAGCACGTTGAAGACCGGAGCCAGCACGAAGAACGCGAAGAAGGTGGCCTGGGTCCAGCGGCGCAGGCGCTGGCGGGAGGCCTCCGGCGCGGCGGCCAGCGCGCTGATCGGGATGATCCGCCGGTCCGCCATCAGCGCGGCCCGATGAGGGGAAACCGGAAGGGCTTGCCGGCCAGCGCCCGGGACAGGCCGATGGCGCCGCAGAAGATCAGGGTCGAGTGGCAGGTCGTGAAATAGAGCACCACGACGATCCAGGTCCAGGCCGAGTCGTAGCCGCCGAGCAGGATGATCGCGACGTTGGCCGCCACCAGCAGCCCCCCCGCCCACAGGCTGGCCGCCACGGTCTGGCGCAGGTGGCCGCGGGCGAGCTCCGGCGCCTGGCCCCGCTGCCGCCACCACAGCACCAGCAGCACGAGAAAGCCCAGCCCGGGGATGAGCATCAGGTTGGCGAGGTACAGCGCCTCGGCGATGACCGCGGTGCTTCGGCCCGGGGCGGCAAGATCGGGATCGTCGTTCATGGGCCCCAGCCTAGCCCGCGGCGACGCGCCGGTACTTGACCTGCGGCAAGGCGGCCACCAAGGCGCGCCCTGCCGGGGGCGGGATCAGATCACCTCGAGCAGCTTGCCGCGCAGGTGTTCCGCCTGCCGGCGCCCGTCCCGGGAGCTGACGATGGCGTGATACCACTCGTCGAACAGCAGGCGCATCTCCGCCGGGTTGCGGGCCGCCGCGATGCGGTCCTGCAGCGAGCTGGTGCCCAGTGCACCGACGAAGGCGTTGAGGGTGTTGAGCATGAAGTTGCGGGCCTGCTGCAGGCGCAGCGGGTCGTCGCCGGGCGGGTGCAGGCGGAAGACGCCGGACGGCGGGGCGGCGTCCGGCGGCAGGGGGCTCCCGCCGGCCCCGCTGATCCCGACCATCTCGATGAAGCCATCCTCCTCGAGCAGGCCGAGGGTGTGCTGGAGGTCGTCGTAGTGCAGCATGTTGCGCAGTTCCTCGACCGGGCGCTTGCCATCGACAAAAATCAACACCCGCCGGACCCGCGGGCTGAGCGCACCGGAGCGGGTTTCGATCTCGGCGTGGCCCTTGGTCGTCTTTGCGAAAATGATCGCCATGCTTTCTCCTCGAGGGCGGCAAGCCGCCTGGCGCATGTCACAGGATGGGGACGCGCAGGCGCCGGAAAACCCGGCCGCGTCCCACGAGGGGCGAGGCGCCCGGAGCGGCCCGACAAGCCCGGCCCGCCAGCCTGACAGGCTGTCGTCGCCGGGAATCGCCTGTCACGTCACTCTATCATTCCGGATTATCGCAACACTCATGAGGTTCATCATGCGCAAGACCTTCCTCCTGCCCCTCGTTCTACTCACGCTGGGCAGCGCGACGCCCGCCGTCGCCATCGACGTCGACCTCTCCATCAACGCCCCCGGCGTGTCGCTCTACATCGGCGACCGGGACCGGAGCGGCCGCTACTGGGACGGCGGCCGCTGGCGCGACGAAGCCTGGTGGCGTGACAACTGCCACCGCTACGAAGGGCGCAAGGACTTCCGCGGCCGCTGCGCCCCGCGGGGTCACGACGACCATGACCACGGCCACTGCCCGCCGGGCCAGGCCAAGAAGGGGCGCTGCTAGGCGGTCCCGGGTGTTGCCAGCTGGGCCGCCAGCCGGCGGGCCAGCGCGACCAGCGCCGGGCCATCGGCCAGCCCGTCGATGAAGCGGGCCGGGATGCCGGAGAGGCCCACCTGGGCCCCCACCAGCGCGCCGGCAAGCATGGCCCGGGCGAGGTTCTGCCCGCCGCCATTGACCGCGTGCAGCACCGCCGACTCGAAATCACCGGCAAAGCGGGCGGCGAGGTAGTAGGCCGCCGGGAACTGGTGATACACCGCGCAGGGCATGCCGTACACCAGCGACACCTTCCAGGCCGGCTCGATGCGCACCTCCGGGTCGTGGGCCGCGCGGGCCATGCAGGACGGGCCGAGCAGCGCGTCCGGCGACGGGAAACGCCCCGCCAGGGGCGCCTCGGCCGCACCGGGCGCCGGCGCCTCGAGCCTGCCGCGGGTGACGGTGTGGAAGGGCAGCGCGCCCTGCTTGACCCGCGCCATCAGCTTCGCGGAGATCTCCCCGTCCAGCGGGTGCCCCTCCACCAGCATGCCCAGCACCGCGCAGAAGGCCACCGTCATCGCCACCACGGTGCCGTCGGTCTGGGTGAGCACACAGTTGCGGGTCACCGCGTCGGCGAGGGCGGCCGGGTCGAGGGCGTAGCGCACCGCGATGGCGAGGGTCCGCTCGGCGGCTTCGGTGGTGTCGGCGCTGCCGCCGGCCTGGCCCCACGGCAGGCCGTCCACCACCCGCGCGCGCCACGCCTCGCGGATCGACTGGCTGGTGTAGCCGCCGGGCCCGGCCATCGGCGTGCCGTCGAGCAGCGGAAAGAACTCCTCGTCCATCCGGCGGCAGAAGTCCGCCTCGTCGTAGCCGCCCCGCTCCACCAGCGAGCGCAGGGTCAGGGCCAGCAGCACGCCGGCCTGGGACGGCTGGCCGGCCTTGAGGCCGGCGTGGTAGCGGCCGGGCCGCGGATCGGTGTAGCCGGTGATCCAGTCGCCGTAGTCGGCCCGCAGTTCGTCGAGGTCGTAGTACCAGTGGGGGCCGAGGGCGAGCGCGTCGCCGATGAAGGCGCCCAGCAGGGCACCGGCGGCGCGGTCGTGCAGCCGGGCGGAGGTCGAATCGGGCATGGGCTTTTCTCCGGGCAAAGGGAGTCAGACGGGCGCCGCCGCCGCTTGTTCCATCGCCGTCTCGAAGAACTGCCAGGCCAGGCGCAGGGCATCGGGCCCGCCGGGGTCGGAGAAGGCCTGGCCGGCCGCGCCGCCGCTCCAGGCGTGCCCCAGGCCCTCCACGCGGAGCTGGCGCACGACCAGCCGGCGGCCGCACTTCCAGTCGCGGCGGGCGACACTGCGCCGGCGGCCCCGGCGGATCGCCCCGGCCGTCTCCCGGACCCGGGCCCCCGCGGGGAGCAGGTCCAGCCACAGCGCCACGGCGGCCTCGGTGTTGTCGAAGGCCACTACCGGGTCGCGATCGCCGTGGATCAGCAGCAAGGGCGGCAGGCGACGCCCGGCGAGGCGCAGGGCGATCGCCTCGGCATCGGGGGAGCGGCGGCCGCGCATCGCCTGGCCGGCCTGCAGGGGCGTGCGGGCGCTGGCCGGCGCGGCCCCGGAGTGGCTACCCACCGCGCAGAAGCGCTCCGGGTGACGCAGGGCCAGGGTCAGCGCCATCGCCCCGCCGGCCGACAGGCCGAGGGCAAACAACGGCCCGCCGACCCGGGGGTGGGTCTGCACGACGTGGTCGATGAGGGCGATCAGGGTCTGCGTCTCCAGCCCGACCCGCGCCTCGCTGCCGAACCAGTTCCAGCAGCGCTGGGGGTTGGCGTCCTGGCCCTGCTCGGGCAGCAGCACCGCGAAGCCGTGGGCGCGGGCCACCACGGCCGCGCGGGTAACGGCCGCGAAGGCCGCGCTGTCCTGGGCGCAGCCGTGGAGCAGCACCAGCAGCGGCAAGGGCTTCCTGGCCGTCGCGCCCACCGGGACGAACAGCCGCCAGCGCCGCAGGGCGAGCGGCCCGAGGCCCCAGCGCCCCTCATACCAGCGCCCGCCCGCCACCGCGCCCGGCGCGTCGGTGGGGGTGGCCACCGCCGACAGCACGCGCCCGGCCTGCTCGGCCAGCTTGCCGCCGGCCTCCACGCCCTGGCGGGTCGCCGCCCGGCCGATGCGCGCCGACTGGCGCACGCCGGCCCGGGTGAGTTTGAACAGGGCGGCCAGCACGGGGGACTTGCGACGGCTCATCGGCAGACTCCAGAAATGCAGAAAGGCCCCGAAGGGCCTTTCCGGATCACCTCCGGCGGGAGGTGATCCGCAAACTCTCCGGCGCGTCGCCCCCCGCAGCGGACTGGGGAGCCGGGCTACCGGGCAGGTTCATGTGCCTGTCAGGCAACCTTCAGGGCGGAGGCGGCAGCCTTGGCACCCTTTTCGACGTTCTCGACGGCGACGGCGGTGGCCTTCTCGACGCTGGCCTGGGCGGCGGCGGCAACCTGCTTGGCGGCCTTGGTGGCGCCTTCGTAGGCGGAGCTGGCGTTGGCCAGGGCGGCCTTCACGGCGGCGACGGCGGACTCGGAGCCGGCCGGGGCGTTCTTGAAGAGGGCCTCGACGGCGGTGTCGAAGTTCTGGCCCAGCACGGAGGCTTCGGCTTCAACCAGCTTGGTCAGCTCTTCCTGGGTGTCGGCGCCGATCACGGACAGGCTGCGGCCGTAGGCAACGGACTTCTCGACGGACGGGGTCATGGCGCCGAGGCTGAGGGCGGCCAGGGCCTTCGGGTCCTTGGTGGCCATCACGGCCTTGGAGAAGGCGACGCTGTCGTCGAAGGCGGTGCGGGCGGTGGCCAGGTTCAGGGTGGCAACGCGCTCGGCGGCGGTGAACACGGTGGTCACGAAGGCGGAAGCGGACTTCAGGCCGGCTTCAACGTTGGCCTTGCTGGCGGCGACGATTTGCTCGGGGGTTGCGGTCATGATGATCTCCTCACATGGGGTTGGGGTTGCGATCACCGAAGAAGATTCGGTATGGGTGTTATGTTGCACCGCAACAAAATCAAATGCAAGCGTTTTTTTGTGCGGCGCAGCAAAACTTTTCCAACCCCCATGCCAGCCTCCACATGCCCTCCGCCCGCTAGCCCAGCATGTCGTCCCGCAACTGGCGCAGGCCCTCGGGCATCGCCAGGGTTTCCTTGTCCCAGCCCTCGGCGACGAGCACGTCGTCGAGGCACTTTTCCATCTCGGCGTGCACCACGAGCAGGGACTGCATGATCCGCTCGTGGACACCCAGATCCTCCTTGCGAAGGGTGGTGCAATCGAGCTGATACTGGTACAGCTCCCGCAGGCTGAGGATCTCCTGCGCCACCTGGGCCGGGCAGGCGCACATGCAGATCATGGCCTGCTCGATGATATGGGCGAGCTGTGAACTCTCGAAGACAACGGGTAGTTCCATGGCGGTTCAACCTTTCACGTCGAAGGCGTCGCCGGTGGCGAAGAACTGCCCGCCGGCCACATAGTGGATGCTGCGCTGCTCATCCCCCCCGAAATGCCAGCGCCCCGCGCTGAACACCGCCGGGTCGGCCCAGGCGGCGAGCACCTCGCCGAGGAAGAGGTCGTAGGCCTGCTGGATGTGCGGCTCGGGGATCACCCGGCACTCCAGCCAGCCGATGCAGCCCGCCGGCAGCGGCGCGGCGCCCCGCGCGGCCGGATGGGTCGCGAGCCCCAGGGCCGCGAACTTGTCGCCGTCCCGCCCCGAGCGCGAGCCCACCGCCAGTACCTGGGCGGCGATCGCCCGGCCGGGCACCGCCAGCACGAACTCGCCGGAGGCCTCGATCAGCTCGCGGGTGAAGGTTGTCCTGTCGATCACCACCGCCACCTTGGGCGGGTCGAAATCGAGGGGCATGTTCCAGGCCGCGGCCATCACGTTGCGCCGGCCACCGTGGGCGGACGACACGAGCACCGTGGGGCCGTGGTTGAGGAGGCGGTAGGACTGGGCCAGGGGAACGGGGATCATGGCGGGAATTCGGTGATGGGGAAAGGGATGGAAACCAGTTTAGCCCGCCCGGCCCCGGGCGAGTTCGCGCAGTTCCACCGAGCCGGCGGCCAGGGCCGCGGCAATCGCCTCGATGGCCTTCTCGGGGCGGGCGGCGCCGCACATGAACACGTCCACCGCGGCAAAACCGTGCTCGGGCCAGGTGTGGATGCTGATGTGGGACTCCTGCAGCAGCAGCACGCCGGTGACGCCCAGGCCGGGGCCGAAGGGATGGAAGTGGCCTCCGACCGGGGTCGCGCCGGCGGCGTCGGCGGCGGCGCGCAGCAGGATCTCGATGGCCGCCGGGTCGGCCAGGCGGCCGGGCGCGACGCCGTGGAAATCGGCCAGCAGGTGACGGCCGCGGGGCTGGAAGGCGCTCACTTGTGCCCGCCCCCGCCCGACGACCAGCCTCCCCCGCCGGACGAGCCGCTGCTGCCCCAGCTGCGGCTGGAGCCGCCGCTGCGGTCGGTGACGTGCTCCAGGTTGAGGAGGGTCACGAAGACCAGCACGATGAAGGCGACGAAGATGTAAAACCCGCGGGACATGGCTCAGTTGTCCATCCAGTCGGTGAACACCGGCACCCACAGCACGCCGATGGCGATCAGGATCAGCACCCAGCTGAAGAGCCCGCCGACCAGCGCGATGGGCACGTTGGTGAGCAGCACGAGGCCGGTGAACACCCAGGCCGGCGCGCGCAGCGCGACCCGGTCGGGCTGGCCGGCGATCCGCGTGCCGATCTCCGGTGCCGCCGCGGCGAGCTTGCCGCCCTTGTCGAACCAGCCGTCCACAGTGCTCGCCGGCACCCGCTGGGCCAGGCTCCAGCCGAGCTCCGACGGGCTGCGCTCGCTGGTGAGCATGCCGCGGCTGCCCCGGTAGTCGGTGAGGCTCACCTTGTCGCCCACCTTGACCTGCCAGTTGAAGGCCCCGGCAGCGTGGATCACTTCGGCGCCGTAGGCCCGCAGCCGCGTGAAGGCGGCGCCGTCGAGGCGCACCGCGCTGGCCGAGACCGCCTCGGGCCATGTGTCGAGCACCTTCACCCTGTCCCAGCCGTCGGCGGACTCCACCAGCCACAAGAAGCCCTGCCGCTCGCTGTAGAGCAGGTATTCGGTCCACTCGTCGGCGCCGCCCTGTGCCCGGCAGCGCAGCAGGCCGATGAGCAGCCAGCGGATGCCGTCGATGCGGGCCGCGTCGCCCAGGGCGAGGCTGGTTTGCAGCCGGGCCTCGCGGCGGGCGCCCTCGAGGGCCAGCGCCGTGCCGCCGCCGGCATCGACGCGGGTGGCACAGGCCGGGCAGTGGAGCTGCTCGGCGACCCCCGGATGCCAGGCGATCGAGGCGCCGCAGGCCGGACAGGCCAGCGCCTCGGCAGCGCCCTTCAGGTGGCCGGCGCTGCGGGCGATCTCATCGGGCTCGCGCAGCAGCTGGCATTTGAGGTCGGCCAGCGTCACCGCCTTGCCCACGTAGCAGCGCGGCGGGCTGCCGTCGGAGTAATCGAGGGTCAGGAAACGGTGCGACTGCCGGTAGTCGGCCACCGTCGCCTCCCAGCCGGTGGCGACCCGGAACGGCAGCTCCCCCTCGCCGCCACAGCAGCGGGCCCGGCGCAGGTCGGCGGCGATGTAGTCGACACCGTCGTGCCGATAGTGGCCGCCGGGCACCAGCTGGTCGAAGGGCGGCGCGTCGTCGGCGAGGCCGGCGTCGAGGGTGAGCGCGTACTGGCCGGAGGCATCCGACAGCCAGCCGGCGCCGCCGTCGTCGAAGCCGACATACCACTCATTCCAGAAGCCGGCGCCATAACGCAGCTGGATGCGCCCGATCACCGTGAAGGCGCGGCCGGAATAGACGCCGGAGACGCCGACCCGCAGCGGCGAGTAGTCCTCGAGCACCGCCGACATCTTGCCTACGTCGCGCACCGCGTCGGCCTCCCGCAGCAGGGTGCTGTGGCAGTACTCGCAGACGGCGATCGCCGAGGTGGCCGAGCGGAAGGCCACCTCGGCGCCGCAGGACGGGCAGGCGAGCTTGAACATGCTCAGGCCGGGCCCAGGCAGGCCCGTGGCGGGCGGTGCGGTGCCGGCACGCTCAACCGATCAGCTTCTTGATGATCTCGGCCTTGGCCGAGTCGTAGTCGGCCTGGGTCACCAGGCCCTTGTCGAGCAGGGCCTTGAGCTTGGCGAGGCGGGCTTCCGGGTCGTCGGCCGTCGGGGCAGGCGCCGACGCCACGGGAGCCGACCCAGCAGCCGGCGCCGGGCTGCCGCGCAGCGCGTCCATCATCACCTGCCCCATGCCCACGCCCGCGGCGAGACCGGCGCCGACGCCGGCCAGGCCGCCCTCGTTCCGGGCCGCCAGCGGAACCGCCTGGGCCACCTGGAAGCGGGTGTAGTCGCCCAGGTCGCCGACCATGCCCATCGAGATGCGCGCATCGATGGCCTTCTGCAGTTCGTCGGGCAGCGAGACGCTCTCGACGGCGAAGTTGTCCAGCGCCAGGCCGTAACGCTCGAAGGTGGACGTCATCGCCGCCCGCATCCGGTCGGACAGCAGGATCTGGTTGGCAGCCATGTCCACAAACGGCACGTCGGCGCCGCCCAGGGTGGCGCTCATCGTGGTGACGATGAGGTTGCGCAGCTGCTGCTCCAGCTCGTCCACCGTGTAGCGCTCGCGGGTGCCGCTGATCTCGGTGAAGAAGCTGCGCGGGTCGGCCAGCTTGTAGGAGTACATGCCGAAGGCGCGCAGGCGCACCATCCCGAAATCCTTGTCACGGATCGTGACCGGTTGCGGCGTGCCCCACTTGCGGCCGAGCTGCAGGCGGGTGCTGAAGAAATACACGTCCGACTTGAAGGGCGACTCGAACAGCTTGTCCCAGTTTTTAAGGTTGGTGAGCAGCGGGATGGTCTGGGTGGTGAGGGTGTAGCGGCCCGGCCCGAACACGTCGGCCACCCGGCCCTCATTCACGAACACCGCCATCTGCGACTCGCGCACCGTGAGGCTGGCGCCGTACTGGATCTCGAAGTCTTCCATCGGGTAGCGCCAGGCCAGCGTACCGTCGGAGTCCTCGTTCCACTGGATGACGTCGATGAACTGCTTCTTGATGAAAGCGCCGAGACTCATGGGTGCTCCTGATGTTGTTTATCCAGATAACGGGCGAGCGCCAGCCCACTGTAGCCGCAGCTGCGGGCCATGGCGATTTCGAGCATCTCGTCGCCCATCAAGGCACCGCAACCCGGGCATTTGTCCCAGTGCGGCATGGCCTGACAGGTGGGCTCGCGGGCCTTGCGGATCTCCCAGTCGTAGCCGCAGGCCGGGCAGGCCGCCTGGGGCGGCGGATTGCGGCGAGTGAGGAACAGCTGGACGTAGATCGCGACCAGCAGACCGGCCACCACGGAGACCCACAGCTTGGACCCTGGCTCCGCACCACCGTCCGGCTCGAAGACGACCCACAAAAAGCCCGCCAGCATGCCGCCGAGGACGCCCGCCAGCAGGGCCCGGTTGCCCCGCGCTTCGTTGCGCCACGCCAGCGCCTTGGCCTCGATTGCCTGGCGCGCGTAGTCGGCGTCGACCGGCGGGATCACGACATGCACGCTGCGTTAACAATGCCCACCACCAGCGCCACGGTGCCGGCGAAGGCCCCCGCCGCGACGTTGTTGCCGGCGAGCTGGTCGGGCAGCGCGGGCAGCAGCCGGGCCAGCAGCGCGTAGGTGAGCACCTGGGTGGCGAGGCCGGCCCCACCCCACAGCACGAACATGGGGTAGCTGTCGTTGTGCAGGATGCTGGAGGCCACCGTGAGCGAGAAGCCGAGGGTCGCCCCGCCAAACGACAGGGCCGGCGCGACGATGCCCTGGCGGATCAGGGCACGCTCGCAGAAGGGTGTCACGCGCAGGTAGATGGCGGCGAACAGGGCCACCATCGCCAGGCCGGAGAGCAGGTGGATCAGGTAATTGTAGAAGGCTTCCATCGCGGTTTTCCCCGGTGACCGGGCCGTCATTTAGCCAGCTTTGCCTGTGCCGGGCAAGCGCATTCCGGGTACAGTCGGGCCCATGTCACCCCCCGCCCCCGGCCTCCGGCCCGCCCGCTTCCCCGACCGGCTGCTGATCCTCTCCGTCTTCGTCGTCGCCTCCTGCGGGCTCGCCTACGAGCTGATCGCCGGGGCGCTGTCGAGCTACCTGCTGGGCGACTCGGTACTGCAGTTCTCGTCGATCATCGGCTGCTACCTGTTCGCGATGGGAGTGGGCTCGCACCTTTCAAAGTATGGGGACGACCGCGACGTGCTGGCCCGCTTCATCGACATCGAGCTGCTGGTGGGGCTGCTCGGCGGGCTGTCGGCGACCCTGCTGTTCCTGCTCTTCGCGTGGATGTCGGCGCCCTTCCGCAGCGCGCTGTATGCGCTGGTGTTTGCGCTGGGGGTGCTGGTGGGCATGGAGATCCCGCTGGTGATGCGGGTGCTCAACGCCCGCCAGGCCAGCTTCAGCGAGCTGGTGAGCCGGGTGCTCACCTTCGACTACCTGGGCGCGCTGGCGGTGTCGCTGCTGTTCCCGCTGGTGCTGGCACCCAAGCTGGGGCTGTCGCGCACGGGTTTTCTGTTCGGCATGGCCAATGTGGCGGTGGCGCTGTGGACGCTGTGGCATTACCGCGCCGAGATCCCCGGCCTGCGGCCCCGCCTGTTGCGCGGGGTGCTGGTGATGGCCTTCCTGGCCGCCGGGCTGGCCGGCTCCGACCGGCTCACCCGCTGGGCCGAGAAGGGCCTGTTCGGCGACGAGGTGATCTTCGCCACCACCACGCCCTACCAGCGCCTGGTCGTCACCCGCTGGAAGGACGACACCCGGCTCTACATCAACGGCAACCTGCAGTTCTCCAGCCGCGACGAGCACCGCTACCACGAGGCCCTGGTGCACCCCGCGCTGCAGAGCCTGCCCTGGGCCCGCCGGGCGCTGGTGCTGGGCGGCGGCGACGGGCTGGCGGTGCGCGAGATCCTGCGCCACGCCAACATCC
>RRZT012517353.1_pt1 | contig 12072 bp, 10 predicted proteins | sample 2165551 | NCBI WGS metagenome assembly RRZT01 (sample SAMN10456910, study PRJNA506462) | wastewater metagenome | biome: wastewater; feature: sludge; material: wastewater sludge; isolation source: wastewater sludge with Escherichia coli K12::gfp cells carrying plasmid... | place: USA: Moscow, Idaho... | reverse complement strand
TCCACAGATCGGACGAGGGGCGATGTACCCGCCGTTCAGCGCAACTTCGGACTCACCTGCCCCGGGGAACTGCAGCCGTCTGCGCGGGAGCCATCGCGACCCAGCGCCGGGCGTAGTCGAGCAGGTAGGGCCGCCTGGTCCGGTGATTCAGCGACATCAATTCGGCGACATGCGCCTGGTGGTAGCCGTAGTGCAGGTTGCGCCCGGTCAGTCGTTCGGGAACGACAAACTGACGCGCGGTGGCGGAGAGAGTCACGACCGTGACAGGACGCCAACGGCCCTGCGCGTACGCCTCCAGCGTCGCCGTCCCTGCGCCCGACATCGCGATTCTGCTCGTGGGCGTACGCCACACGAACAGATCCCAGGCGGGATCGCTGTTGACCTGAACGAACGTTCCATGACCCATCCCATCGCCGAGAGTTGGACTTACTCAAGCAGCTCTGGGGTGAATGTGCGGCTCGTTTGGTGTGCATTCCCCAGCGAACACAAATGGCGCACGTGCGCACCTGGTGCGCGGATGCCGGTCCAGCCATCGGGATGTGCCGCCTGTCTCGGGCACCGGATCACCGAACACCGTCAACCGACGTCACCCCGGCGGGGAGTTGCCCAGAGTGCCCCCCGTCCCCCTAGAGTGCGGTGCACACCAGCCGCCACCGTGGCCGGTGCGATCAACGCCGACGCATCGACAGGGATCCTGTGACAGCACCAGCCGGCCTCGACGGCCACCCCCTCCGCACCCGACGCCGCACAGGTAAGACCCTCACGTGGGTTGTGCTGGGCGCCGTTCTGTTCGCCGGATGCAGCGCCCCGGCGCCGACCGACCCGGGCGCCCATCGCGGCGGCGAGGCCAACCTCCGCCTGCCCGACCTGGCGTCCGCCACGTTCTTCGGTGGAGTCGACGGCCGCACGCTGCTGATGCTGGGCGTGCTGATCAGCTTGGTCGGTATGGCGTTCGGGCTCGTCACATTCCTGGGCCTGCGCAAGCTTCCGGTGCATCAGGCGATGCGCGAGGTGTCCGAGTTGATTTACGAGACCTGCAAGGCGTACCTGCTGCAGCAGGGCCGGTTCCTCCTGATGCTGTGGGTGTTCACCGCAGCGGTGATCTTCGTCTACTTCAAGTTCCTCACCGGTACCGGCTGGGGTCAGGTCGCGATCATCCTCGCCTTCTCACTGCTGGGTATGGCCGGCAGCTACGGCATCGCGTGGTTCGGCATCCGCGTCAACACCTTCGCCAACAGCCGCACCGCCTTCGCGTCGCTGCGGGGGCGTCCGTACCAGGTGCACCACATTCCGCTGCGGGCCGGCATGAGCATCGGCACCGTGCTGATCAGCCTCGAGCTGTTCATGCTGCTGATGATCCTGCTCGCGCTGCCCGGCGAGATCGCCGGATCGTGCTTCATCGGCTTCGCCATCGGCGAGTCGCTCGGGGCGTCCGCGCTGCGCATCGCCGGCGGCATCTTCACCAAGATCGCCGACATCGGCTCCGACCTGATGAAGATCGCCTTCAAGATCAAGGAGGACGACGCCCGCAACCCCGGCGTCATCGCCGACTGCGTCGGCGACAACGCCGGCGACTCCGTCGGCCCCTCGGCCGACGGCTTCGAAACCTACGGCGTCACCAGCGTGGCGCTGGTCACCTTCATCATGTTGGCGGTGAACCCGACCGTGATCGCCGCCGATCGGGTGTCCACGACCCAGGCGACGTTGCTAACCTGGCTGTTCTTCGTCAGCGCCACGATGATCGGCACGTCGCTGCTGTCCTACTGGATCAGCTCGACCATCACCCGTCGCCTGCACAACGACGCCGACCACATCGACTTCGAGCGCCCCCTCACCGAACTGGTCTGGATCACCTCGCTGCTGTCCATCGCCGCCACCTTCGCCATCTCGTACCTGCTGATCCCCGACCTCGGCGACGGGACGCTGTGGTGGAAGCTGTCCGCGATCATGTCGTGCGGCACCCTCGCCGGTGCCCTCATTCCGGAACTGGTCAAGGTGTTCACCTCGGTCAAGAGCCGCCATGTCGAAGAGGTCGTCAAGAGCTCACACCGCGGCGGGGCGTCGCTGAACATCCTGTCGGGCCTCGTCGCCGGCAACTTCTCCGGCCTCTGGCTGGGCCTGGCCATCGTCGGCCTGATGACGGTGGCCTACCTGATGTCGCTCACCGGTCTGGGCGCCCTGATGGTCGCCCCCGGCGTGTTCGCGTTCGGTCTGGTCGCGTTCGGCTTCCTCGCGATGGGCCCGGTCACCATCGCCGTCGACTCCTACGGTCCTGTCACCGACAACGCCCAGTCGATCTACGAGCTGTCGACGATCGAGGACATCCCGGGCGTGGACGCCGAGATCAGCAAGGACTTCGGCTTCGACGTGCAGTGGGACCGCGCCAAGCATCTCCTCGAGCTGAACGACGGTGCCGGCAACACCTTCAAGGCCACCGCGAAGCCGGTGCTGATCGGCACCGCCGTGGTCGGCGCCACCACGATGATCTTCTCGATCATGATGGGCCTCACGTCGGGCATGACGGCCAACATCGACAAGCTCTCGCTGCTGTACGCCCCGTTCCTGCTGGGCCTGATCACCGGCGGCGCCGTCATCCACTGGTTCGCCGGGGCGTCCATCCAGGCGGTCACGACGGGCTCGTTCCGGGCGGTCGGCTTCATCCAGGACAACATCCACCTCGACGACGGCGCGGCCAAGGCGTCGGTCGACGACTCCCGCCGCGTCGTTGAGATCTGCACCCAGTACGCCCAGAAGGGCATGTTCAACATTTTCCTCGGCATCTTCTTCGCCACCCTCGCGTTTGCGTTCGCCGACCCGTACTTCTTCATCGGCTACCTCATCTCGATCGCGATCGTCGGCCTCTACCAGGCCATCTTCATGGCCAACGCCGGCGGCGCCTGGGACAACGCGAAGAAGATCGTCGAGGTCGACCTGGACGCCAAGGGCACGGCCCTGCACGACGCGTCGGTCGTGGGCGACACGGTCGGCGACCCCTACAAGGACACCAGCTCGGTCGCCCTCAACCCCGTGATCAAGTTCACCACCCTGTTCGGGCTGCTCGCCGTCGAGCTCGCGGTCTCACTCCGCGCGTCCGCCGCGCACGACCTGGTGCTGATCCTCAGCGGGGTGTCGTTCGCGATCGCGGCGTTCTTCATGTGGCGTTCGTTCTACCAGATGCGCATCGACGCCCCCATGCTGACCGCCGCCGACCTTGCGCAGGAGCCTGCCCACCAGTAGCGTCGAGAATCTCTGGGCCGCCGAAACGCGGAATCGGGTAGGAACCGTCCCCGGAAGTGCTCGACTGAAGCCACCCAATGCCAGCTCTTGGCACACCGAAAGGAAATCAATGAAGAAGTCCGTCACCTGGAGCGCCGTTGCTGCCGTCTCCGCGTTCGCCCTCGTGGCTTGCAGCCCCGGCACCACCTCGACGCCGGCCGCCAGCCCGAACGCCAGCACCCCGGCACCGCAGATGAGCGGCACGCTCACCGTGTGGGCTGACGCCAACCGTTCACCGGTCCTCAAGACTCTCGCCGAGCAGTTCAAGGCCGACACCGGGGTCACCGTGAACATCGTGGTCAAGGACAACGGCAAGATCCGCGACGAGTTCATCACCGCGGCCCCGACCGGGAAGGGTCCTGACGTCGTCTTCGGCGCGCACGACTGGACCGGCAAGTTCGTCCAGAACGGCGTCATCGCTCCCGTCGAGCTGGGCGCCACCGCGAGCCAGTTTGAAGACGTCACCGTCAAGGCGTTCACCTACGAGGGCAAGGTCTACGGCGTGCCGTACGCCGTCGAGAACATCGCTCTCGTCCGCAACACCGCTCTCGCGCCCGACGCCCCCACGAGCTGGGACGACCTCGTCGCCAAGGGCAAGGCCGCCGTCTCCTCCGGCAAGGCCAAGTACCCGCTCCTGCTCCAGCAGGACGCCGTGCAGGGCGACGCGTACCACATGTACCCGCTGCAGGCCTCGTTCGGTGCCCCGGTGTTCGCCACCGCGGCCGACGGCTCGGTCGACGCCTCCAAGGTCGCCATGGGTGGTGAGCCCGGCGCCAAGTTCGCCGCCTTCCTGGGCCAGCTCGGCAAGGACAAGCTGATCAACCTCAGCATCACGGCCGACATCGCCAAGGAGCAGTTCAGCAAGGGCGCCTCGCCGTACATCGTCACCGGCCCGTGGAACCTGGCCGACTTCAAGAAGGCCGGCGTGAAGTACGCCGTCTCCGAGATCCCCTCGGCTGGCGGCCAGCCGGCGACGCCGTTCGTCGGCGTCCAGGGCGCCTTCGTGTCGGCGAAGTCCAGCAACGGCGTCGCGGCCAACAAGCTGCTCGTCGAGTACCTCGGTGCCGAGAAGGTGCAGACCGAGCTGTTCAAGGTCGGCAACCGCGCTCCGGCCAACAAGGCCGCGTTCGAGGCCGCCAAGGCGGACGCCGACGTGGCCGGTTTCGGCGCCGTGGGCGCCAAGGGCACCCCGATGCCGAACGTCCCCGCCATGGACGGCGTCTGGACCGACTGGGGCAAGGCTCAGGTGGCCATCCTGAAGGGCGCCGCCGACCCTGCCGCAGTGTGGCAGGCTGCGGTCGACGCCATCCAGAAGAAGATCGCCTGATCCAACTCCAGCGAGCGTGGGTCCGGGCCGTTCGCCCGGACCCACGTCCGCCCCTGACAGGAGCACCATGACAGACACCGAGGTCCGCCGCAGGGACGCGGCTGCAACCCGAGCCAACCGAAATTTCTCCGACAGTCTCGCCGCCACCCTCACCAAGATCATCCTGCTCGGCCTAGTTGATGCGGCCGCCATCTTCGCCATCCTCGTCCTCCTCGCCGAGAAGGACTGGCTGCTGCTCTCCGTCGTGGCACTGGCCACGATCGCCGTGAACGTCATCTATCTCGTTCCCGACAAGTTCCTCCCCGCCAAGTACCTGACCCCCGGCCTCATCTTCTTGCTGATTTTCCAGGTCTTCGTGGTCGCGTACAGCATCTTCATCGGCTTCACCAACTACTCCGATGGCCATATCAGCACCAAGGGCGACGCGATCGCGTCGATCCAGCAGTACAACCAGGTGCAGGTGCCCAACTCCCCGACCTACCCGGCCGCCGTGGCGGTCAAGGACGGTTCGACCACGCCACTGTGGCTCATCGTTCAGGATCCCGAGACCAAGCAGGGCATGGCCGGCAACAATGACCAGCCGCTGCAGAAAGTCGACGGGTTGGAGTTGACCTCCCTCGGCGGTGTGAAGTCGGCGCCGGGCTTCCGCATCCTGCAGCTCGGTGAGCTGAACTCGCGCAGCGCCGACGTACGAGCGCTCTCCGTACCGTTCAGCGACAACCCCGAAGACGGAACCCTCCGGACCGACTTCGGCTCGTTCGCCGTCCGCTACACGACCGCGCTCACGTACGACGCTCAGGCCGACACCTTCACGAACAAGGCCGACGGCACCGTGTACCGCGACAACGGTCGCGGGTCCTTTGTCGCCGAGAACGGCACCCAGCTTCAGCCGGGCTGGCGCGTCAACGTCGGCTTCGAGAACTTCGTGAAGGCGGTCACCAACGACGCGATCCGCGGTCCGCTGATCGCGGTGACACTGTGGACGTTCGGCTTCGCCATCCTGTCGGTGTTGACCACCTTCGTCCTGGGCCTCGCCATGGCCATCCTGCTCAACGACAAGCGGATCAAGGGACTCAAGGTGTACCGGACCCTGATGATCCTGCCGTACGCCTTCCCGGGCTTCCTGTCGGCGCTGATCTGGTCGGGACTGCTCAACCAGGAGTTCGGCTACGTCAACCAGGTGATGCTGAACGGCGCCATGATTCCATGGCTCACCGACCCGTTCTGGGGCAAGGTGTCGATCCTGATGGTCAACCTCTGGTTGGGCTACCCGTACATGTTCCTGGTGGCGACCGGCGCACTCCAGTCCATCCCGGACGAGGCGCTGGAGGCCGCCCGCGTGGACGGGGCCACGACGTGGCAGATCTTCACCAACATCAAGTTGCCGCTGTTGATGATTCCCTTGGCGCCGCTGCTGATCAGTTCGTTCGCCTTCAACTTCAACAACTTCAACCTGATCTACATGCTCACCAAGGGCGGTCCGGACTTCTACGGCGCCGGCGTCAATGCCGGTCACACCGACATCCTGATCACCATGGTGTACAAGATCGCGTTCGACGGTGTCGCCCGCGACTACGGTCTGGCGAGCGCCTTCGCCATCTTGATCTTCATCATCGTCGGCGTCATCTCGTACATCGGGTTCCGGCAGACCAAGACCCTGGAGGAGTTGAACTGATGTCCACCGTCGAAACTCTCCCCGGCCAGCCGAAGATGTCGGCCGGCCGCTGGATCACCCAGATCGGGCTCAAGCACCTGCTCGCCTGGATCGCCGTCGTCTATGCCGCCTTCCCGCTCGCGTACGTCCTGTCGGCATCGCTCAACCCGAGCGGCTCGCTGACCGGGTCCAACGACCTGTTCAGCGTGTTCAGCCTGCAGAACTACCAGCAGCTGTTCAACATGCCTGAGCGGCCCTACGCGAACTGGTTCGTCAACACGCTCGTGATCGGCCTGGTTGTGGCCATCGGCACCGTGTTCATGGGGGCCCTGGCCGCGTATGCGTTCTCGCGCATGCGCTTCTCCGGACGCCGCTTCGGACTGATGTCGCTGCTGCTGGTGCAGATGTTCCCGCAGCTGCTGGCGATGGTGGCCATCTTCCTGCTGCTCATCGCGTTGGGAGACATCTTCCCGTTCATGGGCATCGGCTCACCGGTCGCCCTTGTCATGGTGTACCTCGGCGGGGCCCTGGGCGTGAACACGTGGCTGATGTACGGCTTCTTCAACACGGTGCCCGTCTCGCTCGACGAGGCGGCCCGGGTCGACGGCGCGGGTCACGCGCGGATCTTCTTCACGATCATCCTGCGGCTCGTGGCCCCGATCCTCGCCGTGGTGGGTCTGCTGTCGTTCATCGGCACGACCAACGAGTTCGTGTTGGCGTCCATCATCCTCACCACGCCGGAGTCCCAGACGCTCGCCGTCGGCCTCTACGCGATGGTGTCGGAGCAGACCAGCACCTACTGGCCGATCTTCTGCGCCGGCGCAGTCCTGGCCGCCATCCCCGTGATGGCGCTGTTCCTGTACCTGCAGAAGTACATCGTCTCCGGCCTGACGGCTGGCGCCGTCAAGTAGTCACGCGCGATGATGGCGAGGCGCCCTCCGGTTGCGGGGGGCGCCTCGCCTGCGTTGTGAGCAAGGAGGCCGCATGATTCCCCGCATCCACGTGGTCGGCGGCGGAGTCGCCGGACTGACGCTGGCGGCCCTGCTCGACGTCGGACGCTTCGACGTGACCCTCTACGAGCCGCGTCCCGAACCGCCCGCGATCCGCACCGGCCTCGGCATGTGGCCGGGCGCCCTGGCCGCCCTCGACCGCGCCTCGCTGGCCACCGGTGGCACGCTCGGCAACCGGGTCCGCCGGCTGGGGCACCACGTCGACGGCGGCAGCCTGTGCGACGCGTCCGGGACACCTCTGCTCTCGGCCCCCGCCAACCTCGTCATGATCGCCCGCGACGACCTGCAGCGGGCACTCACGGCGGCCATCCCCGACGGCGTCAAGCGCGTGACGGCGTCGGTCGCTGACCCGACGAGTCTGCGCGGCGAGCTGGTGGTCGGCGCTGACGGCGTCCACAGCACGGTGCGCCGCACCACCTTCGGACGCGGCACCGCCAGCCGGCCCACCGAGTGGCTCGTGGTCCGCGGCGTCAGCGAGGTCGAGACGACCGGAACCACCGAATACTGGGGACACGGTGCGCTGCTCGGACGCCTCACCCTCGGCCCCGGCCTCACCTACTGGTACACCGCCACCCGCTCGATGCTCGGTCCACGCACGGTCGAGGTGCCCCAGGCACTCGCCGAGGTCACCCCCACCCTCGACCAGTTCGGCGAGGCGGCCGCCTTCATCGGCGAGGTCGACCCGGCGCATGTCCTGGCGCAGCGGGTGTGGCTCGGCCCGACTCTGCGACGATACGCGCGCGGCACGACGGTTCTCGTGGGCGACGCCGCGCACGCCATGACACCCAACCTCGGACGCGGTGCCTGCGAATCCATCCTCGACGCGGCGCGGTTGGCGTCCGAGTTGAACGACGCCATGTCGAGTGCCGAGGGCATCACCCGCGCCGTCCGCCGCTACCAGGTGGCCCGCTACGCACCCAGCCAAGCCGCACGTGCGGCATCCAGTGCCCTCATGCACGCAGTGCTGACCGAGGGCAGCACCGCGGCGACCCGCGATCGCATTCTGGGCGTCGCCGGCCGCGGGGTACGCCTGTTGGATTCGGTCTCGGGACGGCGAGGCCGGGGTTAGACTGACGGCCGTGCTGACCGACCCCGCCCTTCTCATCGACGGATTGACTCTGTCGCTGGGCGGTCGCACCATCCTCGACTCCCTCACGCTGCGCGCCGAACGGGGCGCGATCACGGCCCTGCTCGGCAGCAACGGAGCAGGCAAGACGACCACCGTCCGGATCTGCACCGGGCTGTTGGCGCCCGACTCGGGCACGGTCCGCGTGCTGGGTGAGGCGCCGGGCAGCGTCGGCGTCCTGCCGCGCGTCGGCCTGATGCCGCAGTCCACGGGCGCCTGGTCGGGCGTCCGGGCCGCCGAACTGCTCACCTACCTGGCCAGCCTGTACGCCAACCCGCTGGCGGTGCCCGAGCTGATGGAGGCGCTGCGCATCTCGGACGCGGGCCGAACCCCGTACCGGCGCCTGTCCGGCGGACAGCAGCAGGCCGTGACCCTCGCCGGCTCCCTGATCGGACGCCCCGAGCTCGTCTTCCTCGACGAACCCACCGCCGGCATGGATCCGCATCTGCGCCGCAACACCTGGGAGCTGCTGCGTACCCTGCGCGACGCCGGCGTCTCGGTGCTGCTCACCACCCACGGTATGGACGAGGCCGCCGCGCTCGCCGACCACGTCTGGATCATGGACGCCGGCCGCGTCGTCGTCGACGGCACCGTCGCCGACCTCACCGGTGACGGGTCGCTCGAGGACGCCTTCCTGCGCCACACCTCAGGCGACCGTCCATGAGCCTCGACTTCTCTCCCGCCGGTGTCGCCGCTCCCCGGGCGATCCGCATCCGCAACCACGCCGCCATCGAGGCGTCCCTGACGATCCGCAACGGGGAACAGCTGCTGCTGGCCCTGGTGATCCCAATCGGGCTGCTGATCGGCGGCCGGCTGCTGGGGGGACGCATGGGCGTCGACCCGGTCGCCTTCCCCGCCTCCGTCCTGGCGCTCGGCCTGTGGTCGACCTCGTTCACCTCCGTGGCGATCGCCACGGGCTTCGAACGCCGCTACGGCGTCCTCGAGCGACTCGCCGCGACGCCGTTGACGCGCGGCGACCTGATCGCCGGCAAGGCGTCGGCGACGGCCGCGCTGGCGCTCGGCCAGGCCATGGTGCTCGCGTTCGTCGCGTGGGTGACGGGCTGGCGTCCGACGCTCGCCCCGGGACCGACGCTGCTCGCCCTGCTCGGCTCCACCCTGGCGCTGGTCACCTTCGCGAGTTGGGCGCTCGCCCTGGCCGGACGCCTCCGCGCCGAGGCGACCCTCGCTCTGGCGAACCTCGTGTATCTGGCAGGGGCGGTGTCTGGAATCGTGCTTCCTGTGTCGTCCTACCCGCCGCCCGTGGCCGCAGTGCTGCAGTTCTTGCCGACATCAGCCCTCGGCGAACTGCTGCGGGCAGCGGCCGCTGGCACCATCGCGCCGCTCGCCCTGCCGGTCCTGGTCCTGTGGGCCGGGCCTTCGCTCCTCCTCGCCCGGAAGGCCTTCCAATGGACCTCGTGATAACCACCACCCTGCGCCGATGGGCGGTCGCCAACCTGATCGGCAACATGGTGATCATCTGGACCGGGGCGCTGGTGCGACTCACGAAGTCGGGCCTCGGTTGCCCGACCTGGCCGCAGTGCGAGCCGGGCAGCTACGTGCCGCTGCCCGAGTCGGGCCTGCACGGGGTCATCGAGTTCGGCAACCGCCTGCTCACGTTCGTGCTGGCCGCGATCGCGCTCGGCACCTTCCTCGTCGCCCGGCGCGCGGTGCGCGAAGCTGCGGTTCCTTCCCGGACGCAGTGGCTGGCCTTCGGCGTCGGTCTCGGCATCATCGCCCAGGCCGTCATCGGCGGTATCTCGGTGCGCATGCAGCTCAATCCCTGGGTGGTGGGCCTGCACATGGTGGTGTCGGTCGGCCTGATGCTGCTGTGCCTCGAGATCATCCACGTCACCGGGGTGGCGCCGATCGCGGCGTCCAAACGGCTCCGGGCGCTGACGACCACGGTGTTCACGCTCGGCATGGTGACCATCGCACTCGGCGTCCTGGTCACCGGCGCCGGCCCACACTCCGGCGACGGCGCCGCACAACGCAACGGCTTCTCACCTGAATGGACGGCCAAGCTGCACGCCTGGTCGGTGTGGGCCGTCGTCGCGCTCACCGTGCTGGGCGTGGTGTGGGCGTGGTCGGACGCCGCCCTGCGGCGCCTCTGGCTCACGCTGCTGGCCACCGAACTGCTGCAGGGTGTGATCGGCTACGTGCAGTACTTCACCCACCTGCCGGTGGTGATGGTGCTGGTGCACATGGTGGGCACCACCCTCTTCGTGGTCGCGCTGGCCCACCTGTGGCGAGTCACCGGACGAGCTCAGAGCACCAGTGCGTCAACGGCGGCCGTGATGAACACGATCGCGAGGTAGCTGTTCGACCAGTGGAACAGCCGCATGGGCTGCAGCGCGGCGTCCGACAGGCCGGCACGCGCACGGCGCAGCAGTGTGACCGACTCGACGATCAACCACGCACCTGCGGCTGCCGCGACGGTCGGGTAGAGCCACCCCGTCGGGGTCACCGGCCACAGCACCAGGCTGACCGCCACGGTGACCATCGAGTAGATCAGGATGCGCCAGGCCACGAACGGGGCGTCCTTCACCACCGGCAGCATCGGCACGTCGACGCCGGCGTAGTCGTCGCGGTAACGCAGGCCGAGCGCCCAGGTGTGCGGCGGCGTCCAGAAGAACACGATCAGGAACAGGACCAGCGGCGGCCACGCGAGCGAGCCTGTCACGGCGGTCCAGCCGATCAGGGGTGGAAAGCAACCGGCGATGCCGCCCCACACGATGTTCTGGGAGGTGCGCCGCTTCAGCCCGAGCGTGTAGACGAACACGTAGTAGAGAATCGCAAGCACCGACAGACCGGCCGACAGCCAGTTGGCACCGAAGCCGAGCATGAGCGTCGAGATGACACCAAGCACGACGCCGAAGGTGTAGGCGTGCCCCCTCGGGACCAGGTCGCGCACCATCGGACGCCGCCGCGTGCGACGCATCTGCTCGTCGATGTCGCGGTCGATGATGGAGTTGAAGACGTTGGCGCTGCCGGCCGACAGTGTGCCGCCCAGGAGAGTCCACACCGCCACGGCCGCCGGCGGAAACCCCTGCGCGGCAAGGAACATCGCGGGCAGCGTGGTGACCAGCAGGAGCTCGATGATGCGCGGCTTGGTGAGGCCAACGTACGCCTTGACGACGCCTCGGACCGCGCCGTCGGTCGCCTCGGCGACGCCCGGCTCGTGGGCCCTGGTGTGCATCGCCTACCCCTCCCGCACCTGTGGTGGGGACGAGTCTAGGCCAGCCCCTGTGGAGATGCCCATTCCCGGCAGCGTCTGCCGATGCCGCGTTAGACTCGGTAGTGTTCACACGGTGCGGCGCAGCGGCGCGCCCATCGTCCACAATCCAGGAGAAATCACCATGAATGACCGTCTGAAGGGCCTCGCGGACGCGGGCGTCTCGATCTGGCTCGACGACCTCTCCCGGGACCGCTTGAACAGCGGCAACCTGGCAAACCTGATCAACGAGAGCTCGGTATCGGGCGTCACCACAAACCCCACCATCTTCGCTGCGGCGCTCAGCAACGGCGCCGATTACGCCGATCAGCTCCGCGAACTGGGCGACGTTTCGGTCGATGAGGCCATCAAGCAGCTGTGCGCCACCGACGTGCGCAACGCCTGCGACCTGTTCAGCGACATCTACGAGGCGAGCGGCGGCTACGACGGACGCGTTTCGATCGAGGT
>RRZT010773717.1_pt1 | contig 12073 bp, 12 predicted proteins | sample 2165551 | NCBI WGS metagenome assembly RRZT01 (sample SAMN10456910, study PRJNA506462) | wastewater metagenome | biome: wastewater; feature: sludge; material: wastewater sludge; isolation source: wastewater sludge with Escherichia coli K12::gfp cells carrying plasmid... | place: USA: Moscow, Idaho... | reverse complement strand
GTACAGCAACCGCAACTCCTCGTCGCCCACATCGTGTGCGTCGTCTCCGGTCGCGCTGGTCAGGAGCCTCATGGACCGCAGGCTCGCACCCGCTTCACGGCCAGGAAGGGAACGCCGGGGCTGCGCGTGACTTTCGTGACCGCCACCGTCCTTCCGGTGACCGGGCAGCATCCGCCTCCGGTAACGAAGGTCACGCACCCAGGGCGCCCGCGGGCGCCGGTGTCGAACTACTCCGACCCGAGCCCGGACTGCGTCTCCGACTCCGGTTCTGGCCCTGCCTCCGGCGCGAACCGTCGCAGCAGGGGGCCGATGAGGTCCATGGGGAGCGGGGAAACCACGGTGGATTTCTGATCGGCGCCCAACTCCAGCAAGGTCTGCAGGTACCGCAACTGCAGCGAGGCGGGCGATCGCGACAAGGTGTCAGCAGCCTGGCGCAGTTCCTCCGACGCCTGCAGTTTGCCGCGGGCGTTGATGATCTTGGCGCGGTGTTCCCGCTCGGCTTCGGCCTCGCGGGCCATCGCCCGCGCATCTGCTCAGGCATCTCGACGTCCTTGATCTCGACCACGCTGACGTCGACGCCACACGGCTGGGTCTGGTGCTCGATGATGTCGCGCAGGTCGGAGTTCAGATTGTCGCGGTGCGCGAGGATCGTGTCGAGGTCGGCGCGCCCCAGCACGGAGCGGAGCGTCGTCTGGGCTATCTGAGAGGTCGCCACCGCGTAGTTCTCGACCTTCATGACTGCCGCCACCGGGTCGACCACGTTGAACAGCACCACCGCGTTCACCCGGGCCGGCACGTTGTCGCGAGTGATCACCTCTTGGGGCGGAATGGTGAGGGTGACGACCCGCTGGTCGACCCGTTCCAGCCGCTCGAACAGGGGCGCCACCAGCTTCAGTCCCGGCCCGCAGAGGGGCTGCAGACGTCCCAGACGGAACACCACCCCACGCTCGTACTCGGGGATCACCTTCAGCGACAGAATCACCGCGACGACCGCCAGCGCGATCAGCGCGCCGATCACCACGAACCACGGCTCCATCAGACACGTCTCCTGTCACTGGTCCATCTGCTGGCGTACCGGTCGACGAGCTGATCGACCGGGAGAGGTGCCGCGGGGGCGTCCGGAACGATCAGGCGCGCGTCGTGCGGCAGGATCTCGGGCGCGTTGGAGGGGGTGTGCCACAGGTGCACCGCCAGCGGCCAGCCCAGGGCGACGATGATCGCTGCCGCAGTCCCGAGCACCACGAAATCGAGCGGACGCCGATCGGCGAACATCATGATGAGTGGCAGAATGGCCCCGATCGCGGCCACCGCCAGCCCGATTCCCCGGTGAAAGCGGTCGGCGTCCGAATGCGGCCACGGGTCCACCGCCCGCGTGATCTCCCGCGGCCCGGGGGTGGGGGAGCACGAGTCCTTGACGGGGCATCGCCCGCACACGGCGTGCTGACCCACGTAGCGGATCAGGCGCTTATCGGGGTCGAAGGACGCCGGCCACAGCCACTCGTCCTCGTGGCACTTCCAGGCGTCGTGGTCGGAGTGGTAGACGAAGTTGCTCGTCCGCCACGACGCCGACCTGGTCGCACTCCGTTCACCGAGGCGGTCGAGGCCCCAGGCGACGCCCAGCAGAATCAGACCGTAGCCGGAAACCAGCCAGGCTTCGATCGTCGGCCAGTCGGTCACCGCTTCTTCTTCGCGACGGTCGCGCGCGAGAACAGCGGATCGGGTCCGAACTCCAGCACGGTCCTGCCGTGGCGGAAGTGCTTGACGCCCAGGAAGGTGATGTACAGGAACGGCAGGCAGCCGCCGAGGATGAAGATCAGGTCGCCCGGCATGCGCCCCCACTCGAGGATCGTGTTGGTGCTGTTCGTCACGTACAGGAGCTCGCGCGCCTCGAAGTAGCCCGATCCGACCGAGTGGTACAGCTGCAGGACGCCGAGGGGCAGCAGCGTTGCGAAGCACATCCAGGCCAGTCCGATGTTGAGCGACCAGAAGCACACCTTGGCCCACTTCTCCGGCCACTTGTCGGCGGGGATCAGGTAGCGCAGCGCGAACATGCCGAGCCCGACCGCCATCATGCCGTACACGCCCATCATCGCCGCGTGCCCGTGGTTCGCCGTGAGCGCGGTTCCGATCCGGTAGTACGACACGATCGGCAGGTTCAGCAGGAACCCGAAGATGCCAGCGCCCACGAAGTTCCAGAAGCCGACGGCCACGAGGAACATGACGGCCCAGCGGTGGGGGAACGGCTTCCCCTCGCCTCCCGACTGGTTGGCGCCCAGCTGCATGAACGCCCACGCCTCGACGGTGAGGAACGTCAGCGGGATCACCTCGGCCGCCGAGAAGAACGCGCCGAGCGCCATGTGCTCGACGGGGGTACCCGAGAAGTACAGGTGGTGCATCGTTCCGATCACGCCGCCCGCCGAGTAGAGGATGACGTCCATGAAGATGATGCCGAGCGCGATCTTCGCGCGCACGACGCCGAGCAGCACGAAGACGTAGGCCACCATGACGGTCGTGAAGAGCTCCAGGAAGTCCTCCACCCACAGGTGCACGACCCAGAAGCGCCAGAACTCGGCCACCGACAGGTGAGTGTCGGTCCGGGCGAGCATGCCCACCGCGTAGAACGCCGGGATGGCGAGGGCTGCGAAGAAGAACAGCCACGGCATGTTCGCCTTGTGCTCGCCCTTCAGCCGGCCGGAGAGCCCACGGAACACGATCGCTGCCCAGATGAACAGGCCCACGGTCAGCAGCGCCTGATAGACGAACGGCAGGTCGAGGTACTCCCGCTGCTGGGCGAACAACGGGCCCTTGGTCCATTCGAAGCCGTGGATCGACATCGCCTCGCTGAATGCCGGCCGCCGAAAACAACTAGCAGTAGTCCACACAACAAGAATGGTCAGTACACCGTTCGTCGGACTTACATGCTGGTATGACTGCGCGGGGGTCGTGACCCTACGTCTGACTGGCACCCTGCTGGGTTGCCGATGGAGTGATCCGTCCGACCCTCGCGCAGCTAGCGGCACCGGCCGGTCGGGCCATGACCTAATACGAGCCTGACCCCATCGCACGGGATCTGGTGTGAGTCCTGTCTGACCGGCCCGGCCGGCGCCGAACCCATCGGCAAGGAAGGGCAGCACCATCATGACAAACCAACAGAACAATGTGGGTGGCGTCGATTCGCACAGCGACACGATCCACGTCGCGGTGATCACCGGGATCGGCCAAACCGTGGCCGATCGGGAGTTCCCCACCACCGTGGCCGGCTACCGACGAGCCGTTGCTTGGCTCATCGAGCGAGGGCCCCTGGACAGCGTCGGCGTGGAGGGCACCTCCAGCTACGGGGTGGGCATCACCACTGAACTCCTCACTGCCGGGATCCAGGTGATCGAGGTCAACCGCACCCGCCCAGCAGATAAGCGCAAGCAGGGCAAGAGCGATCCGCTCGACGCCTACCGAGCTGCCCGCTCGGTCTTGTCGGGTGAGGCCACCACCAGCCCGAAGAATCCCAGTATCGAACCCCTCCGTGCGCTCAACATCGCCCGCCGATCCGCGGTCAAGGCCCAGCAGGCCGCCTGGCGGCAGATCAACACCCTTCTGGTCAACACCCGCCCCGAACTGCGGGACCGCTACCGAGGACTGCCCGAGGCGAAACTCCTCACCACCCTGCACGACAGCAGACCCGACCAACTCCACAACAGCGACGACGCCGACACCATGCACGCGTTACGCACGCTGGCTCGACGACACCGTGCCCTCGCCGATGAGATCAGCCAGCTCGACGAACGAATCCTGCGCCGCGCCCGCCGCGCCAACCCAGCCCTGATGGCCATCAAGGGCGTCGGCCCAGCCATCGGCGCGCAACTCCTCCTCACCGCAGGCGAGAACCCAGACCGACTCCGTTCGTCTGCCTCCTTCGCCGCCCTGTGCGGAACCGAACCGCCCCCATCCCCGTCTCCTCAGGACGCACCGACCGGCATCGCCTCAGCCGAGGAGGCGACCGGCAAGCCAACGCCGCCCTGCACCACATGGTCAAGGTCCGGATGTCCCACGACCCGACCACCATCGCCTACCGCGACGCGCGCCTCGCCAAAGGATGGACCAGCAAGGAAGTCTTCCGAGCCCTCAAACGAGCCGTCGCACGTGAAGTCTTCCGCGCCCTCGCTGGGCACACCCAAGCACCCGACTACTCCGACCTCAGACCAGCCAGACGAGCCAAGAACCTCACGCTCACCGCGGCAGCCCAACACCTCGGCGTATGGCCCGCACGAATCGGAGAACTCGAACTCGGCAGACGCCCCAACCCCGAACTCGCAGTGCGCTACCGAGAATGGCTCAACGCCGCTTGACACGGAATAGGAGCCTCAGTCCCTTCGACCGCCACCCGAAATGCCGAAACGGTCACCTACGAATCAGCGTCGGCGGATCGAGGCTGAGTGAACAGAGCGGGGCGGTCCGGTGGGCCGCCCCGCTCTTCCCTGTCCGGGTGCGGTCGGCCTGACTCGCGAGGGGGGTAGCCTGACGGACGTGAATCGAGTACTGCAGCGGGCGACCCCCGCCCTGGGTGTTGCTGGTTGGCTGGCCGCCGTGGCACTCACGTGGCGTTACGTCTGGGTGGGGTGGACGGGGCGCATGGACTTCCTGGCCGCGAAGCCGTACGTGAACAAGGGCATGAGCGACTTCCGCGACACCGGAATCCTGCCCAATCTCGCGCTCGATCGCGGCATCAACCCGTACGACCTGGTGGCGTATCACGACTTCGCCCCCCATGCGCAGTACTTCAACCCGTACGCACCCTGGTGGCTCAGCGTCACGCGGCCACTGAGTTCTTTCGCGTGGGATCAGGCGACCTTGATATGGGCTTGCGTCCTCGGCGCACTGGTGGTGCTCGCCGGAGTGGTCGGCGGGCGAGAGTTGGCCAGCCGCTTCTCCGTCGCGTGGTGGGTCACCGTCCCGTGGTGCGTTGTCCTGCTGTGGTTGTGGCGACCGGTGGCCTTGGCGAACGGTCTGGGCAACATCGGAGCCGTGGTGGCCATCGCTGCGGGATTGTCGCTGATCGTTCGAAGCCGTTGGCTGGGCGCGCTCCTGGTCGCTGTTGCCTGGATCAAGCCGCAGTACGGGATCCCGCTCGCGGTGATCATGATGATCATCCCGAGTCTGCGCTTCCGCTACCTCATCGGGACTTCGTTGGCGATCGTCGCCAGCCTGCCCGAGGTGGTTCGGCTGGCCGACGCTGCAGGAGGGGTGTCCCCGCTGCTGTCCTCCGTGGTGAACAACGCACTGGCGGTGGGTGACGAGAGCGCCGTGGACCTGATGGCCGGTCGCATCGATCTCGGTGGGCTGTTCGCGGCTTTCGGTTGGTTCCCGGGGTCGGCGCTGCCGATGGGTATGGGGGTGCTGGCCATCGCAGCGACAGCGGTGTGGATGCGGCCCGCGAAACAGGTGTCCCACCGTGCGGGCTTTCTTCTCGCCGCCGTACTCCTGATCGGGTTCCCGCACTTTCACTACGACCTGAGCGTCCTGGTTCTCCTGGCGCCTGGTGCGGTCGCTGAAGCATGGCGTACTCCTCGGTCGGCGCCCGCCGGCCGGTGGCTCTGGACCGCGACCGTGGGCCTTGTTGCTGCGCTGTGCCTCGTTCCCGGCTCGCTCCTTCCGTACGCCGTCATGGACTCGCTGTACCTCATTGCCGCATGGGTTGCCTTTATTGGCGCCTTGGCATCTTCCCTTGTCGCCCCCGTTGGCGACAGTCTCGAGCCGCTGCCCACGTGAGGGCCACGGTAAGCTGCGGTGGGCTGATGTTCGCGGCTCGCGCACCTGCAAGGAGGGGATTTCTCGAATGAACGCAGGCGCATTGGCCGACGCCTTGAAGCGTTTCTGGGTCGTGTTGGTCGTTGCCGCCCTTCTGGGAGCTTCTGCTGGCGCTGGTACTCGGCGACCACGAAACGGACCTATGAGGCAACGTCAGAGATGCTGTTCTCGATCGCCGCAGCGTCGTCGGCGATGGAGCTGAATCAGGCGTCCACATATCTCGAGCGCGCGATGACCTCATACTCGGCGATGACCACCACGCCCTACGTGCTCGACCCGGTCATCGCCTAACTCAATCTCGACACCGATGCGCGAACCTTGGCTGGCCAAGAGCATCACCGCCACCGTTCCCACGTCCACGGTCCTGCTCGACATCACGGTCGAGGCAGACACCCCTGAAGCAGCCGAACTCACGGCGAACGCGGTCGCCGACCGCATGGTCAAGGTCGTCGACACGACGGCACCGAAGGCCGCGAACCAGCCCGCACTGAAGGCGACGGTTATCAGCCGGGCGGTCCGCCCCGGCGCGGCGTCCGGTCTCGGGCTTCCCGTCCTCCTGGTGCTGGGCGTCCTCGGTGGTCTCGCGGTCGGTTCGCTGGCCGTGTGGGCGCTGATGGCTCGTGATCGCCGGGTTCGTCAACCGCAGGACCTGGGCGTCGAACCCGTGGGCCTGCTCCGTGTCTACCGGTCGGGTGGTCCGAGCACCCAGGGCTGGAAGCTGTCGGCCGACCCTGCCTCCCTCGGTGAGGATTTCCGCGGGTTGCGCGAGTCGTTGGAGGGTGTGTGGCGCGACATTCCCATGGCTGAGGGTCCCCGTGTTCTTCTGGTCACCTCCCCCTCCCATCACGCCGATGACCGCACCGATGTCAGCGTCGGACTGGCCCAAGCTTTCGCCGAGACGGGCAGCAGGGTGACCCTGGTGGACGGGGACCTGCGCTCACAGACCTTGACCGCGTTGCTGGGGACGGCAGGACAGCCGGGCTTCACCGATGTCGTCAAGGGCACCAGTTCGACCCGAAGCGTGAGCCGGGACACGCGTCTACCCGGCGTACGGCTGCTCGGCGCCGGCACCGGCGTGAGCAACGTCGGTGAGGCGCTGTCGTCCGGATCGCTCGACGGCCTCGTCGACCCGGAGTCGGACGTGGTCATCATCGATGCACCTCAGTGCTCCAAGGTCTCTGATGCGACCATCCTGTCGTCCGTGGCCACCGACTGCCTGATGGTGGTCCCCATGGGCACGGTGTCGGCGGACGAACTGGCGGCGGTGCTCGACCGATGGTCGGCAGTCGCCCGGCCGCCCTCGATGGTGGTCGCGACCAAGGTCGCCCCGGCCGACATCCTCTGACAGACGGTTCCGGAGCATTCTCATGCAGCCCGGCTTGGTGGCAACCCTCATCCTGATCGGGTGCGGAGTCGTCTGCCTCGCAGCGGTCGTCTTCTTCCACAGGCGTGGGGGAGACGGGCTCTTCCTGCGGCAGCTGCTCCTCGTCAACTACTTCGTCAGCTACATCCTTTCCGGGCTCGCGCACGTGCTGTACTGGAGCCATTCGCGGGGGTTCTACGACGCCATGGCAGGCAGCCCGCCGGGGGAGAGCGGCCGCGTCGTGCCGGCTGCCACCGCCACTGCGGTGGGCCTGCTCGCGGTGATCGCGGGACTGCTCTACACGAGCCCGCCCCCGGCAGTCCGTCGCGAGTCATACTCGTTCGGCGCAGCGCATCCCCGCACGTCCATCGCCATCGGCGCGATCGTGACGATGGTGACCGGGGCAGCGCTCGTCCGCGTGCAGGGCGTCGCCGCGCAGATGGACACGGCGCGCATCATCGCCGTGTCCGGAGGCGAAGCGCGGTTCGTGATTCTTGCGGGCTGGCTGCCGTGGGGGGTGTCGCTGCTCGCCCTAGGTCTGGCGTCCAGAGGTGTCCACCGGCGCGTGTGGTGGAACGCCATCGTTCTGGCCGGCGCCGCACTGGTGATCGCATCATCCCTGATGTGGAGCGGGAGTCGCGCCCATCTCCTCTTCGCCACGTTCCCGCTCCTGGTGGTCATGTTGCCTCTGGTGGGCAAACTGCGCACCCCGCTGGTGATCCTGGGTGCCATCGCTCTGGCGGTGGTGGTCTCTGCAGAAACATTGAGCCGTCAGACGGGTCCGGTCACCTCCCAGGGCTTGGACGTGTGGAGTCTCGTCGACTGGCAATGGGGACGCTTCTCGATGATCGCGTGGGCAGATCACTTCACCCAGGTGCACGGATCCCTCAACGGGGAAACGTTCGATCGAGGCTTCTGGGCGGTGCCCAATGCGTTCCTGCACTTTCTCCGGCTCGGGATCTCGATCGGTGGCAGGTCGATGGTCGAGATCACCGGCTCGTACTTCCGAGGCTCGTCCGAGCAGATCTTCATCGTGCCGGGGCTGACCCCTGAACTGATGGCGAACTACGGCATCGTGGGGGTGGCCATCGGCTACGCGATTCTCGGACTCCTGTCAGGTCGGCTGGCCGACTGGTTCCGCGACACCCGGTTCGAATGGACGCGCCTCTGGCTGGCCTACATGGCCACCGTCGTAGTGTTCATGGCCCCGGTGGCGCAGTTCGAGGCCTTCTTCCAGTCGATCGTCACCGACAGCTTTCCCCTGGTGATCCTCATGCTGGTGGAGCGTTTCGCGCACCGCCAGCGGGTGCAGAAAGACGAGGACCGGCGTCCTCAGACCATCAGGTACGTGATCAGCCCCAGAACCCCGACGACGATCCAGCACAGGCCGTACGTCCTCCACGGTGCGGCCGACCGGGCCAGCCAGAAGGCGACCGTCACGACGGCAAGGTCACGCGCCACCACCAGGTAGCTTGCCAGCACGAGGCTGGTACTGGCTGCGACCGCGATCGCGATGGCGAAAGCGATTCCGACCAGGGGCGCCCACAGCGTGTGCCAGCCCTGTCCCACCCGCACCTGCAGGACGGCGCTGCTCCAGGAGAGCATCGACGGGAATGCCGAGATGGACAGGATCGGCACGATGGCCAGAGCCTCATGCCAGTTCGGTCCGAGCAGGGGTCGCAGGACCAGCGCGGCGACGATGGAGGCGGCCACGGCGCCTCCCGCCAGCAGCATCGACTTGGAGAGCGTGCGTTCGGCAGCCTCCCGCACCTCGGCCGGGGTCTCAGCCTGCGCGACGGCTGTCCGGACGACGTTTGCGGTGGACGCCGCGAGGGCTTCGCCCGGAGCCCGCGCGACGGCGCTCGCTGTAGAATAGGCGCCGAGCGCCGCAGGACCCACGAAGCTCGCCATCAGGACTCGCTCGGCCTGACCTTGGAACCACGCAACCAGCGAAAAGGCCGACATGCTGATCATGTCAGAGCGCAGCGTCGGCGACTCTGCACTCGAGTCGTACTGTGGCACTTCCAGACCCTTGGTGGAGCGCAGGCACCAGAAAGCGAAGATCGCCTCGACCAGGAGGAGTTGCAGAGCCGGGCCCAGAACCGAATGCGTGAGGAGCATCACCGGCACGCTGATCGCGAGGCTCAGGATGGCCGCCCACATCTGGCCCTGGGCCAGCACCTTCCAGCGGGCGGTGGCCTGAAGTTCGCCGACAGCCCGGATCCCCAGGGCGGAGAAGAAGGGAGCACCGGCGATGGGCAGGAGTTCGAGAGCCATCTCGACCGAGGGAACGACCCCCGTCTGCCACAGGACCACGATGAGCGCCACGATGAGTGCGGCGGAAACGATGGGAGCGGTCCGCTTGTAGCGCTGCAGGAAGGCGCCGCCCGAGGGATCGGTCACTGCCCTGATCAGCACCTGCCTCACGGCAGTGTCGGTTGCGGCCTGCGCGGCCGTGTACATGAGGGTCACCATCGCGTACACGCCCACGACCTGCGGGCTCGTCAGCCCGGCGAGCAACAACATCACGACGGCTGAGAAAACGCGGGGAATGGCCCGCTCCAGGAACGCGGCTATCTGGTGGCGCACCCTCAGCTCTCGCTCACGACGGTCGCGTGCCGGCCGATCTGGGAGCGCATGTATCTCCGATTGATCGGACGCGTGCGGGCGAGCAGGCTCTCGACCTGTGCTGCGGTGAGCGAGAGGCGTGCGTCGGGCCCCCATGAGGGGAGGTTCATCCGCGCCGCCAGCGCAGCCTGGTTCTGCCACAGATCCGGTGCGATGCGGTCGGGGTCGAACACCCGTATCGACCTTCCGGCGCCTCGTGCAGGCCCGACTCAAGGGCGCCGGCGACCGCTTCGGTGTCATCCCCGGCGGCTACGGCCCCGTCTTCGCCGCCCTGCGGGACCGCCTGCAGGAGCGCGGCGCCGTGCTGCGCACCGGCTGCGACGTCACCGGCGTCCGCTCGCAGCTGGGCGACGGGGGGCGTCCGACTGTGACGGTCACCCTCGCCGACGGCGAGGTCGTGACCGGCGACCGCGCCCTCGTCACCGCGCCCGGCCCGATCGCCCGCCGCATCGTGCCGCAGCTCGCCGACGCCGAGGGAGTCCAGCTCACCGACGCGCCCTACCTGGGCGTCGTGTGCGGGGTGTTCCTGATGGACGAGGCACCCAACGACTCCTACATCACCTACCTGACCGACGACGTCGGCCTCACCGGCGTGATCGGCATGCACGCGCTGCTGCCCGCCGAGCAGACCGGCGGCGGCCACCTGGTCTACCTGCCGCACTACTGCGCGTCCGACGACGCGTGGTTCGAGGAGTCCGACGAGGTGCTGCGCGAGCGGCTTCTGGACGCCATGCGCGCCTGCTTCCCCGCCTACCGCGGCCAGGTCATCGACGGCACCGTCAACCGCGCCCGGTTCGTGGTTCCGCTGCCCCTGCCCCAAGGCGTCCCGCCGCTGCCGTTCGTGTCGTCGGTGCCCGGCGTCCACGTGGTCAGCACCGCGCAGAACCGCACCGGAACCCTCAACGTCGAGAACTCACTTATGATGGTCGACGACGCATACCAGGCAATTTTCGGGAGTGGCAAATGAGCAAGAAAAAGGGCTTGGCGAGCATTTCGCTGGACGCCGACAACCTCTGGTCGTACAAGCGCACCCACGGTGACGCCGACTGGATCGAGCGGCCCTCGTACCTGATGGCCCTCGCGGGCCGCATGAACGAGTTCTTCAGTGCCCACGCCATTCAGCCGTCCGTCATGGTGGTGGGCGCGGACGCCGCTGCCGCCGACGGCCCCGACTTCATCCGGGCCCTGCTCGACATGGGCTGCGAGGTCGGCAACCACTCCTTCGAGCACGAGCCCTGGCTGCACCTCTACACGCCCGAGCAACTGCGCGACGAGATCAAGCGCACCGAGGACGCCATCGTCGCGGCCGGCGCGCCCAAGCCGCGGGGCTTCCGCGCCCCCGGCTTCTCGATGTCGCCCGACCTCATGCGGGCGCTCGTCGAGCTCGACTACGACTACGACTGCTCGGTGCTGGCCACGTGGATCGGCCCGCTCGCCCGTCAGTTCTACCTGCGCACCAACCACGACCTCACCGACGAGGAGCGCGAGCAGCGCAAGGGCCTCTTCGGCGCGCTGAGCGACGTGCTCCTGCCGAACAAGGGCTTCACCTGGAAGGCGGCCGGCAACGACGGGCGTCCGATTTCGCTCACCGAGATCCCGGTGACGGTGTTCCCGATCGCCAAGGTGCCGATGCACGCCAGCTACGTCATCTACCTGTCCGGCTACTCGATGCCGCTCGCCAAGGCGTACGTGGCGGCGTCCCTCACCGCGTGCCGCGTGAGCGGCACCGAGCCGAGCCTGCTGCTGCACCCGCTCGACCTGCTCGACGCGTCGGACGCCCCGGGCCTGCAGTTCTTCCCCGGCATGGGCCTGCCCCTGGCGAAGAAGCGCGAGGTGCTCGACCTGGTGATCAACGAGATGAAGAAGCACTGGCGGCTCACCAACATGGCCGAGCACGCCCGGGCCACGGCCATCAGGGCCACCCAGGAACGTGACATCGAGCTGCTGGCTCGCGGACGTGAGGCCGCGTCGGCATGACGACGAACGCATCGCAGGTCGCGATCATCATGGGCACCCGCCCCGAAGCCATCAAGCTCGCGGGGCTGGCCCGCGTGCTGGGGGAGCGCGGCCGCGTGATCCACACCGGCCAGCACTACGACGCCACCATGTGGAGCAACGTCCTGGGCGACCTCGCCGGCGTCGGCGTCGACGAGCACATCGCCATCGGCGGACGCAGCCGCGGCGAGCAGATCGGCCTGGCGACCTCCGAGACCACCCGGCACCCGGCGGCCAACCCGGGGCGCCCCGTGGTCGGCGCCGGGGCCACCCAGCCCACGCCCG
>RRZT010758590.1_pt1 | contig 12076 bp, 12 predicted proteins | sample 2165551 | NCBI WGS metagenome assembly RRZT01 (sample SAMN10456910, study PRJNA506462) | wastewater metagenome | biome: wastewater; feature: sludge; material: wastewater sludge; isolation source: wastewater sludge with Escherichia coli K12::gfp cells carrying plasmid... | place: USA: Moscow, Idaho... | reverse complement strand
GGAGCGACGAGCAGGTCGAGGCCGGACCGCTCCGCCTCGCGCGCCAGGCACGCGTACATCCCGCCGAAGTAGGGATTGCTCACGTCGTTGATGAGGACACCGATGGCCCGGCTCTGTCGGCGCGCCAGCGACCGGGCCAGTGCGTTCGGTCGGTAGCCCAGCTCGTCGGCGGCCTTGAGCACTCGGTCCCGGGTCGCGGTGGCGACGTGGTCACCCCCGCGCATGACCAGCGACACCAGGGCCCGCGACACCCCAGCCCGCCGGGCGACGTCCTGCTGTGTCGGCCGGGGCTGTGCGGCGAACGGCGTCGGGTCGCCCATAACGGTTTGGTAACTCCTTATGTTAGGACATTGCAACGTCACCACCTACGCGGAACAGTACGGCATTAGCGCGCGCTAATACTCCGCCCGCGCAGCCAACTCACTCAAGGGCGGGCCCGGTCCCGCGATGTAGGAGGAACCAATGAAGGCTCCCAAGGTGGGCCTGGCCGTCATCGCGGCCGTCACGCTTGCACTGACCAGCTGCAGCAGCGGCACGCCGGCCGCGTCGTCGGGCGGTTCGACGGGTGGCTCGGGCGGCGGTAGCGCCGAGAACGCCGCCATGAAGATCTGCGTCTACACCCACGGCGACGGCGGCGGCTTCTGGTCCGTGGCGAAGAAGGGCGCCGAGAAGGCGGCCAAGGACCTCGGCGTCACCCTGGACTACCAGGAGTCGAACAACGACCCGCAGAAGCAGGCCCAGCTCATCGAGGCCGGCGTCTCCGGTGGGTGCAAGGCGCTCGCCGTGTCGGCCCCGGCTCCCGACGCGATCAAGGACGCCCTGAAGAAGGCCACCGCGGCCGGCATCCCCATCGTCACGATGAACTCCGGCAGCAAGGTCTTCAAGGACCTCGGCGCCTTCACCCACATCGGCCAGGACGAGTTCATCGCCGGCGCTGAGGCGGGCAAGAAGTTCAAGGAGATGGGCGTCACCAAGCTCCTCTGCCCGATCCAGGAGGCCAACAACATCGGCCTGCAGGAGCGCTGCGACGGCGCCAAGAGCACCTTCGGGAATGTCGAGAACCTCCAGCTCTCCGCCGGTCTGTCCGACATGGCCAAGAGCGAGGCCGAGGTTCAGGCCAAGCTCACCGCCGACACGTCCATTGACGGCGTCTTCGCGCTCAACGCGGACATCGCCACCGGTGCTGCGATCCCGGCCGCCGCAGCTGCCGGGCGCAAGTTCACCATCGGCACGGTCGACCTCTCCGCGGACGCCGTCCAGGCGATCAAGGACGGCAAGCTGGCCTTCGCCATCGACCAGCAGCAGTTCGCGCAGGGCTACCTGTCCGTGTCGGTGCTCTACCTCAACCTGCTCAACGGGCACGTCCTCGGTGGTGGCCAGCCGATCTACACCGGCCCCGGCTTCGTCACCAAGGACAACGCTGACCTCGTCCAGAAACTGGCAGGCGCCGGCACTCGCTGAGCGCATTGCACCGTCGGGGCGGGGTGAGACCCACCCCGCCCCGACGGCCGGCCCCCTCCTCGGGCCATTGCACCTCCCCGCCCTCCTCGGCCATTGCACCTCCCCGCCCCTCCATCGGAAGGACGCCCATGTCCGCCACGACGGCCGCTCCGAAAGACGAGCGCCTGGTCAAGACCTCCCGCCTCACCCGCACCCTGCGCCGCCCCGAGCTGGGAGCCCTGCTCGGCGCCCTCGTCGTCTACGCCCTCTTCGCGGTCACCGACCGGACCGGCAGCTTCGCCACGATCACCGGCACAGCGAACTGGACCGACGCCGCCTCGCAGATCGGGATCGTCGCGGTCCCCGTGGCGCTGCTGATGATCGCGGGTGAGTTCGACCTCAGCGCGGGCGTCCTCGTCGGCACCTCGGGCCTGTTCTGCGGCCTGCTGACGACGAACTACGGCGTCAACCTCTGGCTCGCCATACTGCTGACCTTCGCCTTCGCCGCCGGCATCGGGTTCATCAACGGCTGGCTCGTCATGCTCACCGGCCTACCGTCCTTCATCGTCACCCTCGCGATGTTCTTCTCGCTGCGCGGGATCAACCTCGGCGTGACGAAGATCCTCACCGACACCGTCCGTGTCGCCGGGGTCGGCAACGTGCCGAGCTATGACTCGGCTCAGAAGGTCTTCGGGTCCGAGCTGTGGGCGCCATACAACTTCAAGGTCGCCGTGATCTGGTGGCTGGCCATCACGGCCGTCGCCACACTCGTCCTCACCAAGACCCGCTTCGGCAACTGGATCTACGCCGTCGGTGGCGACGCGAACGCGGCGCGCAACACCGGCGTCCCGGTCCGACGGACCAAGATCACGCTCTTCGTCCTCACCGCCATGTCGGCCGCCCTGCTCGGCGTCATCAACATCATCCGGTTCAAGTCGATGCAGGCCGGCCAGGGCGTCGGGCAGGAGTTCTACTACATCATCGCGGCGGTCGTCGGCGGCTGCCTCCTCACCGGTGGCTTCGGCTCCGCGATCGGCGCCGCCATCGGTGCGTCGATCATGGGTATGGCGTTCATCGGTATCGCCTTCGCGGGCTGGAACACCGACTGGACCTTCCTCTTCCTCGGCGTCATCCTCTTCGCCGCGGTCCTCGTCAACACGTACATCGGGCGTCGGGCACAGGGAGCGCGCAAATGACCGCCACAGCGACCACCACCGTCACCCCCGCGCTGCAGCTCAAGGACGTCTCGAAGACCTTCGGCAGTGTCATCGCCCTGCGCGATATCACCCTCCATGTCGACCCGGGCACGGTGACCTGTGTCCTCGGCGACAATGGCGCGGGCAAGTCCACGCTGATCAAGATCCTCGCCGGCGTGCACCAGCCCTCGACCGGCACCTTCCTCGTCAAGGGAAAGGAGCGGACGTTCGGCTCGCCTCGCGATGCGCTGGGGGCCGGGATCGCGACGGTCTTCCAGGATCTCGCGACCGTTCCGCTCATGTCGGTATGGCGCAACTTCTTCCTCGGCAACGAACCGCGTCGAGGACTCCCCGGGATCCGGATGCTCGACACCCAGTTCGCCCGGCAGACCTGCCGCACCGAGCTGCTCAATATGGGTATCGACATACGGGATCTTGAGCAGCCGGTGGGGACATTGTCCGGAGGTGAGCGGCAGGCCGTCGCCATCGCGCGGGCGGTGTACTTCGGCGCCGAGGTCCTCATCCTCGACGAGCCGACGTCCGCGCTCGGTGTCCGGCAGTCCGGCGTCGTCCTCAAGTACATCCGCCAGGCGAAGGAGCGCGGCATCGCCGTCGTCTTCATCACCCACAACCCGCACCACGCGCACATGGTCGGGGACCGGTTCTACCTGCTCAACCGGGGCACGCTCACCAACGAGTTCACCCGTGACACGGTGACCCGTGAGGAGCTGGTCAAGGCGATGGCCGGCGGTGCCGAGCTCGAGGCCCTGGCGCACGAGCTCAAGCAGTAGCCCACTCGTCCGGCCGCCGCGGCGCCTCCACCCCACGGCCCGCGGCGGCCGGGAACCACCTCTGTTGAGGACATTCCGACATCACCACCTCACGCACAGACGAAAGGTCGCTTCACCATGTCTGCACGAGACGCGGGGTTCGCCGTCACCACCGATAGGACGACGGTGGTGCGACGGATCGGGGTTCTCGGCTGCGGCCGGATCGGCCGCATGCACGCCGACATCCTCGCCACCCAGGTGCCCGGCTTCGAGGTCGTCGCGGTCGCCGACGTGGTCCCGGCGGCTGCCGAAGCCGTGGCGGCCGCGACCGGGGCACGGGTCAGCGCGATCGACGAGCTCATCGGCGCCGACGACATCGACACCGTCGCCATCTGCACCAGCACCGACACGCACGTGGAGCTCGTCGTGAAGGCCGCCGCGGCCGGGAAGGCGATCTTCTGCGAGAAGCCGGTCAGCCTCGACATCGGCCTGGTCGACACGGCGCTGGCCGCGGTCGAGCAGGCCGGCGTCCCGTTCATGATCGGCTTCAACCGACGTTTCGACCCCGGCCACAAGTCGGTCCGCGACGCCGTCACGGGGGGCACGGTCGGCGACATCCACCTGCTCCGGGTGACCAGCCGCGACCCCGCCCCGCCGCCGCCGGAGTATGTCGCGGTGTCGGGCGGGATCTTCCTCGACATGATGATCCACGACTTCGACATGGCTCGGTATGTCGTCGGCAGCGACGTCGTCTCCGTCTACGCCACGGGCGCGGTGCGGGTCGACCCGCGGATCGGCGCGGCCGGCGACATCGACACCGCGATCGCCGTCCTCACCCACGCCGACGGGACGATCACGACGATCGACAACAGCCGCGAGGCGGTCTACGGGTACGACCAGCGGGTCGAGGCCTTCGGGTCCGGTGGCATGGCCGTCTCGGACAACCAGCCGGTCCACCACGGTTGGTCGATGACCCGGGAGAGCCGGGGTGCCCAGCCGCTGGCGTGGTTCTTCCTCGACCGGTACATGGAGTCCTACCGGGCCGAGTGGCGCGCCTTCCACGCCTACCTCGCTGACGGTGGCCCGTCCCCCGCCGGTGTCGACGCCGCCCGCGCCTGCACCCTGGCCGCCCTCGCGGCGAAACGCTCCTGGCGCGAAGGGCGACCGGTCCGCACCGACGAGATCGGCTGAGCGATGGGCCGCATCGCGATCACCGGCGCCACGGGGTTCATCGGCGGGACGGTCGCGGCCGTGCTGGCCGAGCGCGGGGACGACATACGCTGCCTGGTCCGACGTGACCCGGGAGGGGACTTCCCCTGGCCCTTCGAGGTCGTCGACCCGACCTCGACCGAGTCGCTCACGCAGGCCCTCGACGGCTATGACGGGATCGCTCACCTCGCGATCCTCAACGACTTCCATGGCCTGTATGCCGACCGGCGCGCCGGCCATGACGGCTACGTCGGGCTGACCCGGCGGGTCGTCGACGCGGCGAACGCGGTGGGGGCGCGGGTCGGCTACGTGTCGACGGACTGGGTCTTCGACGGCACCGGGCATCTCGTGCCCGAGGACGAGCCGCCGAACCCGGTCAACCTCTACGGCTACCTCAAGGCAGCCTCCGAGCTGGTGGTGCTCCATCGGGCGAGGGAGGGCTTCGTCGCCCGGGTCGGCGGCGTGCAGGGTCTGCATCAGACGATGTCGGGTGGCCCGCGCAGCCAGGATGTCGGCTTCGGGTATTTCGTTCTCGCGCTGGTGGACTCCCTTCGTGGCGGTAATCGGTTCACCGTATGGGAAGATCCAGCGATCAACTCGGTGGCGACACCGATCGTCTCGGCCCAGATCGCCTCGCTGCTCGGACGGGCCTTCGACCGTGGCGCCTCAGGAGTCCTCCACTTCGCCGGCGGGACGGCGGTGACACGGCGAGACCTCGCGGAGGCTACCTGTCGGGTCTTCGGGCTCGACGCGGGTCTGGTGTCGTACGGTCCGCCGCCGGACTCGGCTCGGATCCCCGCCCCGGTCCCCTACGACACGAGTATGTCGGGTGAGGTCACCGCCGCCCTGCTCGGTACTCGCACCTGGGCGATCGAGGACCAGCTCGGGTCCTTGGAGCAGGAGCTCAGCTCAGGACGGCCGGTCCCGCTGAGCTGACCACTGCCCGCATCGCGGCAGCGGGCACGCCGCGTCTGGGTCGAGGGCAGCCGCTGCACTGACGCTCACCCCCCGGTCCATGGCGATCGCTGCGCCCGACTCCTGCCTCTGCGTGCCGCTCGTCGCCGCGGAGTCAGCCCCACCGAGCACCACTGCCGGCCCGGCGCCCTCTCCCACGGCCCGAGGCAGCATTCAAACGTGCAATAGTGCTGTTTCGCGCCCGGTTTGTCCCAGTATGTCGCCCTGAAACTCGCCTACTGCACGTTTGAATGCCTCCCGGGGGGTCAGCACGACCGCGGAGTAGAGGCGAGCTGCCGGGACCTAAGCTGGGCGACTCCCAGTAGAGGCAGCCCCTCACGCGCGTCGAGCCCGGCGGAGAGCAGGCGACGCCCGTCACGTGGCGCCACTCCCTGCAGCCGACACTCAAACGTGCAGTAGTCCTATTCCGCGCCTGTTTTGCCCCAGTATGCCGCCCTCGAATCCGACTACTGCACGTTTGAATGCCTCACGGGGGGTCAGCACGACCGCGGAGCGGAGGCGGGCTGCCGGGACCGAGGCTGGGCGACTCCCGGTGGAGGCAGCCCCTCATGCGCGTCGAGCCGGGCCGCGGAGAGCAGGCGACGACGCTGGCCGTCGTCACTCCCACGTATCGCAGCCGACGCTCAAACGTGCAGTAGTCCTCTTCCGCGCCCGGTTTGCCCCAGTATGTCGCCTGCGAATCCGACTACTGCACGTTTGAATGCCTCATGGGGAGTCAGCCCGGCCGCGCCGGGAGCTCGGTTCAGCGGGCCGGGAGCTCGGTTCAGCGGGCGGGGATCCGCGGAGCCACCTGGGAGCTGAGGTACTCGAGGCTGCGGCGCACGTCGTCGACCGGACCGGTGCCCGGCTCGGGCACCCCGTCGGTCAAGGCGGTGTCCTGCTCGAGGATGTACCACCCGGTGTACCCAGCCTGCTCGAGCGCGACGATCGCGTCCCCCACCGCGACATCGCCCTCACCGAGCGGCGTGAACAGGTCGGCCTGAACCGCCTGGATGAGGGTGAGCTCGCCAGCCATGAGCCGATCGGCCACCGCAGCGTTGACATCCTTGAGGTGAACCAGTCCCACCCGGCCGGCGTGGTCGCGAGCAAAGGTGACCGGGTCGACCCCGCCGATGTACAGGTGCCCGGTGTCGAGGCACCACGTGACGTCGGTGTGCGCCAGCGCGAGCTCGATGTCGGCCTTGGTCTCGACCAGGGTGCCGACGTGCGGGTGGAGCACCTGGGTCAGGCCGTACCGCGCGCACACCGCATCGACCTGCGCGAGCCCCTCCCCCAGGGTGGCCATGCCGGCTGCGTCGAGGGGCACTGGGGTGGACCAGTCCAGGTCCTGGACGACGGCGGTGACGAAGCGGGTGGCACCGTGCTCGGCGAACTTGCGCGCGGTCTCCTCTGCGGACGCGAGCATCGCGGCTCGCTGCGCCGGGTCGTGGAGCACCAGCGGCACGAAACCGCCCAGGAGACCCATGCCCTGTTCATGGAGCACAGCGGAGAGCTCCACCGCATCATCGGGGAGGAATCCAGGCGCACCCAGTTCGGTGGTCGTCAGACCGAGGGAGCGCATCTCGGGCAGCACCCGTTCCGGCCGAAGCATCTCGCCCCACCCAGGAACCTCGCACACGCCCCACGAGATGGGCGCTCCGGCGATGCGGCCGGACAGCGTGCTGGTGTCGAGGGACATGGCTGGGAGCTCCTTCACGAGTAGTCACACAGTGCCCTTCGATACAACCGTGTGAGAGGAAAGCCTGTCAAGCATATGTCCTGACAAATAGATCTCATTCACGGGCCAGCGGAGCACAACGCCTGTGGACGGGACGTGACATCCGTCCCAGGTCGGCCACCAACCGTTCGGTGGCATGCTGGACATGTCTGGAAAGGAAGGCCCGCCATGACCCCCGATGAGAACAAGCCCACCCTGACCGACGTCGAGAAGGCAATCAAGGCCGCCAAGGAGGCCGAGCAGAAGATCATCGACCTGGACCATCACGCCCTCGAGCACGAGACGCCGCGGGTGTTCGGTGAGGAGTATGGCGACCTGGCCGCTGCCCGCCGTCGGCAGTTTGCCAAGGAGCTCGCCAAGGAGGCCGAGGAGCACAAGGCCCACCACGACGACCACCACGGCCATCACAAGGACCACAAGGACCACAAGCACTAGGCTCGCCGGCCCCGCGCCACCCGATCCCGGTCAAGCGTCCCGGAAGGCGGTCACCTGGGAGCTGCCGGAACACTCCACGACCTCGGCCAGGACCCTCCCCTTGCTCGGCCGGGACACTCACGTCCCCGGCCAGGACACTCCACGTCCTCGGCCGGGCCACTCCGCGACGTCCGCACACCGGACCGTCGAGCACGTGGCGCGCGCTGCGACGGTCAGGACACTCACGCGCCCCGCACGACAGCCGTCACTCGCACGAACCAGTAGCCGCGCGGCAGCGGTCGCGTCGCCAGAGCGAACCCGTTCGGGGAAGCGTCGTGCCGGTCTGCGGGGCTGGCGCGACGAGAGTCACGTCCCCCGAGCGGCGAAACAGCGATGCGGTATGCCGGTCAGGATCTGACCGGCATACCGCATCATGGTTTGTCAGGCCGGGACGACCTCGAAGGCGACCTTCGCGGAGACCTCGGGGTGGAGGCGAACCGAGGCGGCATACGCGCCGGTCGTCTTGATGTGACCGGGGATCTCGATCTTGCGGCGGTCCAGCTCTGGCCCGCCGGCGGCCTTGACGGCGTCGGCGATCTGAGCGCTGGACACAGCACCGAAGAGCCGCCCCCCGGAGCCGGCCTTGGCCGGGACGGCGACCCACATACCTTCGAGCTGCTTCTTGACCGACTGCGCGGCCTCGAGCGTGCTGATCTCGCGGACCTCGCGGGCCTTGCGGATCGAGGCGATGTCCTTCTCCGCGCCCTTGGTCCACGGGGTGGCCAGCTTGCGGGGGAGGAGGTAGTTGCGGCCGTAGCCGTCACGGACGTCGACGACGTCCCCGGCAGCGCCGAGGCCGCTGACCTCGTGGGTCAGGATGAGCTTCATGGTCTGTGCTCCTTCTTCGGGCCGGGCTCAGCGAGCCGAGCTCGAGTAGGGGAGCAGCGCCATCTCACGCGCGTTCTTCACGGCGTTGGCGATGCGACGCTGCTCCTGGACCGAGACGCCGGTCACCCGACGCGCGCGGATCTTGCCGCGGTCGGAGATGAACTTGCGCAGCAGCGCGGCGTCCTTGTAGTCGATGTTCTCGACCTTGGCGACCTTGAGCGGGTTCGCCTTCTTCTTGGGCTTACGCACAACGGGCTTGGCCATCGTGGTGCTCTCCTTCTTGAGGCTGAAGAGCCCGGGGTTTCGCGCCCCGGGATGGGTTGGGGAATGTGGAGGACGATCAGAACGGAGGCTCGTCGTAGGACGGCGCGCCGCCCCACCCGGAGTCCGCAGCGGGACGAGGCGTCTGGCTCGGCGCGGCGCTGGGGCCCGAGGCCCACGGGTCGTCGGCCGGAGCCGAACCGCCGTAGCCACCCTGGCCACCCTGGCCACCCTGACCGCCGAAGCCGCCTTGACCGCCACCGCGCTGGGTGCGGTTGACCTTGGCGGTGGCGTACCGCAGCGAGGGGCCGACCTCGTCGACCTCCATCTCGACGACGGTGCGCTTCTCGCCTTCCTTGGTCTCGTACGACCTCGACTTCAGCCGGCCCGAGACGATGACGCGCGTGCCGCGGCTGAGCGACTCGGCGACATTCTCGGCCGCGTCCCGCCAGATCGAGCAGCGCATGAACAGCGTCTCGCCGTCCTTCCACTCGTTGCTCTGCCGGTCGAAGGCCCGCGGCGTCGAGGCCACGGTGAAGTTCGCGACGGCAGCGCCGGAAGGGGTGAACCGCAGCTCGGGGTCGGCAGTGAGATTGCCGATGATGGTGATGACGGTGTCGCCGGCCATGGCTGGCCTACCGTCGCTCAGGCGTCCCGGCGCAGCAGCTTGGTCCGCAGCACGGCCTCATTGAGGCCCAGCTGCCGGTCCAGCTCCTGAGCCGTCGCCGGCTCGGCCGTCATCTGGATGACGGCGTAGATGCCTTCGGACTTCTTCTTGATGTCGAACGCCATGCGGCGCCGACCCCAGATGTCCACGGTGTCGACACTTCCGCCGTCCTTCTTCACCACGGCGAGGAACTTGTCGAGACTCGGTGCGACGGTGCGCTCGTCGATCTCGGGATCGAGGATGACCATCAGCTCGTACTGACGCATGCGTGAACCCACCTCCTTCGGTCTAGGCGGTCACGGTCGGTCCGTGACAGGAGGGCTGCATTCGTCGTGCCGACACGGCACTGCACAAGCAGCGGTATGCCGGACAACCCTCCGATGGTACCCGCGATCCGGCCCGCCCCCAACTTCGTCGCGGTGGGAGCGCTGGAGCAGACTCAGCGGAACGCGACCACGAACGAGTCGGGCCGCCCCGCCAGCGGTCCGTCCTCGGGGTCCACGACCACCGGCCAGGTGATCCGGCGCCGCATCGCGGCCCGCCATACGGCGTGGACGAGGTAGATGACCACGGCCAGACGCAGGATGAGGAAGACGGCATACCACTGGCCGGGCAGGCCGCGGTCAGCGACCGACTGGGCGGCGATGTGCAGCCAGACCGCGACGAAGTGGACCGCCTCGACGAATCCCCAGACGAGCACGTCCCGCCAGGGCAGCCCGACGAGCGCGACGAGCGGGACCAGCCACAGCGAGGACTGGACCGGGAAGGACGCGCCGGTCACCAGGACGATGCCGACCATGACGGCGCTGACCTCCCACAGCGACGGACGGGCCGGCGCGGCCAACGCCAGGATGGCGCCGACGACGACCGCCGCGATCCACCCGCCCACGGTGAGGGCGCTGACCGCCGTCGCGGTGAGCGGGTGCCCGGCGAGCATCGGCAGCACCCATGGCGACCCGAAACCGGCGCCGGAGGTGGCCCAGGAGACATACGAAGCGGTGGCCGCGGTCGAGTTGAGCAAGGACAGCCCGCCGACGACTGCACCGGCGCTCACCACGGCGGACACAGCAACCCGCCCCGCGACCTGCCTCCGCCCGGCCCGCAGGCTCAGCAGCACGGCCGCGATGACGACGAGCACCGGATAGCTGCGCGCGGCGATCGCCAGCCCGAGCAGGACCCCGGTCCCGACCGGCCGGCCCCGCGACCAGAACCACATCGCCGCAGCAACGAGGGCGACCCCGAGCGCGTCCGGCGAGATCAGCGCGACCAGCGCCACCACCGGCGAGAAGGCGACGAGCGCCGCCCGCTCCGGGGCGAACCGGGTGGTCAGCGCGGTCAAAGCCGCAGTCGCAGCCATGAGGGCGGCGACGAGCGCGGCCCAGATGAGCAGGTACCCCCGCATCTGCTCGACCGACGAACCCGTGGACACCGACGGCAGCGACCCCAAGGCCGTCATGACCAGCCCGGTCAGAGCCGGCTGGTTCGGCGCCGGCGATGCCATGCCGCCGTGGAGGTACGCAGCGATCCCGTCGCCGAGGGCGCCGTCGCGGTACGTATTGGTCAGGTCCGAGAAGCACATGTGCCAGAACTGGTCGGGGGTGTCCCAGCCCGCCTGGACGCAGTGCGTCTGCATCAGTGCCGCAGCCCCCACCGGTATGGCGCTCAGCGCCCCGTACATCGCGGCGCGACGGCGCAGCCCCATGGGAACGGCATACCGGCCTCTGGGACCGGAGAGGACCGCGCTCGCGGAGGCAACCACAGGGTCGTCCGCGTGGTCGGTCAGCGGGGAAAGCGCGCCCCCGGTCATGGCGTGGGAACCGGAGCCGGAGTCGTGGGCTTGGGCTTGCGGGGCTTGGTCGTTGTCGTCGACGAGGGCGTCGTCGTGGTGGGGCTCGACGTCGGGCTCGAGGTCGGCGACCCGGTGGAGGTCGGCGAGGTCGGCCTGGTCGTCGTCGGGGTGGCCGTCGTCGTGGTTGACGTCGTCGACGGGGGCGGCGTCGGGACCTTGGTGTCGCCGATCCCGACGCGCGCCGGGAAGTCGACGACCGGCACGCCCTCGAGGGTCGGCTTCATCAGGTCGATCCACACCGACAGCGGGATGCCCGCGCCGACGAGGTTGCCGTACCCGGGGATATTGCGCAGCGGCTGCTTGACCCCGTCGGTCTCCTTGTAGATCGCGACGGCGACGGACAGCTGCGGGACGTACCCGGCCCACCACACCGACTTGCGCTCCTCGGAGGTCCCGGTCTTGCCGGCGCACGGCCGCCCGATCTCGCGAGCCCGGCCGCCGAAGCCGGCCGGTGAGGTGACATTCTCCATCGCGTCGATGACGTCGGCAGCGACATCCTTGCTGAACCCGGCGGCGACATTCTTGGCCACCGTGTAGTGCAGGTCGAGCGGGTTGGACTCGACCGACGTGACCACGTAGGTCGAGGCGCGCTGCCCCTGCGCCGCGATCGTCGCGTAGGCGTTGGCGATGTCAAGGACGTGCGGCGAGGCGGTGCCGAGGATGTTGGCGTACTCGGCGTTGAGGCCAACG
>RRZT011426953.1_pt1 | contig 12083 bp, 14 predicted proteins | sample 2165551 | NCBI WGS metagenome assembly RRZT01 (sample SAMN10456910, study PRJNA506462) | wastewater metagenome | biome: wastewater; feature: sludge; material: wastewater sludge; isolation source: wastewater sludge with Escherichia coli K12::gfp cells carrying plasmid... | place: USA: Moscow, Idaho... | reverse complement strand
CCTAGCGCTCGGCTCTGAACGCGGTGCGTCGATGCATCGCGTGAGTGCCTGGCGGAGCTGCTGGCTCTCCTCAGGTGTGCTGACCGTCTGTTGTTCGATGCCGTGGATACGGCTGGTGACTTGCGATGGCCCTCAGATATGAGTTTGATAGGGGTCTCGCATGGCGGGTGAAGTCTCCTTTCGGTCTACTGGTCCTGCGGCACACTTCCACACGAGATCCGTGATACCCAGCCGTGGAGCAACGCAGGGAGACGTGAACTGCTCGGTCTCTGCTGCCTTCTCAAGGCTGCTATTACACGGGGAGCCGTCATCATTCTCAGGTAGTCTCTTGAGTCGTAGCCGAATCCAGCAAATGTTGAGGTTCCCGCGACTTTATCAAACCCATGCCTGGTGGGAGCGGCTTTGTCGAGAAGACTGGTGAATTCACGTAGGGTGTATGCTGAGGCGTATTGACTGGTGAGGTAGGCACGTTCGTCGTCATTGATGGCGTGGGAGAGCCCTAGTTCGATGTCGTCAGCGTTGATGTCAACGATATACATCAAGCCGACTGGCGACAGTTGTCGCACGGCATAGGCGAGCAGGCTTGAAGGTTGTGACCAAAGTCCGAGGTTCAGGTGGATCAAAATTGCGTCAAATGGCCCCGCTGGCGCTCCTTCCTGCTGGAGAATGCGCGCACCTGGCAGCGTGCGACGTGCCTGTGCAACTGCCGCAGCGACCGTGTCAGTGCCGGTGAGAGAGATGCTCGGGTTGCCCGCTGCGATCCTAGCGAGGAGACGTGCATCGCCGCAGCCGATGTCGAGGAGGCTGCCGGGTGGCGACCCGTGTAGCGCCTCGTATCGGCTGATCAGGAAGGCTGCTGACAGTTCTGCGGTTGCTGCTGTTTCTCGCTCGTCGTGCCCAGCACTGACTTGCCGAGCGTGTTGCTGAGTAAACCAATCTTGTGCGTCAGCTCGGGTTGACTCAGATGGTGCGGAATGGGTCATTGGAGTCACCATGTATTCCGTGATGTCGGGGGCGTTGCAGCGGAAATCTGTGCAGGTCTCACCGGTTCGAATGCGGCTAGTACGAGGTTGTGGAAAATGTGAACTATGATTGCAGCGAGAATTCCACCGAGCAATGCTGCGCCCCAGAGGATGGCTGTGAGTATGGCCATATAGGCCAGTCCGGATAGGCCGTTGTTCTTGCGATAATGGAGGGCTATGAAGCCGAGGGCTGAGAGCGCGAGGGCCATTATGTCGGGGAGTCCCCAATGGATTAGCAGAAGTGGTGCTGCTGCTCGCCACAGGACTTCCTCGCTGATAGCCGCAGCTGGCAACGTGGCAAGCTCTGTGGCGCGCCTGCGGCGACGGATGGACCGCCCGGAGGCCCACCAGAATATGCATGGAAGCAGCGCGCCGGTGGTCGCCCAAGCTGGGATTAGCAGTGGGTGGTTGAACCACTGCGCTTCCGTGATCACGATTGGAACGGCTAGGACCGCCGCTCCGATGGTAACCAGATCGTAGTGCCGCTGGGGTGTGGAGAGTGGTCGCGGTTCTTGACGCCTGCGTGCGTGCTGCCTGACTGCGGCTGCGGCTGCGGCTGGAGCTGTGAGGTGTAGCACCAGCCCTATGGTCGCGAGCAGCGTGGTGATCATCGGTCTCCAGGTACTCCGGCCACGAATGCGTACAGGGGCGCAGTATCGACTCCGTTGTGGTAGCCGATTAGTTCGGATAACTCGTCGTCGATGAAGCCGCCAAATGGTCGGCCGCCGAGATCGATTGCCGGTGCGATGAGGCTCAGGTTCTGCATGATGTGGCCCGCGTCGAGGAAGACGAAGCGCCCAGAGCGTGGGCCATACTTGAATCGGTTTCGCCAGAAACTGGCGGAAAGTACGACGGTGGCGGAAGAGGTGGACACCATCTCTTCCTGCAACAGGGCACTAGAGAGGCGTTCGTCGGCGAAGTCTCCAAGATGTGCCAGGCATGTGCGATAGGGATCGTAGTGATAGACACCGTGTTCGAGGTCGGTCACATGGCTTGCGAAAACGTAGATGTCAATTGGGTAAAGAGCGCCACCGGAGGGTACGCGACGGCGCAGCCCCTCGGGTCGGTGAGTGACGCCGTAGCTGAAGTCTAGGAGAGTAGACAATTGAGGGAAGCTAATCTCCTGACCGGTGAAGCGGTGCACGCTGCGGCGTTGGTCTGCGGCTTCTTGTAGACTCATTGTTGGGGTCAGCGGTGCTGGCAGTGGCACGGTCGGCAGGTCGTCAAACCGTTTCCCCGCGCGGGTAGCGATCATCTGCAAAGCGGGAGATCGGGTGAGGCGACTGACGCCGGGGGCATCCCACGCCATCGAAGCACGGTAGACCTTGGTTGCTTCGAACCAGTTTTCGGTCGGGTCGTCGTAGGTGAGGCGTTCGTTTCCGTAGACCACGTCGACGAGGTTTGTTGCGTGTCTTTCAAGCTCGCTCATTGGTTGCTGTCCTTCTCCGTGCAGGCCTTACGGGAATGGGTGTGGTGCTTGATTGAGCCGCTCTACAGTGAATGGCTGTCGGCATAGTCCGAGTTCGTAAGCGTGGGTTAGCAGACGTCGGCCGCCCATGAATCGGGCGGCGTAGGAAGCGTCCAAGGGCCGCAGGCCCGTCACTACTGTCTTGACGACGTGCGCCCCAGCGTCGCGGATGTCGGGACTGGTCAGGTCGAAGGTGACGATCCGATGGCCTTGTTGGGCCAGGTGCCCAACAAGGCTGTCCCACAACGTGTCGGGACGGTTGTCGTCGAAGCGTGGCACGTCAGCCACGTGCCGCCGGTCGCGGCTGGTCGTCAGGAAGTCCGCCTCTGCCATGATCGGTGTTCCGGCGTAGAGGCGGATGTGATCTTCGAAAGTGCGCAACGACTCCGACAGGTCCGAGGTGTCGTGGATCGTTCGTCCCTCTCGCTGCTCAGTTTTCATCCAAGTTCTCGTATACATGGCCTCGGTAGCCGCCTTGATGCACGCCCGTTCGACCGTTGCTGCGCCTGCCGCACCGATTGCGAAAGGCGCCAACTTTGAGGTACGACTTCGCACGACGGCGAGAACAGCCGGTATCCCGGTGAACGCCGACATGTCAACTAGATGAACATCCAAGCCGGTCGGTGTAAAATGCCGATTGATGTAGTGCTGCAGGGCGAGGCTTGAGGTGACATCAATTTGAGGGAGGCTCAACTTGTTGTACCAGGTGAGCATAAAGCCGTCCCGTTCAACCACTTCGAACAGGCCTGAGAGCGCCGCTTCGGCCTCTTTGATCCCGCAGGCGAGACCATTGCTTGTGGCGTAGCCAATGGCCGGTTCGTTCCGCCATTGGCCGGCCATGTGGATCAGCTGCGCCGGTGCCCAGACGGGCGCCCCAGTGATGGCGTCGCGTCCTTGACGCCACCATAGTGGCAGATCATCTGTCCAACGTTCATACCCAAATCCGGGGCTGCCGTACTGCTCGTCGGCAAACAAGGCGAAGTCCTCAGCACCTAACAGGTCCAGTTCGTGGCGAAGGTCGTTGGCAGTGCCGTGCCGCACGGACTGGGAGTCAATTGGTGCGTAAGCGGCGCTGTAGCGTTCCACAGTCTCGCCGATCGCAGCGAGTCGGGCGCTGGTCATATCGGGTGACCCACCGCCGTTGTAGGTGTTGCCGGGCACTCCGAAGAGCAGGCTGCTGTCTGTGCCATGGGCGCCAATTGAGTGAGCAAGAATGTCGTCGACGTCGCGTAGTTTCATGTACTCGCGACGCGTTATTCCTACGAAGGGATCGGATAGTGGCAGCAACACCGCTGCTGCCTCCTCTGTGCTTGTCCATGTGCTCATCGGATTGTCCCTTGAGTTGGGACTTCGATAGGTTCGCCGTGGAACCAGACTTGCGGGAATCCTGTGTCCGCCACTGGAGAACAGTCGGGGCAACGCGGCACGCGGAATACGCGTCGAGTCTGAACGTCCAACCCAGCATCGTTGATTGTGATGGTTGTCAGTCCCCCGGGCATTGTGCTCGGCCCGTGGTTACGCAGAGCTACGCTCTCCAGCAGGAAGTTCGCAACGATGCCAGCCTGAATGTAATGGACAGGATTCGGGCCAAAGTCAGGAGCCGGATCATCAATAGGCCTGATTCGCAGCAATTCTGGGCGGAACACATCATCGGAGAAGTTCGCCGAGCGGCGAAGCTGGAAGCACTTGACGCAGGCAGACTGGTGCGGGATGCAGTATGGCCCAACCCATGCGGTTTCAGCATCGAAGGCGATCACCGGAAGCAGTGGCGTGTTTTCTGCCAAGGATCGCGTGTTGGCTTGGAAGAGCATCGGGTCAAGGTAGGAGTTTGCGACCACGACAAGCAGGTCGCCTTGCGCCTCCGGGACGGAGTCGAAGGCCTGCACCTTCATGCCTTGCGCTGTGATAGCCAGTCGGATGGTGTCTGCCAAGGCACTGCCTGGCCGCGATACCAACGCGATTGTCGTTGTGGTCAATCGCTGGTTGATGACGTCATCCGTCACCTGACGTCCAGCACGGAGGGCGGCGATAATCACTGCCGGGGGATACGCGTCTTGGCTGGCAGTCAGCAAGCCGGCTTCGGTGAACCGGTCGAGAACGATTGAAACCTGGCCGACTGGTAACGCCATCGTCTCCGCCAGGTTGCTGGCTGATACGTACTTGTCGGCACCAAGTTGATCCCGTAGTGCGGTCGCGAAGCGCGTCACCCCATCTCCGTCGATGGCGGTAATGGATTTCGCCGCAAACACTACCAGCGCCTCGTCAAGGGAAGCAACCTCGGCGAAGGGATGGCGGCGGTAGAACCGGGTTTCAGATGGATGGTTATCAGTGTGGTTCGAGGTCATTATTTTCGGTCCTGGTAGTCATGAGGGATCAACTGTGCGGTAGAGGGCGTCCTGCCGAGCAGTGCAGACAGGACGCTGGTAGTTGGCGGGAGTTCTGGGCTTGAACTGGTGTTCTGGTACTCGGCTACCCACCGCGCCACGTCATCGGGCATCCCGTTGGCGAGTAGCTTTTCTGCGAACACATCCGGTGGCAGGCAAGAGAGCTGAATGTCCTCACCAAGCTGGTCGGCCATGAGGTCGCGCAACTGGGCCATAGAGACGCAATCGGGGCCGGTCACGTCATACACTTCCCCCCGTCGTGTTCCGATATCGGCGGCAGTCATCCGGCTGATTGCCTCCGCCAAGTCGACGGTTCGTATCCACGCGACGCCTTGAGTGTGGAACGCTGACATGAGAATTCCGGTGGCCTGCGCCCATGCCCACAGCAGGGGGATGGACAAATCCAAGGGAGCGCATCGCAAGATGATGGAGTTCGGGACTGCCGCCAACAATGAGGACTCAGCGTGACCGAGTTCATCATTGAGGTTGTTGCGTCTTGTGGAGATGATCACGCTTTCGCGGGAAGCGCTCGCCGCAGCGGTGACTTGCGGTAACGTCGGCGCGAAACTGCCTACTAGATCAATGATCTGCAGCGGTGCTGAGGTGAAGCGCCGTAGTGCCTCGGCAAGGCCCTCGCGGCCACCGATGTAATGGCAGGCTGTGCCTGATGGCAGACGATTGGTGTTCATCACGATCCGTACTCGCGGTCGCCGTCGCGGTTGGCGAGGATGAGACAGATGGTCGTCAGTCCGATGGTCCAGGCGAGGAAGCCGATGGTGGCGGACGTGAGGTAGTCGGTGCCGCCGACCCTCGCGACCCAGCTGCTGAGTTCGAGGGCTGAACGAGTGGGCATGATAAATGAGACAGTGGCGAGCCATTCCGGGAAGGCGCGCGGTGGGATGAACAGACCGCCTCCGAAGGCCAGGGCCAGCATGAGTACTTGCGCGGCGGCGACGGCTGCTTTGGAACTCATCAGGTAGCCGACGGCGATGCCGATGAGCATGAACGGGATGGCTGTGATGAGGAGAGCTGCAATGCTGGTGAGTAGGCGTGGCACCGAGAGCGTTGCTTCAGTGGTGAGGGCTGCGAGGACGACCAGCGGGATCACCGAGACGGCTGAGAGCACACCCGAGGAGAGCAGGTAGGACAACAGGCGTGAGCCTGCGCCGGATGGCAGTGTTCGGGTGTAGGCGCCCCAGGGGCGTTCCCTAGCCTGGGAGACTTCGATGGCGAACTGGAACAGCGAGTTGACCATCATGCCGAACACGGCCAGGCCGATCACAGCAGCGGTGGCCAGTTCAGGATCCTGCGCGATGGTCCGCTGTGGAATGACGAAGAACAGCAGGCCGATACTGGGCGCAAACAGCCCCATGATGATGCTGATGGGAATTCGAACGGCTTCGGTGAGTTGGAACCTGGCCTGCACCAAGGCCAGGTAGACGGGGTTCTTGAGTGCAGTGGTGTTCATCGGTTCTCCTCCGTCTGGTGGCGGCTGGCTGCTGATAGAGCGTCGTTAACAACCTCCACGTTGTTGAGCGAACCGGTCTTGCGCTGGATCCAGCGCAAGGTTTCGTCCACGTCGTCGGTGCTGAACTCCAGGACGCCGTGGCGGTACTGGATTCCGCCGCATCGATAGACCTCCTGGTAGATGTCTGGATCGCCAGTCGACAGGCGCACTTTGGCTAGTCGGTTCGCTGAACGAATATCGGAAATGGCCGCGTCCTCCACTATCCGTCCACCTTTGAGGACCACCACGCGCGCGGCTAGTCGTTCGATGTCTTCGAGGTAGTGGCTGGTGACCAGCAGCGTGGTACCGGCATCGACCCGGGCAGAAACTCGCTGCCACAACAGTTCCCGCGAATCGCCATCCAGCCCCGTGGTGGGTTCGTCAAGCAGCACCAGCTTAGGATTGCCGGCGAAGGCCAAGGCCACAGACAGCAGCCGTTTCTGTCCACCAGACAACCCGCCCACCTGCTGCCTGAGCAAACGCCCGATGTTGAACTCCTCCACCAGTTCGGCAATGCCCACAGGCTGCTGGTAGAACGCCCGCACGTAAGAGAGGGCCTCACCCACCCGCGCGGTCTCTGGCAGGCTCAGCGCCTGGGGTGCCATCCCGAGCTGGGTGCGCGACCGAGGGGCAACCGGGTCCCCGCCGAATAGCCTCACTTGGCCGCGGGTCGGACGCCGGAGACCGGCAAGCAATGCCAGCAGTGTGGTCTTGCCCGCGCCGTTGGGACCGATCAACCCCACGGCTTCGCCGGCATCGACGCCCAGGGTTACATCGGTCAGCGCCACATGGCCGCGATAGTCCTTGCCAATCGCCTCGAACCGGGCGACCTCCGGTCGAGAGCTTGTCGTGTCTACCATGCAGCGATTACATCACACGCAAGCGTGCTACAGCAAGCACTTTGCGATGCAAGGTAGATCACCATCCGTAACTGTGCTTGCCGCAACGCCTGTTGCCACATGTACCTTGCACTGCAAGCCACTTGTGACCACAGGGCGAGTGGGGTAGTCTCCGGCTTGCGGACCGCATGTGTCGGCAACCGTCGGCGCATCTTCAACAACGCCAACGAGAGGAGGGGAGCATGGCAGCCATCAAATTGCCGGATGTGTCCACGATGACGATCACGAGCTTTGGTGAGGGACAGCATCTGTTCGAGCCCATGGCGGCTCGGTGCACGACTACGACCATCATCTCCAGCTCCAGCTGCTTCTGAGTGCCATGGGTCGTCATGACCCGGTCTGAGTAGCATGTAGCTGCGTGGTCTCGGCCAACATCACGCAGCTACATGCCCCGACCAGCGCAACCTGTGCGCATCGTTGAGAGGAGGCCTGTTGAACGAGAGTTACGATGATGCCCGAGGTATGCTCGGTGATCTTTCGGTCGCAGCTAGCCGAGCCCGACAAGCGATTGACCCACGCGGCCATCGCCTGCTACGCGTGTGGGGTTTCGTCTACCTCGTTGGTTTCGGTGCGTTGTGGGCAGACATCACGTTCCGTGACGGCCCCAGTCCGGTCCTTGGGCTCGCCTGCCTGGGCGTTGCTGGACTCGTGGGGTTGGCGTCAACCACGCGTGAACTGCAACGGCTGCACGGTCTTTCCGGCGCTTCTCAGCGCGCTGTTCGCCGCTTGTGGACGTCATGGGCACTGACTCTGGTCGCATGGGGGCTCTTGTTCGGCCTGCACGTCAGTCTTCACCCCGGGCGACCAGCAGCCGCCACGACGGCGACGGCTTCAGCTCTCGCTGTCGTCCTTACCGGCGCCTGGCTGATGGCCAACCCCGTCCAAGTCTTACAAAGCCGTATCGGCCTGAGCTTGGTCATTGCCGGGCTGATCGGACTACAAATACCCTCCGGCGGCTACGCAATGCTCTTCTTGTGGGTCACGATCTCGCTCGCACTGTTCGTGGGGTCGGTCATCGCGAAGCCAGCCCCAGCCCAGCCCGCAGGTGCGAGCCATCGTGATTGACCTCAACGTCGATGAAGTGCTCCACGCGCCAGTTCGGCTGCGCATCATGGCCGTACTCGCCGAAATCGGTGAACAAGACCGCATCTCGTACCCGCGCCTTCAGGAACTGCTCGACATCACGTCAGGCAACCTCACCTCGCACCTACGCAGGCTCGAAGCAGCCGGCTATGTCGCCCAAACCAAGAAATTCGTCAAACGGACCCCGGTCACCGAGATTCGACTGACGCGACGTGGCCGCCTGGAACTCGAAACATACGTCGAGCAACTACGGGCCTTCGTCGCCAGAATGGACGAGAACAAGGCAAGAACTGAGAGCGCCGTACAGCACACGGAGATCCGATAGCAGACGATCCCGGGGCCGCACCATCCTCACTCACGCTCGGAGCTTCACGGTGGTGCAAAATTTGCGCCACCGTCCACCCCGGTGCCTTGGGACGACGGTGACGGAAAATTTCCCGCACCGTCCAACCCTGTTGGTGCCGAAGTGTGATGTCGCCGATTGAGCGGCACCAGCGGGCAGGCGACGGGGGTGCGAATTTTGTCTCCCCGTTCGGGTTGCTCCATCGGGGGTGCCGATTCGGCGCCCCCGCGACCTGCCCTTTGCGAGCCTGGCTCTCGTCAGGCTCGCCGTGAATCTGCATATAGTACCTCAAGCGTGCCGTGAATGCTAGATGTTGTGGTCGGGAGTTGCGCCTGTCGCGCTGACAGGTCACCGGAGACCGTCTCGATACCCTGATCCGCGCACGGATGGAGCGTCGCACCTATCAGCATGAGCACCCCAGTCGCTGCCTCCGCCAGCCCATTCGCCGACCCCCTGTCACCGACGTTCCAGGCTGGTTCCACGCTGGGAGCTCGCTTGGCCGTCGCCTCGCGGCAAGCGCAGGGCCTCTCCTTGGCGGTGGACGATCCGATGGTGCTGAACGAGCTGCGGGAACTGTGTGCTGTGCCTCGGCCCGTGAGGCGTAGGGTGTGACCGCGACGCGGGAAGGCCTCGCATCCCGAACGCGTTAGGGCCGGTCAGGACGCGAGGCCATAGCGTCTTGCGGGGCGGGTGCTAGGCGCGCCAGACGAACTCGACCCGACGGGCGAGAACTTCCGCCCGGTGAGCAGCGCGGCGGGCGTGGAAGGCTTCGATGGTCTCGTTGCGGCGTCTGGCTGGGGTGGCTCCGTTCATGCCATCGGGAAGGGCGTGGATGAGCACGGCTTCCAGGATCAGGCTCGCGGCCTGGTACTGCCACAACGGAGTCCTACCGGCCCATTCGGCGGCGACGGTGGTCACGTCGATACCCGCCCCGGCGGGTTGCTCGGGCATCGTGGCGGTGTACTCGCGGCGGGTCCGTTCGATCCGCTCCGCGATCCTCGCGCGCTGACGCACCCACATCGCCTTGTCGATCAGCCCGTCATAGTGATCGTCATCGAGCTGGGCCAGGCGTTCCCGGTCGGCGTCCAGCGTCGCCGCCAGCCCGACACGCGCCGTCCCGTCAACACCAGGGGTGTTGCGTTTCGTGGGGTGGAGGGTGATCTGCTCGAACGTCGCCAGCACCGCCTCTTCGACCAGCTGGGTGATCTCGGTGGAGCGGATCGAACGGTGACAGCCACCCGGCGCGCGCTGCACACACTGGTACACCTCGCCCCGGTGAACCATCGCCCGCCCGCAGGCCGAGCAGCGGATCAGGCCCGAGAACGGATACATGCGTTTCGCCGCCCCTGTGCCGGGTTGGTGGAAGTTCCGCGCCCGCTTGCGAGCGTCGAGCACATCGACCACTTGCTGCCAGGTGTCCGCGTCCACAATCGCCGGCCACACCGCTTTCACTTGCATCTTCGAGGTCTTCGCGCGGGTACCGTCTGGGAGGATCGGGCGGTACTCCCGTACCGCCTTGTTGGAGGGGTTCAGCAAGATCAGCTTCAGGGTCCGGTCGGTCCATTTGCAGCCGTGCATCGTCGAGATGCCGCGCTGGTTCCAATCCGTGCGAATCCGGTACAGCGACTCACCCGCCAACACCCGCTGAGAAGCCTCCCGCACCAACTCGGCAGCCTCCGGATCGACCACGAGCGTGCCGCTCTCGGCGCGGTACCCGAACGGCACCATGCCCCCATGCCACACGCCCTCGATAGCCTGCTGCTTCGCCGCCCGCGCCACCCGTCGGGCAGTGTCTGCTGAGGACTTGTTCGCCATCGCCACCAGCACCCTGGCCATCGCCACATCCGAGTCGGTATCGAGCCGTAGCGAGCCGGTCACCGAGCGAACCAGGAACCCGCCGAGCACCTTCGCGTCGATCAGGTCCTCCAAGTCGCGCGGGTCGCGCACCGCTCGATCCAGGTCGTAGGCGATCATCACCTGAGCCTGCCCGTCACCGAGGTGTTTAAGCATGGCCCGGAACTCGGGGCGGATCACCCGCCGCACCCGCTCGCCCGTGGGCAGCGTGATGGTGCGCTGCTTGAACGCCGAGGTGTCGTTCTCCCGAAACACCGCTGCGACCTCCCAGCCGTGAGCGGTGGCGTAGGCGCGGCAGTCGGCCTCCTGCCGATCCACCCCACGCTCGCTACCCTCTGGATCATCACTGATCCGCACATACACCACCGCCCGCAACAGCACTGCGGCCTGTTCCTGCTCGTCGTGGCCCATCTCCGGCCCACCTTCCTACTCGTATGAGAGGTAGGTGCGTTTACAGAACCTCGGCTATCTGACTTTGGCGTGCACGGTAAGCGAGTCTGGCGCTGAGGCCGAACGTTTGCAGCCACGTTGATGTTCGACTGCCTAACCAACTGAGTCGTGCCCCAAAGGGGCTCGTCTATCCCTTGGTCTGACTTGAGCATCAGACTATTCTCGTGACATGAGTCGCACCACGATCGCCATTCAGACCGACACGCGCTCCCGCATCAAGGCCGGGGCAGCGCGGCAGGCGGAGACCGTTGATGGGTTCCTGAGGCTGCTGCTGGACGAGCATGAACGCGGCCAGTTCTGGGCCACCTTCGCCGAGGTCACGCCCGAGGAGTATGCCGCAGCGATGTCCGCCGACGGCGACGACCTGGACCAGGACTACCGGATCGAGGATGCCGCGTCGGAGGTCGAAAACCCGTGACCGCCGAGGTCCCGAGCCGCGGCGATGTGGCCTGGGTTTCCATGGAGCCTACGCGGGGCCACGAGCAGCGTGGACACCGTCCGCACCTCGTGCTGTCGGACGAGCGGCTGGCCAAGAGCCTCGGTCTGGTCATCGCCGTCCCCATGACGAGCGCCCGCCGTCCGTGGGCGACTCGGGTCGAGTTGGCTGAAGGCTCCTACGCCATCGGCGAGCAGCCGCGGACGTTCGCGGTGGATCGGATCACCAAGGTTGACCACACCGGATACGACGTCACCAGGGTGGTGAAGGTCGTCACGATGCTGCTCGGCGGCTGAGCAGTCCCGTCCGCTCTATCCGGCCCAACCCGCGGCGGGGGACCGGCGTCAGGGCTCCAAGCCCAGGGCTTGGAGCATGGGGATGAACTTCGCCCGTGTCTCCGCGAGTTCGACCGCGGGGTCGGAGTCGGCGACGATGCCGGCGCCGGCGAAGAGCTGGATCTCGTTCGGCGTGTCCGGGCGGACGTGGCCGCCGCGCCGGGCGATGGCCCACTCGCCGTCGCCGGTGGTGTCCACCCAGCCGACGGGACCGGCGTAGCGGCCGCGGTCCATCGACTCCAGCTCGCTGATGATGTCCATCGCGAGGTGGGTCGGGGTTCCGCACACGGCCGCGCTCGGGT
>RRZT011686458.1_pt1 | contig 12087 bp, 8 predicted proteins | sample 2165551 | NCBI WGS metagenome assembly RRZT01 (sample SAMN10456910, study PRJNA506462) | wastewater metagenome | biome: wastewater; feature: sludge; material: wastewater sludge; isolation source: wastewater sludge with Escherichia coli K12::gfp cells carrying plasmid... | place: USA: Moscow, Idaho ... | reverse complement strand
TTGTGCTGAAAAATCACTCCCTCTTGCTTCAATGCCTCGTTTCAGCCAATGAAAAACCCAAAAACCTTCTCCACAGCCTATTTCATGAATTGATTTTGGCTTGGTCTTTTCACACAAGGCAGTCAAATCTTTATCGAAGTTTTGCATGAGCAACCGGGCAATGGGATTTTGGGTGTCATATTTGTTGTACGTGTTTCCAACGACAACCCCATTTTCCACAATACCGCCAGAAATTTTCATTTTGGCATATCCTCCAGTTTCTCACTAGGTGCAAGAGATTCTTGTCCTCTATCTTTCTTACTATTCAGCTTAAAGATATGAAGGCGTATGTCCTCAAGGAGTTGTCGATTGGCTGATAGTTGATCTGCTAAAAAGGCCATGAGGATCGATTGAAAACCCATGCCCAATAGTGCACCAGCAAGGATGAGGGATTGTACGTGCCCAGCTCCTCCTCCTGAAAAATAGATGACAGAAAACGTATACCAAGAAGTGTTCCCAGGGTAAGTAGCGCTATGCCAATCGAAGTAAAAAAACGAAAAGGCCTATAGATTACAAAGATGCGTACAATGGTGACAACGCTTCTGCGAATATAGGTAGGGATGCTCTTTACTAGGCGGGATGGACGAAGATCTTCATTAACTCTTACAGAAACAGAGACAATCGCCATGTTTTTCTGGCCAGCTTGAATAATGGTCTCAAGTGTGTAGGTATAGTCATTAAAAACGACCAGACGCTGGGCAGCATATCTGCTTATGGCCCGGAAACCGCTGGGCGCATCGGCAATTTCAGTTTTGCTGGCAAGTCTAACGACACAACTGCCTATTTTTTGGAGAATTTTTTTGATAGGAGAAAAGTGCTCTATGGTAGCCACTGGTCTTGCACCAATGACAATATCAGCACTTTTTGCAAGAATAGGGGCTGTTAATTGTGGGATGTCGTCAGCATTATATTGATTATCCGCATCTGTATTAACAACTACGTCGGCTCCCAGGGAAACGCAGGCATTAAGCCCTGTCATGAAAGCGCGGGCAAGCCCCATGTTGTGCGTGTGTCGGACTATATGGTCAACGCCATTGTTTTTGGCTACCTCTGCTGTGCTGTCAGTGCTGCCATCGTCAATGACCAGCCATTCGACTATATCAAAACCAGGTACCTGGCGAGGCAGGGCTGATAAGGCAATAGTGAGAGTTTTTTCCTCGTTGTAGCAGGGGATTTGGATGATCAGTTTTTTCAATATGTAACCTTTTTGTATAAGCAGAGAGAAAGCAGAAAGGTTAGTGATAAGTAAAAAATATTCAATATTGTTGCCTTCTTAGTATCAACTGGGAGCCCGCATCCAATTTCCAGATTAAGGCTTCTGCCTGCATATTTAGTGTCTTGATCTTCGATCTTCCCGAGAGAGAGATCTTCTGTTGTCCAGGCGGCAATCGATTGACCCGGTGGGCTATCATTCCCTTGTAAGAAAAAAAAGCTTTCATTTGCAGAGAGAAACGCATTGAGAGGAACTGTTGGGTAACAAATTTTATAAAAATGGTTATCACGTATTTTTCTGGCATCTATTTCAATTGTTTGCGTTTGTCCATCCAATGATATACCAGCACGAAATGAACCTGAATTATAACGGTTGGCAAAGTTTGCAAAAAGCACTTGAATGCACAGGGGATTTGCTGATTTTATCAAACAGGTGTTTTGAATAGAGTTTTTGTTGATTTTTTCTTTGATATAAAAACCAGTTGAAATTTCATTGGTAATTAAGGATTCTTTAGCTGATATCTGATGGGTGCATTTTTCGAAATAGAATTCATTGCTTTTTTCATGTATTAAAATGCTATAAATCAACATTATATATAATATATTTACAATTAATATTGTTGTAAGGTTATTGTTAACGTATTTCATAAAATGGAATAACTTGAGTTGTAAAAGAGATTAATTCCATATATGACAAAATAAATGTTATTATTAATAATGCTGAAGAGGGGATGTTGAATTTTTTTATAATAAATCCTATGTCAATCAATAAAAAAGGAAGTATAGCATAAAAGTATCTTCCATGCATAGCTCCAAGTTCTCCTCTCATTTGATAAATATCATGCAGCTTGTTGATAAGTATTAGTGAGAAAAATAAAAAAATTATTTTGTTGTATATGGATATTCTGTCAATATATCCTTTTGTGTAAAAGGATATAAATATGGAGTTAAGCCCAGAAAATAAAGTAAAAAAAACCGCGCATAATCTTACTCTCTCAGGGAGAGTTCCTGTTGAATAGTTTGTGAAGCAAATAATATACGATAAAGTAAATGCTATGATTATTCCTATAGCTATTGTTAATTTCCTCGTGTAATTCTTGTTAAGAAATTGTGTTTTCTTTTGAATTGTGAAATTTTCATTGTAAAATTTATTTGATAATGAAAGTGATGAAATTGTAAGTAGCAAAGATGTAAAAAGTAATAAAAATGAAAAAAATATCAATGGTGAACCAGATGTGACTAATAATTTCACTTCTCCCCATCCATTCCCCATCCATCCAAAAAGACCATAGAAATGTTGTATGAGGATGTCAAAAATAGGATATGTGTGTATATAATCTAGGAGAGAGATGTTTGATTTGGTAGTTAGTTCTGATAAGTTAATAGAGGTAAATATAGGCGTATTAAAATTATATATATTTCTGCAAATGACAAGCATGGGTATGCTTATTGCTATGGCCATTGTGTATATTAAAATTTTTTTATTAGTTTTTTTCTTTTTAAGTATTTCTATGGAATATATAAGCAAAAGTATCGGTATAATAACCCAAAAGGTGATTTTTATTCCAGATGATAAAGTAGTAAAAAATGCTGATAAATATATAAATTTAGGTTTGCCGTTATGAATATAAATGATTAAAAAGTATGCAGTTGTAGATGCAAATAGTAGTAACATTATATCATGATTATTCCCTGATGATAAATTTGAGATCATCGGGATGAAACAAATTGATGATGCTAAAAATAATGAGTTGATTTTTTTAAGATTTATTGCCACCATTGTGTAATATGTGCATATAAAAAAGAATCCAAGGCATATAGCTGAAGTAATTCTGGTGGATCTGAAGAGGAAATTCTTATTTTTAGTAAACATCATAGATATTTTCAAAGGTACTGATGCTATGATGTGATAAATTGGCGGATGTTGGGCTATCCAATTCGATTTTCCTATTGACTCGCAACCTTTGTTAGTTGATTCGCAATTTCTGTAAAAAGATCTTAATGCTTCTTCATCAAGTTTTGCTTGCCCAAGAAGTGGAATCCCCTTGCCATTAGCGATGTCACTGACATATGAGTAATGGCCAATTTCATCTGGAATGTCCCATAATGGAGTAACATAAAAAGCTAGAAAGAGTGATTTGATGACAAATACGCATGCCATAGCCCACATTATTTTTGTGTAATATGTATCGGGCATTTATGGCTCCCTTAACCAGCTGTCCACATCATTTGCTACGATAACGCCATAGTTGATTGCTCCGAGCCAACCGCTCATGATTATCCCCACCGAACCAACATGGAAAAGTCCGCCAATTTCTTTATGTAGGCTGCGTGAGGCATCAAGCCCTTCGAATTTTGTGCCAAAGGAAGTTCCTTTGGTGTGCAGGGTGTAGCGTTGAAAGGTGAGCGGTGTTGCACTTTCTATGGTGTCAATTTTATTTCGTACATCTGGTAGATAGCGTTCCAAGTCAGTCAGACAGCGTTCGATGAGGTTGTTTTTTGCCAGCTGGTAGCTTTCGCCATCAAGTGGTGCCCAGTCATCATAGTTGGCGTTCATGGAGGCTACAATGGTGTAGTCCGGTGGAGAATCTGGCCGTGTTTTGGGATAGTATAAGCTGAACGTCCTGCTTTTGGTCTGCATATCACACAGGGCCTTTGAGCTGAACTCCTTTTCCGTAGAGGTGAAGAGCAGGTCACCAATATCAGATATCTCTTCCCCTTTCTGTATGCCAAAATACACCTGGCAACTCGAATTGTTGACTCGGACAGCCGTGAAATGCCTTTGAAAACTGTCTGAGAAGTTTTGCCTGCCAATTAAATTATCAACAGTATTGGTAATGCCGGCATTGGAGATAACAGCCCTGGCCGGAATAAATTTCCCATTGGCGATAACCCCTTGGGTTTTGCCCTTCTCAATAATAATTTGTTCCACCCTTGTGCCAGTACGAATGTCCACCCCTTGCTGTTTTAATTCTCTCTCCATCAGGCCAATGAGGCGGTCCGTGCCTCCCTCAAAGGTGAAAACTCCTTTGTTCATGAAGTTTGAGAAAACAATGCCATAGGTAATGGCAGGTTCATCAAGGGTAGAGCCGTTGGCATAACTTATGGGCTCCATCAAGAGGCGGTGAATATCGCTTCTCCCAGGGAAAAAACGTTCAAAAAGGTCGCGTGTGCGCAGAGTCTGGTCATCGTAGAAGTTCATAGCCTCTATGGTGGAAAAAAACTGGCGAACCACCTCTTCGGCCACGGCAAAACGTTCTTGCAGGATGCGGATAAAATCATCCTTACTGAACGTGGTAGTGAGGGAAAACTGAGGATTATCAAAAACAATATGTTTCAGCTGCACAATGGCATCGCGAATGGTTTTTCCCCAATATTTTTTGCAGGTTTTGACCATACCATAGGGAAAGCCATGTAAAGATACATCAAAGGTATGTCCACCTCGTTTGAACCAGGTAGCCAGGCCGCCCAGCTGAAAGTGGTGCTCTAAAAGGAGTATTTTGTGTCCGGCATCGGCCAGTCGCTTTGCGCAGGTCAGGCCACCGAGCCCTGAGCCAATGACAATGGCATCATAAATGGTCTTTGATTGGTTTGCTAAGAGGGCAGAAGGCATGCGTTATTGTACAGGGAAAAAGAGGGTTTAAATAATTATATTTATACGAGAATATGCTTATTTACCATGCTTATGCCGCTGAGCATAGAGCCGACAATACCCAGATAGCCCTGATCTGTGCCAGCAATGAAGAGGTTGGCCCAGGGTGTTATGCCGTCATGTATTTTAAGTGGGCTGCCGTATACAGCGCCTTCAGCCTTGCGGGTAAAGCGCTCAATGGTTAGGGGTGTGAAGCTGTCCTCATAGACAACTGCGTCTTGATAAGGGCCAATATATTTTTCGCTCACTGCTACCGCTTCTTTTCTGCAAGCTTTTTTGCGTTCTACATAGACATCTTTTTCTAAAGAGTGCCACAGTGGATACGATGCCGAGTTGGTCATCCGCACGGAAAAAAAAGCTTTGAGCTCTTTTTCAGCAAAATTATCAGGAAAACAGATAACGCCCCACGAGGTGTCTTGCAGCATATCAGGGCGTTTATACTGTGGTGAGTTGCTTTCACTGTAAAAGAGGATGGTACGATCCTGACGCAGGGAGTCGGCGATTTCCTTTGGCAACAAAGAAATTGTTTCCGTGAAACTCATCTTGCCCCTGTGTTCGGTACTGGGAGTCTGCCAGCCTGAAAGGCGAATAGTTTCGGGAATGCCAGCCGTGGAGATAATCTTTTTTGTTGCAAGCCTAGTACCGTCGGCAAGACAGACCGCTTGCGCATGCGTACCCCGAAACAGTATTTTTTCAACGGCCGCGTTATAACGCAGCTGGCCGCCAAATTCCTCAAATTGCTGAACCAGCAGATTGAGAAAGTCGTTCATGTTGGTCTGCGGGCGGAAAAGACCGTCCTCAAAGATGGCGCGGAACATGATCACAAACTGTCCCAGATCCATGTCATTTTCTTCTGCGTTGCCATAGACCATCAGTGGCAGGAGCAACATGTTTTCGAGTAGTGGCTCGTGCAGATAATCTTGAATGAAATGTCTGGCGGAGCGCCATGGAGCCGGAGTAAAGGGATCATAGTTTGCAATCGCTTTACGCAGGCGGCGAAAAGCCTCGCTGGCTTGGGGAAACAGCCGGGCTATCTCGACATCAAGTAAGGCAGGGTCGTTGGAAAAGGATAAAGATCCTGCCGGGAAGATGATCTCGCTGCCAATCTGTTCGCGTACCGGGAAATCGCGGCGAGATAAGTGCAGTTGGCGAAAAAGTAGATTAAGGGGAGCCCGTTTATCCTTTGCCGGGGCAAAGTTGGTCATGGCATGCAGGCCTGTTTCAAAGAGGTGACCTTGTCTGCGATAGTACGAGTTGAGGCCACCCGGAGAGTGATGCTGTTCTACTATGAGTGTTTGTACACCAAATCGAGCTGCGCGGATGCCAGCGGCTAAGCCTGAGAGGCCTGCGCCAATGATAATGAGCTCATAGTTTGCCATGCTCTTTTTTCGCTATGTCCAGGGGAAGGGGGTTGCGGAATAGCGGAGAACGGTAAAACGCATTAAAAGGTCTGCAGTTTTGGTTCCAGGTAATTGATACAGCTGTTTAAGGTGGCAAGCTCAGGGTACTCATCTTCAGGAATCTGGAGCTTATAACGCTTGCGCAGTTCCATGACAATATCGAGAAAATCCATAGAGTCTAATTCGAGCTGATCACGGAGCGGTTTGTCAGGGTCAAGAGCATCGAAATCAGCCTCTTCATCAATATCTGCTATAATTTCAAGAAGAACTTCTTCTACTTCTGTACGGGTCATGTGGGTAATTCCTCAAAACAAATCAAAAAGAAAAGGAGACAAATTTTATATCATACCATGGCAACTGTGCTCATGCCAGGAATCTCTTGACAATGACTACTGAATTTATCCCTAGCATGCCAAAGGAGTTGTTCAGAATGGCATGCACCTGATTCACTTTTTTGGGTACGCCGGCTACTAGGCCAGAGAGTTCGCAGGCTGGGTCAAGATTGTCTATATTGATGGTTGGATGCACCAGGTTATCGGAAAAAGCAGGTAAGTTGCCGGCAAGTTCCAAAACGCCAGCAGCACCCATTGCGTGACCAATATGAGATTTGGTGTTGTTTACCCAGGTGTCGGTGCAGCCTTGAAAGGTTGCCCGAATGGCACCGCACTCTTCTATGTCGCCTTGCTCTGTACCTGTGGCATGGGTGTTTAAGATGGTGATATCTTTTGCCTGCATCTGAGCCCTTTTTAGAGCCAGTTCCATGCATTCACGCTGGCGAGGACCATAGGGCAGCACGACATCGTGAGCATCGGAGTTGATGGCATATCCAGCAATTTCCCCGTAAATATGCGCACCACGCGCCAGGGCTTTGTCCAATCGTTCCAAAACAAAGACGCAACCCCCTTCCGAAATAACTATACCATTTCGATCGCGGTCGAAGGGGCGGCTTGCCTTGGTGGGATCATCGTGTTCCGCCAGAGCGCCCTGGGCTCTAAAACTGGCAAATATCCCAAAGGAGCCTACACACTCGGAGATTCCACCGCAGAGGGCCAGGTCAATCTCGCCCAAGCTGAGCATCTGCACCCCCTGGATAAGGGCCGCATTGCCAGCGGCGCAGGCGGCACCAATCGAGTAATGGGGTCCGGTAACCCCCAGGTTTATGGTGATCTCCCCAGCAGGATTATTAAGCACTGTGCGGGGGTTATGGTGGTGTGTCCAGTAGTCTACATTATAGTCATATTGGCTGATATTGTAGACCTCGTTTTCGGTCTCGACTGTGCCATGCTCCGTCAAACCAATGTAAATACCGGTGGCGGCACGATCATATTCTGTGAAGTCAATTTTGGCATCTGCCAACGCTTCGCCAGAGCAGTACACTCCGATGCAACCAGCACGGGTGCCACGTTTATTTTCGCGTTTTTTTCTGTACTTGGTTTCATCAAAGGAACAGATACCAGCGGGGTGGACGCCCATATAACGCAGATCAATGGTGCTGATGCCACTTTTACCAGCGAGGAGGTTGGCTCGAAAATCGGTAAGATTTGCCGCTCCGGGCGCTGTTAAACCAACACCTGTTATGACAACACGTTGCTGTTCGTTTTTACTCTTCATGAACACTTCGTTTTCTGTTTTCTAGAACCTAGGCCAAGAGTTCTAAAATAATTGCAGGTACCCGCGCAATCGCTTCGTCAAGTTTATCGGGCATTGTGCCACCGGCCTGGGCCATATCAGGGCGGCCTCCACCCTTGCCGCCGACCATGCCAGCAACCTTGTTGATGAGGTCGCCTGCTTTGACTCGTTTGGTGTATGCGGGGGCCACCAAAGCCAATAGAGCGGCCTTGCCATCAAATTCACCGCCCAGCACAATAATGCTCTCAGGTTTCTTATCGCGTATTTTATCGCCGATCTCCCGTAAGGTTTTCGGAGAATCAAGTGGCACTTTACAGGCAATGATAGGAATCCCGTCCACTTCCACTTTCTGAGCAATAAGTTGATCCAGGTCAGCAAGGGCCATGCTTGCATTCATGGTGGCAATCTGTTTTTCCAGTTCCTTCTGCCGTTTCAGCAGGGCCTGGAATTTTTCTGGAACGGTTTCAAGCGGTCCATTGATGATCAGGCTTGCTGCCGCAGCTGCACGTTCTAGCTCTTGTACCCAGCGAAGGGCACTGTTGCCTGTCATGGCTTCAACACGGCGGACCCCAGCAGCGATACCGGTTTCCCCGACTATCTTAAAAAGGCCAATGTCACCCGTCCGCGTGGCATGAGTACCACCGCAGAGTTCCCGGCTAAATCCTTCAATGCTCACCACCCGAACCTTGTCACCATATTTTTCCCCAAAAAGAGCCGTTGCTCCCCCGGCAACGGCCTCTTCCCGACCAAGCACTTCGGTTTGAACCGGTATGTTGCGACGCACCCGGGCATTGACCAATTGCTCAACAGTGAAAATTTCACCGGCAGTAAGAGGGGAGAAGTGGGTAAAGTCGAAACGGAGGCGGTTGGCGTCGACGAGAGAGCCAGCTTGCCGCACATGTTCCCCTAAGACTTTTTTAAGGGCAGCCTGGAGCAGGTGGGTGGCAGTATGATTCAGCACAGTTTCAGCTCGCCGCTCGCTCACCTTGAGGGTGACCTGCATACCAGTCTGCATTTCTCCCTGTGCCAGGCGTCCCCTGTGAGTAATAATACCTTCGGCGGGAGACTGGGTGAGCTCTACCTCAAAGCGTCCCCCTGACCAGGTGATGGTTCCCTGGTCGCCAACTTGCCCGCCTGATTCTGCATAAAAAGGAGTACGGTCAAAGACGAGGCGCAGTATATCCCCTTGCACGGCCTGGGTGACGAGTTTCCCGTTTTCGTCAATAACACCGATAAGCGTTGCCTCATCTTCAGTTGTTTCGTAGCCGGTAAAAAGTGATTTCTTCCCCTCTTCAGCCAGCGCGAGAATGCCGGCATCGAGGTGAGCGACATCCGTTCCCTTCCAGGATTTACGAGATTGATCACGCTGCTGTGCCATGGCTGCCTCAAAGCCGGTTTCATCAAAACCGACATTTTGTTCAATGGCTACATCACGGATAATGTCCACCGGGAAACCAAAGGTGTCATAGAGTTTGAAAATAAATTCACCTTCAATGACTGCCTTATTACCTGCCTGGTTTCGTAGGCGCTGTATTTCCAGATCCAAGCGGGAAAGCCCCTGGTCAAGGGTTTCGCCAAAACGTTGCTCTTCGTGGGTCACAACCTTGCTGAGCAACTCAGTCGTGTTATGCAGGTGCGGGTAGGCCTTAGCCATACAGCCGGTAACTACCGCACAGGTTCCGGCAAAGAAGTCTTGCAGGCCAAGCATTCTCCCATAGCGAATAGCTCTGCGCATAATGCGGCGCAGCACATAGCCCCTGCCTTCATTTGAAGGCAGGACGCCATCAGCAACTAAAAAGGTTGTTGCCCTGGCATGGTCGGCAATTACCCGCATGGAAACATCGTCTTGTTTGTTGTTATGATAGGGACGTCCGGAAAGGGTGGCGATGTGCTCAATGATTGGGGCAAAGATGTCACAGTCAAAGTTGTTGCGTTTTCCCTGCAAAACAGCAGCTACCCGTTCAAGCCCCATGCCGGTATCAATGGAGGGGCGTGGCAAGGGCGTCATGGTGCCATCGGTGTCACGATAAAATTGCATAAAAACCAGGTTCCACAGCTCAAGGAAGCGATCGCAATCGCAACCCAGAGCGCAATCCGGGCGGCCACATCCGGCCTCTACTCCCTGATCGATATGGATTTCGGAACAGGGTCCACAAGGGCCTGTCTCTCCCATGGCCCAGAAATTATCTTTTTCACCCATGCGGACTATGCGGCCTTTAGGCAGTTCTTTTACCTCTTCCCAAATGTGGTAGGCCTCATCGTCATCCTGAAAAACAGAGACCCAGAGTTGTTCGGGGTTGAGATGGAGTTTTTTTGTTAAAAACTCCCACGCAAAGGCAATGGCCTCGGTTTTGAAGTAATCGCCAAAGGAAAAGTTGCCAAGCATTTCAAAGAAAGTGTGGTGGCGCGCCGTGTAGCCAACATTTTCCAGGTCGTTATGCTTGCCACCTGCCCGTACACTGGATTGTGCTGTGGTTGCACGGGCATAGGGACGGGTTTCTTCACCCATGAAGACCTTTTTAAACTGCACCATACCCGAATTGACAAAGAGCAGGGTGGGATCATCATGGGGAACCAGGGATGAGGCAGGGACTCTGGTGTGGCCTTTTTCTTCGAAATAACGAAGAAATGTTTCGCGAAGTTCGTTTCCGGTCATGTTTGTAATTTAAAGCGTTGAGCCCTTTTGGGCCTTTCTTGTAAAAAACAGCGGGCGAAATGCTATGGCATCCCGCCCGCTTTCTTTGAGGGTAGCAGGAAAAACGTTTTCCTACTCCATTATTTTTTTGCTGTCCACCAGCTGATCAACAACAGAAGGATCTGCCAGGGTGGAAGTGTCGCCAAAATCTTCAAAATCATTAGCAGCAATCTTGCGCAGGATGCGGCGCATAATCTTACCAGATCTGGTTTTCGGCAAATTGGGTGCCCATAAGATAACTTCTGGTGTAGCAATGGGGCCAATTTCCTTTCGAACATGCACCCGCAGTTCCGTGCGCAGCTCCTCACTTTCCTCGGCCCAGGACATGAGGGTGACAAAGACAAACACCGCTTGCCCCTTGATGGGGTGCGGCATGCCGACTGCCGCCGCCTCAGCTACTGCTTCATGAGAAACTAGAGCAGATTCAATTTCAGCAGTGCCCAATCTGTGCCCGGATACATTTATAACATCATCAAGCCTGCCCATAATCCAGAAATACCCGTCTTCATCGCGACGGGCACCGTCTTCAGGATCATAGGTGTCGGGATAGCGGTTAAAGTAGGTTTTTTTGTACCGTTCTGGGTTGCCAAAAACACCCCGCAACATGCCGGGCCATGGTTTACGGATAACCAAATGCCCGCCTTCGTTGACCTGAGTTTCCTGGCCCTGCTCATTATAAATGGCCGCATCAATTCCGGGAAGTGGCAGGGTGGCACTGCCAGGCTTAAGTGGCGTCACATAGGGCAGGGGGGAGATCATGATGCCGCCTGTTTCCGTTTGCCACCAGGTGTCAACAATGGGGAGCTTTTCCTTGCCAATGTTGATGAAATACCACATCCAGGCCTCTGGATTGATGGGCTCACCAACCGAGCCCAATATGCGTAAGGTGGAAAGGTCATGTTTCTGAGTATACTCTTCCCCTTCTCGCATGAGAGCGCGAATGGCAGTGGGGGCTGTGTAGAAAATGCTGACCTTAAACTTTTCCACAATCTGCCAGAAACGGTCAGGTGCTGGATAAGAAGGAATCCCCTCAAACATTACCGTGGTGGCGCCAAGGCCAAGCGGGCCGTACAAAATGTAGCTGTGCCCGGTAATCCAGCCAATATCAGCCGTACACCAGTAAATATCCTTATCTTTCATATCAAAGACAAGTTGGGTGGTGTGCATGGCATAGGTCAGGTAGCCGCCAGTTGTGTGCACTACCCCTTTGGGTTTGCCGGTTGAACCCGAAGTATAGAGAATAAACAGCATGTCTTCGGCGTCCATGGGTTCAGGTTCACACGGAGCATCTATGCCATCTGTCGCCATGTCTTCCTGCCACCAGCTGTCGCGTCCGGAGAGCATGTTTAAATCAATTCCGGCCCGTTTGACGGCCAGCCGAATCGCGCCGCGATGCAGGGGATCACCGAGTTTCTGACCGCGCAAGGCATCGGCAAGGCGACGGTGAATTATCGGCTGCG
>RRZT011230725.1_pt1 | contig 12090 bp, 11 predicted proteins | sample 2165551 | NCBI WGS metagenome assembly RRZT01 (sample SAMN10456910, study PRJNA506462) | wastewater metagenome | biome: wastewater; feature: sludge; material: wastewater sludge; isolation source: wastewater sludge with Escherichia coli K12::gfp cells carrying plasmid... | place: USA: Moscow, Idaho... | reverse complement strand
CGCGGTGTCAGGCTAGCCAGCGGCGAGGAAATCGCCGCCAATCAGGTCGTTCTTGCTCTCGGACACAGCGCGCGCGACACCTTCGAAATGTTGCACGCGGTCGGCGTCTTCATGGAAGCCAAGCCGTTTGCCGTTGGCTTCCGCATTGAGCATCCGCAATCACTGATCGACAAGGCACGGCTGGGCCCGAACGCCGGCAACCCGCTACTCGGCGCGGCAGACTACAAGCTAGTACACCACGCCAGCAACGGCCGGGCGGTATACAGCTTTTGCATGTGCCCCGGCGGTCAGGTAGTCGCCGCCACTTCGGAGCCACGCTGCGTGGTCACCAACGGCATGAGCCAATATTCGCGCGCCGAACGCAACGCCAACGCAGGAATTGTCGTCAACATTTCTCCGGAAGATTTTCCGGGGGACGCCGCAAGCAACCCTCTGGCCGGTATCGCGCTTCAACGCCAATTGGAATCGCACGCCTTTGAGCTCGGCGGTAGTACCTACGAGGCGCCTGGACAACTTGTCGGCGATTTCCTCGCCGATCGCCCCTCCACTCGGCTCGGCTCGGTAATCCCCTCGTACCAGCCAGGCGTTCATTTAACCGATCTCGCCAGCGCCCTGCCAGACTATGCCATTGCCGCAATCCGCGAGGCACTACCCGCCTTTGATCGCCAGATCCGGGGGTTTGCTCTGCCCGACGCCGTACTCACCGGCGTTGAGACGCGCACCTCATCACCATTGCGCCTGACACGTGGCGAAGACTTACAAAGCCTCAACGTAAAAGGGCTTTATCCGGCCGGCGAGGGCGCGGGTTACGCTGGCGGCATTCTTTCCGCCGGAATCGATGGCATCAAGGTCGCCGAAGCCGTAGCACTTGATCTGTGATGCCCATCCCCGTTTGATCATAAACCTGCCCTCAAAGACTATCTTTGTATACAATGCGCGCCTAATTCTTAAGCAAAGCATGGACTCTAAGCACTAACATTCCGAGTCGTCCGCGTGTTGGACAACACGTCTAGAAAAGTAGGCCCATGAGTGAGATGCATAGCGACAACTACCTGTCGCTCTTTGAAGATGATCACGTCAAGCTCTCGCCAGAGCACAGTGAATGGAAGATACTCCTCGTCGACGACGATGAGAACGTCCATCAAGCGACCGTTCTCGCGCTGACCAACACCCCGCTTCTCGGACGTAGTGTCAGGTTCTTGCACGCCTACTCGGCACGGCAAGCGATCGAATACCTGAAAGACGACAGCGACATCGCGATCGTTCTCATCGATTTCGTCATGCAGTGCGACAACTCGGGGTTACAGCTGGTCAGGGCAATTCGCGAGGATCTAGACCGGCAAGACCTGCGCATTATTCTAAGAACTGGCCAACCGGGTTATGTGGAAGAAATCGATGCGATTCACGACTACGACATCAACGTCTATCAGACCAGGCTAAACCATAACCGCAGCTATCTGTGCAAAACACTATCCACAGCGCTTCGCGCCTACGAGCAGATTCGCGTTGTGAATGCGGGGCAACGCGGCCTCGACCGAATCATTAAAGCAAGCGAGCGCATGAAATCATGCCAGCACTTGGGCGACTTTGCCACGGGCATCATTACCGAAATTGCCGGCTTGCTTGAGATCGAGGCGGAAGGTTTCGTATGTTCACACGGACGCAGCAACGTTTCCGGGCAGATTCACCTGATTGCTGCGAGCGGCCGCTTCACCCCCTTTGTGAACCAAACACTCAGCGCTCTAAACGACCTGTCACTGGAAGCTCGCGTTTTTGAGACATTCAACGAGCACCGCAATCGCCATGATTCCACATCATGCGCCCTGTTCTTTTCCAGCGAGACCGGCAACAACCTGGTGGCCTATATTGAAACGCAGCGTCCGCTCAATGACATCCTGCTGCGACTGCTCGATGTCTTCTGCACCAATATCCGAATCAACTTTGACAACGTGCAACTCTTCGACCAGTTGCACGACCATGCTTACAACGACCAGCTATTGCATATCCCGAACCGCTTGGCCTTCATGCACGCGGTCAGCGATGCCATCCACGCCAAACGGCTAAACGAAACCATTGCACTGGTCGACATCGACCACTTTTCACACATCAATGACGCGCTCGGCTACCGCTACGGCGACGCCATGCTGAAAGCCGTCGCCCGCCGCCTGATCGAAAACCTGCCGGAAGACACCATCATCTCGCGGATGAACGCGGATACCTTCGGCATCCTTGGTGACGACGAAGCCATCGTACCGTCTGGTCTGCATGCGCTGTTCCTTGACCCATTTGTTGTTGAAGGTGCGGAACAAAGGCTCTCGGCCACGATTGGCTTGGCCCGCCTAAGTGAAATCCAGGGTAGCGGCACGGAAGCGGTTAAGCTCGCGAATATCGCACTCAATCAGGCAAAAAACACCTCACGCGGCCAAGGCGTTTACTTCACGCAGGCAATGGAATTCGAAACGCGCGCCCGCTTGCGCCTGCTTCGAGAATTGCGCTCCGCCTTCGATCAGGAACGACTGTTTATTACCTACCAACCCCAATACTGCCTGACGACACAGCGGCTAGTCGGTGTAGAAGCCCTGTTGCGCTGGCGTACGGACGAGGGAAATTTCGTTTCACCGAACCAGTTTATCCCGCTTGCGGAAAGTTCAGGCTTGATTGTCGGCTTGGGCAAATGGGTCCTGCGCACTGCGTGTCACGACCTGAAGCGCCTGGTCAACGACGGTCATACGGATTTACGCATGTCGGTCAACGTTTCCGTCATGCAGTTTCGTCATCCGGGATTCGCCGAAACGATCGATGAAGTACTTGCCGAAAGCAGGATCGACCCGCGTTTACTCGAACTCGAAATCACCGAATCGGTGGCCATGCTCGACGCCAGCTTCATGCTGGCCACATTGGATCAACTCAAGGCGCGTGGCATCTCGATTTCCATCGACGACTTTGGCACAGGTTTCTCTTCACTCAGTTACCTCGAACGCCTCAACGTCGACCGGCTCAAAGTCGATCAGTCCTTTATCAATCAGATGGCGCACACGGACAGCAGCCTACGCATCGTCGAAACCATCGTGCAGCTTGGTCGCACTTTGCAACTGCAAGTCATTGCCGAAGGCGTCGAGCACCGCGCTCAGGCCGAATTGCTGGAGCACATCGGCTGCCACGAAGCACAAGGCTATTTGTTCGCGAAACCGATGACCTTCCGACAACTGCGCGTTTTTCTTGCTTCGCCACCACCAACACGTGCCTCTCTGGGCAACTCACTCAACAACGGTAGCTGTCGGGTTTTGTCTCCGGCGACATTAACGGCACCAAGCCGAAGCTACGGGAGTCCTGCGAGCCCTCGGGGAACTGCCAATGACGAATAGTGTCTTTTAAGCAAAGCCAACTGTTATCATTCGCAGTGGTCGTTTACCTTGCTACCTATCGGAGATTGTTGTGAGCCCACCTGCCGACCTGATCAAAGCCATACGTACGGGTCTTCTTTCAGAAGTTATCGCAGCCCTAGACGCAGGTGCGCCGGTCGAGTTAGACGACGGCAAAGGAGACCCCGGCCTTCCTCTGGCCATGGCTTGCTTTATCGGCCATGCTGAAATCGTACGCGAACTGGCTTTGCGAGGCGCAAAAATCGATTTCCCGGACAACCGGACAGCAAACTCACCGCTGTCGATGGCAATTCGAGGGAAAAAACCTGAAGTCGTAAAGGTTCTTATTGAGCTCGGGGCTGTCGTTCCTGCAGGCATGGAAACCGGATTGACGGATCAGGAGTTGATGCTGGCCAAATGGAAAGCCGAACGATTCGGCACCAGCGTCGCGGGCGCTGAACCCACCGAGCCAGAATTTCCCGATATTGAAGAGATTCAGGTTCTGAGCTGTTATGGCACCGACACCGGCGTCCTCGACGCGGACATCAGGCGCGCTGTCGAAAACATGGACAAAAAATAGGCAGCCACCAATTAACGTCCCATGACTGCCGACTCAGCAAGCTTGCAACTATTAGTCAGCCGCACCATGCCCTACGGCAAGTATAAAGGTCGGCTGATCGCCGATTTGCCGGGAAACTACCTGAACTGGTTTGCCCGAGAAGGTTTTCCGCATGGCGAATTGGGCAAGCTGCTGGCGCTGATGCACGAACTCGATCACAACGGCCTTTCGTCACTGCTCGACCCCTTGCGTCAGCGCAAGTAGCGTCTCAACTCATTGCCCACACGAACCGCCGTCGCTTTTTTTCATCCCCAGTTTGACCATCATTGACTCGGCCGGACAGAAACGGGTGAAACCGCTCTGAAAAAGATTAGCGCCAACAAAGGCGGTGAACCACAAAAAGTACTTCGAAACAAATAGCGGGCTGCCCTCAACACCCAGCGCGAGGGAAATCAGGACAAAAGCGCCAGCCATGATGCGAATTGCACGATCGGTCGTCATGAGTTGTACTCCTTCTTGAATGCTGCGTAATAAAGAACCGGGATAAGCACCAGGGTCAGCACGGTAGAAACGAATATCCCGAAAATCAGGCTGATAGCCAGCCCGTTAAAAATCGGATCGTCAAGAATGAACAAGGCGCCAAGCATGGCCGCCAACCCGGTCAGCGCAATCGGCTTGGCGCGTACGGCAGCAGACTGAATCACCGCCTCGGCAAAAGCCATCCCGCTCTCAGCCTGCTGCTTGATGAAGTCCACCAGCAAAATCGAGTTGCGCACGATAATTCCGGCCAATGCGATCATGCCGATCATCGACGTGGCTGTGTATTGGCTGCCAAGCAAGGCATGGCCTGGCATTACGCCAATGATCGTAAGAGGAATCGGCGCCATGATAACCAGCGGCACAAGATAGCTTTTGAAATGCGCGACGACGAGCAGATAGATAAGAATCAGGCCAACAGCGTAAGCAATACCCATGTCGCGGAAGGTTTCAAAGGTGACCTGCCATTCACCGTCCCACTTGATGCTATAGCCTGCGTACTGATCGTCCGGTTGTTTGATGAACCATTCCTTCAGCGTACCCCCCTGTTCGAGAGACTTGTCGGCGATCTCGCCACGTGCCGAGAACATCCCGTACAACGGCGAATCAAGCTTGCCGGCCATGTCGCCAAACACATAGACGACCGGCAGAAGATCCTTGTGATAGATCGTCTTTTCCCGTTCCTGCTCCCGTACTTCGACGAGTTCGGAAACGGGCACAAGCCTGCCTTCCCGCGAACGAACCTTGAGCTTGAGCAAGGCATCGAGCGAACTCTGTTTCTCAGCGGGAAGCGTGACACGAACCGGAATTTCAAACTTCGACTCAGCATTATGTACTGGCGTTACATCCTCGCCGGCCAATCCGATGCGCACCACATCGACAACATCTGTCTGCGCGACGCCAAGCAAGGCCGCTTTGCTTTGTAGAACATGTAGCACCGTCTTTTTGGCATCCGCCTGCACCGAATCATCAACGCCCACGAGATTCGGCGTACTTTCCAGGACCTTGCGCACTACCTTGGCCACGGCAATTTGCCCCGGATAGTCCGGGCCGTATACTTCGGCAACGATCGGTGACATCACGGGGGGGCCTGGCGGCACTTCAACTACCTTGGCATTGCCGCCGGCCTTACGGCCAATAGCTTCGACCGCAGCGCGTACCGATGAGGCGATTTCGTGGCTCGACCGCGAGCGATGCCCCTTTTCGGCCAGATTGACCTGAAGATCGCCATATTCCGGCGCTGCGCGCAAATAGTATTGCCGTACCAGCCCATTAAAGTTGATTGGACTGGCCGTCCCCGCATAGGCTTGATAATTGATCACTTCCGGCACTTTGGCGACTTCGCTGCCGATCTCGCGCAGCACGCGGGCTGTTTCTTCCAGCGGCGTGCCCACCGGCATATCAAGCACAATCTGGAACTCACTCTTGTTGTCGAAAGGCAACATCTTCAAGACGACAAGCTTGAAGCCAGCCAACGAGAGCGAGGCGAGGATCAGCAACACAACGACCAGCAGGAGCTTCAAGCGTGCTGCACCACCTTGGGTCTGATCAAGGAATGGCGTAAGTAGACGGCGAAATAGCACTTCCAGCTTGCTGGCCACGGCGTCGTGCACTACCGCATGCGTAGCACTAGCGTCCGCCACGGGTGCATGCGGCTTCATCAGATGAACGGCGAGCCAAGGCGTCAACACAAAGGCAATCGCCAGCGAAATAATCATCCCCATCGATGAGTTGATCGGAATGGGGCTCATATACGGCCCCATCAGGCCACTGACAAAAGCCATCGGGAGCAAGGCGGCAATCACCGTCAGCGTAGCAAGAATAGTCGGCCCGCCGACTTCATCAACAGCACCAGGGGTGATCTCAAGAAGAGGCTTGTCCGGATACCGCCCTTGCCAGCGATGAATGTTTTCAACAACGACTATCGCATCGTCAACCAGAATGCCAATTGAAAAAATCAAAGCAAACAGGGAAACGCGATTGAGCGTAAAACCCCATGCCCAGGACGCAAAAAGCGTTGCTGCCAGCGTCAGCGATACTGCTACGCCGACAATCAAAGCTTCGCGCCGGCCCAAGGTAAAAAACACCAGCAGCACGACAAAGCCGGTGGCAAAAACCAGCTTCCCGATCAGTTTCTGCGCCTTTTCTGTGGCCGTTGCTCCGTAGTTCCGGGTCACCGCAACTTCAACCCCGTCTGGAATGAGCGCTCCCTTGAGCGTGGCAACACGGTTAATCACGCCATTGGCAACATCGGCGGCATTGACGCCTGGCTTTTTGGATATCTGCACAGTTACCGCAGGAACTTCACCATCCTTGCTGCCAAACCAGACGTATTTCGCGGGTTGATCCGGACCATCCTCGACACGCGCGACGTCGCCCATGAATACAGGCTTGCGGCTCCCGGCCTCGCCGCGTACCGCAACAACGAGTTGACGCACGTCCGCCGCCGATTGCAGGTAGGTGCCGCTCTGCACCATCAGTTCGCGATTTTCTGCAACGAGGGTTCCGGTGGACTGGAGCGCATTACCCACCTTCAGCGCCATGGTAAGGTCTTGCGGGGTAACAGCAAACGCATTCATGCGCTCGCTGTCCATCACCACGCGAATAGCATGGTCGGGGCCACCAATGGTCGATATATCGCGGGTTCCCTTAATCCGTTTGAACTCGACTTCAGCCGCATGGGCAACTTGCTGCAGATCAAAGGCCGAGCGGTTTGGATCGCTTGTCCAGAAGGTCAATGCGACGATAGGGACATCGTCAATCCCCTTCGGCTTGATAATCGGCTCCATTACACCCAGATTGGGTGGCAGCCAGTCGCGATGTGAATGCACGGTATCGTAAAGGCGAACAATCGCATCGTTGTATTTGACGCCCACCTCGAACTGCACGGTAATCACGGCCATTCCCGGCTGCGATACCGAATACACATGCTCGATACCAGACATGCGCGAGAGCACCTGCTCAGCCGGGGAGGCGATCAGATTTTCAACATCCTTCGCCGAAGCCCCGGGAAAGGGAACGAAAACGCTGGCCATGGTGACATCAATTTGCGGCTCTTCTTCGCGCGGCGTAATCAGCGTAGCAAAAATGCCCATTAGCAGCGCCACCAGCGCCAACAACGGCGTCATCTGCGACGCCTGGAAGAAACGGGCAATTCGACCGGAGACACCTAGGCTCATAACGCTTTACTCCGACTGATTACCTACTTTTTGGCTTTTGTGCTTGGCGATGATTTCAGTTCAATACCAGCCTTCACTGAATCGATAGCCACGTTTTCACCTGCCATCAAGCCCGCCAAGACCTCAAGCTCACCGTTGGAAAATACCTCTCCCAAGCGCACTTGCCGCAACGACAAAGCATTATTTGCGTCTTGCACATACACCGCAGACATTTCGCCACGGCGCACGACGGCGCTTTCCGGAACAGTCATCCGCTCTGCCCGGCCAACGACAAAATGCACACGCGCAAACATGCCTGGAATTACGTTTCTCAGCTCATCAGGCAGTCCGACTCGCACCTGCGAAACATGGGTGGCGGCATCGGCCGTCGGTAACAACTTCACCGTTTTAGCATCGACCCAAAGTTTGAGTTCAGGAAACTCCACCTTGGCTTGAGTAGCCTGACGCATTCTGGGCAATTGATATTGAGGAACACTGGCTGTAACACGCAATCCGTCCGGATCATAGATTGTCAGCAAAGGCCGCCCCGGCACCGCCGTTTCACCCTGCTCGATCAAGCGCTGCGCGATAACCCCTGATATCGGCGCCTTTATACTGGCATGCCCTAGACTAGCACCCGCCTGACCATACGCGGCTTGCGCCGTTTCGAAATCGGCCTTGGCTTTATCCAGTGCTGATTGGCTGATGTAATTCTGCTTCTGGAGATTCTTCATTCGTTCGAAATGCGCTTTAGCGTTGATGTATTGCGCCGACGCACCGGCCGTAGCCTCGCTCGCTTCACGTGCATCAATACGCAGCAGCAAATCGCCCTTCTTTACCACCTGCCCCGCATCGACCTGCATTTCGACTACTCGCCCGGAAACCTGAGAAGTCAAAGTAGCCTGAACCACTGCCTCGACCGCCGCATCACTCGGAAACGTCAAATCCACGACATGCGGTTTCACAACCAAAACGGACAAAGCCTGCGCCCTCGCCGCAGAAGTCGCCACAAACCCCGCAAACAGCACAAAGAGAAATCTCAGGACGCGATCTGTTTTCATGCGTATTAGCATATACTGATATTCAGACAAACTCAAGCTCGTATCTAGCTTCTTTTCGCCATACCAAGATAGTGTCACGCTAGTACAAGCGAGTCGCGTTCGCCAAATAGCACGCTCTATATAGGAAACCTGCAATACAAATCACGTTTTAACGCTTAAGAAGGCGCAAAAGGCCCGCGTAAACTGATTTGCCTCGTCCTGTCCAGCACGTGCAGAGCATCAAGCACTATCAGGAAGAACCCGGATCAGTACCTCTTGCGTTCAGACGGATTCTGTCTGCCCTGTTTTTGGCGCCGTTTGTTTTGTACTGGGGTTAAGCATGGGCTTCTTGCCTGCCAACGCTTTGATGAGATCCGTTCTCTTCGGCTCGGCATCGATGAACTGAAAGCCTACGCGGAAGCCGCCCTGACTGGCAAAGACACCATAGACTGCTCGCGCAGTGGTCGTAATGACCTCGACCTTTCCATTCACGGTCATCTCGAACCGAATGGGATAGGAAATATTGAGGCGAAGTTGATCATCCACGACGATGCATACACCACCGATGGATATGTCCAACACATGTCCTGGCAATACCACATGATTGGGCATTGCCACCTGGGCACGCCCTCGTATTGGATAACGAGTGGGTCTTTGAACTTCCATAAAGGGCTTTTTCAGACGACTGGCATAAGTGATTTCTTGGAACTCTGTGGGAGTTAAGTAACGCAATATCCCAATTCGAGCCAAGTTCCTATCTTACCATCAGGCAAGATCGGGCATCAGCGCACCTCAGGACAATCGAGGAATGTAGCCATCAGCCGTGATGGGCTTTACAAAGCGCATTTTGTTCAGTCACCGTCGGCCCGGCGAAAGCCGGAACAACGACACGGATTTTGTCGTTGCCAGCAACACTAAAGGCAATCATGCAATTGCCCTCCTGCTGCGTACTTCAAGGCAGTGTAGCCTCGGCCTACTCCGGACATTTTGAATCAATGCAAATCGTCACCGGCCCATCGTTGACTAGCGACACTTGCATGTCTGCGCCGAAGACACCTGTCGCCACTTTGCGGCCAAGTTCCTGCTCCAGCCGCAAAACGAACCGATCAAAAAGAGGACGCGAAATCTCAGCTGGCGCAGCACGACTCCACGACGGTCGATTCCCCTTCTTCACTGAAGCGAAAAGAGTAAATTGGCTCACAGCAAGCACGTCTCCACCGACATCGACGACACTGCGATTCACCCCCCCCTGATGGTCAGGAAAGATGCGTAGTTTCGCCAACTTCGATGAAATCCACGTCAGATCAGCTTCTTGATCGGTTTCCTCGATACCGACAAAAACCAGAACTCCTCGGCCAATAGCGCCAGAAACCTGCCCCGCAATTTCGACGCGGGCCGAAGCTACGCGCTGCACCAACACTCTCATCTCGCCTCCAATTCACAGTTCAAGCGCAACAGGCGCTGTAAACTTCTTACGCGTAAAGCACTTTGACGCCACTCAAGCTGCACAATCCATCGATGGCAGCAACGGCGCCATGCAAAATACTGAACACCCCAGCCGGAAATCCACAGCGCGCGTTCAATTCAGCCAATGCAAGTAACGCCGATGGCGTATCCGGGCTTGGCCGAACGATGACCACAGCCCCGCCCGCCAACGCCGACGCGGCGTGCCGCAGCGCAGCGAGCAGAGGCATTCTGGCATCGCCAACAATGCCTAAAACCCCCGACTCCGCGTCGGCAATAGCACCGCGTAACAAAAGCACAGCATCGCTCACTTCTGTCCGCGCAAGCATCATCGGCTTGCCGGACTCTTCCGCAATCAACTCCGCAAAGTGGTTCGCGTAATCAGACAACGCCTCGCTCAGTGCAACAAGCAAGGGCCTTCGCTCTAAAATCGACCGGGACGACCACTGGAGAGCCGCAACCTCGGCGGCTTCTAAGGCAATTAAAGCCTCCCGCACGCCGCACAAAGGCGTACGACGCAGCACCTCGCCACTATTAGGATTACGGACATCAAGGAAGGCCGGCGTAGCCGTAAGAGAGGCGTGGCCTTTGATCCAAAGAGGGATAACCGGCGACCTGCCAGACTGAAGCATTATGATGCTTTGCACTAACAATCATACAGGGCTCACCAATGCAAAAAAGCCACGTAACACCGTGGCTTTTTTTCACGAGTCTTCGGCAATTACCCCGCCAGTCGGACGCCTTTCGGACCAAGTTTGGCATGCGTTGTCGATTTATGAGAAACCTGAGTGGTTTCCATCCAGCGTTTGATCCGGTTCGCATCGCCGACTCTGGTTTGTTTACCTGCTGAATCAAGCAGAACGATCACCACCGGCTTGTCGGCAACCCGTGCCTGCATGACCAGACACTTGCCAGCTTCCTGGATATAACCCGTCTTCGAAAGGCCTACATCCCACGCAGTGCTTTTCACCAAAGGATTGGTGTTGTGATACGCCAAATCACGCCCACCGATATCCACAACTGCATCGGAGGTGGTTGAAAACTCACGAATCAATGGATAACGATGTGCGGCCCGCACCATCTTGGCCAAATCATTTGCTGTTGACACATTACTGCTCGCCAATCCTGTCGGGTCGTCGAAGTGGGTATCTCTCATTCCAAGCGCTTGCGCTTTGATATTCATCGCCGCAAGGAAAGCCGGCAATCCTCCCGGATAGTGCCGTGCCAGAGCGTGCGCAGCCCGATTTTCCGAGGACATCAATGCCAGCAACAAGGCATACTCACGTGAAATAACCGCCCCCACTCCTAAACGAGAGCGACTGCCGCGAAGCATGTCCACATCATCATACGAAATAGAAATTGGCGCATTCAGATTGGGAGAACCGTCAAGAACAACCATCGCTGTCATCAACTTGGTGATTGACGCTATCGGCTGGATCTGATTGGCATTCTTTTGAAAGAGAGGCACCCCCCCCTCTTGATCAACCACCAACGCCGCCCCCGACTGCACATCCAGCCTCCCGGAATCCTGCCATTGCGCAGCACTACTTGCTAAAGCAGGGGTTACGGCAGCCTTCTTGGCAACGGCAGGGTTCTTGCTATTCTTGGCAACACTAGAGGGCTTGCTCTTCTTGGCCGCTGACGCGGGGGGCGCTTTTTTTGCCACCTGCTTATTCGCACTTTTCTGCACAGCAGGCTTGGTTTTACTTTTCTCCACAGCGTGCACGCTCTCCGCCATCGGAAAACACACACCAAGCAACGTTACTAACATTAACGCTGTTCTACGTCTTATCAGCATCGGTAAGGGCTCCTGCAATTATTCAACAACGGCGTTAGGATCGCGCAAGTCTATCACTAAAGTGATATAAATCAATAGAAATAATAAGATACGACAACAACATGAGAAACAACATAACTTTTATCCACCCGCTAACGAGTAGCTCTTTTCACATACGTAAAAACTGGGGCTT
>RRZT010204283.1_pt1 | contig 12090 bp, 13 predicted proteins | sample 2165551 | NCBI WGS metagenome assembly RRZT01 (sample SAMN10456910, study PRJNA506462) | wastewater metagenome | biome: wastewater; feature: sludge; material: wastewater sludge; isolation source: wastewater sludge with Escherichia coli K12::gfp cells carrying plasmid... | place: USA: Moscow, Idaho... | reverse complement strand
TTCTACCTTTTGAATTTCATGAGAAGTTCTAAATCCATCAAAGAAATGCATAAATGGAACTCTTGATTTTAAAGTTGCCAAATGAGCTACTCCTGCTAAGTCCATTACTTCTTGAACTGAACCAGTTGCAAGCATTGCATACCCAGTTTGTCTTGCTGCATATACGTCTTGATGATCTCCAAAAATTGATAAAGCTTGCGCTGCTAATGCTCTAGCACTTACATGGATAACTGATGGCAATAATTCCCCAGCCATTTTATACATATTTGGTATTTTTAATAATAATCCTTGTGAAGCTGTATATGTAGTTGTTAAAGCTCCTGCTTGTAACGAACCATGAACTGCTCCTGCTGCTCCTGCTTCTGATTGCATTTCAACTAATTTAACTGGAACACCAAATAAATTTTTCTTACCTTGAGATGCCCACATATCTGTGTACTCAGCCATTGGTGATGATGGTGTTATTGGATAAATTCCTGCAACTTCTGTAAACGCATAGCTTGCATGTGCTGCTGCTTGGCATCCATCCATTGTTTGCATTTTTTTTGCCATTAGCAAAACCTCCTAAATTTATTTATGTGATTTTTTTCATTACCTAAAACCTAAACAGTTAACTCTGTTCTATTAAGTTATACTTTATTTTTGAGTAAAAGTCAATTTGAAAATTGATTAAAATGTTAAATTTGACTTTAAAAATCAATGGTTAGAGTAAGACTTAATTTGATATTCAAACTATTTTTCACTTAGGATTTGTTAAAGGAAAATTGAAAATACTAGACTTTATAGGTATAAAATAAAATTTGCTTGTATCGATTGTGAAATTTTTAGTTAACTATAATCGAACAGTGCACTTTTGATATTTTCAATAGAAGTTAACATGTTATCAATTAATCTCTGAATTTATTGTTTTTTATCTATAATTTATTCATTTGAAAAAGTGTTTAAAAAAAGAAATTATTTTCCTAATTTCAAACAAGTTCAACAAAATAAAATCCTGCAATTTATTTTAAATTATCTTTAACTATGATTTTTTTCAATTTTTTGGTATCAAATCAAAAAAATTCATTCATTTTTTATAAGAAATATAGTATTCAAACCTTTAATTTTATAAATTTCTATATAATGTAAAAAAAGAGAAAATAAATTTCTCTTTTTCTCATTAATATTTACAAGAATTCTTCATCAAAATACCTAGTTCATAAAATTAATTACTTTTTAGTTATTCTATATGTATCTTCAGCAATTACCAATTCTTCATTAGTGTTTATTCTATAAACTTTAACTTTACCTTTACTAATTAACAATTCTCCATCTAATCTTTCAGCTTCTATTCTTGAATTAAATTCTTTATCTATTTCTACGCCTAAAAACTCTAGTCCTTCACAGATTTTTTCCCTTGTTACTCCAGAGTTTTCACCTATTCCACCTGTGAAGCATATTGCGTCTACTCCACCTAATGTTGCTGCATAACTTCCAATATATTGTTTAATTCTATATGTTAACATATTAAATGTTAATGTTGCTCTTTCATCTCCGTTTAAATAATCATCTCTTACATTTCTAAAATCACTATTCTTTTCATATATACCAAGAATTCCTGATTTTTTATTCATATAAGTATCCATTTCATTTATAGACATATTTCTTTTTTCCATTACATATAATACTGCTGCTGGGTCAATATTTCCACATCTAGTTCCCATCATTAACCCTTCTAATGGAGTTAATCCCATTGAAGTATCTATACATTCACCATTTTTTACAGCTGAAATACTTGAACCATTTCCTAAATGACAAATAATAACTTTGCTTTCTTTTGTTCCTAAAATTTCTGTTGCTCTTTGTGAAACATATTTATGAGAAGTTCCATGAAAACCATATTTTCTAACTCTTAACTCTTCATAATCTTGATATGGTAATGGATACATATAAGCATAATTAGGTAATGTTTGATGGAATGCAGTATCAAAAACTGCTACATTAGGTTTTCCTGGCATTAATTCCATACAATTTTTAATTCCCATTATATTCGCTGGCATGTGTAATGGCCCTAATGGAACATTTTCTTCTAATTTTGACAGAACTTCTTCAGTTATTAAAACAGAATCTTTAAACGTTTCAGCACCATGTAATACTCTATGCCCCACTGCATCTATTTCTTCAATTGATTTTATAACTCCATTTTCACCTTGTAGTGTTTTTAATACCAAATCAATTGCCTCTTTATGAGTAGGCATTCCATGTTCCACTTTTGTTTTATTTCCATGAGCTTTATAAGTCATTTCAGAATCAGCTGTTCCAATTCTTTCGCAAATACCTTCAGCTACGGTTTTTTCGTTGCTCATATCAATAACTTGGTATTTTAATGATGAACTTCCACTATTTAAAACTAAAATTTTCAAAGCAAACCCCTCCAATAATATATTATTCAGCTTGACATGCTGTTATTGCTACAACGTTTAATATATCTTCTACAGAACATCCTCTTGACAAATCATTTACTGGTTTATCTAGCCCTTGCAATAAAGGTCCATATGCTTCTGCATTTGCTAATCTTTGAACTAATTTATAGGCAATATTCCCAGCTGATAATGTAGGAAATACTAATACATTTGCTTTCCCAGCCACTTCTGAATCAGGAGATTTTAATTTCCCTACTGCTTCTACTAATGCTGCGTCTGCTTGTAATTCTCCATCATAGTGAAAATTAACTGCTCTATTTTTTAAAATTTCAGTTGCTTCTACAACTTTATCAACATCTTCATGTTTAGCTGAGCCTTTTGTTGAAAAAGATAATAATGCTACTTTTGGTTCCATATTCACCAAACTTCTTGCTGAACTTGCTGCAGAAGTAGCTATATCCGCAAGTTGTTCTGACGTAGGGTTTGGAACAACTCCACAATCTGAAAAAATTAAAACTCCATTATCTCCATATTGCTTACTTACTTCTGGCATAACCATTAAAAAACATGATGAAACTGTTTTTAAACCTGGTTTTGTCCCTACTACTTGAATAGCTGCTCTTAAAACGTCTGCTGTTGGCGATGAAGATCCTGCTACCATCCCGTGTGCATCTCCAAGTCTTACCATCATTGCTCCAAAAAATCTTGGTTCAGTAGACATTATTTGTCTTGCCACTTGCTCTGTCATACCTTTTTTTTCTCTTAATTTTACAAATTCTGCAACATAGTTATCAAATTTAGAATAATTTTTAGGATTTATTATTTCTATTCCTTCTAAATTTACTCCATACTTTTTAGCATCTTCTCTTAGTCTTACTTCTTCTCCGACTAAAATTACATTTGATATTCCTTCTTTTTTTATAAGTTCTGCTGCTCTTATTACTCTTTCATCATCTGACTCAGGTAAAACTATTGTTTTTCCTAATTGTTTTGCTTTTTCTTTAATTTGATCAATAATACTCATAGTTCCTCCAAACTTTAATAGGTGTTAAATCTATTTTAACACATTAAAAAAATTTTTTCAAAGTTTTTTGAATTTTTTTATCTGTAAAGAAAACAAACACTTCTAATCAAAAATTGCTTCTATGTACTCTTTGACGTCAAACTCCCTTAAATCATTGATTCCTTCACCTACTCCTATGTACTTTATAGGCTTCTTCAACTCTTCTGAAATTGCGAAAATAATACCCCCTTTTGCTGTTCCGTCCAGTTTTGTTACAACAAACCCTGTTAAATGTGTAACCTCATTAAACACCCTTGCCTGTGTAAGACCATTTTGTCCAGTTGTTCCATCAATAACTAATAAACTTTCATAAGAAATTCCTTCTCCTATTTGCTTTTCCACAATTTTATTAATTTTTTCCAGTTCTTTCATTAAATTATTTTTATTATGTAGCCTTCCTGCTGTATCGATAATTGCAACATCTGCATTTTTACTTTTAGCAAGTTGAAGAGTATCAAATACTACTGCACCAGGATCACTTCCTTGACTATGCTTTACAATTTCAACGTCTGCTCTTTTTGCCCATTCCTCTAGTTGCTCAATGGCTGCCGCTCTAAATGTGTCTCCTGCACCTAAAATAACTTTTTTACCTTCTGATTTTAATTTACTTGCAAGTTTTCCTATTGTTGTAGTTTTCCCAACTCCATTTACCCCTACAACTAAAATAACATTAAGACCTGGTTTATTTACATTTAATCCTGTATTTTCTTTAACTAAAAAATTTGTCATTACATCTTTCAAGACACCATAAACTTCTTGAGGATTTTCAACTTTTCTAGCTTTTACTTCTTTTTCAAGTTCGGAAACTATTTTTAGTGTCATCTCCATTCCTATATCAGATTGGATTAAAATATCTTCTAACTCTTCATATAATTCATCATCTATTATTTTTTTACCTAAGAAAAAACTTTTTACTTTTCCAAAAAGGCCTTCTTCGCCTACACTTCTACCTAGTTTCTCCTTTAAACTTTCGAAAAAGCCTTTTTTTTCTTCCTTTTCTTCGTCTTTTTTAAAAAGATTCTTTAAAAAACTCATATTTCCTCCAAATTTATTTTAATATTTTATAAATATCCACATTAAAGTCTATCCTCATCTTCTAAAATTCTTATAATTTCCTAAAAGTACAAGAAAAGTGGCTAAGCCACTTTCTAATCAATTACAAAATTTCTTCTAATATTAGGACTATACCACATTTAATCTACATATACAATATTACTTTTTATTTTCTTTTTCTCTTTCAGCTTGTGTTTTACTATGATAGTAAGGCTCTAAAATTATTGGGTTCACTTTTTCTAAATTTAATGCTTTTTCTGCCAAAATAGAAGCCTTTGGTAAAATTCTACTTTCAGGAAGAAATATAGCATTCTCTCCCATTATATTTATAATTTCATTTTTATAAATATAGCTTGCATCTCCAGTAAAACAAATTTTTCTGTTTTTTAGTGTTTCTAGAATTTTTTCTAATTCACCATCCATATAATTTAATATCCTTTTTGTTTTACTGGCATTTTTCTCATAAATTGAGTAATAAACTCTTCCTTTTCTTGCATCAATTAGAGGAACTACTTCTCCTTCAAATATTACTTCTTCAGCTAGTAAATCTAACGTATTCATTGAAACAACTTCTATATTTTTACCAAATACCAAGCCCTTCACAATTCCCATCCCTACTCTAATTCCAGTAAAAGATCCTGGCCCTTCAGTAACTGCTATTTTACTTAAATCATCTATTTTTTTTTTAGATATCTCAAACAAATAATCTATAGCTTTCATCATTGTATCTGAATGATTTCTATCAATATTTATTATAATTTCTCCCAACAGGCCTTTTTTATCATCAAAAAGTGCAACAGAACCAGCTTTTGTCGATGTATCAATTGCTAAAACCAACATTTTTCAACAACTCTCTTTCTCTTTCTCTATTTCCTTCTACCCTTACCTCAATGTTTCTACTTTCTTCTCCTGTATACTCTAAAAGAATTTTTATATATTCCTTTGGAAGTTCAGTTTCAATAATATTTCCCCATTCAATAACTGTCAAACCTTCACCATATATATAATCTTCATAACCTATTTCATATATTTCCATTGGATCAGATATTCTATAAACATCAAAATGATATAAAGGAAACTTCCCACTATTATACTCTAAAACATAATTAAATGTAGGGCTTTTTATATTTTCTTTTATCCCTAATTCTTTAGATATTTTTTGAACAATTGTTGTCTTTCCAGTTCCTAAATCTCCTTCTAAAGAAATCACATCTCCAGACTTTAAATATTTAGACAATTTTACAATCAATTCATCTATTTCCCCAAAAGAAAGATTCTTTTTCATAACCTTTACTCCTTACTTGAAATTTTCTTAACTACATTTGTTGTCGATTTTCCCTCTACTAAAGAAACTATTTCAACTGTTCCACCATAGCTTTCTACAACTTTTGTCTCAGGTAAATCATCTTTTTTATAGTCTCCACCTTTTACATGAATTGATGGTTTTAATTCTCCGATTAACTCTACTGGAGTATCTTCTGTAAATATAACTGTATAATCTACTGATTTTAGTCCTGTTAAAAGTTCTGCTCTATCTTCTTGATTATTTATTGGTCTTGTTGGCCCCTTTAATCTTTTTACCGATTCATCTGAATTTACTCCTACGATTAAATAATCTCCGAATTCTTTAGCTTCTTCTAAATATCTCATATGCCCAACATGAAGTATGTCAAAACAACCATTTGTAAATACAACTTTTTTACCATTTATCTTTAACTCTTCAATTTTTTTCTTTGCTTCTTCCCTTGTTAGAACTCTTTTCACTTATTCCACCTCATAATTTTAATTGATTTTTTTTTATTTTTATAAATTATATCAATTTTTTTCTTCATTTTCAATTTATATTAACTTATTGAAAAATTTCAATAGAATGACTCCACTTATATAAAAACTTAATTTTCACTAGTAATTAAGGCTTACTAAAAAATATAAAACTATTGACCTTAAAAGTTTTCAATCTTATTTTCAACAATAAAAGTGGCTCTGCCACATTTTGATTTGCACTTATTACACAAAAATTTATAATTTCCTATAAGTATAAAAAGAGGCCTAAAGCCTCTTAATTATTTTGTTCCAAATATTCTATCTCCAGCATCACCTAAACCTGGATAAATGTATGATTTTTCATTTAATCCTTCATCAACACAAGCTACATAAATGTCAACATCTGGATGTTTTTCTTCAACTTTTTTTATACCTTCTGGTGCTGCAATAATGCATAAAAATTGAATATCTTTACAACCTTTTTCTTTAAGATAATCAATAGCATAATTAGCTGATCCTCCTGTTGCAAGCATAGGGTCTACTAAAAATACTTTTCCATTTTCTATTCCTTGAGGTAATTTACAATAATAATAAACTGGCTCTAAAGTTTCCTCATTTCTATAAACTCCTATATGTCCAACTCTTGCTGTAGGTATTAAATTTACAATTCCTTCTACCATTCCCAATCCAGCTCTTAGTATAGGAACTATAGAAACTTGAGATGCCAAAACTTTTGTTTTAGTTTTTTGGATTGGCGTTTCTGTATCAATTTCTTTTAATTCTAATGTTTTTCCTGCTTCATAAGTCATCAAACTAGCTATTTCATTTAGATTTTCTCTAAAACTCTTTGTATCTGTATTCTTATTTCGTAGATACGATAATTTGTGTTGTATTAACGGGTGATTCATTTCAAAAACTGCCATTATTCCACTCCTATCTTGTTCAATTTCTCTTTTAATTTTATTAAATCTACTTTTATTATTACTATAGAATTGTCATTTTTATCCCATTCTTTTGATATAACTGGGCTTTCTTTGATAATCTCTCCAAAGACTACTTGAAGAGCTGGATTTGTTGTAGCAAGTTCTTCTAACGTTCTGCCTTTTTTATCTTTTATAGCTTTTAAATAGGCCACTAATTCTGTTAGTGCAACTTTTTTTGCTTCATCAGAAGATTCTAGTTGTCTAAAAGCTGGAGTTTTACCTCCTTTTGCCATACCAGTTCCTTCTATTTCAATCGATTTTATATTTGCCAAATCTTTAACATAAACATTTGCAAACAAATTAGTCATCATACCTAAAAATAATATCATAAACATTACATTTCTAATTTTCATAAAATACACTCCTTTTAGAGACTTTTCTCTAACAACTTTGTATACTTATTGCAATTTTTATTCTACTACTTATATTTTACCATAATTTTTATTTTTTTCCAACTATATGACTATTTTTTTATAAAATCAAAATAATATTTTAGCCTATCTATTAATTTTTTTAAATTATACTTATATCTTTGTATAAAAAAACAGGACTACTTTGCCCTGTTTTTTTATTTAAGACCGTATTTTTGTTTAAATTTGTCAACTCTTCCAGTTTCGTCTACGAACTTAGCTTTTCCTGTGTAAAACGGATGACAACTTGAACAAACAGCTATATTTAACTTATCACCTTTAGCATAAGTTGATCTTGTTTCAAATTTATTTCCGCAAGAGCATTCAACTTCAACTACTTTGTAGTTTGGATGTAAACCTTCTTTCATTACTTTTCCACCTCTTTCAAAACTTTATAATCGAAATATATTGTATCATAGACTATAGAAATTTTCAAGCACTTTTTCCCTTTGGAAATACTTACACTCTCTATAATCTTTCATTCATTTAGCAAACAATTATACAACATCTATATAAAAATTGCAAGTAACATTTAATTTTATCTATGAAATCCTAAATCTGCTGGATTATAATCACCTGATATATAGAATACTTTTCCGCCCTTTTGCTCATATGTAACTCTAAGTTCTTTCACTAATTTAATTAACTCTACTGTTCCTTCATCTAAAGAACCTAATTTCCCAATTCCCTTTGACCAATATTCCAAAATTAATTTACTATCCCCAAAAATATTTTTTACATCTGTTTTTAAAGCAAGCTTTAAAGCTATATATATCCCCATTAACTCGCCATAATTATTTGTAGAACCTTCTTTACATAAATAATTCCCAAATTCATTTACTTTTTCTTTTGGTACTATTTTTTCTACCAATGAAATTCCTTTTCTATCTGTAACTCTTACTTCTACCCCTATTCCTCTACCTGTTCCAGCATCAAAATATATTCCTTCAGATAAATTTTCTTTAATTTTATTTATATCCTCATATTCTGCACCATGCTCAAGCCATTTTTCAGCTTCATTATAAGTTTTAAATCCCTTATATCTCACTTTTTTGTTTTTCATTGATTTTTGGCATAAATTCCAGTCATCATAAATTTTTGAAAGCTCAGTTTCAACATAATAAACAGCATAATATTTCTTTATTTTTTTAACTTCTTCGTAATCACCCTTTAACCACTTTTCAGCATCCATTTTTTTTTCAAAACTTTTATATTTAGCTCCTTTTACACCCTTACATATTTCTTGGCACATTTCCCAAGTATCTACTATTCCAAATGTAGTTTCATTTAAATAATATGAATAGTATTTCTTCTTCATTTCCCCTCACAATCTTTATAGCTCAATAAAAACAATATCATTTATTTCTTTTATTTTTTCTGTTTCTATATTTGATAAGCTCATTTTGTACGAAACTCTTTCTTCAAAAGTCTTCTCTAAAACCTCAATTCTATTTTCATTAATAAATCTATCAATTTCAGAACTTTTATTATAACTAAAATCTATTAAATATATTTTTTTCTCAATATAATCAACTATACCTGATTCATTCACAGCAAGCTTGGCAGTTTTTGCATAATTTCTAATAAGCCCTCCTGCCCCTAACTTTATACCTCCAAAATAACGCGTTACAACTACAACTACATTAAATACTCCTAATGTAGTTAATATCTCTCCTATAGGTTTACCTGCCGTTCCACTTGGTTCCCCATCATCATCAAACTTATAATATTCCTGCCCATTTTCTATAATCCTATATGCTGAACAATTATGTGTAGCATTAGAGTGCATTTCTTTGATAGTTTTTATAAAGTTTTCTGCTTCTCTTATACTGTTTATTGGCTTTATATATCCAATAAATTTTGATTTTTTTTCTTCAAATTCAATTTCAGTCTCTTTTAAAACTGTTTTCATTTACTTTCTTCCTCTTTTAAATTTTCAATTTGCTTCTTTGCCAAATTATAAATATATTTTTCATCTTTTATATTTTTATCGTTTAAAACTTTTTTAAAATAATTATGAGCTTTTTGATAATCTCCAACTCTCCTTGAAAGTTCAGCTATTAAATAAGCTAAGCCATTTTCACTTAACATTCCATTAATTGATTTAGCAGTCAAATATTTTTTTTCATATAATTCTAAGGCTTTTTGCATATTTTCTTTTTCTCTAGGATAATCTTTTAAATCTCTATAAAGCCAAGCCTTTTTTAAAAATAAATTAGCCAAATGAGATTCATTTAACTTTTCATATAAATCATTTGTTTCTATTGCTAAATTGAAACTTTCTATTGCATCTTCTAGCTTTCTTTTTTCTTTAAAATTTGTTGTTGTTTGCCTTTTCCCTGAAGAAAGTCTTTTTATATTTTCACTTGAAAGTTTTTCAAAATCCTGAAAAACTTCTGCATAATAACAATTTGTACAAACATATACATCATACATTATTGGATCTATTTTTTCGAAAACTTCATGAAAATCTGACTCTTTTTCAATTAAAACTTGAGATTTATTTTTATAGTTATATGTCTCGAATTCATGATTACATACTGGACATTTTACTTTTTTCTTCCATAAATATTTTTTATCTTCATCTATTTCCACTTCTTTATGATTTATAATCTCAGGAATGGATTTTGATTTTTTACCTTTTATTACTATTTTTTTATTTCCTAGTAAAATTTCATTTACTCTATCTCTTAAAACGTCTAAATCCAGAGGTTTTAGTAAATAATCATGTATTCCAAATTCAGTAACATTAATTACAAGACTTTTTTGTCCAAAAGCTGTAAGGATTAATACAGGCGTGTTAATCCCCATTTCTCTTATTTTTTCTAGTACTTCTTCACCTCTTATATCAGGTAAATCTATATCCAAAATAATTAAATTGTATTTCTTATATTTTAACTCTTTTAAAGCTTCTTTCCCTCTATCTATACACTTAACTGAATAATTGTCATTATAATTTGTTAATGCTTGTTCATATAATAGATGTGCTGCTTTTATGTCTTCTATTATAAGAATTTTATATTCTTCCATTTTTATCCTCCTTAAAAGAATATTTATAGTTTGTTTTAAAACTCCAAAACCTTTATTTTACTTATATAAAAAAATAGATTTTTCATGTAATCCCCCCACCTTCGGTGGGGAAAGAGAGGGGAATCGGGGCGGACCCGAACCAACCGCAAGGAAGTATCCTCTCCACTCCATAATTCGACTAAAGACTTAAAAGCCTAAGTCTCATTAAAACCAATAAAAATCTTATTTATATTATTTTTAACTATGTACACATATTTTTTTAGTTTTGCAGCTAGCTAAGAATATTTATTATTTATTGCAAAATTCCAACAATTTAATTTCATTTATATACAATTAATTTATTATAAAATTTAACTCACAACAAAAAATCTAAGCTCTATTAATACCAAATATTATTTATTTTGAGTCTAACTAATAAATATTTTTCTTTCTTGGTAAAGACAACTTATACTTTATAGCAATTATTCTTAATATAAATATAAGTAATATAATTCCATTAGAGTAAATTTGCTCTGGTATTTTTGTATAAACTTTAAATACATAATAAAGCATCCCACCAACTATACATAAAGTTGCATATAAATCTTCTTTTAAAACAATAGGAATTTCTCTAACCAAACTATCACGAATTATTCCTCCACCAACACCTGTTAAAGTAGCCATCAGTGCTGTCCCCATTAAACCTATTTTCTCATTTGAAGTAAATGCTGCTTCTGCTCCTATTATTACAAAAACCGCCAAACCTAAAGCATCTGTTATTGCAATTAATTTTCCTAAAGAATGTAAATTATGAGCTATTAAATAGCCTATAATTGATATTACAATGGATAAATAAATATCTCCTTCATTTACAATTGTCCTCGGTGTCCTATTCAATAAAATATCCCGAATTATTCCACCACCTGTTGCTGTAATTGTTCCTAAAACAATAATTCCAAATATATCCAATTGATGTTTTAATCCCTTTAATACTCCAGAAAGCGAAAATGCTATAACTCCTATCATATTTAAAAGTGAGGTTATTTCCATTATTAAACTCCTGTTATTAATTTAATTATTCTAACAAAAAAATAGTAAATTGGATTAAGTACTATATCTAGTATATTTGTCCATATCAATATTAATATTATTAAAAATCCATATTTTTCTAAAATTAAATATTTATATTCATATTTTTTATTCAAAAATAACGTCAATATCTTTGATCCGTCTAAAGGTGGTATTGGTAGTATATTAAATGAAGCTAATAAAACATTTAAAGACAAAGCATAACTGGCTATTTCACTTATTTCAAACAAATATCTATCAAAATAACTAGATGTAAAAAGTGTTTTATATACTAATGCTGCTATTATTGCTAATATCAAATTAGTCACTATTCCTGC
>RRZT010884944.1_pt1 | contig 12093 bp, 6 predicted proteins | sample 2165551 | NCBI WGS metagenome assembly RRZT01 (sample SAMN10456910, study PRJNA506462) | wastewater metagenome | biome: wastewater; feature: sludge; material: wastewater sludge; isolation source: wastewater sludge with Escherichia coli K12::gfp cells carrying plasmid... | place: USA: Moscow, Idaho ... | reverse complement strand
TCCTGGCTGTCCACAAGGCCCTTGATAAAGCTGAAATAATCCGGCAGCAAATCGGCACATTTATCCATGATTAACACGCCGCTGGCGTATAACTGCAAGCCTTTTTCATATTCCTTGCTATAATAATTGTATGGTGCGCGCGCGGGAATGAATAAAAGCGAGCTATAGGTGGCCGCGCCCTCGGTTTTGCTTTGGATAACACGCGCGGGGTCCTCGTAATCCATGAATTTTTCTTTGTAGAAAGCGTTGTATTCTTCGGGCTTTACGCTCTTTTTAGCCTTATGCCAAAGGGGCACCATGCTGTTTAACGTTTCGTCCTCTTGCACGGTTTCATATTCGTTTTCAGTTCCTTCTTTCAAATGCGAATGCTCGCACAGCATTTTAATGGGATAGCGGATATAATCCGAATATTTTTTCACGATGCCTGTAAGGCGATATTCCTCTAAAAATTCGTCGTATTTGTCATCACCGTTATTTTCTTTTACCACTAAAATCACATCGGTGCCGGCTTTTTCTTTTTCGCAAGGCGTAATGGTGTAGCCGTCGGCGCCCTTAGATTCCCATTTCCATGCCTCGCTCTCGCCAAACGCGCGGCTGATAACCGTAACATCGCTTGCCACCATAAAGGCCGAATAAAAGCCTACGCCAAATTGGCCGATGATATCAATTTTGCTGTTGCCGCCGTTTTCTTGCTTAAAATCAAGGCTGCCGCTTTTTGCAATCGTGCCCAAGTTTTTCTCAAGCTCGTCTTTGGTCATGCCGATGCCGTTATCAGAAAGGGTAATCACGCGATTGGCTTTGTCTACCGTAAGCCGAATTGCAAAATCGCCTTTTTTTAATGCGACGCTGTCGTCTGTGAGAGAGCGAAAATACAACTTATCAATTGCATCGCTTGCATTGCTGATAAGCTCACGCAAAAAAATCTCTTTGTGTGTGTAAATAGAGTTAATCATTAAATCAAGAAGTCTTTTTGACTCCGCTTTAAATTGTTTGACCGCCATTGTAATAGCCTCCAAAATATTAAATTAGCACTCTTATCAACAGACTGCTAATTTAATATACACCTATCCTTCAAAAAGTTCAATACTTTTTAAAAAAGTTTAAAATCAGTTCATAAATTTCCGTTTCAGATAAAGCAGTGCACGCCTGTTTTACAAGAAGGGCTTTTTTATTTCTAAAAAGTGTGGTAAACTAATACATTGAGATAATGCAGTTTTAAAGCATTTTACTTTCACAAGGAAGGATGATACCATCATGGCAAAACGTAACGCATATACTTCGCTTGCACATTCGCGGGCGAACTATTATATTAAAGGCTCTCCGGTACAGTTTGTGCAAGTGGAGCTGCTGCGCGAGGAAAGCAGCGGCGACATCTTGGTTACGCTGACCTTTAAAAATTTATATCAGCGCCTATTAACGGGCTGTAAGATACATTTTACCTGCAAAAATGCGCTAGGCGCATTGATTGCGGAAGAGGATTTCAGCTATGAGGACTTGGCGGTCCTTGAGGGCGAGCTGTTTGGCAATAATGACGCAGTGTTTATTTCGGCTCAGCCCATTGCCAGCGTTGAGGTGGATTTAGTGGGCGTTTGCTTTGAAAGCGGGCGCTGGCATGATATGACCGTATATGAAAAAGTGCGCCTTGCGCCGCTGCGTCCGCTGGCCGAAGAAGCCCGCGCGGTGCTGCACCGCACGCTTGGTGCTGCGGATTTGCAATATCGCCCGGCGCAGTTCGAAGAGGGCTGGCAATGCACCTGCGGCGCATTTAATTATAACGCGGGCAAAAGCATTGCTGTGTGCAGCGAATGCGGCATGGATAAAACCATGCTGTTTAGCGCAATGCGCGATTTAGAAAGCCCCCGCGGCGAGGGCACACGTGTGTTTTCCGCGGTTTCGCCCGATGCGGTGCGCCGTGGTGGCAGTGCCGTCAGCGAAACGCGCGCGTTCACACCGCCCACCTCTGTGCAGCAAAAGGCTGCGGCAGTGCAGCGCACATCGGCGCGCGGCGGGTATTCTATTATGAGCGATAAAACCGCCGATTTTATTGTAAAATTTGTTCCGTTTATTGCGCTTGGCGCTTCCAGCATCTATGTGATTGGCGCACTTTTAATGAAAAGCCTGTTTTTTTAAATTTGCACCGCTTCTTATCAGTTCATTATGATAAACTCAAACATATCCCCAGAAAGGAACACAGAAACCTATGCCAAAAAAACAAGCCGCCTATACCAATGAAAGCATTACCAGTTTAAAAGGCGCCGACAGAGTGCGTAAGCGTCCGGGTGTTATTTTCGGCTCTGACGGCATCGAGGGCTGCGCGCATTCTATTTTTGAAATTTTGTCAAACTCGATCGACGAAGCGCGCGAGGGGTATGGCAATCAAATCAATATCACCAAATTTAAAGACAATTCCGTAGAGGTAGAGGATTTTGCCCGCGGCATGCCGGTAGATTTTAACAAAAACGAGGACAAGTATAACTGGGAGCTTTTGTTTTGTGAAATGTATGCGGGCGGCAAGTATACGGCAGGCGGCGACAATTACGAGTATTCATTAGGCCTTAACGGCCTCGGCCTTTGCGCCACGCAATACGCGTCCGAGTGGATGACTGCGGATATTTATCGCGATGGTTATCATTATCATTTGGATTTTCGCAAAGGCGAAAACGTTGGCGGCCTGCAAAAAGAAGAAAGCAATAAAAAACGCACGGGCTCTATCATTCGCTGGAAACCCGATACCGAGGTTTTCACCGATATCAATGTGCCCAGCGAATATTATTTGGATGTTATCAAGCGCCAGGCCATCGTAAATGCGGGCGTACATTTTACGTTTGTGGATGAATCCGATGGCACGCGCAAAACCACCGAGTTTTGCTATGCACAAGGCATTCAAGATTTTGTTGAAGAAATCGCCGATAATGAAAGCTTAACGCCTGTTATATTTTGCCAATCTACCGCCAGCGGACGCGATAGAGAGGACATGCCCGATTATAAAGTAAAGATGAGCGCCGCGTTTTGCTTTTCCAATAAAACGCAGCTGTTGGAGTATTATCACAACTCCAGCTGGCTTGAGCATGGCGGCAGCCCCGATCGCGCGGTAAAAACGGCGTTTGTTAATCAAATTGACGCTTTTTTAAAGCAGAAGAATCTATATAAAAAAGGCGAAAGCAAAATCACGTTTACCGATGTGCAGGATTGTTTGATTTTTGTTTCAAACTGCTTTTCCACACAAACCAGCTACGAAAACCAAACCAAAAAGGCGATAAACAATAAATTTATTGCGCAAGCCATGACGGAGTTTTTAAAGCATTATCTGGAAGTGTATTTCCTGGAAAAGCCCGATGAAGCGCAAAAAATCGCCCAGCAAGTGCTGGTGAATAAGCAAAGCCGCGAACATGCCGAAAAAACACGCCAAAGCCTCAAAAAGGCGATTGGCACGCAGATGGATATTGCCAATCGCGTACAAAAGTTTGTGGATTGCCGCACAAAGGATTTAACGCGCCGCGAAATCTACATCGTGGAGGGCGATTCTGCGCTTGGCGCGTGCAAAACCAGCCGCGATTCGGAGTTTCAGGCCATTATGCCTGTGCGCGGCAAGATTTTAAATTGCTTAAAAGCAGATTATGACCGCATTTTTAAAAGCGAAATCATCACGGATTTGATAAAGGTGTTCGGATGCGGCGTGGAGCTGTCGGGCGGCAAAAGCAAAAAGGATTTAAATAGCTTCAGCCTTGAAAATCTACGCTGGAGCAAGGTAATTATCTGTACGGATGCTGATGTGGACGGCTATCAAATCCGCACTTTGATTTTAACAATGTTATACTGCCTTGTGCCCACGCTGATCGAAGAAGGCTTTGTTTATATTGCGGAATCGCCATTGTATGAAATCAATTCCAAAGGCAAAGCCTATTTTGCCTACACCGAAATGGAAAAAGCCGATATCCTCTCGCGCATTGGCGCGGATAAATACACCATTCAGCGCTCGAAAGGTCTTGGCGAAAATGACCCGGAAATGATGTGGCTTACCACAATGAATCCCGAATCGCGCCGTTTAATCAAAGTAACGCCCGAGGATGCACAGCGCACAAGCGACGTGTTCGAACTATTGCTTGGCGATAATCTGGCGGGGCGCAAGGAACATATAGCGGCGCACGGATGCGAATATTTAGACGATTTAGACGTGTCGTAATCTTGTTTGGCACATGCAATAAAAATATTGAATCAGCGAGGTTAAAATGGCTAAGAAGCAAATTAAAAAAGAAATTAAACGCCCGGAGCTTGGCGATAATGTAGAGATTGCTTCGGCGGGCCTTGTGCTGGAAACGCCCATCACCGAAACGCTTGAAAAAAACTATATGCCCTATGCAATGAGCGTGATTGTTTCCCGCGCGCTGCCGGAAATCGACGGCTTTAAACCCGCGCATCGCAAGGTGCTGTACACCATGTATAATATGGGCCTTATCAAAGGCGTGCGCACAAAATCGGCCAATATCGTGGGCAACACCATGCATTTAAACCCGCATGGTGATCAGGCAATTTACGACACGATGGTGCGTCTTGCGCGCAGCAATGAAACGCTTTTGGTGCCGTTTGTATCGGGCAAGGGCAATTTTGGTAAGTCCTATAGCCGTGATATGGCCTATGCCGCATCGCGTTACACTGAGGCAAAGCTGGAAGAGGTATGCACAGAGCTGTTTTGCGATATCGATAAAGATACCGTTGATTTTGTGGAAAATTACGATGCCACCACCACAGAGCCAACCATGCTGCCCGTTACATTTCCCACCATTTTGGCTAACCCTACTTTGGGCATCGCCGTGGGCATGGCGTCCAGCATTTGCTCGTTTAATCTTGTGGAGCTGTGCGAAACCACCATTGCGCTGCTAAAAGACGAAAACCACGACATTATGTCCACAATGCCTGCGCCGGATTTTGTAAGCGGGGGCTATATTTTATACAGCGAAAAGGATATCCGCGAAATCTACAACACAGGCCGCGGCAGCGTGCGTATGCGCTCGAAATACAGCTTTGAGCCAAACGGAAATATGCTCGAAATCACGCAAATCCCGCCCACCACCACAATTGAAGCAATTATGGACAAAATTGCCGAGCTTGTGAAAAACGGCCGCATTCGCGAGATAAACGATATGCGCGATGAAACGGATTTAAACGGCTTAAAGCTTACGATTGATTTAAAACGCGGGCAGGACCCCGACAAGCTGATGCAAAAGCTGTTTCGCATGACGCCGCTTGAAGATAATTTTTCTTGCAATTTCAATATCTTGATATCCGGTATGCCGCGCGTTATGGGTGTGCGCGAAATTTTAACAGAATGGGGCGCGTTTCGCACACAGTGCGTGCGTCGGCGCACCTTTTATGATTTAACCGTTAAAGAAAAACGTCTGCATTTATTAAAGGGCCTTGAGGCCATCTTGCTGGATATTGACCGCGCGGTGCGCGTTGTGCGTGAATCGGCCGAAGAAGCCGAGGTTATCCCCAATTTAATGATTGATTTTGGCATCGACAAGGTGCAGGCCGAGTATGTGGCGGAAATTAAGCTGCGCCATTTAAACCGCGAATACATTTTAAAGCGCACAGAGGAAATTTCGGAGCTGGCGGCAGATATCCAAAAGCTGCGCGAAATCTTAGACAGCCCCGCAAAAATCCGTAAAATTATTATTGAAGAGCTGCAAACGGTTATTAAAAAGTACGGCGAAGCGCGGCGCAGCGAAATTGTGTACGAGGATTCCTTACCTGAAGAGGAAGAAGAGCTGGAAGCAATGCCCGATTATCCTGTAACCGTGTTTTTCACAAGGGAAGGGTATTTCAAAAAAATTACGCCGCAATCCCTGCGCATGAGTGGCGAACAAAAGCTTAAAGAGGGCGATGCGGTTCTTGTGCAGCAGGAAACGCAAAACAATGTTGAACTGTTGTTTTTTACAAACAAATGTCAAGTATATAAATGCCGCGCGGGCGATTTTGAAGATGGCAAAGCCAGCGTAATGGGCGATTTTATCCCTGCACGGCTTGGCATGGAGGACGGGGAAGAGCCGGTTTACATGGCCCTCACCACGGACTATAAGGGCTTTATGCTGTTTCTTTTCCAAAACGGAAAGGGCGCAAAAGTGCCACTGGAAAGCTATGCCACAAAGCAAAATCGCAAAAAGCTGCTGAATGCCTTTTCGGATAAAGCGCCGCTTGCGTGGTGCGAATGCCTGCGGGAGGATTGCGAACTGGCGATAGCCACCACAGCAGGGCGGCTTTTGCTTGTAAATACTGCGCAAATCCCTGCAAAGCAAACCAAAAACACGGCAGGCGTGAATGTGATTACGCTGAAAAAGAATCAAAGCATCGAAAATGTGCGTCACATCGAACAAATGGAGCTTGCAAACCCGCATAGATATCGCGTGCGCACTTTGCCGGCCACGGGCGCTACGCTGCGCGCTGAGGATACGGCCGAGCAAATTCAGCTTACACTTTAATCTTAAATGCACATTTTGTTGCAAATTTGCAGGAACTTCTTGCTTTTTGCCCGTGCGTATGATAGAATTAATTTTGCTTAATGTACAGGAGGGTTTTTTAAATGGGTATTTTCGAGATTATCTCTTCAGCGATATTGCTGATTGCCAGCGTTGTCATCATTCTTTCGGTTCTGTTTCAGGAATCTAAGGGCAATGGCCTTTCCGGCGCAATCAGCGGCGGCGAAATGATGGCGAATGAAGGCCGCACACGTTCTAAAGATGCCATTTTGGCCAAATATACCAAATATGCAGCGATTGGCTTTTTTGTGTGCACAGTGCTGGTTGGCGTGTTTAGCATCTACCTTAAAAAGTAAATTTTTGATTATTTTAGAAAAACCTGCCTTTAAGGCAGGTTTTTTGTGTTATAATAGTACTGGTAAGCAAAATGCTATCCGCACACAAAGAGAGTTTTTAAACGGGCACAACCGATTTATACAATACAACGTCATGACAATGCAGTGACGGCATGGATTAAAAGGAGAGACGTAAAATGTCTATTAAAGCAAAAATTTTGCAAGAAATCGAAAAACGTCCGCGCCGCATGAAGGAATTAAAAGCAAAGCTTGGCAACGACAAAAAAGTTGCACGCGCATTACAAGAGCTGGTTGGCGCTAAAAAGCTTACGCTGAACAGCGACGGGCTGTATGCGCTGAAAACCGCAAAAACACAAAACGCCAAAAACGCCACGATTGTAAAGCTGGGCAAAGGGTTTGCGTTTGCAAAGCTGGCCGACGGCAGCGGCGACGTGTTTATCCCAGGGCGCTTTTTAATGGGTGCCATGCCCGGCGACGAAGTGCTTGTTGCCATATCCAAAACACCGCGTGTAGAAGGCAGCGTGGAGGGCGAAGTGGTGGCCGTGGTGGCAGAACAAAACGAATTTGTTGGTACGATAGAGCGCCGCGAGGGCCGCTTAATGCTGGTGCCGGATCGCGCGCCTAATACACCGCTTATCATTAAAAAAAGCGCAGATGGCGGCGTGCGCGAGGGCGACAAAGCCGCAGTGGTCATTTTAGAGCGCAGCGCCAATCACGCAGATCATCGCGCGGGTGTGGCTATGCGCTTTGGCTCTTCCAGCGCGGCAAAGCAATGTGCAAAGGCTATTTTATATGCAAACGGCATTGAAAAACAATTTCCGGCACCCGTAAAGCAAGAGGCGCATCAGTATGAAAACGCTGTAATTGTAAAAGAGGAAAGCGCAGGCCGCAAGGATTTGCGTGCATTGCCCATTTTTACCATTGATTCCGCCAGCACAAAGGATATCGACGATGCCATCAGCATCGAGCGCTTGGCCGACGGCTATAAGCTTGGCGTGCACATTGCCGATGTTAGCCATTATGTGCGCGCGGGCTCTGCGCTGGATGCCGAGGCAATGCGCCGCGGCACCTCGGTATATTTTGCAGACAGTGTGGTGCCCATGCTTCCGCGCACGCTGTCGAACGGCATTTGCAGCTTAAACGAAGGCGAGGACAGATTGGCCTTTTCCTGCATGATGCAGCTGGACGCGCAGGGCAAGGTGACGGATTATTCCTTTGTAAAATCCATTATTAATTCGCGCGTAAAGGGTGTATATACCGAAATTAACACCATTTTGGATGACAGTGCCGATGCCGAGCTTTTGGCCAAATATGCGGCAGTGAGCGCCGAATTGTCTATGATGGATGAACTGTATCAAAAGCTGGCGGCGCTGCGCGCGGCGCGCGGCAGCATGGACATTGAAAGCGGCGAGGCAAAGCTGGTAATAGACGATAACGGCGTGTGCATCGACGTGCAAAAGCGCGAACGCGGCGTTTCGGAATGCATGATTGAAGAATTTATGCTCCTTGCAAATAATTGTGCGGCTTCGCTTGCGCGGCGCTTAAACGTGCCGTTTGTTTATCGTGTGCACGAAGCGCCCGAGGCGCAGCGCATGGAAAAACTATCAAAGCTTTTGATTGCAAGCGGTGTGGAATTTCGCTTTGAGGGCGACACGCCCACGGTGCTGGAACTGGCAAAGCTGCTATCCAAAACACGCGGCACGCCGCTGGAGCGCCCTGTGCATACAGGCGTTTTGCGCGCAATGGCAAAGGCAAAATATGAGGTGCAGCCCAAAGGGCATTACGGCCTTGCTCTGCAAGATTATGCGCATTTCACATCGCCCATCCGCCGCTATCCCGACCTTGCGATACACCGCATCCTTTCCGATATTGTCGTAGGTATGTCGGAAAAGGAGCTTAACAAACGTTATACGCAATTTGCCGCAGAGGCTTCACAGCTTTCCAGCGAGCGCGAGGTGGCTGCTATGCAGGCCGAGCGCGACATCGAGGCTTGCTATAAGGCTGAGTATATGCATGCCTTTTTGGGCGAGGAGTTTACCGCGGTTATCGCCTCTATTGTGCCGCACGGCATCTATGTGGAGCTGCCCAATACCATTGAGGGCCTTGTGCATATCGCAAAGCTCGGCCGCGGCGAGCCGGTAATTGTAGAGGGGGTCAGCCTTTCCGATCCTCTTACAGGCAAAATTTGGCGCTTAGGCAGCGATATCCGCGTAAAGCTTGTGGGTGTGGATGTGGCGCACGGCAATATCGATTTTGATATCGTGGAATAAGAAGTATTATTGCACATTTAAAGCCGTTGCGGGCATTACCCGCAGCGGCTTTTTTGCGTTCCGCGCTGTCGTAAACTGTGATAAGGCATAATTCGACCTTTTCGGTTGACACTAATGGTTGAATTTGCTATAATGTTTATACACCCCCACGGGGAGGGGGTGGCAGAAAGGCGAAAAAATGAAAACAAAATTCATGATTACAGGCATGACCTGTTCTGCCTGTTCAGCACATGTAGAAAAAGCCGTGCAATCGCTGCACGGTGTGCAGGCAGTGTCGGTCAATCTTTTAACCAATAGCATGACGGCAGAGCTGGATGATTCCATAGACGCGCCTGCCGTTATTGCGGCTGTTACAAAAGCGGGCTATGGTGCTGCACTTGCAGATACACAAAAGGCAGCAGGGGATACTGCCGCTACGCCGCAAAAAAACATCGGTACAGGTGCAAATGCACAAGACGCGGAATTTGCCGCAATGAAAACACGGCTTGTGGTATCGTTTGTGTTTTTAGTGCCCTTAATGTATATTGCGATGGGCGGCATGATGGGCTTGCCAATTCCCGCGTTTTTATCTGGGCACGAGAACAGTGTGGCTTATGCGCTGGCACAATTTCTGCTTTGTTTGCCAATTGTGTTCGTCAACAGAAAGTATTATTATAATGGATTCCGTTCGCTTTTGCACGGCGCGCCCAATATGGACAGCCTCATCGCCATCGGCTCGGGTGCGGCGCTTTGTTATGGAATTTTCGCGATAGCACGTATAGGACATGGGCTTGGCGTTGGCGATATGGCGCTTGTTGCGCAATATCATATGGATTTATATTTTGAATCCGCGGCCATGATTCTTGCACTTATTACTATGGGTAAATACCTTGAAACCAAGAGTAAAGGCAAAACCAGCGAGGCAATTTCAAAGCTGATTAACCTTGCACCCAAAACCGCTTTTGTGGAACGCGATGGCAAAGAGGTCGAAATTCCGGCTGCTGAAGTGCGCGTGGGCGATACCGTTGTGGTGCGCCCCGGCATGCGCATTCCGGTGGATGGCGTGATATTAGAAGGCGCATCCAGTACAGACGAAAGCGCGCTTACCGGCGAGAGCATGCCGGTGGAAAAAGCGGTGGGCGATACAGCCAGCGCCGCCACGGTAAACCTGACGGGCTTTTTTAAGTTTCGCGCTACGCGCGTTGGCGAGGACACCACGCTTGCGCAGATTATTCGCCTTGTAGAGGAAGCAAGCGGCAGTAAAGCGCCGATTGCAAAGCTGGCTGATAAAATTTCGGGCATTTTTGTGCCGGTTGTGATTGCCATTGCGGTGCTAGCTGTGGGCATATGGCTTTTGGCTGGCCAAAGCACCGAATTTGCGCTTTCGGTCGGTATTGCGGTATTGGTAATTTCCTGCCCTTGTGCATTGGGCCTTGCAACACCTGTTGCTATTATGGTGGGCACGGGTAAAGGCGCCGAAAACGGCATTTTGATTAAATCGGGCGAGGCATTGCAGCTGGCGTGCACCGTTAATACGGTTGTGCTTGATAAAACAGGCACAATTACCGAGGGCAAGCCGCGCGTTACGGATGTATTACCGCGCGAAAACACTTCACGCGAAACGCTTTTGCAATTAGCGGCAAGCGTGGAAACCGCCAGCGAGCATCCGCTTGCCCATGCGATTATGGCCGAAAACACTTTGCCGCTTTTGCCTGCGCAAAGCTTTCGTGCCGTGCCCGGAAAAGGTGTGGCAGCTACAATTACGGGCAAAACGATACGCGCGGGCAACGAAGCCTTTTTAAAGGAAGAGGGCACACAGCTTACAGCACAGCAGGCAAGTTTGGCCGCACGCTTTGCAGATGAGGGCAAAACGCCGCTGCTGTTTGCGGATGAAACAGGCTTTCTGGGCATCATTGCCGTGGCGGATACCATTAAAAAAACCAGCGCCGAAGCCATCCAAAACCTTGCAAAGCTGGGTGTGGATGTTATGATGCTTACAGGCGATAACGAGCGCACGGCAAAAGCAGTGCAAAAGCAGCTTGGCATCGGCAGCGTGAGAGCGGGCATTTTGCCCGATGGCAAAGAAAAAGAGATTGTTAAGCTGCAAACACAGGGCAAGCGCGTGGCGATGATTGGCGATGGTGTCAACGATGCGCCTGCGCTTGCAAGAGCCGATGTGGGTATTGCTATTGGCGCCGGCACAGATATTGCAATTGAAAGCGCCGATATCGTGCTCATTCGTAGCGATTTGCGCGACGCAGTAACCGCAATCCGCCTTTCGCGTGCGGTGCTGCGCAATATTAAGCAAAACTTGTTTTGGGCGTTTTTTTATAACAGCATCGGCATCCCGCTTGCTGCGGGGGTTTTATATCCGATGCTGGGGCTAAAGCTTAGCCCCATGTTTGCCGCTGCCGCTATGAGCCTTTCCAGCGTGTGCGTGGTGCTAAATGCGCTGCGTTTGCGCACATTTAAAGCAAACTTTATAAACGAAAATGCGGCAAATCAACCGCCTATAAAAGAAAAGGAGAGAAAGAAAATGGAAACAGTAATCATGACAATTGAAGGTATGAGCTGCGGGCATTGCTCTGCACGTGTAGAAGCCGCTTTAAACGCTATTGTGGGCGTCAGCGCCACAGTAAACCTTGCAGAGAACACAGCCACCATAACCCTTGCAGAATCTGTGCAGGATAGCGCGCTGAAAGATGCGGTAGAAAAGGCAGGCTATCCTGTAACGGGCATTACCCGCCAATAACGCACCCTGCAATACGGTTTTTCAAGAAAGGAATATGACATGCAAGCAGATAAAGAGCAGGTGTGCCGCCTGATAAAAACGGCGCGCGGGCAGTTGGATGGCATTCTTGCCATGATAGAGGCCGATCGGTATTGTATTGATATCTCTAATCAATTGCTGGCTACGCAGTCGTTACTGGGCAAAGCAAACAAAGAAGTGCTGAAAGCGCACATTTTTTCCTGCGTACAGTCGGCTTTTACCGAGGGCAATGCCGAAGAAAAAAT
>RRZT012969327.1_pt1 | contig 12094 bp, 8 predicted proteins | sample 2165551 | NCBI WGS metagenome assembly RRZT01 (sample SAMN10456910, study PRJNA506462) | wastewater metagenome | biome: wastewater; feature: sludge; material: wastewater sludge; isolation source: wastewater sludge with Escherichia coli K12::gfp cells carrying plasmid... | place: USA: Moscow, Idaho ... | reverse complement strand
TCTCGACCGCACGGATCAGGCCGAGGTTGCCCTCCTGGATCAGGTCGAGGAAGAGCATGCCGCGGCCGGTGTAGCGCTTCGCGAGCGACACGACGAGTCGCAGGTTGGCCTCGAGGAGGTGGTTCTTGGCGCGATGTCCGTCCTCGGCGATCCACTGGAAGTCCTCCAGATCGGCGTCGTTGACTGCGTCGTCGGCCCCGAGCCGCTCCTCAGCGAAAAGGCCCGCCTCGATGCGCTTGGCGAGCTCGACCTCCTGCACCGCGTTGAGCAGCGCGACCTTTCCGATCTGCTTCAGGTAGTCCTTGACCGGATCTGCCGTCGCGCCGGCCGAGACGACCTGCTGCTCCGGCTCGTCCGCGTCATCGGAGTCGGAGAGCGCGAAGCCCTCCTCCTCGGAGGTGAGCTCCTTCTCGAGCGGAGCCTCCTTCGCCTCCACGAACTGCGAGTCGTCGACCTCGTCGAGCGACCGCTTCTTCCCACCGACGGTCAGCACCACATCGTCACCGTCCCGCTCGAACTTCACCTCGACCTCGCCGGTGGATGCCTGGGCGATGGTCGGCTCAGCGGCCTTGCGTGAACGCGAGGCGGGGGCCTTCTTAGCGGGAGCCGCCTCGTCGGTCTTCTTAGCCCGCGTGCGCGGCGCAGTCTTGGTGGCGCCGTCAGCGGCCGCCTTCGTGCGCGTGGTTCGCTTTGGTGCGTCCTCAACAGGGGTCGCAGCGCTCCGGCGGGTACGGGTTGTCTTGCCGGTGCCTTCAGCGTTCTGGGTCACGGTTGTCCTCTCAAGCCAGACGACTGACTTTTGCGCGTGCGCCGCCCCGTCTTCGTCAAGGGTGACACAGCGTCCATTCTGGCACGCGTACTGCCATCACTCAAACGCAGCCGTCAGGGTATCCCCCGACCACGGTCAGGGCGGCCGCCCACGGGGGTCAGACCCTGGGCCCATTTCGCTGCGAGCGAGAAAAACATGGAACCTGTGGGGACCTTCGCGCGTTGTACTAGATGACGAACGGGCGAAAGGTCTGATTTGAACATGTTTACTCCTGCTCGCATGCGAAGCACCGACGGAATCGACGGCAAGGACGCGGTGGGGCTCTACCTCGACGCGATCGCCAAGACGCCCCTGCTCACAGCTGTGGGCGAGGTCGAACTGGCTCGTGCCATCGAAGCCGGGCTCTTTGCGCAGAAGATCCTCGATGGCGAGGCTACCTCGTCCATCCAAGCCACCGACGACGAGCTCGCGGAGATCGCGGCCGAGGGCGAGCGCGCCATGCAGCAGTTCGTCCAGGCGAACCTGCGGCTCGTGGTCTCCGTCGCACGTAAGTACGGCCGTTCCCAGATGCCTCTGCTCGACCTGGTCCAGGAGGGCAACACCGGCCTGATCCGCGCGGTCGAGAAGTTCGACTACGCCAAGGGCTTCAAGTTCTCCACCTACGCGACCTGGTGGGTCCGCCAGGCCATCTCGCGCGGCATCGCCCAGCAGGGTCGCATCGTGCGGCTCCCCGTGCACGTCGCGGAACAGGTCAACCAGGTCTCCGCCGTGCGCCGCAACCTGGAGCGCCAGCTCGGCCGCGAGCCGGAACTGGCCGAGATCGCCGAGGAGCTGGGGCTCGAGGAGTCGAAGGTCGTCGACCTGCTGCGCTACTCCCGCGACCATGTCTCGCTCGACGCTCCGGTCGAGGCCGACGGTGACACCGCGCTCGGCGACCTGATCGCCCGCGAGACGGCACCAGGTCCCGACGAGATGGTGCTCGACGCCGAGGAGCGCGCCCGCCTCGAGGAGATGCTCTCCGACCTGGACGAGCGTTCCCAGGACGTCGTGCGTCGCCGCTACGGCCTCCTCGACGGTCGCCAGGCCAAGCTGGCCGACATCGGCACCCACTGGGGCATCACCGCCGAGCGGGTGCGCCAGATCGAACGTCAGGCCCTCGCCCAGCTGCGCGCAGCTCAGGGCGTGGCGGCCTGAACCAAGCCGGGTACGGTTCGCCCGAACTCTCCCCCTGGGTGGCGGGCCGTACCTGAAAACACCCGAGCGGCCCGTGTCTCCTCACCGGAGACACGGGCCGCTCGGCGTTGCGGCTCAGTCGAGAACGCGGATCAGGCCCTCCTGGGCGCACGAGGCGACGGCGGCGTCGTCCTGGAAGAGGCGTCCCATCGCGAAGCCGCGCGCGTTCGAGGCAGACGGCGAGATCATGTCGTAGAGCAGCCAGCGGTCGACGTGGACCGGGCGGTGGAACCACATGGCGTGGTCGATCGAGGCGGCCTGCAGCTTCGGAGACAGGAACTCCACCTCGTGCGGGACCGTCGTCACGCTGAGCAGGGTCATGTCGCTCAGGTAGGCGAGCACCGCCGTGTTGAGCAGCGCATCGTCGGGCATCTCCTCCTTGGTTCGCACCCAGGCGAGCATCCGTCCACCGTTGGAGGTGGGCGCAGGCCGCGCGGCGAGCCTCACCTCCAGCGCGTCCCACTCCGAGATCAGCGCGACGCCCGCGCCAAACCTACGCCCCAGGACGTCGGCGAGTTCGGGCGACGCATCGGGAGGCGAGACCTCCGTCGGGGTGCTCGCCGAGTGGTCGAGCCCGGGCTCGGGGAACTGGAACGACGTCGTCATCTCGAAGATGACCCGCTCCCCCTGCCGCGCGATGACCCGGCGGTTGCTGAAGGTCTTCCCGTCGCGCATAACCTCGATGTCGAAGTCGAGCGGCCGATCGGGGGCCCCTGGCCGCAGGAAGTACGCGTTGAGCGAGTGCGGGATCCGCAGGGGGTCGACGGTGCGCGCCGCCGCGATCAGCGTCTGCGCGAGCACCTGCCCGCCGAAGAGCCGCTGCATGCGGGTCTGCGGCTGCGGTCCGCGGAAGGTCAGCTCGCCCGTCTGCTCGAGGTCGAACAGGGAGAGCAGCTCGGTCACGTCTTTCGGCACGGGGCCATCCAACCACTCGGGGAGGGGCCCTAGCCAGCCTGGCGGATCGCCTGCCTGATCCGTTTCGCCGAGACGGGCACGGCCGTGCGCAGCTGCTGCGCGAAGAGGCTGACCCGGAACTCCTCGATCAGGAACGCGATCTCCTCGACCCTCGGGCTCAGCGGCCCCTGCGGCTGACGGTCGATCAGCTCGCCGTAGAGGTCCTCCATCTCGTCGACCTCGGCCTGCAGCCGCTGGTCGCGCTCAGGGTTGGTCAGCGCGGCGCTCAGTCGCGCCACGGCCCCCTTCGCGTAGCGGGGCAGGTGGGAGAACCAGGGGTCCGGCGTCGCGGAGATGAAGCGGTTGAAGAACAGGTTGTCGAGCTGTCCCTTCACGTCCTTCGCCGTCGGCGTGGTGGCCGAGCCGATCAGCACCCGGGCCTCCGTGACGGCGGCCAGCGCATGGGCGGCGGTGTTGACGACCTGGAGGGTCCGGCCAGGGCACGCCTGCCGGACCGCGAGCGCGGTCGCCTCGTACGCCGCCGCGCCGCGGACCTCGACGATCGGTCCCGACTCGGAGGCGAGCTGCTCGGAGGCCTTCAGCCACGCGTCGGCGAGCAGGTCCGGCACCGTCGGGTAGGCGGAGTCGGCGAGCGAGAGCTTCTCCATCCGCCCCAGGTGCGAGACCACCCACTTGACCGGGTCCGGATTGGTCAGCGTCAGGAGCCGCCGCAGCCCGTGCACGTGGGACCGGTCGGCCTTGGCGCGTTCGTCGAGCACCGACAGCCCGACGCTCGCGCCCTCGTCGACGAGCGCGGGGAATCCCACGACACCCTTCGCGACGGAGATCTCGGCGGGGATGTCGCCGAACGTCCACGCCTTCTGCCCGGAGGCCGCGAGGCCGCCAGCGGAGCGGGTCAGCTTCTCCGCGACCTTCGGCGACAGTTTCTCCGACAGGTGATCGAGGCTTGTGCACCGCGCGATCTCGCGCCCGTTGTCGATGACCACGAAGGTCGGCCTGAGGTGGGAACCGAGCTGCTCAGGCTGGAAGTCGGAGCCATCCACGACGGTCCCGCTCAGCGCGGTGAGCGCACGGGCGAGCGCGTCGGTGAACGAGCCGACCTGCGGGTTCTCGCTCAGCCAGCCGAGGGCCCGCGCCGAGTAGTCGGGGGCGGGCACGAAGTTGGTCCGCAACTGTTTCGGCAGCGAACGGATCAGTTCGGTGGCCAGTTCGCGGCGCAGCCCGGGTACCTGCCAGCTGAAGGCGGCGTCGTCGAGCTGGTTCAGCAGCTCGAGGCGGACCGTGACGGTGACGCCGTCGGAGCCCGCGCCAGGGTCGTAGACGTAGCTGACGGGCAGCCTGTGCTCCCCCACCTTCCACCGGTCCGGGAAGTCGGAGGGCCGCAGCGCGGTCGGGTCGACGAGCACGTCGTCGCGGGTCAGGCGCGGCCACTGGTCGGCGGGGGTGCGGCGCAGCCACTTGTCGAACGTCGAACCGGAGACGACCTCGGCAGGTATCCGCGCGTCGTACCAGGCGTAGAGCGCGTCGTCGGAGGCCAACAGGTCCGGCCTGCGCATCCGGTCGGTGAGTTTGACCGCATCCGCGATGACGGCCCGGTTCGCGGTGACGAGCTTGTTGCGGGTCTCCCACTCCCCCTCGACGAGTGCGCTGCGGATGAAGATCTCGCGCGCCTCCACGGGGTGGTCGGCGGCGTAGTTCGTGCGGCGTCCCGCGACGATCGGCACGCCGAACAGCGTGATCCGCTCGTTCGCCTGGACCGAGGCGGAACGCGACGACCAGTGGGGCTCGGAGACCGTCCGCGTGATGACGTGTCCGCCGACCTGCTCCACCATCTCCGCCGTGATCGGGGCGACGGTGCGCGCCCAGAGCCGGGAGGTCTCCACGAGCTCGAAGGCCATCACCAACGGCGGGGTCGACTTCGCCATCGATGACCCGGGCTGAATCGCGAACCTGGCGCCCCGCGCCCCTTGGTACTCGGTCAGCGGGCGCCGTTTTCCGGGCTGCCGCTGCGCCCGCTCCTGCTCGGCGAGGCCGACGTTGGAGAGCAGGCCGGTCAGCAGGCAGGTGAGGATCTCGGGCATCGTGCCGCGGCCGGAGGTGTCTAGGTCCAGCTCGCGCGTGGCCTCCTTCAGCTGGGAGACCAGATCCTCCCATTCGCGGAAGCGCACGAAGTTGAGGTACTCGGCCCGGCACATGCGGCGGAACGCGCTTCCGCTGAGTTCGCGACGCTTCGTCCGCAGGTAGGTCCAGATGTTGAGCAGCACCTCGAAGTCGCCGCCCTGGAGGGAGACCTTCTGCTCGCTCTGGTGCCGCGTCCCGGTGTGGGCGGTGTGTCGCTTCGGCTCGTCCGACGCGTCGGCAGGCTTCGGCTCATCTTCCGGCACCCCGCCCCAGAATCTGCGGTGCAGCTGGTCGGCCTGGGCCTGGAACTCGGCGGGGCGTTCCCGCACGTCCGGGACGGTGAGGCCGGCGACGAGGACGAGCACCGTCGCGAGGCTGTTGCGGCGCGTGCCCTCGATCAGCATCCGCCCGAGCTTCGGGTCGACCGGCATCCTTGCCAGCATCCGGCCGGTCCTGGTCAGCCGGAGCCGGTCGTGGCGCTTTCGGGGATGGATCGCGCCGAGCGCGCTGAGCACCCGGATGCCGTCGTTGATGTGCGAGACGACAGGCGCCTCGACGAACGGGAAGGACTCCACGTCGCCGAGGCCGGCCTGCGCCATCAGCAGGATGACGGTGGCGAGGTTGGTGCGCAGGATCTCAGGGTCGGAGAACTCAGGTCGGGAGTCGAAGTCCTCCTCCGAGAACAGGCGGATGGCCACGCCGGGACCGACGCGCCCACACCGTCCGGCGCGCTGATTGGCCGACGCCTGGGAGATGGGCTCGATCGGCAGGCGCTGCACCTTTGTGCGTGACGAGTAGCGCGAGATGCGGGCGGTGCCGGTGTCGACGACGTAGCGGATCCGCGGCACCGTGATCGAGGTCTCCGCGACGTTGGTGGCAAGCACGATCCGTCGCCGCGCCTTCGGCGCAAAGACCCGCTGCTGGTCGGCTGAGGACAGTCGAGCGAAGAGCGGCAGCACCTCGAGTCCGGTGCCGAGGGCCTCGATCGCGTCCGCCGTGTCGCGGATCTCGCGCTCACCGCTGAGGAACACCAGGATATCACCCGTGCTCGACTCCGTGACGATCTCCTCGACCGCACCGACGATGGCGTCGATCTCGTCCTCGCCTTCGACGGGGTCGCGGTAGCGCAGTTCGACCGGATAGGTGCGGCCCGAGACCTCCACGATGGGGGCCCCGCCGAAGTGCTCGGAGAACCGTTGGGTGTCGATCGTGGCCGAGGTGACGATGACCCGCAGCTCGGGGCGCTTCGGCAGTAGCTGCTTGAGGTAGCCGAGCAGGAAGTCGATGTTGAGGCTTCGCTCGTGGGCCTCGTCGATGATGATCGTGTCGTAGCGGCTCAGCATCCGGTCGTGGGTGAGCTCCGAGAGGAGGATGCCGTCGGTCATCACCTTGATCCGGGTCTGCGCCGACACCTTCCTGGTGAAGCGGACCTGGTAGCCGACGAAGTCGCCGATCTCCACCCCGCACTCGACAGCGATCCGCTGCGCGACCGTCCGCGCGGCGATCCGGCGCGGCTGCGTGTGTGCGATGCGCTCCCGCCCTGCCAGGAGGCAGATCTTCGGCAGCTGGGTCGTCTTGCCGGAGCCGGTCTCACCCGCGACGATGACCACCTGGTTGTCGCGGATGAGTTCGGCGATGCGTTCAGCCTCCGCCGCTATGGGAAGCGACGGCTCGATCTCTACTGTCGGTCGGGAGCTGGAGGTCATCCGCGCGTGATGTACAGCGGGCACTCGGCGTGGGCCATGAGGCCACGCAGGAGCCCGCCGAGCCCGAACCCGGGGATCGACGATTCGCCGACGCCCAGCACGAGCAGATCGTAGGAGGCGCTTCGGCTGACCAGCTCGTTGATCGGGCTGTCTGCGGCCACGAGCACCTCGTACTCGACCTCGGGGAAGCTCTTCGCGAGCCCTTCGGCGAGGGCCTCGATGCCGCCCTGCGCGAAGCGGAGCTGTTCGTCGAGCTGGGCAGGGCTGAGCTTGCGCGAGAAGATACCGACCGGCGGCTGGACGGCGTGCACGATCTCGAGGTGTGCCCCGAGCCGCTTCGCCTGTTCGAAGGCTGCCTTGAGCGTCGCCTCGCCACCCGGCGAGGTCTGCAGGCCGACGCCGACGACACCCTTCGTGCCGACCGGGGTCGGGTGGGCGGCGGCGGAGATGACGACCACCGGGCAGGAGGCGTTGGCCACGACGGCGACCGAGGTGGAGCCGACGAACATGCGCTCGAGGCCCGAGGCGGCCCGGCGACCGACCACGACGAGGTCTGCGACCTCACTCAGGCGGGCCATCACCCCACCGGGCGAGCCCATCACGACCTCGGTCTTGAGCCGGTCGGGCGCCAGTCCGAGTTCGAGCGCGAGGGCCTTGGCCTGCTCGTTCGCGGTCACGCCGGCGGCCTGAAGGACCTCCGGGTCGTAGACGACGCCCCAGGCACCGGCCATCAGGGTGTCGTCGACCGCGTTGATCAGCATGAGCTCGCCGCCATGGCGGATGACGGTGTTGGCACCGAACCGCACGGCGCGCAGGCCGTCGTCGCTGCCGTCGACGCCGACGACCACCAGCGGCACGTGTCGCTGTTCCTGCGCCGCGTCCGGGGCCTTCGCCTCGGCGGCCTGTCCGTCTGCCTGGGGCGCTGTGTACGCGTCGTCGTGGATCTCCTGCGGCGCAGGCGTCTGCTCATCCATCGGGATGTTGTTCTCGGTCATCACTTACCTCCGCGCTTGGTTCCGGAAACGACCCTGCCGCTGATCTGGCCGGGCGTGATGGCGACCCACACCGGCCGCTCACCGTCGAGCCAGCTGACCCGCTCGTCGGAGTCGACGGCGGCGGGACCGGACTGCCCCTGGATGAGGACCGACCAACCCATCGCGGTCTCCGCGTCGATCTCGTCCACCTCGAAGGCGACGACGGTCGGCTCGACGAGGCGGGAGAGAGCTCCCCCTTCGGTCGTCTGGAACTCGATGGTCCGGTCGTGGATGCGGTAGTTGGCCGGGATCACGAGGATGCCACCGGCATGCGCCCATGCGACCCGTCCGACCTCCGCTTCGGCCAGCAGGGCCCAACACTCGTCGGCATCGAGCCTCGAGAAGTAGGTCACGCCCTGGCCGGGTTCACTCGTCATGCGCCAACCCTATCGCGCCCGGGCCTTTCTCCGCGTCAGCACGTCAAGGGTCATGACCCGTTCCGGGTAGGCGCTGAACCCGGCAGGGAATTTGATTCCGAAACATTTCCGAAACGCATGCAGGACGACCCGCGCCCGGCCTATTCTCCGTTTAGTTCTGTCACACACCAAAAGACAGGGCGCATCGAGACAAAGGAGTTCCCCAGATGCGAACCATCAGAGGTCCACTGCTCGGCGGCCTCACGCTCGCCGCCTCCGCGACGCTGCTCCTCTCCGCCCCGACAGCAGGGGCGGATCAGGCGACGCTGCGAGACGCAGGCCCGGACCGCCCCCTCATCGGCACCGCCGCGTGGGGCCAGCGCGACCTGATCGACTACGACCGCAAGAACCCGACGACCTACCAGCAGCTGATCGGCGCCCAGTTCGACTCGATCACGCCCGAGAACGACATGAAGTGGGCCGAGATCCACCCGGAAGAGGGGGTCTACGACTTCAGCGGCGCCGATGCCGTGATGGAGTTCGCCAAGCGCAACGGGCAGCAGGTTCGCGGCCACACGCTGCTGTGGCACAGCCAGAACCCGGCATGGGTCACCGAGGCGAGCGCCACCTGGACCTGCGACGAGGCGCGCGCCGTCCTCAAGGACCACATCACCACCGTCGTGGGCCGCTACAGGAACAAGATCTACGAGTGGGACGTGGCCAACGAGATCTACCAGGACACGTGGGACGTCGGCGGCGTCAGGCTGCGCACCAACTCCAATCCGTTCCTGGAGGCGTGCGCGGACGACCCTGAGGCCCTGATCGGTGACGCGTTCCGGTGGGCGCACAAGGCCGACCCGAAGGCACGGCTGTTCCTCAACGACTACAACGCTGAGGGAATCAACGAGAAGACCGACGCCTACTACGGCCTCGCCAAGCGTCTGCTCGCAGACGGCGTGCCGCTGCACGGCTTCGGAGCCCAGGCCCACCTCAGCCTGCAGTACGACTACGACAACGGCCTCGAGGCCAACCTCGAGCGCTTCGCCAAGCTGGGCCTGAAGGTGGCCATCACCGAGGCCGACGTCCGGATCCCCGAGGTGGAAGGCCGCGAGCCGACCGATGAAGAAGTCGCCGAGCACACGAATCGCCACGTGAAGCTGCTCAAGGCCTGCCTCGACAACGAGGCGTGCACCAGCTTCACCGTGTGGGGCTTCAACGACGCCTACTCTTGGGTGCCGCAGACCTTCGCGCGCGAGGGCTGGGCGACGCTGATGACCGCCGACGGCCAGCTCAAGCCAGCCTTCTACGCGATGGTCGACACCCTCGAGGACGCCGTCACGCCGCGCCTGCCGAAGGCGTGTGACAAGAAACCGGAGCTGCGGCCGTGCAGCTTCGCCCTGCCGACTCCTGCGGGCAGGGCCAACCGCTGACCGCGGAACCGGCTGAGGGCCGGCGGGGCAGGCTCCCCCGCCGGCCTGACCGGGTCAGGATGATTGGAAGGTCGTCCTGCCACCGAGCCGACTGGCCAGCTCGTCGTCGATCCCGTCGGCGATCTGGCTGAGGGCGCGCAGCGCCTGATGCAGATGGGCGGGGACGAAGGGCTGAGCCGCGACGGAGAGCTGCACGAAGACGCGATCGCGATGCAGCGAGAAGCGCCCGAACCGGGATTCGACGTTGAGGTCGTTGAGCACCTCGCACGCCCGGGAGCGTCCACTGACGTCGTGCACCAGCGGAGAGAAGAGCACTAGCTCGGCCGCGTCGGGCGTCGAGCGGAGGAACACCATGGTCGAGCCGACCCGGATCGCCACGTCGCCCTGCTCGTTGCGCAGCGGAGGATGGCCGAACTCGCGACGCAGCACGGCGTCGACCAGGTGGTCGAGCTCGATCCGGCTGCCCGTGCGGACCGACGTCTCCTCCCGGCTGAGCGGCCTCGGCGCGAGCGGCGTCCACTCCCCCTGCACCTGCAGGATCTCGGCGAGCTGGTCCGGCTCGAGGAAGATCGGGTGCAGCACGCCGAAGACGTCGGCGAGGGTGTCGGTGGAAAGCAGCGCGAGCTCGGCCGAGGACTCCTGGTCGACGGCGGTGTGGAACAACGGCTCGGCGTCGGTCGGCTCGTTCCAGCCGAGGCCTGCGAGCAGCTCACCCTCGCGATCGGTCGCCCGGCCGGCCACCGAACCTGTCACGTGGGCGGAGATCTGCTGCGGCGCGGTCATCGAGAACCGGATACCCGGGCGCGGGGCGTCATCAGAGGCCGAGGCGACCGAGATCGTCAGGTCGGCGGTGGCATCCATCACCGACAGCACCTCGTCGAGGCGTCGGGAGAACTCCTCCCACGCCTCCTTCTGGGTGCTGTCGAAATCGAAGTCCTTGTAGTCGCTCACGCATGTACCTCCGAATCCCAACCTAGTACACGACGAGCGGTCGCGAGTACGACCGTGGTGCCGTCACAAATCGACCCTGAAGACAGCAGTCAATACGACGTTTCGTAGTATCGCTGGGGTGAACGAACACCCTTCCCACGTCCACCCGCACACCGCGCGCAAGGGAGTGGTGCGGACCCTGCACCACGCCGCCGAGGAGCGTCCCCATGTGCTCGTGTGGGAGGTCACCCGGGCCTGTCAGCTCGCCTGTCGCCACTGTCGTGCCGACGCCTTCACGCGGGCCGATCCGCGGCAGCTGACCACCGAACAGGGCAAGGCCCTGCTGGACGACTTCGCGGCATACGGCACGCCTCGCCCGATCGTGATCCTCTCCGGTGGCGACGCCTTCGAACGCGACGACCTGGAGGAGCTGATCAGCTACGGCACCTCGATCGGCCTGCCGATCGCGCTCTCGCCGTCGGTCACCCCGCTGCTCACTGACGAGCGGCTCGCCTCGGTGCGTGAGGCAGGCGTCAAGGCCTTCTCGATCTCGCTCGACGGCGCGACCGCGGCCACCCACGACTCGTTCCGCGGGATCGACGGAACCTTCGACGACTCGCTCGCCGCGGCCGAACTCGTGGTGCGCCACGGTTTCCGGTTCCAGGTCAACACCACGATCTGCCGCAACAACCTGCGCGAACTGCCGCAGATCCTCCAGACGGTGAAGTCCATGGGGGCCGGCATGTGGTACCTGCTGTTCCTGGTGCCGATGGGCCGCGGCTCGAACCTCGAGGCGCTGGATCCGCAGGAGATGGAGGACGTGCTGCACTGGCTGCACGACGTCTCCGACCGAATCGCCGTGAAGGTGACCGAGGCGCCGAACTACCGGCGCGTCGCACTGCAGCGCGACGACGCACGGAGCGCGGGTCTCCCCATGCCGGAGACGGGGGCCCTGCACGCCTGGTTGACCGAAGAGACCGAGCGACTGCTCGGGCCCGTCACCGATCGCCGCCCGCCAAGGCCGCCGATCGGCGTCAACTCCGGGCGCGGGTTCGCCTTCGTGGATCACATCGGCGACGTCTACCCCTCCGGCTTCCTCCCCTACCGCTGTGGTTCGGTCAAGGAGCAGAGCTTCCGCGAGATCTACGCCGAGGCGCCGATGATGCAGGCCCTTCGCGACCCGTCGAGCTACTCGGGCAAGTGCGGCGTGTGCGAGTTCAACTGGATCTGCGGCGGTTCCCGCGCCCGCGCCCACGCCATGCTCGGCGACCCGCTCGCGAGCGACCCGACCTGCGCGCACCAGCCGGAGGCCTGGGTGGCGATGCAGACAGCCCAGGCCGACTGAGGCCGGACGCCGGTCGCCGGGTACCCGTTCCCCCGGCCGCTCGGGACGACGACGACGCTCTGCCCGTGCGGCTGGCCCTCGACGCCTAGGATCAGCGGCATGGAAGAGCTCACCGTCGAAACCGCCAACGGCCCGGCGAAGGTCCTGCTCAGCGAGCCCGAGTCGACGGCGCGTGGACTGCTCGTGCAGGGGCCGGGAGCAAGCGGTTCCATCGGGTCGGGCGACCTGGAACTGGCCTGCCGCGTGGCGCTCGGG
>RRZT012679624.1_pt1 | contig 12097 bp, 16 predicted proteins | sample 2165551 | NCBI WGS metagenome assembly RRZT01 (sample SAMN10456910, study PRJNA506462) | wastewater metagenome | biome: wastewater; feature: sludge; material: wastewater sludge; isolation source: wastewater sludge with Escherichia coli K12::gfp cells carrying plasmid... | place: USA: Moscow, Idaho... | reverse complement strand
GGCCGACCTCACCCAGCACCTGCCGGGCGCCGTGCACTTCTTCCTCTACGACAGCGCCAAGGTGCTGCTGCTGCTCGTCGGGATGATCTTCGTCATCGGCCTGCTGCGCACCACGATCCGCCCGGAGACCGTGCGGGCCTACCTGCTGGGCAAGCCACTGCCGGTCGCGCTCGGGCTGGCCGCGCTCTTCGGGGCGATCACGCCGTTCTGCTCGTGCAGCTCCATCCCGCTGTTCATCGGCTTCGTCGCCGCCGGCATCCCGCTGTCGGTGACGCTCACCTTCCTCGTCGCCTCACCCCTGGTCAACGAGGTGGCCGTCGTCATGCTGGGCCAGTCCTTCGGGTGGGGGATCACCGCGGCATACGTGGGCTGCGGGTTGGGGCTCGCGGTCACCCTCGGCTGGATCTTCTCCCGCCTCGACCTGCACGACCAGGTCGCCGACTTCGTCCGCGACACCCCCACCGCTCGCCTGCAGCACCGGACCGGCCGCCCGAGCCTGCCCGAGCGGGTGCAGGCCGCCCGCGAGGAGACCCACGAGATCGTCGGGCGGGTCTGGCGGTGGGTGCTGCTCGGCGTCGCCGTCGGAGCCGGCATCCACGGCTGGGTGCCCGCAGACCTGCTGGCCCGGTATGCCGGGCCGGACAACCCGCTCGCGGTCCTCGTCGTCACCGCGGTCGGGGTGCCGCTCTACTCCAACGCCGCCGGGGTGGTCCCCATCGCCGAGGCGCTGTGGACCAAGGGGATGGCCACCGGCACCGTGCTGTCGTTCATGATGGCGACCGTCGCGTTGTCGCTGCCGGAGTTCGTCCTGCTCAAACAGGTGCTCAAGCCACGGCTCCTGGGGCTCTACTTCGGCTCGGTCGCCGCCGGCGTCATCCTCATCGGCTTCGCCGTCAACGCGGTGACCGCCGTGCGCTGACCGACGTGACCCACCCACCAACCCACCGCACCAGACGAGGAGTCAGCAGTGCACATCAAGATCCTCGGCCCAGGCTGTCGCAACTGCGCGAACCTGGAGAAGGAGACCAGGGCCGCCGTCGAGCGGCTCGGCCTCGACGCGACGATCGAGAAGGTCACCGCGTATCCGGACATCGCGGCATACGGGATCATGTCCACTCCGGGCCTCGTCGTCGACGAACAGGTGCTGGTCAGCGGCCGAGTCCCCAAGCGCGACGAGATCGCCGAGTTGCTCAACCGCTGAGCCACCGCACCGCGCCGGTCGGCCGCCGGCCAGTGCGACCGCACCACCCCGACCTGCCCCGTCAGCCCGAGCGAGGACCGATGAACACCACCGGCGCACCACCGGCGCCCACCCAGGTCTCGATCACGGCCCGACTGTCCACCCTCGATCGCTGGCTGCCGGCCTGGATCGGGGCGGCGATGGCGGCCGGGCTCGTGCTGGGTCGCCTCGTGCCCGGGCTCGGCACGGCGCTCGGCGCGGTGGAGGTCGACGGCGTCTCGCTGCCGATCGCGCTCGGCCTGCTCGTGATGATGTACCCGGTGCTGGCCAAGGTGCGCTACGACCGGCTCGACACGGTCACCGGGGACCGGCGGATGCTGGTGGCCTCGCTCGCGCTCAACTGGGTGATCGGCCCGGCGGTGATGTTCGCGCTGGCCTGGCTGCTGCTGGCCGACCTGCCCGAGTACCGGACCGGGCTGATCATCGTGGGGCTGGCCCGGTGCATCGCCATGGTCATCATCTGGAACGACCTGGCCTGCGGTGACCGAGAGGCCGCGGCCGTGCTCGTGGCCTTGAACTCGATCTTCCAGGTGGTCGCGTTCGCCGCGCTCGGCTGGTTCTACCTGTCGGTGTTGCCCGGGTGGTTGGGCCTGCGGCAGGCCACGCTCGACGTGTCGCCGTGGCAGATCGCCCGGTCGGTGCTCGTCTTCCTCGGCGTCCCGTTGCTCGCCGGCTACCTCAGCCGCCGCGTCGGCGAACGGCGGTGGGGGCGGGCGGCATACGAGCGATCCTTCCTGCCCCGGGTCGGCCCGTGGGCGCTCTACGGCCTGTTGTTCACCATCGTCGTGCTCTTCGCGCTGCAAGGTGATCAGATCACCAGCCGCCCCTGGGACGTCGCCCGGATCGCGCTGCCGTTGCTGGCCTACTTCGCGCTGCTGTTCGGCTCCGGCGTCCTGCTCGGGCGAGGCCTCGGGCTCGGCTATGAACGGACCACGACGCTGGCGTTCACGGCGGCGGGCAACAACTTCGAGCTGGCCATCGCGGTCGCCGTGGCGACCTTCGGGGTGGCGTCGGGGCAGGCCCTCGCGGGCGTCGTCGGGCCGCTCATCGAGGTGCCCGTGCTGGTGGGCCTGGTCTACGTCAGCCTCGCGCTGCGGGGCCGGCTCTTCCCGGCGGCGGGGTCACCGCGGCGTGAGGGCGGCGCGTAGCCGCGCGGCATACCCCTCGCGTTCCTGCTCGTCGGTGTAGTGGACCCGCGGCCAGAAGAAGCCGCGCAACCCGTCGCCCTTGGTGCGCGGCACGACGTGCAGATGCAGGTGCGGCACCGACTGGCTCACGATGTTGTTCATCGCCACGAAGGAGCCCTGCGCCCCGAGCCCGTCGACCATCGCGGCGGCCACCCGTTGCCCGGCCGCCAGGAACGGATCCCGCAGGGCCGCCGGCAGGTCCGTGAGGGTGGGCACGTGGTCACGAGGCACGATGAGGGTGTGGCCTTTGAAGACCGGCCGGGTGTCCAGGAACGCCACGACATGCTCGTCCTGCCACACCAGCACAGCCGGCAGCCGACCCGCTGCGATGGCGCAGAAGAGACACTCGACAGCCATGTCATCCAGCCTGTCAGACCCGACCCACCCAGCCGGGTCGGACCCGCCCGGGGGGCCCACCGAGCACCCGAATGTGAACGTGAGATGAACGCGTTCCAAAAGGTTCGTTCAGCGGTTGTTCACAGCGCGATGGGGGGACCTTCGCCATTGCGTCACCCCCGCGTCACCCCCATCATGAGCGCGTGACCACCGCAACCATCATCTTGGCCTTGGTCGTCGTCGTCGCTCTTGCGTTCGACTTCACCAACGGTTTCCATGACACCGGGAACGCCATGGCGGCCTCCATCGCCACTGGCGCCCTCTCTCCCAAGGGCGCCGTCACACTGGCGGCGATCCTCAACCTCGTCGGCGCCCTGCTCTCGGTCGAGGTGGCCCTCACCGTGAGCAACGCCGTCGTCAACATCCAAGACTCCAAGGGCCTACCCAAGGCCGAACTCATGGCCAATGGCGGGACGGTGCTGCTGCTCATCGTCTTCGGCGGCCTCATCGGCGGCATCATCTGGAACCTGTTCACCTGGCTGCTGGGCCTGCCCTCCTCCTCCTCGCACGCCCTGCTCGGCGGCCTGGTCGGCGGCACCATCGGTGCGCTCGGCTTCGCCGGAGTGAAATGGGCCGGCGACGGCGCCAAGCTCGACGGCGTCATCGGCAAGGTGATCCTGCCGTCGCTGCTGTCCCCGGTCATCGCGATGATCGTCGCCGCGACCGCGACCCGGTTGATCTTCATCATCACCCAGAAGGTCGAGGACAAGTTCCGCGAGCGCCGGTTCCGTTGGGGTCAGGTGGGCGCCGCCTCGCTGGTCTCCCTCGCGCACGGCACCAACGACGCCCAGAAGACGATGGGCGTCATCACCTTGGCCCTCGTCGCCACGCGGACCGTCGACCCCCAGAACGTCTACGTCCCGCTGTGGGTGAAGCTCTCGGCCGCTACCGCGATCGCGCTGGGCACCTACCTCGGCGGCTGGCGGATCATCCACACCATGGGCAAGGGCCTGGTCGACATCTCCTCGCCGCAGGGCCTGGCCGCGGACAGTTCCTCGGCCACCGTCATCCTCGCCTCCAGCCAGCTCGGCTTCGCCCTGTCCACCACCCACGTGGCCACCGGCTCGATCATGGGTGTGGGCATCGGCAAGAAGGGCGCCACGGTGCGCTGGTCGGTGGCCGGCCGGATGGTCGCCGCGTGGGCGATCACCTTCCCGGCTGCCGCGGCCATGGGCGCGGTGATGTATTGGATCGCGGCCGGGATCGGTGGGTTGGTCGGGCCGTTCGTCGTCTTCGCGATCCTGTGCGGGCTGTCCTTCTACATGTGGAAGCGCTCGCGCCACAACGTCATCGACCACCGCAACGTCAACGACGAGTGGCATGACGGCAGCAAGCCCGAGGTCGCTGTCGCCGCCCACGACATCATCGACCCGCACCACGAGCTCGACGAGCCTCAGACCGCCCGCTGAACTGACGCCAGGAAGAAGGCACACGCATCATGAACATGATTCCACTGGCCCTTGAGGGAGCGTGGAAGGTGCTGGCCGCCGGACTCGTGCTCGGCGCCGGGCTCCCGGTCATCTACGCCCTCGCCGTCCGTGGCCTGGCCGTCGCCCAAGGCGCCGGCGCGGTGATCGGCGAGGCCAAGGCCAAGCCGTTCGGCAAGCTCATCTGGTGGGCCTGCCTGCTGGTCATCCTGCTGGCCGTGTCCTACGGCATCAGCTTCATCGTTGCCACGGGGCTGGGCAAGGTCGTGACCTTCGACCATGTCATCCCCTGGTTCGTCGACAAGAAGAAGTGAGCCAGGCAGGCTGATCGCACGCATCAGGCCCGGCCCGCGCGACGCGCGGGCCGGGCCTGCGCAGCTCCGGGCCAGGATCGGGCGCACGTCCCGCCCCCTGGCGTGTCGGCAATCGGCGGCGCACAATGCCAGCGTGGGGACAATGCTGACCCGGGTCGTGGCCTGGGTGCGGGAGGGGTATCCGGCCGGGGTGCCGGAACACGACTACGTGCCGTTGCTGGCCCTGCTGCGGCGTCGGCTCACCGACCAGGACGTGCAGGACATCACCCGTGACCTCATCGCGGCGGGCGTCCTGCCGGCCGACCGGATCGACATCGGCGCCCTCGTGCTGCGGGTGACCGACGAACTACCCAGCCCCGAGGACATCGAGCGGGTGAGCGAGCGCCTGCGCAGCAAGGGCTGGCCCACCGACCTCGGGCCACAGGACGAGCCGTCCGTAGAACTGGACGAGCCGTCCGTAGAACAGGACGAGCCGTCCGTAGAACCGGGCGACGGGTCGGCCGATTAGGCCGGTTGGGCCGGGAGTGAGCCAGGCACACAGCACGCCCGCCGGAGCCAGGGTCTCGGCGGGCGTCCTGTCATCCGAGGGCGCGCCTAGGGGGTGATCCCCAATCGCCGGGCGCTGCGTTGGCGCTGCCGGCTGGCCCGCAACCGGCGCAGTCGTTTGATGAGCATGGGGTCGGCCTCCAGGGCCGCCGGGTTGTCGATGAGCGAGTTGAGCACTTGGTAGTAGCGGGTGGCGCTCATGTCGAACAGTTCCTTGATGGCCTGTTCCTTGGCGCCCGCGTACTTCCACCACTGCCGCTCGAAGGCAAGCACCTCACGGTCGCGATCGGACAGCTCGCCGAGCGCGGCGACCTCCCGCTCTGCCGTCTCCGTCATCGATCCTCCGGACCTCGACCCACCCGTGCTGCACGCTTGTGGAGTCACTATAGATGCCGAATCACACCCATGTCATTCGGCTCGGGCGGGTCGTGACAGCTGTGACGAATGAGGTGTCTGAGGTCCGGATGCCGCACCGAAGGCTCCGCCGAGCAGCCCCCGCAGGAGTCGGGAGCCTCAGCCGAGCAGGATCGTGCGCAGTTGGCCGACCGAGCCGGCCACGGCAAACGGGCCGGCCGCCTCGAGCGCGGCGCGCTCCCCGGCACCCCAGGCAACCCCGATGCCGGCCATCCCGGCGGCGCGGGCCGCCTGCAGGTCGACGACCGCATCGCCGACGTATGCCGCGTCCGCGGCCACTCCGGCGCACCGCGCCACCGCGAGCGCCAGGGGCGCCGGGTCGGGCTTGTGCCGGGGGGTGTCCTCCATCGTCACGAGCACCGGCACGAGGTCGGTGAGGCCGGTCAGCCGCAACGCCCACGCGGCCGGATCGGCGCGCTTGGACGTCGCGCAGGCGACGGCGACACCCGCGGCGGCGAGCTGCCCCAACAGGGCTGCGACACCGGCATACGGGCGCAACAGTCGCTCGGTGTTGGCCTCGTTCCACTCCGTGTAGCTGGCGAAGAGGGCGTCCGCGTGCTCCGGGGAGGCCTCCTGGAAGCAGCGGATCAAGGGTTGGCCGATCCAGGCGCGGATGCGGGCCTCGTCCTGCTCGTGACCGAGCACCGTGCGGAAGGCATGCTGATGGGAGGCGACGATCAGCCCGATGCTGTCCACGAGCGTGCCGTCGAGGTCGAAGACGACCGTCGACCAGCGGGGTCGACGCTCGTCGGGCTGGTCGGCCGTCACGGCATGGGCGGCCGAGGTGGTCGAGGGGTGACTCGCGGGGTGGCTCGACGGGTCGGTCATGTCAGCACACCCTTCTCTCCCGGCGCCGGCAGCCACGGTGTGCCGATCCGGAACACCCGGGCCAGCGCGGTCGCGAGCAGCCGCCCGCCCGGCTGGTCGGATCGACCGATGGCGTGCACGTCGATGCGATACACCGCCGTGCGGGTGGTGCGCGAGATCTCGAAGCCCTCGCAGACCAGTTCGTCGCCTTCCGCGCCGGCCGCGAGGAACTCGGTGTGCACATCCTGGGCGACCGCGAGCACGCCGTGGCTGTTGCTCACCGCTGCGTGCACGACGTCGATGAGCGCCATCATCGCCCCGCCATGGGCCGTGCCCGGGGCATTGAGCATCTCGTGGGTGACCAGCATCGAGGCGCGCGCGTAGCCGGGTTTGATGCTCTCGAAGTGGATGCCGAGCAGGTCCGAGACCGGGTCGGTGGCCAGCAGCCCGAACAGTTTCGGGTCGACCTCCGGCTGCTCCCGCAGGGCCCCCACGGACTCGATGTCGGGCAGCCGCGTCATGCTGGGCGCCGGCGTCGCGGGCGGCGACGGATCGGGCAGGTGGGGGGTCATGGCGCTCATGCTAGGGGCGCCCGCGGGGCCGATGGCGACGCGGTCCCCGATAGCGGCCCACGCGGCATACCTGCTGCAGTAGGGTCCGCTCGGGCCTATCCGGCCCTTCGTCTCTGGGGAGGACAACGACACATGCGCACCACGACACGACGGTATGCCGCGGGGCTCGCCCTCGCGGTGTCCACACTGGGCCTGGCCGGCACCCTGCCGATGGCCGGCGCGACGCACGCCGCCGGGGCGAGCGCCAGCGAATGCGACCCGGCATCCGGGGCCCGGGTCCGCGACGGATCGACCGCCAAGGAGCCCAAGCTCTACCCGGACAACCAAGCCAACGCCTATGGCGCCCTGAAGGATTCGCCGCGGATGCCGAACGGCTCCGTGCACATTCCCACGGTCTTCCATGTCATCTCCGACCACCCGCTCTCCGCCGCGGAGAGCACCCGGATGACGACGATGATCAACGACCAGATGACGGTGCTCAACGACTCGTTCGCCGGCAGCACCGCACCCGACGCCGCCGACTCGCCGTTCCGCTTCGAGCTGCGCAAGACGACCTGGACGGTCAACGCCGCCTGGTATGCCGTGACCCCCGGCAAGGGAGAGCGGGACATGAAGAAGGCGCTGTACGAGGGCGACAGCCGCACCCTCAACGTCTACGTAGCCAACATCGGCGACGGACTGCTGGGCTGGGCCTACTTCCCGAAGGGCTACAACAACGGCCGCGACTTCATCGACGGCGTCGTCATCCTCGACGAGTCAATGCCCGGTGGCACCGCCGGCAAGTACTCCCTCGGTGACACCCTCACCCACGAGGTCGGGCACTGGATGATGCTCGAGCACACCTTCGCCCACGGCTGCGCCTCCAGCGGCGACTGGGTGGAGGACACTCCGAAAGAGGCTGCACCGCAATTCAACTGCCCGGTCGGTGCGGACACCTGCGCGGCCGCCGGGCTGGACCCGATCCGCAATTTCATGGACTACACGCAGGACTCCTGCATGGTGATGTTCACCCCGGGCCAGGTCGAGCGCATGAACGACGCCTGGATCGCCTTCCGCGATCCCACGCTGGGCTAGCCCGCGTCACCCGCCAGGCCACACCCTCCTTGCCGGCCCGGCCCCCATCCGGGGTCGGGCCGGTCGGCGTCCTCAGGCGCCCGGCAGCGCCACCGGCTCGACGCCCAGCTCCCGCAGCAGCTCCTCCACCCGGCCGCGGATCTCGTCGCGGATGGGGCGCACCGCCTCGACGCCCTGGCCCGCCGGATCCTGCAGCACCCAGTCGAGGTAGCGCTTGCCGGGGAAGTACGGGCAGGTGTCGCCGCACCCCATCGTGATGACGACGTCGCTGGCCTGCACGGCCTCGGTGGTGAGGATCTTGGGCCGCTCGGCGGAGATGTCGATGCCCTCCTCCAGCATCGCCTCGCGCACCGCGGGGTTGATCGTCTCGGCCGGCGCCGACCCGGCCGAGCGCACCTCGACGGCGCCACCGGACAGATGGTGCGTGTATGCCGCCCCCATCTGGGAGCGCCCGGCATTGTGGACGCAGACGTACAGGACGGAGGGCTTGCGCTCGGTCACCTGGGCTCCTGGGGTGAGGACGACACCGGTCTGCCGCGCGAACGCCGAGACCGCACTGGTCGGGAGAACAGCCGCGTCGCGAGGACAGCGCGGTCAACCTAACATATGGACGTATGTCTATGTGACTCGATACCATCCGAGCCCATGACCGACCACGCTGTCGCCCGCCGGGCCACCGCCGAGGGCCTGGGCACCGGAGCACTCGTGGCGACGGTCGTCGGCTCGGGCATCATGGCCACCGACCTCACCCGCGACGTCGCGGTGCAATTGCTGGTCAACGCCTTGGCGACCGTCGCGGCCCTCGCGGTGCTCATCTGGTCGCTCGGGCCGATCAGCGGGGCCCACTTCAACCCGGCCGTCACCCTCGTCGCGGCGGTGCGTCGCGAGATCGGGTGGGGCGAGGCGGCGGCATACCTGATCGCGCAGTGCGCGGGCGGGTTGTGCGGCGCGGCCATGGGCAACCTCATGTTCCAGCATCCCGCCTGGGAGGCCTCGACCCGGGTGCGCAGCGGCGGGCATCTCTGGCTCGGCGAAGTGGTCGCTACCGCGGGCCTCTTGGCCCTCGTCGGCGCGCTCACCCGATCCGGGCACGGCCGGCTCGGCCCAGCCCTCGTGCCGGCCTGGATCGGCGCCGCCTATTTCTTCACCTCCTCGACGTCGTTCGCCAACCCCGCTGTGACACTAGCCCGTTCGGCAACGGAGAGCTTCTCGGGCATCGGCCTGGGGAGTGTGCCCGGCTTCGTCGCCGCGCAGCTGGTCGGCGCGGTGGTGGGCGCTGCCCTCACCGAGCTGTTCTACCCGCGCACCGGCGTGCCCGAGCCGCTCGACCTGCCCGAGCCGGTGCACGGCGGCTGAGCCAGCCGGCTCAGCCGCTCAGCAGCAGGCGCCAGCGCCCGGGGCGACGTCGAGGAAGCCCCGCGCCTGCGCCAGTCGCTCGCGCACCACGGTGTAATGCACCCACCGGCCCCGCTTGTCACGGGTCACCAGCCCCGCGTCGTGCAGCTTCTTCATGTGGAAGGACAGCGTCGGCTGGCTGATCCCCAGCGCACCAGGCAGGTGGCAAGCACAGGCAGTGCCGGACTCGGAGTCGGCAAGATAGCGCAGCAGGCGCACCCGGGTCGGGTCGCTCAACGCCTTGAAGACCGCTGCCAGCGAAGCCGATTCGACCGCAGGCATGAGCTCGCAGGACGACCCGGCGCAGCAGACCTCCGCAGCAGCCGGGGCGACGACGGGGTGCGCGGACACACCCGGCACTCTACGTCGAGGGTCGCCGCGCTTCCAGGCATACCGGCCCAGGTTCCGTATGCCGCGTCATCACCGCTGCGCGGCAACGGGTTTGCCGGCGCGCACAAAGGCACTGGCGAAGGCACCCGCGAGGGCGGTGACGGCGGCCTCGCGATCCAGCCCTGGCGGCAGCTGCCCGTCGGCGAGCTCACCGGCCAGCTCGCGCACCTCGTCCACGCCGAAGGTGCGGGTGACCGTCACCTGCGCCTCGACGAAGCCGGCGGCCTCCAGTCGGGCGACATAATCGGTGTCGAGCAGGGCCCCGGAGATGCAGCCGGTCCAGAGCGCGACCACGCCGGCCAACTCCTCGGGAATGGGCCGCAGCAGCACGATGTCACTCACCGCGAAGCGACCCTCCGGGCGCAGCACCCGGAACGCCTCGGCCAGCACCCGGTCCTTGTCCGGGGAGAGGTTGACCACGCAGTTGGAGATCACGACGTCGACGCTGCCGTCCGGTAGGGGCACTTGCTCGATGGCCCCGTGCAGGAAGCGTGCGTTCTCGATGCCCGCCTCGGCCTGGTTGCGTCGGGCCAGCTCGAGCATGTCCTCGGTGAGATCCAGTCCGTATGCCGTGCCGCCCGGCGCCACCCGGCGCGCGGAAAGCAGCACGTCCAGTCCACCACCGGAGCCGAGATCGAGCACATCCTGACCGGGGCGCAGGTCGGCGAGCGCGACCGGGTTGCCGCAGCCCAGGGAGACCGCAAGGGCCCCGGCGCTGGGGGCCTCGTCCGCGGCATACAGGCCACGGGTGATCGGGTCGGCGCCGCTGCCCAGGCTCGAATCGGTGCCGGTGCAGCAACTCGGCGCGCAGCAGCCGCCCCCCACACTCGGGGCGTCGGCGGCGGCGTCGAGCAGCGCAAGCCCGGCGCGGGCGGCGGCCCCGTACCGCTGCTGGACGGCCGCCCGGATGGCGTGCTCGGCGAGGGGCTGGCTCGCCGGTGCCGGGGCCGGTTCGGTGTCGTGGCTCATCCGTGGACTCCTTTGATTCGACAGCCTTCGAAACAAGGGTGTCCCGTGATTCGACACATGTCAAGATAGGCAGGTGCCTCAGCTCGCCGCGGTGCCCACGCCGACCATCCGCTGCTGCGGCCTGACCGCCCCGCCGCTCACCGCGGCTGCCGCCGCCGAGCTGGCCCCGCTGTTCCGCGCCCTCGGCGACCCAGTGCGCCTGCGCCTGCTCTCGCTCATCGCGGCGACCGACGAGGTCTGTGTCTGCGACCTCACCGAATCGGTCGACGTCTCCGCCCCGACGGTCTCCCACCATCTCAAGGCGCTACGACAGGCCGGGCTCGTGCACGCGCACCGCCGCGGCACCTGGGTCTACTACCGGGCCGTGCCTGCCGCGCTGCACCGGCTGGGCGCGCTGCTGTCCGAGCCCCTCCGCGAGCCCCTCCGCGAGGCCCTCCCGGAGCCCCCGCAGGGGCCCGACCCGCAGGCCAGTCAGGACGCCGGGGTGCTGGCGCAATAGGTTGCCGCAGTAGGTTGGCCAGGTGACCGCCCGACCGCTCGCCGAGCTCGTCCACCCCACCTGGCTGCCGGCGCTGCAGCCGCTGCAGGCTCAGATCAGTGAGATCGGCACCTTCCTGCGTGACGAGGTCGCCGCCGGGCGCGGCTACCTGCCGGCCGGCCACCACGTGCTGCGCGCCTTCGCCCAACCGCTGCCCGACGTGCGCGTGCTCGTGGTGGGCCAGGACCCCTATCCGACGCCCGGCCACCCGGTCGGGCTGTCCTTCTCGGTCGCCCCCGAGGTGCGACCGGTGCCCCGGAGCCTGGTGAACATCTTCACCGAGCTGCACGCCGACCTCGGCCTGCCTCACCCGACTTCCGGCGATCTCACCCCCTGGGCCGAGCGCGGCGTGCTGCTGCTCAACCGGGTGCTCACCGTCACGCCCGGCAAACCGGCGAGCCACCGCGGCAAGGGCTGGGAGGCCGTCACCGCCGCCGCGATCGATGCCCTGGCGGCTCGGGGTGGCCCCCTCGTGGCGATCCTCTGGGGCCGCGACGCCCGCTCGCTGGCCCCCGCCCTCGGCTCGGTGGCCCGGATCGAATCAGCCCACCCCTCACCGCTGTCCGCGAGTTCCGGCTTCTTCGGCTCGCGCCCGTTCAGCCGCGCCAACGCTCTACTCGAGCAGCAGGGGGCGGCACCCGTCGACTGGAGCCTGCCATGACCACCGATCACCCCACCCCCACGCCGGTGCCGATGCCCTGGCGCCGCTACGTCGCGCTCGGTGACTCCTTCACCGAGGGGATGTGTGACGACGACCCGGCGGCCATGGCGAGCCCCGACGAGCCGGACCGGTATGCCGGGTGGGCCGACCGGCTCGCCCGCCACCTC
>RRZT012457353.1_pt1 | contig 12097 bp, 10 predicted proteins | sample 2165551 | NCBI WGS metagenome assembly RRZT01 (sample SAMN10456910, study PRJNA506462) | wastewater metagenome | biome: wastewater; feature: sludge; material: wastewater sludge; isolation source: wastewater sludge with Escherichia coli K12::gfp cells carrying plasmid... | place: USA: Moscow, Idaho... | reverse complement strand
GTCGCAGCGCATGATGCCTCCAAAAATATTGACCAAAATGCCTTTGACTTTTGGATTTTTAAGCATGATCTTGAAGGCTTCGGTGACTTTTTCTGCGGTAGCACCGCCACCAACGTCCAAGAAGTTAGCCGGTTCTGCGCCGAAGAGCTTAATTGTGTCCATGGTAGCCATGGCAAGCCCGGCACCATTTACTAAGCAGCCAATGTTGCCATCTAGGCTGATGTAAGCGAGATCGAACTTGGAGGCTTCAACTTCGTCAGCATCTTCCTCGTCTAAATCACGCATGGCCACAATATCTGGGTGGCGGAAGAGGGCGTTGGAGTCAAAATTAAATTTTGCATCCAGCGCTTTAATTTGCCCGTTACCTTCCAAGATGAGGGGGTTGATCTCTGCTAAAGAAGCGTCCGTTTCCATGTAGCAGGTGTAAAGTTTTTGGAAGGTATCAATGGCTTGGGCTTGTGAGGCGGCTGGCACGCCAATGCCTTGTGCTAATTGAAGTGCCTGTTCTTGGGTTAAGCCTTTGAGCGGGTCAATAAAGACTTTTATGATTTTATCGGGTGTGTTATGAGCAACTTCTTCAATGTCCATGCCACCTTCGGAGGAGGCCATCATAGCCACTTTTTGCGTGGCCCGGTCTGTTAGGGCTGCGACGTAGTACTCCTTTTTGATGTCTGCACCTTCCTCAATTAAGAGACGGCGAACTTTTTGACCTTGCGCACCTGTTTGGTGGGTGATCAGCTGCATGCCAAGAATTTGCCGTGCATAAGTGCGAAGTTCTTCCATGGATTTGGCAAGCTTAACGCCGCCGCCTTTACCCCGGCCGCCGGCATGAATTTGGGCTTTGACGACCCAAACATGGCCACCTAGGTTATTGGCTGCTTTTTCGGCTTCTTCCACACTATGACATGCAATACCTCTTGGGGTGACGACACCAAACTTTCTTAGAATCTCTTTTGCTTGGTACTCATGAATTTTCATGGCTGCCCTTTGATCGAAGCTGCAACACGATGCATTGTGCGCAAAGTTAGAGGAGGGTGTGATCTGCCTGAAGGCTTTAAATTTTGATTTAAGGCGATCAAGGAGAACAGCTTTGGATTATAACGTAAAGCTAAATGAGCTTAACAAGATGTTCGCGGAAGTTTTGCTGCGTTGGTTTTGCGTAGCCCCTTCTGCATTGCGTGCTATTCGCTGCTATGATGCGCGCACTTTTAACAGGATTTGTGCAGAGAAAAAGAGGCAAGGTCATGCGTTTTAATTTTCCTATCATTATTATTGACGAAGACTATCGCTCTGAAAATGCTTCGGGTTTAGGCATTCGTGCTTTGGCGCAAGCAATCAAGGCAGAGGGTGTTGAGGTTGTAGGCGTGACCAGTTTTGGAGATTTATCTTCTTTTGCTCAGCAGCAAAGCCGGGCGTCAGCCTTTATTTTGTCTATTGATGATGAAGAGTTTGCATCCCCGGCCTTGGCCATGCAGGCCATTGATCAGCTACGAAAGTTCATGGAGGAAATTCGATTTCGAAATGCAGATATTCCTGTGTTTTTGTACGGTGAAACTCGCACTTCTAGACATTTGCCAAATGATGTTTTGCGTGAGTTGCATGGCTTTATTCATATGTATGAAGACACGCCAGAGTTTATTGCTCGTAACGTGCTTCGGGAGGCCCGGCAGTACACCGAAACACTGGCGCCGCCTTTTTTCCGGGCGCTGACGCATTATGCGGCAGATGGCTCTTATTCTTGGCATTGCCCCGGTCACTCTGGTGGTGTTGCTTTCTTAAAGAGCCCTGTTGGGCAGATGTTTCATCAATTTTTTGGTGAAAATATGCTGCGTGCCGATGTGTGTAATGCGGTGGAGGAGTTGGGGCAATTGCTGGACCATACCGGGCCGGTGGCTGCGTCTGAACGCAATGCGGCGCGTATTTTTAATAGCGATCATCTCTTTTTCGTCACAAATGGCACCTCCACCTCAAACAAAATTGTGTGGAATTCAACCGTTGCTAGCGGTGATATTGTGGTGGTCGACCGGAATTGCCATAAATCTGTTTTGCATTCCATTATTATGACCGGGGCTGTGCCGGTGTTTTTAATGCCAACGCGGAATAACTTTGGCATTATTGGTCCTATCCCCAAGAGTGAATTTTCACGCGAAGCTATTCAAAGCAAAATTGATGCGAATCCTTTTATTCTCGATAAAACCAAAAAACCTCGCATATTGACCATTACGCAAAGCACTTACGATGGCGTGGTTTATAACGTCGAAGAAATTAAAGATATGTTGGATGGGCAGATTGATACGTTGCACTTTGACGAAGCCTGGTTACCTCACGCAGCTTTTCACGAGTTTTATGGCGATTATCATGCCATTGGGGAGGATCGCCCCCGTTGTAAAGAATCTATGGTTTTTTCAACTCAATCGACTCATAAGCTATTGGCGGGTTTGTCTCAGGCCTCACAAATTTTGGTGCAGAATTCACAAACACGTCAGCTTGACCTATATTCGTTCAATGAATCTTATTTAATGCACACTTCCACTTCACCACAGTACGCCATTATCGCCTCGTGCGATGTGGCCGCCGCCATGATGGAGCCCCCGGGCGGTACCGCTTTGGTGGAAGAGTCTATTGCCGAGGCGCTGGATTTTCGCCGCGCCATGCGTCAGGTTGACTCGGAGTGGGGCGATGGCTGGTGGTTTAAAGTATGGGGGCCGGATGATATTGCTGACGATGGCATGCCAGACCCCAAAGATTGGACTTTGCGTGCAAATGACCGCTGGCATGGTTTTGGTAATTTGGCAGAAGGGTTTAATTTGCTGGATCCGATCAAAGCCACGGTGATTACCCCGGGGTTAGATGTGGAAGGGGATTTTGCCGACTGGGGGATTCCTGCCAGTTTGCTCACCAAATATCTTGCCGAGCATGGTGTGATCGTCGAAAAAACCGGCCTTTATTCGTTTTTTATTATGTTTACCATTGGGATCACCAAAGGGCGTTGGAATACGATGCTAACGGAGTTGCAGCAATTTAAAAACGACTTTGATCGCAACCAACCTTTGTGGCGAATCATGCCTGGCTTTGTGGCGAAACAACCCCGGTATGAAAAAATTGGCTTGAAAGATTTATGCCAGCAAATTCATGCCTTTTATGCAGAACATAACGTTGCGCGCTTAACGACTGAAATGTACCTGTCGAATATGGAGCCTGCAATGCGGCCTTCTGAAGCATGGACCAAAATGGCGCATCGTGAAGTAGAGCGTGTTCCTATTGATGCACTAGAAGGGCGGGTAACCGCAATGTTAGTAACGCCTTACCCACCCGGTATTCCGTTGCTGATCCCCGGCGAACGGTTTAATAAAATTATTGTAGATTACTTAAAATTCGTGCGTCAATTTAATGAAATTTTCCCCGGTTTTGAAACGGATGTGCACGGCTTAATGAGTAAATCGATTAATGGAAAAAAACATTATTTTGTAGATTGCGTTAAAGTTTAGCGTTTAGTGTTACTTTAAATATTTTCTGCTTTAATGCATTTAACCCCTAAGGAAAAAGGAATATTTTATGAGCGTACAAGAAACTATTCATCAGCAAGTTACGACAAATTCTGTTGTTTTATATATGAAAGGCACCCCCAGTATGCCGATGTGCGGCTTTTCTGGTGCAGCGGTTCAGATTTTGGAATTATGTGGTGTTAAAAATTATTTTTCTTTTAATGTTCTTTCAGATGAAGAAATCCGCAGTGGTATTAAAACTTACGCTAATTGGCCGACAATTCCACAGCTTTATATTAAAGGGGAATTTGTTGGTGGTGCAGATATTATGCGTGAAATGTTTGAAAGTGGAGAGTTGAAAAAGCTTTTAGTAGAAGCTGGGGTTGTTGCTTAACTCCAGCGTATTGGGCAGCATTATAAAAAAACGGGCTGTTCAGTGGAAATGCTGGCAGCCCGTTTTTTGTTTTATCTGCTCAAAAACTTTAGTCGCGTGACTTAAGGCATCTATTTTTTATAATGCACGTTTATATTTAGACAAGGTTTATTAATTTTTTGGGCAATTATGATGCATATTTATTCAACACCAGAAGATTTTAGGCGAGCACGTTCTTCCATGGGGCGCTTGGCTTTTGTGCCTACAATGGGGAATTTGCATGAAGGACATTTAAGTTTAGTTCAAGCCGGGTTTCAACATGGCGATACCGTTGCTGCCAGTATTTTTGTTAACCGCCTGCAATTTGGGGTAGGAGAGGATTTTGATTCTTATCCGCGTACATTTGAGGCGGATTGTGCCAAATTAGAGGCAGCGGGGGTTCAGCATGTTTTTGCCCCGGATGAACGGGCCATGTACCCGGTGCCGCAGACTTATCAGGTTATCCCCAATCCATTGCTGAGCGGGACATTAGATGGCGTGAGTCGGCCGGGGCATTTCCAAGGGGTATGCACTGTTGTGACGAAGCTATTAAACATCGTGCAACCTAACGTGATGCTATTGGGTAAAAAAGATTACCAGCAGGTGATGATTTTAGAAGGCATGGTGAAAGATTTTGCGTTGCCGGTGAAGATTGTACCGGTTCCAATATGCCGAGCAGAAGATGGTTTGGCGTTATCTTCACGCAATGGCTATCTTTCGAAGAGTGCCCGGGAAAAGGCGCCTTTACTTCATAAGGTTTTGCAAGGCATTCAAAAGGCGATTGAAGAGGGGGCACAAGATTTTGTTGCACTTGAAAAGCAGGGGATGGAGACGCTTTTGCAGGCTGGTTGGGTGCCTGACTATATTGCTATTCGCCGACAGCGAGATCTCCAGTCTGCAACCGTTGGAGAACCGCTTGTGATTTTGGGGGCGGCGAAATTAGAGGGAACACGCTTGATTGATAACGTAGAGCCTGCGTTTAAATAGTGGTTCAAAAACAATAAAGTGCTCCTGAAAAGAGCACTTTATTGTTGTATATTGAATTTGTAACTTGCGTTATTCAAAAAAGCTTAACGCGCCATGCTCAAACTTTAAACCAACTGCTTTGTTGTGCCAATCGGGCAATACCCAACGCTCGCAAATTCGACCTAGCCCAGCATCATGCAGGTTTTTACCCGGGCGGTGAGTATGGCCGTGGATTAAAGTTGCGCTGGGATAGGCTTTGAAGCATTTTTCAACTGCTTCAAAGTTGACGTCCATAATGGCGGCATCTTTATTCTGTTTGCCCATTTCACTTTGCTGGCGCAAGTGCTCAATAATTGCTTTTCGCTCGGCCAAAGGCTTCGCCAAAAAACCGGCCTGCCACTGGGGGTTACGCACCATAGCGCGAAATTGCTGGTAGGGGACGTCATCTTTGCAAAGCGCATCACCATGCTGCAGCACAAAATCCTGCCCGTCTAGCGTTAGAAGATGGGGCTCTTCAAGCAGCGTCACCCCGGCGGCTTGGGCAAATTGCGCGCCAATGAGAAAGTCCCGGTTGCCAAGCATCAAATATACGGCAACCCCGGTTTGGCTTAAGGCGCGTAAGGCTTGAATGACCTGTGCATTAAAATCCGCTCCGGCATCATCGTCGCCTGCCCAATACTCAAATACGTCGCCAAGTAAATACAGCGCCTCAGCACCGGAGGCTGTGTTCTTTAAAAAATTGAAGAACGCTTGCGTGATTTCCGGTGTTTTAGCTTGTAGGTGTAGGTCTGAGATGAAGTAAACGGGTTTCACACCACTTGCGCCTTGGTGATAACAATGTCTTGAACAGGTACGTCGCTGTGAAAACCACTTTTACCGGTTTTGACTTGGCGAATTTTGTCTATAACGTCTAGGCCTTCAACAGTTTTGCCAAATACGCAGTAACCCCAGCCGGGGGGCGTGGGAGACCTAAAATTAAGAAAATCGTTATTTGTCGTGTTAATAAAAAATTGCGCGGTAGCTGAGTGGGGATCTTGCGTGCGGGCCATGGCAATGGTGCCTAAATCGTTTTTAAGGCCATTATCTGCTTCGTTTTTGATCGGCGCTTGCGTCGGTTTTTGTTTCATGCCGGGCTCAAAACCACCTCCTTGAATCATAAAGGTGCTAATTACGCGGTGAAAAATCGTGCCGTCATAATGCCCGGCATTCACATAACTCAGAAAGTTTTTAACGGTTTCTGGCGCGCGTTCAGCGTCGAGCTCAAGCACAATGTCACCGTAATTAGTGGAGAGTTTAACTTTTGTCATAAAAATTTCTTTTAAATAAAGTGAAAAAGGAATTTACTTTTTAGCTGCAGGTGCTTCTACAATTTTAGCAGATTGAATCACCACATCTTCAGTCGGAACATTTTGGAATGGGCCGTTATTGCCGGTTTTGACCTTTGCAATGGCTTGAACGGTTTCCATGCCTTTAATTACTTTTCCGAATACTGCATAACCGCCCATGCTGGGATAATTCAGATTTTTATTGTCGACTAAATTAATAAAAAATTGTGCTGTCGCAGAATTAGGATCTTGTGTACGCGCCATCGCAATGGTGCCGGGCTCATTCGCTAAACCATTTTGCGATTCATTGACGATGGGCGGGTTGGTCGCTTTTTGCTTCATGCCGGGTTCAAAGCCACCGCCTTGAATCATAAAACTATCAATTACCCTGTGAAAAACCGTACCGTTATAAAACCCTGCTTTGGTATAAGCCAAAAAATTTTCTACTGTTTTAGGGGCTTTTTCTGCATTTAGTTCTAGTGTAATAGGGCCTTTTGATGTTTGCATTTCAACAATTGGGTTGGCAGCTAAAGCAGGCATAGCGAGAGTGGTACTTAAAATAAGGCCAGCGAACAGCGTACGCATAAGAAAAATCCTTTTAAAAAATGATGAGATTATTTGCCAACGGGCACAAGAGTAAAGAGGCTATGCTAGACTTTTGGATATTTCGTTGCGCCCGCCTCGTTTTTGGACCGGCGTGCATTTTATCAATATCTGCCATCCTGTGCCCGATCTGTGCCAATGGCCATTTTTAAAATTTCCAACTATGACGCTCAGCCTTTTTAATACGCTATCTGGACAAAAAGAAACCTTCACTCCCATCGAGCCCGGCAAGGTTCGTATGTATGTATGCGGCATGACGGTCTATGATTACTGCCATTTGGGGCATGCACGTGTGATGGTGGTATTTGATATGGTGGCGCGTTGGTTGCGCGCCAGCGGGCTTGAGGTCACATATGTGCGCAACATTACCGATATCGACGACAAAATTATCCGCCGGGCTCAAGAAAATGGCGAAACACTGCGCGCACTCACAGACCGTTTTATTGCAGCCATGCACGAAGATGCCGACGCCTTAGGCGTTTTGCGCCCGACCGCAGAACCACGCGCAACGGAATATGTTGAAGAAATGAAATCTCTGATCGAACGCCTGCAAGCCCGTGGCTTGGCCTACGTCGCCCAAAACCGGGACGTGTGCTACGCCGTCAGGAAATTTGCGGGTTACGGCAAACTTTCCGGCAAATCGCTGGACGACTTACGTGCCGGAGAACGCGTGGACATTGAAAGCGGCAAAGACGACCCGCTTGATTTTGTACTTTGGAAACACGCCAAACCCGAAGAGCCCAAAGAAGCCAAATGGGCTGCCACTTGGGGAGAAGGCCGCCCCGGTTGGCATATTGAATGCTCCGCCATGAGCGAAAAATTGCTGGGCAAACACTTTGACATTCACGGCGGTGGGCAAGACCTACAATTTCCGCACCATGAAAACGAAATCGCTCAAAGCGAAGGCGCCCACCAACACACCTTTGTAAACTACTGGATGCACAACGGCTTTATCCGCGTCGATGAGCAAAAAATGTCCAAATCCCTGGGTAATTTTTTCACCATTCGGGACGTGCTTAAAAAATACGATGCAGAAGTCGTTCGTTTTTTTATTCTGCGCGCTCATTACCGCAGCCCACTGAATTATTCAGATGCCCATTTAGACGACGCCAAAAATTCACTCGCCCGGCTCTATACTGCTTTACGTAACTTTGACAAGATTGCCCCAAACTGCGATTGGCACAGTAACTACGGCGCACGCTTCCAAGCCGCCATGAATGACGACTTTAATACCCCAGAAGCCCTCGCCGTATTGTTTGAACTCGCCAACGAAGTCAACCGCACACAAACTCCCGAGCTGGCCGCCCAACTAAAAGGCTTGGGTGCCGTCTTAGGGCTCCTCGCACGCCCCGCGCAAGACTTTTTGCAGTCCGGGGTAGAAACCGATGGTTTAGATGCCAACGCAATTGAAGCCGCCATTGCCGCACGCCAAGCCGCCAAAAAAGCTAAAGACTTTTCAAAAGCAGATGAAATTCGGAAAAACTTACTCGATCAAGGCATCGTGCTAGAAGACAGCGCACAAGGCACCACCTGGCGTCGGCAATAATTGAGATGACGCCGGGACATTTGAATGTTTTTTAGTGCTTAGAGTTGATTTAAATATTTTTGAGCTTGTGTAGCTTTGCTGGGCTTGGTGTTTTTATGGATTAACACCAAGCCTTAAAGTTAAAAATTTCTGTTGAGTAAGTTACTTAAGAGGGCTGTTGAAAGTAATATCGACTTTAGTGAATACCAGTAGGGAATTTAGGCGGCCCCAGAAGGACGTTTTATGCCTCTGTGACCAATGTCTCGGCGTAATTGTTTTCCGTCGAAGGTAATGGTGTCTGCAAGGGCGTAGGCTTTTTGTTGCGCGAGTTTTACACTTTCGCCAAGTGCGGTTACGCAAAGCACGCGTCCGCCATCCGTCAGGAATTGACCATCTTTAAACTGGGTTGCTGCATGAAATACGTGGGTATCACTTTCTTCCGATAGGGGGGGGAGGCCGGTAATGACATCGCCTATGCTAGCGGAGCTGGGGTAGTTTTTGGAGGCAAGTACGACGCCTAAGGCTACGCGGCGATCCCACTGAGGATCTACGTTATTTAGTTGCCCGGCCAGTGCGGCTTCAATGAGGTCAACCAGGTCTGATTTTAGACGCATCATAATGGGTTGTGCTTCTGGGTCGCCCATGCGGCAGTTAAACTCTACAACGCGAGGGGCGCCGCTTGCGTCGATCATTAAGCCTGCATAGAGAAAACCGGTGTAGGGGGTTCCTTCTGCAGCCATGCCTATTAAAGTGGGTTTGATAATTTCGCGTATAACGCGGGAGTGAATTTCGGGGGTCACAACCGGGGCTGGGGAGTATGCGCCCATACCGCCGGTGTTGGGGCCTTGGTCATTATCTAGAAGGCGTTTGTGATCTTGGCTGGTGGGTAGCGCTAAGGCGTGAGTGCCGTCGGCCATGACAATAAAGCTGGCCTCTTCTCCTTGCATAAATTCTTCGATAACGACACGTGCACCCGCCTGTCCGAGTGATGCGTTGTCAAGCATCATGTCGATAGCGGCATGTGCCTCTTGAAGCGTCATGGCAACAACAACGCCTTTTCCAGCGGCTAGGCCATCGGCTTTGATGACAATTGGCGCACCTTCTTTTTCAACATAATCATGTGCGGCTTGCGCCTGTGTAAAGCTTTGGTAGCGCGCGGTGGGAATGTTATGGCGGGTTAAGAACTGTTTTGCGAAATCTTTTGAGCTTTCGAGTTGGGCTGCCGCTTGTGTGGGGCCAAAAATGGGGAGTTCTTCTGCACGAAATATGTCCACAATGCCTGCGGCTAAAGGGGCCTCTGGGCCCACCACGGTAAATTGAACAGCTTGGTTGCGTGCAAAATTGACTAAGGTTTTAATATGGTTAATAGGGAGGTTTTTTATTTTAGGTTCTATGGCTGTGCCAGCATTACCCGGGGCAACAAAGACATTAAAGACTTTGGGGGAGCGTGCAAGACGCCATGCGATGGCGTGTTCGCGCCCGCCGGAGCCGATGACCAGAATATCCATTGTGTGAAGCGCTTCCGTTCTTGGTGTGGAGGTTTGGATAAATTAATGTCTAAAGTGGCGCATGCCGGTAAGCACCATTGCCAGACCATGTTCATTGGCAGCGGCGATGACTTCATTGTCTCGGATGGAGCCGCCGGGCTGGATAACGGCAGTGGCGCCGGCTTGGGCTAAAATGTCTAAGCCATCTCTAAAAGGGAAAAATGCGTCTGAGGCAACGACACATCCTTGAATGGACAGCCCGGCATTTTCTGCTTTGATTTTAGCAATGCGTGCAGAATCTACCCGGCTCATTTGTCCAGCGCCTACGCCAATGGTCATATTGTTTTTGCAATATACAATGGCATTAGATTTAACGTATTTTGCAACGCGCCAGGCAAAGAGTAGGTCTCTGAGTTCTTGTTCGGTAGGTTTGCGGGTGGAGACTGTTTGAAGGTCTTGAAGTTGAACCTGACCATTGTCTACTGATTGCACTAATAGGCCGCCTCGCACGCGTTTGATATCTAACATGGGGCCAGGGGGGGCCAGAGGGCAGGTGAGTACCCTTACGTTCTGCTTAGACTTTAAGAGGGCTAGAGCTTCATCCGTATAGGCTGGGGCGATGAGCACCTCCAGAAATTGGGAGGAAACGGCCGCAGCGGTATTTTGATCTACGGTTGAGTTAAAGGCGATAATGCCGCCAAAGGCGGAAGTAGGGTCTGTTGAGAATGCTTTTTGGTAGGCTTCTAAGGGGGTGCTTCCTAGGGCTACACCGCAGGGATTGGCGTGCTTAACAATTACGCAGGCTAGCTCCCCGGCTTGAGTGTTAAAGGCTTTGACGCATTCCCAAGCGGCGTCTGCATCTGCGATGTTATTGTATGAGAGTGCTTTGCCTTGAATTTGTTGGTATTGAGCAATGCCGCCGGGGCTGGGTCGGGCATCTTGATAGAAGGCGGCGCTTTGATGTGGATTTTCGCCGTAGCGTAAATCTTGTACCTTATTAAAAGCAAGTTGCAGACTATAGGGATAATCCAAAGGCGGCGTATTAGCCTCTATGCGGGCAGATAGATAGTTTGCAATGGCGCCATCGTAGCGGCTGGTGTGAGCAAATGCTTTAATGGCTAGCTCCCGGCGTAGGGCGTAGGGAATTGCTTTGGATTGATCCAACGTTTGTAAAATAATCGAATAGTCTACCGGGCTGGTTACAACGGTGACGCCGCCAGTTTCATCTCCGTGATTTTTAGCTGCAGCACGTACCATGGCCGGGCCACCAATATCGATATTTTCAATGGCATCATCCCAGCTGCAGGCCAGGTTGGCTGTGGTAGCTTCAAATGGGTAGAGGTTAACCGCAACAATTTCAATGGGGGCTATGCCGTGTTTGGTTAAAGTTGCCATGTGCTCGGGTAGATCTCGACGAGCCAAAATTCCGGCGTGTATCTTAGGATGGAGTGTTTTGACTCGGCCATCGAGCATTTCAGGAAAGGCAGTGTGTTCGCTGACATCTGTCACGCTGAGGCCGGCCTTGCGCAAAAGTTGGGCGGTTCCACCGGTAGAGAGCAGTTTAAAACCACATTGTACGAGGCCTTGTGCAAATTCGAGCACGCCTTGTTTATCTGACACGCTAATAAGAGCCAGGCGGGTATTCATATGAAAATCTCCAGAAATTTTTAGGCGTTAATCAGGTCGTGGTCAAGCTGCTTGCTGGATTTAAAAATTTGAATCAACCAGGCCGTGATCAAGAAGTTTTCGTCGCAGGGTATTACGATTGATTCCTAAAAGTTGTGCAGCTTCGCTCTGATTGCCATTTGTGCGTGCCATGATGCATTGTAGCAGTGGGCGTTCGGTGTTGCGCATGACCATGTTGTAGACGTCGGTGGGTTGTTCGCCATCAAGATCGTTAAAATAACGTTCTAGTGTATCGACAACAGCGGCGGCAATATCATTGTGCTTTTTCATGCTGCTTGCTCCTGAACAGAGGTTGGGAGTGGCTCATAGCTCAAGCGGGGCCCGGTCTGTCATAGTTGATTAAAAAAGTCATCAACAGCAGCAAGCTGTGTGTGTGTGTCAGGTAAGGTATTCATGTTATGACGAAAGGCAGCCGAACCTACCAGCCCTTTGGTGTACCAAGCAATGTGTTTGCGAGCAATGCGACACCCAGCATAATCACCATAAAACGCATACAGCTCTTGCAAGTGCCCCATCAGCAATTGCGCGATTTCATCCACCTCGGGTTCGGGTAAACAATGGCCGGTTTGCAAATAATGCAAAATCTCGCGGAATAGCCAAGGCCGCCC